>JAESGW010000554.1_pt1 | contig 26924 bp, 24 predicted proteins | sample 9269791 | NCBI WGS metagenome assembly JAESGW01 (sample SAMN16773120, study PRJNA677053) | algae metagenome | isolation source: Aphanocapsa lilacina HA4352-LM1 and co-occurring heterotrophs from near cave... | place: USA: Maniniholo cave, near Haena, Kauai, HI | collected 2009-07-28 | reverse complement strand
GAGAGGGCATCGACCAGGTCGGGGGCGGGGTGTCCGTAGTCGTTGCCCGCCCCCACCGACACCAGGGCGAGCCGCGCACCGAGCGACGTCAGCCACGCGAGGTCCTGGTGTCGGCTGCCGTGGTGCGGCACCTTGAGCACGTCGACGCGGAGTCCCCCGAGGTCTCGGGCCAGGGCTGACTGCGCGGACGGCTCGACGTCACCGGTCAGCAGGATGCGTACGCCCGCGACCTCGGCGACCAGCACGACGCTGGCGTTGTTGGGGGCGCTCTCCGCCGCGTCACCCGCGACGTGCCCCGGACGGGGCCACACGGTCTGGAGCGTCACCTCGCCCACCCGCCGCGTCAGTCCGTACGCCGCCGTCGCGGGTGCGCGTCCGGCCACGTCCTCGACCTCCCGCGCGCCCCCGGCCGGCTCGAGCAGGGCCGTCCCCTCGATCGTGCCGACCTCGCGCCCGTCGACGACCCCCGTCAGGCCGCCCACGTGGTCGGCGTGGAAGTGCGTCAGCACGACCAGAGGGACGGACGTGACCTCGAGCCGGTCGAGGCACGCGTCCATGGCCACGGGGTCGGGGCCCGCGTCGACGACGACCGCCGAGCCGGGGCCAGCACGCAGGACGAGTCCGTCGCCCTGCCCCACGTCGCACATCGCCAGCACCCATCCCTCCGGCGGCCAGCCGGGGGTCGGCGGCCGCGCCAGCACCACCACCACGAGCAGCCCGGTGCAGGCGAGCGCGGAGCCCGGCCGGCCCAGCAGGCGCGGGGCGAGCGGCACCGACACCAGGCACAGCGCCGTCAGGGCGGCGAGCGGGAGCGGGCCGGTGCCCCACTCGACCGCGGCGGTCGGCACCGAGGCGCCCCACCGGGCCACGGCGATGATCCAGCCGGCCGACCACGCGGCCGGGGCCGCCACCACGACACCGAGCGGCATCCACAGCAGCCCGACGAGACCGCCCGCGAGCCCGAGCACGGTGGCGGGCGCCACGGCGGGGGCCGCGAGGAGGTTGGCCCCGACCGCCACGAGGCTGACCTGCCCGGACAGCGCCGCGACGACGGGCGTGCAGGCGACCTGCGCCGCGAGCGGCACCGACACCGCCTCGGCGACCCACCGCGGCGTCCACCGCATGAGCGCGTCGCGCCACACCGGAGCCAGGAGCAGGATCCCCGCGGTCGCCAGCGCCGACAGCGCGAACCCCGCCGTCACCGCGAGCTGCGGGCGGAAGAGGAGCAGGCCGAGCACGGCCACCCCGAGCCCGCGGACGCCACGCGAGCGTCCGTTGCGCCCCATCCCGACGAGCGCGACCGTCCCCATCGCGGCGGCGCGCACCACGCTGGGCTCGGCGCGCGCGGTCAGGACGAACCCGACGATGCCGAGCGCTCCGAGGGCGTACAGCCAGGCACCGCGCACGCCGACCCACCGCCCGAGGACCAGCAGGGACCCGACGACCAGGGTGAGGTTGGTGCCGCTCACGGCCAGCAGGTGCGTGAGACCGGTCGTGCGGAAGTCCTCGGCGAGCCCGGGGTCCAGGCCGCCGTCGTCACCCACCACCAGCGCGGGCACCAGCTCGCGCGCGTCCTCGTCACGACCGGCGACCGCCTCGCGCACCGCCCGACGGACGGCCGCCGCGGCGTCCCACCAGCCGCTGGGGTCGGAGACCACACGCGGCTCGCCGGTCGGCCGGACCAGCGCGGCCACGTCGTCGTCCCCCGGTGGCACCAGCCGCGCGGTCGTCTGGAGCGTGGTGCCCAGCGGCTGCCGTGGCCAGGCGGCGTCGGCCATCACGACGACCGGTGCAGCCAGGCGCCACGTCGTCCCGCGCCCCTCGAGTCGTGTCACGTCGGCCCGGATGACCTGCAGGTCGCCGTAGCGGCCCGCCACCAGGCGCGCGTCGGACGTCACCTCGAGGCGCACCGTCGCCACCGCCTCCTGCTGGGCCAGCGCGGCAAGTGGCGAGGAGGCGAGCAGCGCCTGGTGGAGCGTGGCGACGCCGGCCACGGCGACCAGCGCTGCCAGCGGCGCGAGCCACGCGGCGGTCCACCACCGCCGCCGCACCCCGCCGACGACGAGCACCACGACCGCGCCCACCCCGCAGAGGGCGACCCGACCGGGCAGGACGAGGACCAGCAGTGCCCCCACCCATGCTCCGGCGCCGAGGGCGATCGCGCGGAGGTCGGGCACGGGTCGCGGACAGTCGCGTCAGAGGGTGACGTGCGGCGCCAGGTCGGCCAGCGTGGCCTCGCCGATGCCGTCGACCTCCAGCAGCTCGTCGACCGAGGTGAACCCGCCGTTGGCGTCACGCCAGCCGATGATCGACTCCGCGGTGACCGGGCCGACCCCGGGCAGGGTGTCGAGCGCCGCGAGGTCCGCGGTGTTGAGGTTGACCAGTGCCTGCCCGTCGGGCGCCGTCGAGCCCAAAGAACCGGCCACCCCGGCCGCGGCCTCGACGCCGACCAGGATCTGCTCGCCGTCGACGACCGGCCGGGCCAGGTTGAGCGACGTCAGGTCGACCCCCCGGCGCGCCCCTCCGGCCGCCTCGAGGGCGTCGACCACCCGCGAGCCGGGGGGCAGCACCGCGATGCCCGGACGGCGCACCTTGCCCGCGACGTCGACGACCAGCTCCTCGGTGGGCGCGGCCGCCTGCGCCGGATCGCCGGCCGCGGCGTCGACCGGGGTCAGGGGCGCGGGCGGTGTCGCCGCCTCCGCGGGCGGCGCGACCGGCACCACCTCGGCCTGGTCGCGCACGGCCCACCACGCCGCCAGCCCGACGGCGAGGGCGGCGACGCAGCACACGACCGCGAGGTGGGTCGGACCGAGCTGGAACCCGCCGATCCGCAGGCGGCGCGAGGCGTGCCGCCCCGGCACGGGCAGCACCACGGGTGCGGGCGGCGCGGGCGGGGCGGGCGCGTCGTCGGGGCGCTCGCGGACCCGGGTGTGCGTGGACCCGGGCCGCTCGTCGGCCTCGCCGCGGACGGCCGCGAGCTCGGCACTCAGCGTCGCCAGCCGGCGCGACACCGCCTCGGCGTGCTCGGAGGACGACTGGGATCGGCGCATGCCCCCACGCTAGGAACGCGACGCGGCGCCCGACAGGGGTGATCGGCGATCTGTGGACAGAGCGCCGGGGTCAGTCCCGCGGCGCTACGCAGACGGCCACCATGCCGGGGCCGACGTGGGCGCCCAGCACGGCGCCGAGCTCCCCGCACATCACCTCGCGCCCCTCCAGGCCCTCCGCGAGCCGCTCGGTGAGCGTGGCCGCGAGCTCGCCGGCCCGCTCGGGGCTGGCGAGGTGGCTGACGCACACGTCGACCGGGCGATCCCCCGCCGCCTCGACGGCGAGCTCGGCCAGCCGCGACAGCGCCCGGGACGCCGTCCGTACGCGCTCGCGGGGCGCGACCTTGCCGTCGGCGATCTCGAGCAGCGGCTTGACCGACAGCGCGCTGCCGAGGATCGCGGCCGCCGCACCGATCCGCCCGCCGCGACGCAGGTACTCCAGGGTGTCGACGTAGAACAGCGAGGTCGCGGCCTCCCCGCGGGCCAGCGCGGCCTCGGCCGCCTGCTGGGCGGTGCCGCCGGCCTCCAGCACGTCGGCGGCGCTGAGCGCGGCGAAGCCCGTCGCGATCCCGACCTGTCCGGAGTCGACGACGTGGACCGGAAGGTCGACCTCGAGCGCGGCGAGCTGGGCGGACTCGAAGGTGCCGCTCATCTCCCCGGACAGGTGGATGGAGACGATCTCCTCGACGCCCTCGGACTCGAGTGACCGGTAGAGGTCGGCGAAGAGCGCCGGTGCCGGCCGCGACGTGCTCACGGGCACGAAGTCGCGCAACGCCTGCGCCACCACCTCCGGCGTCGCCCCGTCGGGCCCCTCGTCGAGCACCCGGGCACCGATGACGACCTGCAGGGGCACGACCCGGATGCCGCGGGCCCGCGCCAGCTCGGCGGGCAGGCTCGCGGTCGAGTCGGTGACGATCACGGTGCCGGACACACCCGAAGGCTAGTGCCCGCCGCGGGGCGGCTGGAGCATCCGCTCACCGCACGGGCGCGTGTTGCAGCCCCCGGGGGGCTCCGCTTGGATGTCCGGATGCATGACAGGCCCGGGAGCTTCGCCGACGCCCTCCGGTCTGCCATCGACGAGCGCGGGCTGAGCCTGGACCGGATCACCGACCACCTCGCCCAGCGCGGCGTCTCGGTGAGCTCGGCGACCCTGAGCTACTGGCGCTCGGGGCGCAGCGAGCCCGGGCGGAGGTCGTCCCTGGCGGCCCTCCCGCACCTCGAGGACGTCCTCGGCCTGCCCACCGGGAGCCTCACCGCCACCCTCCCCAGCACCCGCGAGCGCGCGCCGCGCCACGCCGTACGGGGACTCGACGCCCTGTGGCCCGAGGAGCCCCACTCCGCTGTCCTCGGGCGGCTCGACACCAGCTGGGACACCGACCTGGCGCGGGTCTCGGTCCACGACGTGCTGCACATCGGCCCCGACCGTCGCCAGGTCCGCCTCACCGTGCGGCAGGCGATGCGTGCGCGGGTCGACGGACCCGACCGTCGCGTCGTGATGCACGCCCAGGACGACCTCGGGGCGGCCCTGCCCGAGATCCGGCCACAGCGCGGGTGCGCGCTCGGCCGGGTCGAGCGGGACCCCGGCGCCGGCGTCGTCGGCGCCGAGCTGTTGTTCTTCCGACCGCTGCGACGCGGCGAGACCGTGATCGTGGCGTACGACGTCGTCTCGCCCGACCCGGGCCCGCTCGAGCACGAGTACACGCGCCGCCTGCGCCTGCCGATGCGCGAGTACCTCCTTGAGGTGGCGTTCGACCAGCGCGCGCTCCCGGAGGGCGTCTCCACCTTCACGGAGGGCCGTGAGCAGCCTGTCGCGCTGGACCGCGACCGCCGCGCCCACCTCGTCCACACCGACACGGCCCCGGGGACGACGGGGATCCGCTGGAGCTGGCCGAGTTAAGTGTTAAGCGGGGTCCGCCCCTTGCCGGGCACCGCGTCGGAGGGTCAGGGTCAGCCTCGTCCATCTGTCTCGGGAAGGATCCATCGATGACCCATGCACGACCTCGACTGGCGGCAGGCCTGATCGCCTCGCTCGCCGGTGCCGCTCTCGCGATCGCACCGTCCGCCACCCACGCGGCGGGCTCGGAGAAGGCACAGAAGCCCCAGGAGGCCCCGCAGGCCTCCCTCGCCGACGACGGCCTCGCGCCGGTCCTCGGCTCCTCGGCCAACGACCGCTACATCGTGGTGCTCGACAAGGAGGCGCCCGGCAAGAGCCTCAGCGCCGCCAAGGCCGACGTCCGCGCCGAGGGCGCGAACATCACCCACACCTACACCTCGGTGATCGACGGGTTCGCCGCGAAGCTCAACGGCCAGGCTCTCGCAGCGCTGCGCAAGAACCCCAACGTCGCCTACATCGAGGCCGACAAGCCGGTGCAGCTCGCCGCGACCCAGTCCCCCGCCACCTGGGGCCTGGACCGGATCGACCAGCGCGACCTGCCGCTCAACAACTCCTACACCTACAACGCCACCGGCGCCGGTGTGACGGCCTACATCATCGACACCGGCGTGCTCAACACGCACGCGGAGTTCGGCGGCCGCGCCGTCTCGGGCTACACCGCGATCAACGACGGCCGCGGCACCACCGACTGCAACGGCCACGGCACGCACGTCGCGGGCACGGTCGGCGGCTCGACGTACGGCGTCGCCAAGGGCGTGCGCCTCGTCGCGGTCCGCGTCCTCGACTGCAACGGCAGCGGCTCGAACTCCGGCGTCATCGCCGGCGTCGACTGGGTGACCCAGAACCACACCGCCGGCTCGCCGGCCGTGGCCAACATGAGCCTGGGCGGCGGCATCTCGTCCGCCCTCGACACGGCCGTGTCGAACTCGATCGCGGACGGCGTGACGTACGCCCTCGCCGCGGGCAACGACTCGGGCGCCAACGCGTGCAACAGCTCGCCTGCCCGAGTCGCCGGCGGCCTGACCATCGGGTCGACGACCAACACCGACGCCCGGTCGAGCTTCAGCAACATCGGCTCGTGCCTCGACATGTTCGCCCCCGGCTCCAACATCACCTCGGCCTGGCACACCGGCACGACGGCGACCAACACCATCAGCGGCACCTCGATGGCGACCCCGCACGTCGCCGGCGCGGCAGCGCTCTACCTGCAGTCCAACCCGTCGGCCTCCCCGGCGACGGTCAACAACGCGCTGATCTCCGCCGCGACGCCCAACAAGGTCACCAACCCGGGCACCGGCTCGCCGAACCGCCTGCTCTACGTCGGCACCGGTGGCACGACCCCGCCGCCGGACCCGACCCCGACCACCTGCAGCACGATGCCCGAGACCGAGACCGGCTCGCTGAGCGCCGGTGGCGTGTCCTACCACCCGGGCACGAGCGACTACTACAACTCGGGTGCCGGCACCCACGTGGGCTGCATCTCGGGCCCGTCGGGCGCCGACTTCGACCTCTACCTCGAGAAGTGGAACGGCTCCACCTGGGTCGTCGTGGCGCAGGGCATCAGCAGCACCTCCGAGGAGAAGATCACCTACACCGGCACCGCGGGCTACTACTCGTGGCGCGTGGAGTCCTACTCCGGGTCGGGCAGCTACACCTTCGGCCTCGACCGGCCGTGACCCTCGCCTGACCAGCACGCCTCGTCCTGGACGAGGACCGGCCCCGCGGCACTGCCGCGGGGCCGGTTCGCTGTCTCCGGGACAGCTCGGGTCGGGTCTCAGACGACGACGTTGACCAGCTTGGGCGCGCGGACGATCACCTTGCGCACCTGTGCTCCGTCGATCGCCCGCTGCACGCCCTTGTCGGCCAGGGCGGCGGCCTCCAGGTCGGCCTCGGAGATGTCGGGCGACACCTCCAGGCGCGCCTTGACCTTGCCCTTGACCTGCACGACGGCGGTGACGGTGTCCTCGACGAGCAGTGCCTCGTCGACCGCCGGCCACCCGACGCGCGCGACCGTGGGCTCGTGGCCGAGCCGCTCCCACATCTCCTCGGCGGTGTAGGGCGCGACCAGGCTCAGCAGGATCGTCACGGCCTCGGCCGCCTCGCGCACTGCCGGGTCGGCGGGGCCGACGCCGGAGTCGATGGCCTTGCGGGTCGCGTTGACCAGCTCCATCACCTTGGCGACCATCACGTTGAAGCGGTACGTCTCGACCAGCTCGGCGGCGTCGTGCACCGTGCGCGCAGTCGTCCGTCGCAGCGCCTCGTCGCCGCCCGCCACGTCCACCCCGGGCTCCGAGGTGACGTCGCCCGACAGCCGCCAGGCCCGCTGCAGGAAGCGCAGCGACCCCTCGGGCGACATGTTGGCCCAGTCGATGTCGTCCTCCGGCGGCCCGGCGAAGACCAGCGTGAGGCGTACGGCGTCCACACCGAACGCCGACAGCTGCTCCCCCAGGTTCACGCCGTTGCCCAGCGACTTGGACATCTTCTTGCCCTGGTTGATCACGAAGCCCTGGTTCAGCTGCGCCGACCACGGCTCGCGGAAGTCGACCATGCCCATGTCGTTGAGCACCTTGGTGAAGAACCGGCCGTACAGCAGGTGCAGCACGGCGTGCTCGACCCCGCCGACGTACAGCTGCGACGGCATCCACGCGTTGACCAGGTCGGAGTCGAACGGCCGGTCGGTCTCGTGGGGCGAGCAGTAGCGGAACATGTACCAGGACGAGTCCACGAAGGTGTCCATGGTGTCGGTGTCGCGGGTCGCCGGTCCACCGCAGGTCGGGCAGGTCGTGGTGACCCACTCCGTCGCGGCACCCAGGGGCGAGGTGCCCTTGGGCTTCAGGTCCGCGCCCCGCAGCATCGGCAGCGTGACGGGCAGCTGGTCCTCCGGCACCGGCACCTCGCCGTCGACCGGGCAGTGGATGATCGGGATCGGTGCGCCCCAGTAGCGCTGGCGGCTCAGCAGCCAGTCGCGCAGGCGGAAGTTGACCGTGCCGCGGCCCAGGCCCTTGCCCTCCAGGAAGGCGATGGTCGTCGACTTCGCCTCGGCGACGCCCAGGCCCGACAGGTCGATCTCGTCGTTGGCGGAGTTGATCGCCGGGCCGTCGCCGGTGAAGGCCTCGCCCTCCCAGCCCTCGGGCGGCTGCACGGTGCGGACGACCGGCAGGTCGAAGACCTGGGCGAACTCCCAGTCGCGCTGGTCCTGGCCGGGCACGGCCATGATCGCGCCGGTGCCGTAGTCGGCCAGCACGTAGTCGGCGGCGTACACCGGGATCTGCGTGCCGGTCAGCGGGTTGGTGGCGTGGACGCCCAGGAAGACGCCGGTCTTGGGACGCTCGGTCGACTGCCGCTCGATCTCGGTACTCTTGCGCACCTCGTCGCGGTAGGCCTCGAACGCGGCTCGCTGGTCCTCGGTGACCAGGTCGGCGGCCAGCGCGGCGTCGGCAGCGACCACCATGAACGTCGCGCCGAACAGCGTGTCCGGGCGCGTCGTGTAGACGGTGACGGGTTCGTCACGCCCCTCGACGGCGAAGTCGACGTGGGCGCCCTCGGAGCGGCCGATCCAGTTGCGCTGCGCGGTGACGACCCGGTCGGGCCACGTCTTCTCCAGCTCGTCCAGGCCGTCCAGCAGCTCCTGGGCGTAGTCGGTGATCTTGAAGTACCACTGCGTCAGCTCCTTCTTGGTCACCTCCGCCCCGCACCGGTCGCACACGCCGCCGACGACCTGCTCGTTGGCCAGCACGGTCTGGTCGTTGGGGCACCAGTTGACCGGGCTGTTCCTCCGGTATGCCAGGCCGCGCTCGTAGAACTTCAGGAACAGCCACTGGGTCCAGCGGTAGTACTCCGGGTCGGAGGTGTTGAAGGTCCGCGACCAGTCGAACGACGCGGCGTACTTCTGGCACGACTCGATCGACCTGGCGATGTTGGCGCGGGTGTAGGTGTCGGGGTGCTCGTCGTTGCGGATAGCGGCGTTCTCCGCGGGCAGGCCGAAGGAGTCGAAGCCCATCGGGTTCAGCACCTCGTAGCCGCGCTGCCACCAGTAGCGCGCCACCACGTCGTGCAGCGCGAACACCTCGGCGTGGCCCATGTGCAGGTCGCCGCTCGGGTACGGAAACATCGTCAGCGCGTAGCGCTTCTCCCGCGGGCTGTCGTCGTCGGCGCGGAACGGCTGGAGGTCGTCCCAGACCCGCTGCCACTTCGTCTCGGTGGCCTCGATGTCGTAGGTGGTCTCGGCCTTGCTCGGATCAGGGGTGCTGTGCTCGGGGTTCATCTCTCTCGCTCCTGTGTGTCCTGCTCCCGACATGAAAAAACCCCTCACGCATGGAGGGGTGCCGCGATGACTGCCTGGACGGTGGGTCAGCGCGGCTGTCGAAGAAGCAGGATCTGCGACGGCATGCCTCCATCGTAGCGCCTCGCCCGGCGCATACTCATCCCGTGCCCGCAGACCTCACCCGCTACGACGACGTCCTCGCCCTCCTCACCTCGCTCCCCGAGCGTGTCCCGGCGCTGCGGGTGGTCGTGGTCAACGGCTCGGCGGTGACGGGCGGCTGGGACGACCACTCGGACCTCGACGTCGAGGCGTGGTGCACCGGCGACGCCGCGGCGACGTACGCCGCGGTGCTGGCCCTCGCGCGTGAGCAGCTCGACGTGGACCACGTGTGGGAGCTGCCGGAGGCGACGTGGGGGCCGACCGGCCGGCAGTGCTTCCTGCACCTCCAGCCCGACGCCGCGGACCTCACCCGACCGACGCGGCTCGTCGACCTCGTGGTCCAGCAGCTCCCCGACCGGCTCACCATGGACACCCGCCGGCACGGCGTGCCGCTCGTCCTCCACGACCCCGACGGCCTGCTCGTCCTCGAGGACGACGACGAGGCCGAGCTGGCGGCTCAGCGCCGGCAGGCCGTGGAGCAGACCGCCGCGCGTCGGCAGACCGCGGCCTGGCTCGTCGAGCGGGCGATCGCGCGGGGCGACCTCGCGGAAGCGACAGTGCTGCACCTGCGGTTCGCGGTCGAGCCCCTCGTACGCCTCCTGCGCATCCGGCACTGTCCGGCGCGGCACGACTTCGGCCTGCGCTACCTCCGCACGGACCTGCCGGAGGGGATGGCCGAGCAGGTGGAGGCGCTGCTGCCCGGGGAGGGCCTGGCCGCTCGCAGCCGGGCAGCCTTCGCCTGGCAGGACGACGTCCTGCGCGAGCTCACGTGAAGCTCAGCTGACGAAGCGCGGCGTGAGCGGCGGGTTCCACCACTCGCCGTTGTAGGCCTTCACCGCGCCGACCACGTGCAGCACGCCGGCGACCACGAAGGGGACGGCGAACACGGGCAGGAACACGACGAACCCGACACCGAGCGTGATGATGCCCAGCACGACGTAGAGGACGGTCGCCACGACGAGCCAGATGAACATCGAGATCTGCACGTTGAGCGAGTTGGCGGCGTGCGACCGGACGAAGGGCCCCCGGTCCTTGTACATCACGAAGACCACGATGGAGGCGAGGAAGCCGAGGAACCCGGCGGAGCAGATCATGGCGACGACCGCGCCGGCGTGGCTGACCGCCCCCCACGTCCGCTCGTCCTGCGGCGACATGGTCGTCGGCGCGGAGCGGTAGGTGGCCTCGGGCTGCTGGGCGTAGGGCCGCGTCGGGTCGGGACCCTGTGCGCCGCTGGGGTACTGGTCGGACATCTCGCTCACTCCTCGACCGGGCCGGGTGCCCGCTGTCGAGGACAAGCCAACCACGCTCCCGGGGCGATTTCACGCCGTCCCGGGGTCGAGTCAGGGTGCCGTCGGGGTCGTACCCGGGTCAACCGTCCAAGAACTGTTTGACAGTCGCGGCCCGGTCGCCCAGACTCACTCCCCAAGGACCATTGGAGGGTGAGATGGACGAGACCGACACCGGTGCCGTGACCCGGCTGCGGGCGACGGCGCACCCCGTGCGGCTGCGGATCCTGTCGCTGCTGACCGCGGAGGCGATGAGTGCCGCCGAGGTGGGCCGCGCGCTCGGGCTGACCCACGCCAACGCCTCCTACCACCTGCGCCAGCTCCACGACGCGGGCGAGCTCGTGGTCGAGAGCGAGGAGAAGATCCGCGGCGGCGTCGCCAAGCGCTACCGCTACGACGCCTCGCGGGACGTACGCACCCAGCGGCCCGGTGTCGACGAGCGCGTGGCCTACGCCCGCGCCAACGCCGTCGAGGTCGAGCGGCGCCTCCAGGACGCGGCGCCCGGGGCGTCGTCCTCCAGCGACCTCGAGGCATGGGTCGACGTCGGGACCTGGCACCGGGCCCTCGACCTCCTCCACGAGGCCTCGCACCTGCTGCACGCGGCCGCCAGGCCGGCAGGGACGCCGGAGACCGTGCACGTCAGCGCCACCACCCAGGCGTTCACGATGAGCGGCGGCCTCACCGGCGAGGCGGTCCGCTGGAACCCCGCCCACGAGGAGGCCCGATGACCTGGTCCGCCGCGCTCGCACCCCTGCGCAACCGCAACTTCGCGTGGTACTTCGCCTCGCGCTTCGTCAACACGCTGGGCAGCATGATGGCGAGCATCGCGCTGGCCTTCGCGGTCCTCGACATCACCGACTCCCCCGTCGCGCTCGGCCAGGTCCTGGCCGCGCGCACGATCCCGATGGTCGCTCTGCTGCTGTACGGCGGCGTCATCGCCGACCGCCTCCCCCGCACGCTCGTGCTGCAGGTCTCCAACGTGGGCTCGGCGGTGAGCCAGGGCGCGATCGCCGCGCTCGTGCTGTCGGGCCACGCGGAGATCTGGATGCTGGTGGTCCTGTCCGTGGTGCAGGGCGCCGTGTCCGGTGTCGCCTTCCCCGCGATGGCCAGCGTCCTGCCCCAGCTGGTGCCGCGCTCCGACCTGCAGCCCGCGAACGCGCTGGTGTCGCTGACCCGCAACGGGATGATGGTGCTCGGCCCGACCATCGGCGCGCTTCTCGTGGTGAGCGTCGGCTCTGGCTGGGCGCTCGCCGTCGACGCCGCCACCTGGCTGGTCTCGGCGGCCCTGCTGCTGCCCGTGACGCTCCCGCCGAAGGAGCCGACCTCCGAGCCGAGCGACACCCTCGGCGAGCTGCGCGAAGGCTGGACCTTCTTCTGGGCGACGCCCTGGCTGTGGCAGGTCGTCGTTGGCTTCGGTGCGCTGAACCTCATCCACGCGGGCGCCTGGTTCACGCTCGGTCCGGCCATCGCCGACGACACGATCGGCCGCCAGGCGTGGGGCTTCGTCCTCTCCGCGGAGGCCGCCGGGCTGCTGCTCACCACGGTGGTGCTGCTGCGGGTCCGCCTCGAGCGTCCCCTCCTGCTCGGCATGCTGGGCGTGGCGCTCATCGCCCCGCCCATCCTCCTGCTCGGCGTCTCCCCGACCGTCGTCGGGCTGGTCGTCGCGGCCTTCGTGGCCGGCGCCGGCACGGAGATCTTCGGCATGGGCTGGAACCTCGCGATGCAGGAGAACATCGACGACTCGATGCTCTCGCGCGCCTACTCCTACGACGCGCTCGGCTCGTTCGTGACGCTGCCCGTCGGGCAGCTCGCATTCGGGCCGCTGGCCGCGGCCTTCGGCTTCGAGGAGGTGCTGGTGGTCTCGGCGGTGGCCTACGTCGTGATCTGCGCGCTCGTGCTGAGCTCGCGGTCCGTGCGGACGCTTCGGCGCGTGCCGTCCACCCCGGAGCCCGCCGTGACGAGCGGCACGCCCTAGGGTCCTGCCATGAGCGTGATGGATCTCTTCCGCCTCGACGACAAGGTCGTCATCGTGACCGGCGCCTCCAGCGGGCTGGGCGTCGCCTTCGCCCACTGCTTCGCCGAGGCCGGCGCCGACGTCGTGCTCGGCGCGCGCCGGGTCGAGAAGCTGGAGCGGGTCGCCGGCTCCGTACGCTCGACGGGCCGCCGGGTGCACACCGTCGCCACCGACGTGGCCGACCCCGAGCAGTGCCAGCGGCTCGTCGACGAGGCGATGGCGAAGTTCGGCCGCGTCGACGTGCTCGTCAACAACGCCGGGGTCGGCACGGCCGTCCCCGCCACCCGCGAGACGCCCGAGGAGTTCCGCTCGGTGATCGACGTCAACCTCAACGGCTGCTACTGGATGGCGCAGGCCTGCGGCCGGGTGATGGAGCCCGGCTCGAGCATCATCAACATCTCCTCCATCCTCGGGATCACCACCGGCGGGCTCCCGCAGGCGGCCTACTCCGCGTCGAAGGCCGGGCTCGGCGGCCTGACCCGCGACCTCGCCCAGCAGTGGATGGGCCGCAAGGGCATCCGGGTCAACGCCCTGGCCCCGGGGTTCTTCACCTCGGAGATGACCGCCACCTATCCCGAGGGCTACCTCGACCTCGCCATGCAGCGCGTGCCGGCCGGACGCAAGGGCGACCCGCGCGAGCTCGCCGCCACCGCGGTGTGGCTGGCGTCCGACGCCGCGGGCTACGTCACCGGCCAGATGATCCCCGTCGACGGCGGGCTCACGATCGCCTGATGTCGCACGGCGACTACAAGGCCTTCTTCGCGGCCGCGTGCGCTGGCGACGTCGCCCTCGTCGAGCACCACCTCGACGCTGGGGTCGACCCCGACTTCGTCCACCCCGAGCTGCAGTCGACCGCGCTCGTGGCGGCGATCGAGGAGGGCCGGTCCGACGTCGCGCTGCTGCTCCTCGACCGAGGCGCCTCCCCGACCCTGCGGTCGCCGCTGGAGGGGGTGACGCCGGCGGAGGCAGCCCGCGCGGCCGGGCTGGACCGCGTCGTGGCGCGGCTGGCCTAGAGCCAGGGCTCGCCCGCGACGACCCCGTCCGTACGCCGCCCGTCGGCCGCCTCCGCCAGCCACCGCTCGCCGTCGGGAACGCCCGTGCTGCGCCAGCCGTCGAGCGAGCGGCGGACGACGGCGTCACCCTCGCGCACGGCGTACACCCCTCCCGACAGCGCGAGGACGAATGCGTCGTCGAGGGTCTCCAGCAGGTCGGCGGAGCCGGTGTCGCAGGCGTCGCAGCCGCAGTCGGGCTGGAGCTCCAGGACCTCGGCGGGCTCTCCGACGCCGACCAGGGCGAACGCCTCGTCGGCCTCCCGCGACGGCGCGACACCCACCACGATCGGTTGCGTACCCGGTCCGCCGCGGACGATCGTCACGCGCGTCGGCTCGACCACCGCATCGCCCGACCACCGCACGGCTCGGGGGCCGGCCTCCTCGGCCTCGCCGAGCCCGGCGCCCGTGATCGCCTCGACCCACGCGTCGGCTCGGACGGCGAGCAGGCGGTACTTGCCGGGGTCGGAGACCTCGGAGTACTCCTCCGGCGCGGCCGGGCGACCGTCGGGGCGCGGGTGCGGCCAGTCCGCGAGGTCGCCGCGCAGCCGGGCGAACGAGGCATCGACGGCAGGCACGAGTGCCGACGCCGGGAACCGGCGCCGGTCGGGTCTGGTCGTCACCTCCACCTCGTCCAGCACCTCGGTCACGGACCGCTCCCCCGACGTCGCCAAGCCGATCGACACGGGTGGCTGGGGCCCCTCCGACTCGATGGTCATCCACGCCGCCTCGTCGGCGTGCTCGGGCTCGCCGAGCGGGGCGAGCGTGATCGAGACCCCCTCGCGTCCGGCGAAGACCCGCCTGGGGAAGTGGCGGTCCCCGGTGAACCCCAGTGCCAGCAGGACGTCGGCGACCCGATCGGGGTCGGGCGGGGCCAGCACCACCCACTCGAGGACGGGACCGTCGGCCGGCCCGGGTGCCATGGGTGTCGTCCACTCGATGAGGAACGGCAGCGAGCCGTCGTACGGCCCGTGCCCGACGTCGCAGACCTTCCACTCCACGACGTCACCGTCGGGTGTGCGTCGCGAGCCGGGCACGGCAGGGTCCGGCTCGAGGCCGGCGGCCCGCAGCGCTGTGCGCGCCACCTCGATGTCGTCGACCGCGATCGCCCACGAGATCGGGCCGCGGGCGGAGCGGACGCGGTCCAGCCACGGGTTGGACTCGTCGCTCCCGGCCGCGATCAGCTCGACGTACGCCGGCCCGGGCCCGCGCACCAGCGCATTGACCGTGCCGACCGGGTGCGCTCCCCCGCGCTCGAGCGCGACGCCCGAGGCGCGCCAGCGGGACATCGCCTCGTCGAGGTCCTCGACGGCGACGACGAGGTGGTCGAAACGGGCGACCATGTCCTCGGACGGGTCAGGCCCGGGCGGCCGCGAGGATGTCGCTGACGGCCGCGACCAGCCCGGCGACGTCCTCGTCGCTCGCCACCAGCGGCGGGGCGAAGCGGACGGTCGAGCCGTGGGTGTCCTTGGCGAGGATGCCGCGGGCCATCAGGGCCTCGGACATCTGGCGGCCGGACATCAGGGCCGGGTCGATGTCGATGCCCGCCCAGGCACCGCGGACGCGTACGTCGGACAGGCCGTTGCCCACGAGCGGGCCGAAGCCGGCGCTCAGCTGCTCACCGATCTCGGCGGAGCGGGCCTGGAACGTGCCCTCCTCCAGCATCGCGACGACCTCGGTGCCGATGGCCGCGGCGAGCGGGTTGCCGCCGAACGTCGAGCCGTGCGAGCCGGGCGTGATGACGTCCATGACCTCGCGGTCCGCGGCGATCGCGGAGACGGGGTAGATGCCGCCACCGAGCGCCTTGCCCATGATGTAGACGTCGGGGACGACGTCCTCGTGGTCGCACGCGAACGTCCTGCCCGAGCGGGCCAGGCCCGACTGGATCTCGTCGGCGACCATCAGCACGTTGCGCTCGGTGCAGAGCGCGCGCAGGTCGCGCAGGAAGCCCTCGGGAGGCATCACGACGCCGCCCTCGCCCTGGATCGGCTCGAAGAGGACCGCGACGGTCGTCTCGTCGATGGCCGAGGCGATGGCCTCGATGTCGCCGTACTTCGCGCTGCGGAAGCCGGTGGTGAACGGGGCGTAGCCCGAGGTCGCCACGTCGTCGTCGGAGAAGCTCACGATCGTGGTGGTGCGGCCGTGGAAGTTGCCCTCCATCGTGATGATCGTGGCCTGGCCGGCCGGCACGCCCTTGACTTCGTAGCCCCACTTGCGGCTGACCTTGATGGCGGTCTCGACGGCCTCGGCACCGGAGTTCATCGGCAGGATCATGTCCTTTCCGGTGAGACGGCACAGGGCCTCGGCGAAGCCGCTCAGCTTGTCGTTGAAGAACGCACGGCTCGTGAGCGTGAGACGGCCGAGCTGCTCGCGGGCGACCGCGACCAGGCGCTCGTTGGAGTGGCCGAAGTTGAGCGCGGAGTAGCCCGCGAGGCAGTCGAGGTAGCGCTTGCCGTCGACGTCGACCACCCAGGCGCCGTGACCCTCCGCGAGGACCACGGGGAGCGGGTGGTAGTTGTGCGCCGCGTAGCGCTCGGTGGCCTCGATGTGGGCGGCGGTGCGCTCGGAGACGGCCGGGGCGGTGCTGGTGGAGAGGTCGGTCGCGGTCATGAGCACATGGTGCCACCGCCCTCGCCAGAATGCCGATTCGCGTGCCTGGCCGTCAGCGCCGATGAATTTCCGCTCGTCGGGGTGGAACTCCATCGACGTTCACGCTCAGCTGCCCGACCTGGCGATGAACTTCCACCCGCCCGAGTCGACGTTCATTCCGCTGTCGCACCCGGCGCACCCGCAAACAGAGAGAAGTCCGGACCCTGACGGATCCGGACTTCTCGTTGGTGGAGCTGAGGGGACTCGAACCCCTGACCCTCTGCATGCCATGCAGATGCGCTACCAGCTGCGCCACAGCCCCAACAGCCGAGAACATTAGCGGACGGTTCCGCGGAGGTGAAATCGGGGTCCCCCGTCAGTTCCTCCTCAGGTCAGGAGGCGCCACAGGAGCCAGATCCCGAGCACCGTGACCGCGATCCCGGCCAGGACCGGGACCAGCATGAGGGCCACCGCACCCGCGACGTACGCCGGGGTCGGGGGCTCGCGCAACGGCTCGCGCTCGACCTCGCGGAGCAGCAGCCGGAGGTTCTTGCGGTTGGCCCGGTGCGCGACGTCGAGGAGGTCGCCGACCCCGGGCACGAGGCCGAGGACCGCGTCGAGGAGGAGGTTGAGCCCCATCCGGGCCAGCACCACCATCGGCACGCGGGCGCGTACGGCGTCGCGGACGATCACCCCCGACAACGCGCTGCCGAGGAGGTCGCCGATCCCCGGCACCAGCCCGACCACGGCGTCGAGCCCGACACCGATCCGGGTGCCGGGCACCGTCACCGCGTCGTCCATCACCCGGGCGAGCTGCCGGCTCAGGGCGACGTCGACCTCGCGGGCACGCTCGGTCACGGCGCGCTCCGGATGCTCACGGGGTCGCGACCCGGTTCCACGCCGCCAGCCGCCAGCGCTCGACGCCGCCGGTCCAGGTGGACGCGGACAGCTCGAGCTCCGCCCAGCCGCAGTTCGCCAGCCCGGCGAGCGCCTCGCCGGGGTCGTCGCCCCACCCGAGGAAGGCGGGCACCGCACGACGCAGGGCCGCGCCGTGCGAGACGACGACGCCGGTCTCCCCCTCGGCGAGCGACTCGGCGCACGAGACGAGCGCGGGAAGGAACCTCGCCAGGACGTCGTCGTCGGTCTCGCGGCCGGGGATGCCGGCGATCTCGCCGGCGAGCAGGGCCGCGTACTCCTCGGGGAACGATGCGGCGTACTGCTCGCTGGTCAGCCCCGTCCGGTTCGGCCCGATGTCGAACTCGCGCAGCCGGGCGTCGAGGACCGGGGTCAGGCCGGTCTCCGCGGCGACGTGGGCCGCGGTCTGCGCCGCTCGCGACAGGTCCGAGCTCCACCGCGCGACGGGCGACAGCGCCGCGAGGACCGGGGCGACCGTCTTGGCCTGCACCTCGCCGACGTCGTCGAGCGGCACGTCGGCGTGCCCCTGGGCCCGGCCGGCGTCGTTCCAGGCGGTGCGACCGTGGCGCAGGAGGACCAGGCGCCTCACGTGAGGGTCAGCGGGATGAGCGGGCAGTCGCTCCAGAGGCGCTCCAGGGCATAGAACGAGCGCTCCTCCTCGTGCTGGACGTGCACGACGATCTCGCCGTAGTCGAGCAGCACCCAGCGGCCCTCCTTGTGCCCCTCGCGCCGGATCGGCTTGGCGCCGGACTCGCGGAGCTTGTCCTCCACCTCGTCGACGATCGCGCCGACGGCGCGCTCGTTGCTCGCACTGGCCAGGACGAACGCGTCGGTGATCGCGAGCTGGTCGCTCACGTCGAAGGCCAGGACCTGGTCGGCCTTCTTGTCGTGCGCGGCCTGGGCCGCGACGGCGACGAGCTCGAGGGCGTGGTCGGTGGCAGTCATGCAGTGTCCTTGCTGGAATGGGAGCTGGTGGTGGTGCTGGTGTCGGGTGCTGCGTAGAGGTCGTGCTTGGCGATGTACTGCACCACACCGTCGGGCACGAGGTACCAGACGGGTTCGCCGCGACGCTTGCGCTCGCGGCAGTCGGTGGACGAGATCGCCAGCGCCGGGATCTCGACCATGGTGACCCGGTCGGAGGGGATCCTGGCGAGGGCCTCGGGATCCATCTCGTAGCCGGGCCGGGTGCAGCCGACGAAGTTGGCGAGCTCGAAGAGCTCCTCGGCGTCACGCCAGGTGAAGATGTCGGCCAGCGCGTCGGCGCCGGTGATGAAGAACAGCTCGGCGTCCGGCATCTCGGCCCGGAGGTCGCGCAGCGTGTCGATCGTGTACGTCCGACCGGCCCGGTCGATGTCGACCCGGGACACGTTGAAGCGGGGGTTGGCGGCCGTGGCCACCACCGTCATCAGGTAGCGGTGCTCCGCAGGCGTGACGTCGCGGTCGCTCTTCTGCCACGGATCACCGGTCGGCACGAAGACGACCTCGTCGAGGTCGAACCAGGCCTGCACCTCGGACGCGGCGACGAGGTGGCCGTGGTGGATGGGGTCGAACGTGCCGCCCATGACCCCGACCCGACGCCGCCCCACAGGAGTCGCCACCGGATCAGCTGTGCTCGCGACCGCCGCCGAAGGAGACCACGGCCAGGAGGAGGATCATGAGGAGGACCAGCGTCACGCCACCGATGATGTAGGGGTGGACGGCGGGCTCGCTCTCGGCCTCGGCGGCAAGCGTGATGAGGGTGCTCAGCATGAGCTCACCCTACCGGCATCACCGCACGTGGCCCTCGCCGACCACGACGTACTTGCTCGACGTCATCTCGGGCAGCCCCATCGGCCCGCGCGCGTGCAGCTTCTGCGTGGAGATGCCGATCTCGGCCCCGAAGCCGAACTCGGCGCCGTCGGTGAAACGCGTGGACGCGTTGACCATCACCGCGGCGGAGTCGACCGCGGCGACGAACCGCCGGATCGTCGCCTGGTCGCGGGCCACGATGGCCTCCGTGTGGCCGGAGGAGAAGCGGCGGACGTGCCCGATCGCGGCCTCGACGTCCGCCACGACGGCGGCCGAGATCTCCGGCCCGAGGAACTCCGCGGCGTGGTCCTCGTCGGTGACCGGCACGACGTCGTCGTACTCCGCGAACGCGCTGTCGCCGTGCACGAGCACGCCGGCCTGCTGCAGGGCCTCGACCACGAGCGGCAGGAACTCGTCGGCGACGTCCTCGTGGACGAGCAGGGACTCCGCCGCGTTGCAGACGCTGGTGCGGTGCGTCTTGGAGTTCATCACGATCGCGAGGGCCTGCTCGAGGTCGGCCGAGGCGTCGACGTAGACGTGGCAGTTGCCGACCCCGGTCTCGATCACCGGCACGGTCGACTCCTCGACCACGCTGCGGATCAGCCCCGCACCACCGCGCGGGATCAGCACGTCGACGAGCCCGCGGGCCCGCATCAGCGCCTTCACCGAGTCGTGGGTGTCACCCGGCACCAGCTGGACGGCGTCCTCCGGCAGCCCCACCCCCGCGAGCGCACCGCGCATGGCGGCGACGATGGCGGCGTTGCTCGACCGGGCGCTGGACGAGCCCCGCAGCAGGACCGCGTTGCCCGACTTGAGGCAGATCCCGGCGGCGTCGGCGGTGACGTTGGGACGGGCCTCGTAGATCATCCCGACCACGCCGAACGGCACCCGCACCTGCCGCAGCTCGAGCCCGTTGGCGAGCGTGCTCCCGCGCAGCACCTCTCCGACGGGGTCGGGCAGGCCGGCGACGTCGCGCAGGCCCTGCGCCATCGCCCCGAGCCGGTCCTCGTCGAGGCGCAGCCGGTCGACGATGTTGGCGGGCGTCCCGGCCGACTCGGCCCGGACGACGTCCTCGACGTTGGCCGCCAGGATGTCCGTCGCGGCGGCGTCGAGGGCGTCGGCCATCGCGTGCAGCGCGGCGTCCTTGGCCGCCCGTGTGGCCGTGGCCAGGTCGTGGCTCGCGGTCCGGGCGCGCACGGCGACCTGTCGGACTGCCTCCTCGCTGCTCATGCTGTCCAGCGTAGGGCGGGCGAGCCTAGGGTGGCGCCATGTCTCGCATCACGGGGGTGGTCGTCGCGCTGGCGACGACGGCGGCAGTCCTGACCGGCTCGACCTCGGGCGCGGCGCCGCTGCCAGCCGGAGCCGACCCGACGACGGACCTGCCGCGCCGCATCGCCGGCGGCGTCGAGCTCACGATGGCCGACGGCGACCGGCTCCGGCTGTGGGCGACGGCGAACCACCGCGCCGTGGTCTCGCGCCGCTGGGACGCGGCGACCGGGGCGTGGGGTCCCCGCCTCGACGTCGTACGCAACAACCGGCTGCGGTGCGGGCAGGTCGACGCGCGCACGGCCAACGGAGCGGTCGCCGCGATCGCGCTCTGCGACCGCGGCGGCTACCACGAGGACAGCGCTCCGGTCGCGTCACGGGCGCTCTGGTCCCCCGACGGCGTCACCTGGTCCTCCCGCGGCCTCGACGGCGAGGCCCACGAGGAGCCGGGCATCTCACCCGACGGGCAGAACGCGGTCTGGCCACAGCACCAGCGCTACACCACCCGCACTCCCGCCGGGTGGAGCGAGCACTCGCTCCGGGCCAGGGGCCAGGAGTACACGGTCACCGCGACGATCACCGACACCCAGCAGGTCTCGTTCCTCTACGGCGGCCAGGTCGACCGGACCAGCTGCCCGCTCGTCGTGCTGACCCGGACCGGTGACGCCGAGCCGGTACGGCAGGAGGTCGACCTCGACAACGCCTGCTCCTCGGAGGCCGGCCTGGAGAACGTCGACGTCGACACAGCCCTGTTCGGCTACCTGCCCGACCCCGGCCAGGTCGCGGTGGTCTCGCGTCCCGACGCCTCGTCACCCTGGGCCGTCACTCGCGTCGCCCCGCAGGACGCCCCCGGACTGCTCCTCCCGGACGACAGGCCCCTCCACCGCCAGTTCTTCACCGCGCCCGGAGCGCCGCTCGTGGCGCTCGGGTCGCGCAGCAGCCGACGGGTGCGCGCCCAGGTCTACGACCCGGTCTCCCAGACCTGGGGTCAGGCGACCACCATCCACCAGGCGCGCGCACGGTGCACCTGGAGCGAGGACGACCCGGTCGACGCGCTCGGGGTGCTCGTCGCCGTCGTGACCTGCGGCGACGACAACGTCGTGCTCACCACCCGCGACGGCCTGGCCTGGCAGGCCCTCCGGATGGGTCCTCGGCCGCTGGGGCAGTCCCGCGACGGGCGGTACGTCGCCGTGCCGGGGCCCACCACCACGCACGTGATCTCGCCCGAGAGGGGCGTCGTCACGCTTCCCGGCGGCGTCCGCGGACGCTGCGACGTCGTCGTGCCGGACGGCCCGGAGGCCGCCGTGCACGTGGTGGCCGCGTCCGGGTCGCGGAGGTGGCCCGTGCTCGTCGAGCGCGTGACGACGGGCGGGACGGTGAGGCTGGGACGGGTCAGCGCGCCGACCCCCGGCAGGTGCAGGGATGCGGACCAGTCCTACGACGACACCAGCGGCTTCGACATGATCAGCACCAGGATCGACCGTGGGCAGGTCCTGCGGGTCGTGCGCCGCGGCGACGCGTGGAAGGCGTCGGTCGAGACCTGGTGACACCCGGGGACGACGAGACGCCCCCGACCGGTGCGGTCGGGGGCGTCGTACGTCGTGCGGGATCAGCCCTTGCGCTCGGTGATCTTCTCCGTGGCGGCAGGCAGGACGGTGTGCAGGTCGCCCACGACGCCGAAGTCGACGAGCTCGAAGATCGGCGCCTCGGGGTCCTTGTTGACCGCGACGATGGTCTTCGAGGTCTGCATGCCGGCGCGGTGCTGGATCGCACCGGAGATGCCGTTGGCGACGTAGAGCTGCGGCGAGACCGTCTTGCCGGTCTGGCCGACCTGGAACGCGTGCGGCATCCAGCCCGAGTCGACCGCGGCACGCGAGGCACCCACGGCGGCACCGAGGGAGTCGGCGAAGCCCTCGACGGGCTCGAAGTTGCCACCGGTGCCTCGACCGCCGGAGACCACGATCGCGGCCTCGGTCAGCTCCGGGCGACCGGTCGACTGCCGCGGCTGCGTGGCCACGATCTGCGCCCCCTTGGCCGCGTCGGACACGGTCACGGCGAACGCCTCGACGGCACCCGCGCCCTCGGACTCCTCGGGGGCGGCCGAGTTCGGCTTGACCGTGATGATCGGCGTGCCGGTGGTGACCTTGGCCTGCACGGTGTAGTTGCCGGCGAACACGCTCTGCGTGGTCGTGCCGGACTCGTCCACGTCGACGGCGTCGGTGATCAGGCCCGAGCCCAGCTTGATCGCCAGGCGACCGGCGACCTCCTTGTTCTCGAAGGTCGAGGGAAGCAGCACCGCGGCCGGGCTGGTCTTCTCGGCCAGCTGCTGGAGCGCCTCGGCCTTGGGAGCGACGAGGAAGCCCTTGATCGGGGCGTCGTCGATGACGTAGACCTTCGCGGCGCCGTACTTCTTGACCTTCTCGGCCACGGCGTCGCCCTGCTCGGGCGAGCCGAAGAAGACCGCGGACGGCTCACCGAGGCGCGACGCGATGGTCAGCAGCTCGTAGGTCGGCTTCTTGACCTCGCCCTCGGCGTGGTCGATGACGACAAGAACCTCAGACATGTGTGATCTCTCCAGTTCCTGCTCAGATGAACTTCTTGGACGCGAGGAACTCGACCAGCGCGCCGGCGCCCGAGCCGTCCTCGTCGGTGACGACCTCGCCGGCCGTGCGCGGCGGGCGGGCCGTGGTGTCCTCGACCTGGGTGTACGCCACCGACAGGCCGACCTGGTCGGCGTCGAGGCCGAGGTCGGTCAGCGACCACGTGTCGAGCGGCTTCTTCTTCGCGGCCATGATGCCCTTGAACGAGGGGTAGCGCGCCTCGCCGGACTGGTCGGTCACGGACAGCACGATCGGGAGCGTCGCACCGATGACCTCGGTCGAGCCCTCGTTGTCGCGCTTGATCCGCACCTGGTCGCCCTGCGACTCGATCACCGAGGCGAGCGTGACCTGCGGCATGCCCAGGCGCTCGGCCAGCATCGCCGGGACCACCGAGCCGGAGGCGTCGGTCGAGGCCATGCCGCACACGACCAGGTCGGCGCCGCTGTCGGCCTTGATCTTCTCGATCGCCTTGGCCAGCACCAGCGAGGTGCCGAGGTAGTCGGAGCCCGCGATCGCGTCGTCGACGACGTGGACGCCGGCGTCGGCACCCATCTGCAGCGACTTGCGGACCGCGTCGACGGCCTTCTCCGGGCCCACGGTGAGCGCGGTGACGGTGATCTCCTCACCCTCACGCTTCTCGCGGAACTGCAGGGCCTGCTCCACGGCGTACTCGTCCAGCTCGGACAGCAGCCCGTCGACCCCCACGCGGTCGACCGTGAAGTCGTCCTCGAACTTGCGGTCGGCCGTGGCGTCCGGCACGTACTTCACACAGACAACAATGTTCATGGTGGTGTGGCCTCGCGGCCCCTCCTGTGAAATCGGATGTGATCGTGAGGTTACTAGCCGGTCAGCGCCCATCGGAATGGCGATCCGGGTGTGGTCGCTCACAGTGACACTGTCACGGTCCGGTCGCAGTGGGCGCGCGGCGGCGAGGCGTCGGCCCCAGCTCAGGGCTTGATGATGCGGTCCAGCACGCGGCCCACGACGAGCCAGGCGATCGCGCCGAGTCCCCAGTTGAAGAGCGCGTTCTTGACCTCGGCTCCCTCGCCGCGGAACTGCTTGATGCCGTCCTGGCGGGAGAACACCCCGAGGTCGGCCCACGAGGCGGCCCGCAGGATCGCGTCGACGAGCTCGTTGGACTTGTTGGCGTCCAGCGCGATCAGCAGCGCCCCCACCGCGAGCAGCAGTGCTGCCAGCGCGCAGGCCAGCCAGATCAGCTGGGCCAGCGTTGCCCGGATCTTCGTTGCCACAGTCGTCGTTCTCCTCGTTCGTCCGTGCTCGTGGTGGTGGGGTGGGGTCGGTGGGTGGTTCGGTGGGTGGTCGTACGTCGTCGCGGTCAGCGGCCGACGAACGTCGCCTTCCCCGGTCCGTTCTCAACGAACGAGGTGATGCCGCGGGTACGGTCCTCGGTCGCGAAGACTCCGGCGAACTGCTGGCGCTCGATCTCCAGGCCGGTGTCCAGGTCGACCTCGCTCCCCCGGTCGATGCACTCCTTGGCGGCCCGGATCGCGAGGGCCGCGGCCCCGCTGAACTGCGCGGCCCAGGCCACGGCCTCCTCGAGGACGCGGTCCGCGGGCACGACGCGGTCGACCATCCCGATGCGCAGCGCCTCGTCGGCCTTGACGAAGCGGCCGGTGAAGATGATGTCCTTCGCCCGGGAGGCGCCCACCAGCCGCGCGAGCCGCTGGGTGCCGCCGGCGCCCGGGATGATGCCGAGCAGCACCTCCGGCTGCCCGAGCACGGCGTCCTCGGCGGCGAAGCGCAGGTCGGCGGCCAGGGCCAGCTCGCACCCGCCGCCGAGTGCGTACCCGTTGACGGCGGCGACGACCGGCTTGGGGATGCGCGCGATCGCGGTCGTCGCAGAGCTGACGGAGGCGGAGACCTTGACCATGTCGGAGTAGGTGAGGTCGGCCATCTCCTTGACGTCGTTGCCGGCCGCGAAGACCCGCTCGCCGCCCCAGAGGACGACCGCACGGACGTCGTCGCGCTCGGTGAGCTCGGCGGCCGCCTCGCGCAGGTCGGCCTGGACCTGAACGCTGATCGCGTTCATCTTGGGGCGGTCCAGGCGCAGGACGGCGACCCCGTCGGTCACGTCGATCGAGACGAACTCCATGGTGGCTCCTCATCGTGGTGCTGTCGTGGGTGCGGTCGTGGGTGCTGTCGTGGGTGTGCGCCGCGTGGGTGGCGCATCGTGGGCGCATTGTGCCGGGTGTGGACGATGCCACCACAATGGCTTGCGTGACACCGCCCCCCGAGACGACGACGGTCTGGAACCACGACGGCGAGACGATGGCCGTCTGGCCCGGCCGCAACTACCCCCTCGGGGCGACGTGGTCCTCCGAGTCGACCAACTTCGCCGTGTACGCCCCCGCCGCGACGGCCATGTGGGTGTGCCTGTTCGAGGAGGACGGCACCGAGGTCCGCCACCGGCTCACCGAGCACTCGCTCGGCGTGTGGCACGGCGCCCTGCCCGCCGTCGCCCCCGGCACCCGCTACGGCTACCGCGCCGACGGGCCGTGGGACCCCGAGGCGGGGCTGCGGTTCAACCCGGAGAAGCTCCTGCTCGACCCGTACGGCAAGGCGGTGTCGGGCGACCTCGTCGTCGACGACGCGATCTTCGGCTACACCAAGGACGACCCCGAGACGATCAGCGACCTCGACTCCGCGCCGTACGTGCCGCGCAGCGTCGTGGTCTACGACGACTTCCAGTGGGGCCCGGACACGCCGCCGCGCCGCCGCTGGCGCGACACGGTGATCTACGAGATGCACGTCAAGGGCATGACGATGCTGCACGACCGGGTGCCGGAGGAGCTGCGCGGCACGTACGCCGGGCTCGCGACGCCCGCGGTGACCGACTACCTCAAGGACCTCGGCGTGACGGCCGTCGAGCTGCTGCCGGTGCACCAGTTCTTCTCCGAGCCGGCGCTGGCCGAGCGGGGCCTCGTCAACTACTGGGGCTACAACTCGCTGTGCTTCTTCGCCCCGCACAACGCCTACGCCGCCTCCGGCGACCGCGGCCAGCAGGTCACCGAGTTCAAGCAGATGGTCAAGGACTTCCACGCTGCCGGCCTCGAGGTGATCCTCGACGTGGTCTACAACCACACCGCCGAGGCCGGGCCGCTCGGTCCGACGCTGAGCTTCCGCGGGCTGGACGACCGCGGCTACTACCAGCGCGTCACGGAGCCGCCGCCGGCCGCGGGCGAGGAGCCCGGCCCCGTGCGTTACTGGGACGTCACCGGGTGCGGCAACACCGTCGACTCCACGCACACGCAGAGCCTGCGGATGATCCTCGACTCGCTGCGCTACTGGGTCAGCGAGATGCACGTCGACGGCTTCCGGTTCGACCTGATGAGCGCCATCACCCGCACCGACCAGGTGGTCGACATGGGCTCGCACCTGCTCACCGCGGTCGGCCAGGACCCGGTGCTGCGCCACGTGAAGCTCATCGCCGAGCCGTGGGACGCCTCGATGGACGGCTACCGCGTGGGGCAGTTCCCGCCGCCGTGGATCGAGTGGAACGACCAGTTCCGCGACACGGTCCGCGACTTCTGGCGCGGCCACTCCGGCGGCGTGCGCACCGTCGCGACCCGGCTCGCCGGGTCCAGCGACCTGTACGCCGACGACGGCCGCTCCCCCTACGCGTCGGTCAATTTCATCACCGCCCACGACGGCTTCACGGTGCGCGACCTCGTGTCCTACGACCACAAGCACAACGAGGCCAACGGCGAGGACAACCGCGACGGCACCGACAACAACCGGTCGTGGAACTGCGGGGTCGAGGGCGAGACGGACGACCCCGCGATCGTGGCGCTGAGGCGCCGCCAGGCGGCCAACCTGATGGCGACGCTGTGCTTCTCCAGCGGCGTGCCGATGCTGACCGCCGGCGACGAGCGGGGACGTACGCAGGGCGGCAACAACAACGCCTACGGCCAGGACAACGAGACCTCGTGGATCGACTGGCGCCCCGACGACGCGTGGCTCGACGTCTACGAGATCACCAAGTCCGCGCTGCGCCTGCGCCGCGAGCACCCGGTGCTGCGGCAGCGCCACTGG
>JAESGW010000553.1_pt1 | contig 27062 bp, 24 predicted proteins | sample 9269791 | NCBI WGS metagenome assembly JAESGW01 (sample SAMN16773120, study PRJNA677053) | algae metagenome | isolation source: Aphanocapsa lilacina HA4352-LM1 and co-occurring heterotrophs from near cave... | place: USA: Maniniholo cave, near Haena, Kauai, HI | collected 2009-07-28 | reverse complement strand
AGGTTTTGACAAGTTGCGGAAAATCGAGTAGCATCAGCTCAACAATAATTATTTCACTTAGCCCAAAGTCTACACGATTTTGGGCTTCTTTTTGTAACCCCAATTCCTAGCGTTCAACACTTCTGGAAGACCAGCTTGGCGGTGTAGTTGTCCTGAGCGTTGTAGGAGGAGTCGGCAATGCCCTGGATGGTGATGGGTGGGCCAAGCTCGGGTTTCATGAAGCCGAATAGATCGACGGCGCCGCTGTTGTCCGGGTCGCCCGGGCCGCCATAGCCGAAGGAGTTGGTGCCGTTGGGATAGATACTCGGATCGATATTGGGGGTGGTGACCTGGGAGTTCTGGTTGACTGTCGGTCCGTAGTACTGGGCTGAACTCGGGATGGTGTATTTGAAGGGATAGTTGTTGAAGGCTACCAGGCTCGAAAAGGCGAAGTTGTAGCTGAAGGTGTCGTCGCCGCCACCGTACTTGCCCAGGTAGCGCGAAAATCCATAGGAACCGGCCTGGTATTCGAGCGTCAGCTTAGGGAGCCCCTTGGGCGTCTCGGTGATCAAGTTGATGACACCCCCTACCGAGCCCGAGCCGTACCGAAGCGTCGCACCGCCGGTCACCACCTCGATGCGCTCGAGATCATCCAGCAAAAACTGGGCAACGGCGGAGCGGCCGTTCTGGGGGAAGGTCTGGGCGAGCCCGTCGCGCAACACCAAGAAGCGCTGATCGTTGAAGCCGCGCAGGAAGTTGCCGCCGGCGTTGCGCACGCCGCCCAAAGACGGCTGACCAATAAATCCAGGAATAATCTGCAGCGCGTCGGTCGCCGTCTGGGCGCCCTGGGCTGCAAAGTCCTCCCGCTTAACGGAATAAGTCGTGGCGGTGATGTCCCGCTGGCGGGTGAGGCGGCGGGTGGCCGTCACCGAGACTTCATCGAGAATGTCGGTCGTTTCGTCGGCAGGCTGGTCGGCCGGGGCCGGTTCGGCCGGGGTGGTCGCCGGAAGCGGTGTCGGCGCCTGGGCGGTCCGGGGGGGTGCGGTCACCGGGGCCGTCCAGTCCCACAGCGCCGGACGGGCCTGCAAGTCCGCCGCCCGGCCCCGGCTTTGATCGAGCAGTGCTTTGGCCCCTTCGAGGGAGACCATCTGGCTGTTGGCCGCCACCGTGGCGACGGGTCCGGCATAAGCCGCAGGCACCGCGGTGAATGCAGGCAGGAGAACCGCCCAGGCAAGGGCGCCTCCCAAGCGAGATGATGTTTTCATGAACCGTCCACTCCTTCGATTGAGCGAAGCGCCCCTTTACTCCCCAATTTGCAGGAGAACAGGGTATACGCTGTCCGCAGATGGGCAATAGCGTAGCAGCCGATTGGCAGGCCGTTGTAATGGCCGTAACGTTTTGGTGAATTGATAATGGTTTGCAGGTCAAAACACTTGTACAGGAGGGATTCCGCTGCGCTACCTACTTTTTAATAAGCCCTACGACGTGCTCACCCAATTTAGCGGTGGGGAAGGACGGCATACGCTCAAAGATTATATAGATATTCCCGGCGTTTACCCGGTGGGGCGGCTCGACCGCGACAGCGAAGGGCTGCTGCTGTTGACCGACGACGGCGCCCTGGCCCATCGGCTGACCGATCCGCGCTTCGCCCACCCGCGCACCTACTGGGTGCAGGTGGAAGGCACACCGGACGGCGAAGCGCTGGGGCGCCTCGCGGCGGGAGTCGAGATCCAGGGGATACGCACCCGCCCGGCGACAGCTGTGGCGATTGCCGAGCCGGACCTGCCGGAGCGCCCGGTGCCCATCCGGGTGCGCAAGAGCATTCCCGCTAGTTGGATAGCGCTCACCCTCACCGAGGGCCGCAACCGCCAGGTGCGGCGGATGACGGCGGCGGTGGGCTATGCGACCCTCAGGCTGGTAAGGGTGGCGATCGGTGCGCTCACCCTGGGCGATCTCGCCCCTGGCCGGTGGCGGTATTTGGGCGAACGGGAGTTGCGGTTGATAACATCGAAGCCTGGCCGGTCCCACATTGGGAGATTTTGACAATGCAGAGCCTCGCACAAGATTTCTCCTCCTGCAGCTTGCTCAGGAACGTCAGTTGGGAGACTTTCGAACGGCTGTTGGCCGAACTGCCCGAGACGCGCGGCGTCCGTTTAAAGTATTGGCGTGGGGATCTTGAAATCGTGACACCTTCGGACGAACACGAAACGCAGACCGAAATGCTGGGGCGGTGCGCCTACGTGCTGATTGAAGCGTTGCAACTGCCCGTGCGTAGTGTCGGCTCGACCACCTTTCGCCGGGCGGACCTTGCAGCGGGCGTCGAGCCCGACAAGTCTTATTACATCTACAACGCTCCACTGGTCCGCCGCAGACCCATCAACCTGGGTGTCGATCCACCGCCGGATCTGGTGATCGAGATCGATGTGACTAGTTCTTCGCTCAACAAGCTTGCCATCTACGCTGCCCTGGGCGTTCCCGAAGTCTGGCTGTACCGTGCAGGTCGGCTGCAGATCCACCGGTTTCAGCAAGGGAGTTATCAGTCGAGTGTGCGCAGCGGCCTGTTTCCTTTCGTCACCTCAGCCGATCTGCAGGCGGTGCTCGGCGCGGCCGAGGAGGAAGTGGCCATCGCCAATTTCCGGGCCTGGGTAAAGCGGCAAATCGAAGGACAGCAACCTACATGACGACTTCGCATCCTGTTCAAATTATTGGTGCCGGTCCGGGCGATCCGGATCTCATTACTGTGCGCGGCCAGCGGTTGCTCGCCCTCGCGGACACCGTCTTTTACGCCGGATCGCTGGTGCCGGAGGGATTACTCGATTGGTGCCGGCCCGAGGCCGAACGCATCGACACCCGTTCGCTTACCCTCGAAGCGATTTTGCCGGATCTGATCGGGCGGGTGCGCGCCGGTGGGCGGGTGGTGCGGTTGCACTCGGGCGACCCGTGCCTCTACGGGGCGGTGCACGAGCAGATGGTGGCCCTGATCAAAGCAGAGATCGAATTTGAAATCGTGCCGGGGATCAGTGCCTTTCAGGCCGCTGCCGCCACCCTCAAAGTCGAACTGACCGTGCCGGGGCTGGTGCAGACGATTATCCTGACGCGGGCGAGCGGCCGCACCGGTATTCCCGCCGCCGAAGAATTGGCGGGCCTGGCGGCCCACCGCGCCTCGCTGTGCCTGTATCTGAGCGCCCATCACGCCGCTGAGTGCGAGGAGCGTCTGCTGGCCCACTACCCACCCGAGACGCCGGTGGCCGTCTGCTACCGTCTGGGTTGGCCCGACGAGCGCATCGTGCGTACCCGCCTGGGTGAACTTGCCCGCACGACGCGCGAGGAGAAGCTCACCCGCACGACTTTGTACCTGATCAGTCCCGCCCTGGAAGCCGCGCCGTCCCGCTCGCGGCTGTACCACCCCGAGCACCATCACCTGTTTCGCGCCTTGCACTGAACGCGGCGATGAATATGAGCGACAGAAGCGGTCGGGGCAGGGAGTTCAGTTTTCTTGCGCCTCCGCACCGGCGGTGTCCTGGCGGGCCAGGGCAAAGGCGGCTTCGCGGGTGAGAGCGCACCCCACAAGCCAGGTCGAGGCGAACGCCGCCTCGCCCAAGCGGGTGCGGGCGGAAGCCAGAAACGGCTCGTGGAAGTGCTGTACCTCCGGACCCAAGGGCGATCCGTACGCCTCGCTCAGGGCTTCAGCCGCGGCGTAGAGGCGCACAGAGCGCATCGTCCGGCCACGGACGGCGGCCAGAGCGGCCAGACCGCTCAGCACCCAACTGACCGAACTTTCGCGCGCGTCGAGATCTTCGAGCAGAGCGAGAGCCTCGCTATACTGCTGCTCTGCGCGCGCGTACCCACCCGTCGCGAGGGCTATCTGCCCGAGCCCCGCCAGACAGAGCGCCGTGACGAACGGTTCGCCCAGGGTGCGGCTGTGCTCCAGAGTCTCCGACAGGACGGTGTGTGCCCGGGCCGGGCTGCCGGTATAAAACTGGACGGCGGCGAGCAAAAAGCGGGCCAGGGCCACCTCGGGTAGGGGTAGGCCGTGCTCCCGCTCGTGAACCAGGCTGGCTTCGAAGTGCACCTGGGCCGCGGCGTGTTCCTGCCTATAGTAGGCCGCCATCCCGAGGCCCGCCGCCGCCACGGCCAGACCGGCGCTATCCTGCAGCTCGAGACACAACCGTTCGCTTTGGCCGTACCAGGCCGCGGCCTGTGCCGCATCGCCCTGGCGCAGCGCCAGCATACCGGCTCCAGCCAGCAACCGGGCCAATATCGGTCCGGACAAATGTTCTCGCCGGGCCAGGATCGCCTCGTGCCAGCGGCGACCCTCGCTCAAATGGCCGCAGAACCACCAGAACCGGCACAGGGCCGTTGCCAGGCGGGCCGCTACCTCCGACCGGCCGTGGGCAAAGGTCCAGTGCAAAGCGGCCCGCAAATTTTCGTGCTCGACCCCGAAGCGTCGGTACCATCTTCCCTGCTGCGCGCCCCGCAGGTGCGCCTCGGCGGTTGTCGCCCACTGCAGAAAATACTCGCTGTGCCGTTGTTGCACCGCTTCTAGCTCATCTAGCGCCTCCAGCTCCGCCAGAGCGTATTCGCGGAGGGTCGCGAGCATGGTAAGGCGCGTTTCTTCTTCGCGGGTGGGCTCCTGCTTGAGCAAATGGTGGTTGGCAAGCGAGAGCAGTTCTGCAGCCACGTCGCGCCCGGCGTCGCTTGGCCCGCCGCAGACGGCAAGGGCGGCTTCCACCGACCAGCCGCCTGCAAACACCCCCAGTCGCCGGAACAATTGCTGCTCGGTGCGCGGCAGCAGGGTATAGCTCCAATCGATCGCCTGGCGCAGCGTCCGGTGGCGGTCGGGGACATTGGCGGGACCATCGACCAGGAGCGGCAGGCGTCTGTCGAGTTGCTCCAGCAGGGCGGGTGGGTCAAGCAGCGCGCAACGGGCCGCGGCCAGTTCAATGGCTAGGGGCAGCCCGTCGAGGTGGGTGCAGATGGCCGCCACCGCCGGAGCCACCGCCGGGGTCAAGACAAAGTCGCGCCGACAAGCTTCGGCGCGGGCGACAAAAAGTTGCACCGCCTCCGACGCACAGAGTCGCTCGAAAGTCAGCGGTCCCTCCGAGGCCGGCAAGGCGAGGGGCGGCACGCCAAACTCCCACTCGCCGTACAGGCGCAATCGTGTGCGGCTGGTAATCAATATTTTGAGCAGCGGACAAGCGGAAAGCAGCTCGCCGACGATCCCGGCGGCCGCGGCGATGTGCTCGAAGTTGTCCAACACCAACAGGACCTGCCGCTCCCGCAAAAAAGCAATCAGGCGCTGTAGGAGCGTCCCCGCGCCGGACTCCTGCACCGCCAGAGCGTGGGCGATTGCCACCGGCAGCAGTGCCGCATCGTCCAGGGCCGCGAGTCCTACGAACCAGACGCCCTCTGCAAAGTTCTGCCGGCGCGCCTGGGCTACCGCCAGCGCCAGTCGCGTCTTACCGGTACCGCCCACGCCGGTAAAGCACACCAGCCGCACCGCTTCGCGCGTCAACAGTTCCCCCGCCGCCAAGATCTCCCGCTGCCGACCCACCAGTCCCGTGAGTGGTGCCGGCAAGTTCCCCGGTCCCGGAACTTCTCGGCGCCCTGGGGCGCTCGAGGTCAGGACCGCAGGCTCCGACGGCCCCAGGGCGCCGCTGCGGATCTGTTCGTACAGCGCCGTCGTGGCAGGCTCCACCTCCAAGACGCCGAGCGCTTCGGCGAGCACCTTGCGGCAGCGCTCGTATTGTTGCAGTGCTGCTCCACGCTGCCCGCTATGGGCCAGCGCCCGCATCAACGCGCAGTGGGCATTTTCGTTCCACGGTTCGAGGGTGAGTTGCCGCCAGGCGTAACGCTGCACCTGTTCCCAGTGGCGCTGTTGTTCATAGTAGGCGGTGATCGCACTGCAGGCGTTGACGGCCTGCAGGTGCAACCGTTCGCGAATCGGAGCGGCCCAGTCTTCGAACGCTTCGCAGCCCGGCAGATTTGCCTCGTCCAGAAACGGAACGCGATAGAGGGCGACGGCCTGCTCCAACAGAGGCAGACATTGGGTGCACAGGCGGTCGTCGGCTGGATGTCGTTGGGCATAAGCGTCGATCTGCGCCGCAAACGCCACGGTATCCAGGGTGTAATCGCCAGCCCGGTTGAAGTGGATCGTGTTGCGGGTGGCGATCAAAAATGGCGCCGGGGCTAGATGATCCCCCAATATCTGGCGCAGCGACAGCAGGGCTTTGCGCAGATTGCCGCGGGCGACGGCACCCGATTGATCCGGCCAGAGCAACGCTGCGAGGGTGCTGCGGTGATGGACATAGCGCGCCTCGACCGCCAGATAGGCCAACAACAGACGTACTTTCTCGTAGGCAAAGTGCGGCAACCGCTGCCCATCCAGCGTCGCTTCAAACGGACCGAGCAGTGAGAGCGCCAGACGCGTCAAGATTGCAGCCCGTGCCAAGGTTCATCGCTTCAACAATACGCCCACCGCCCGGCGAGTCGCCAGGGGTTTCACGCAATTCTCACGCTGCTTCGACGTTCTACTCACGCTTGCTGGTTAACCTTACAACAGACTTATCGTCCTCGCCCGAATGCGAAGGATGCAGGTACCGGCCGTAGGTGCGGTCGGCGTTGGTGTGTTGGTGTCAGTCGATTGATCTGGCTTAGGGCAATGCCAGGGGATCCCCGATGGCGCTCCGGGTGAGCGCTCTTTTTGGACAAGGTTGTGCAGATGGATACCCCCCTTCCATCCAGGTACAACGTCAGCTCTGTATCCCTGCTGCAATACACAAAAACCCCCGGCTTCGCTGGCGCGAAGCCGGGGGTTTTTGTCCGGTTGGCCGAATGGCCCGGACAGGTTAAAAAAGGCCCAGTTGGAGTTTGGCTTCCTCGGGCATGCGTTCGATGGTCCAGGCCGGTTCCCAGACCAGTTCGACCTGGGCGGAGACCACCCCCGGCAGTTCGCGGATTTTCATTTCGACTTCGCCGGGCAGCGAGCCCGCCACCGGGCAACTCGGAGCGGTGAGGGTCATCTGGACCGCGACGTGGCCCGCGGCCACGCTCACGTCGTAGACCAGGCCCAGGTCGTAGATGTTGATCGGAATTTCCGGGTCGTAGACCCCCTTGAGGGCTTCGATCACCTGCGATTGCAGTTCGCTGTCTTTGTTCATGGTGGTTACTCCGTCGTCACCGTGCCGCTTCCGCGCAGGGCGGCCTGCAGGGTATGCCAGGCAAGGGTGGCGCACTTGACGCGCACGGGGTACTCGCGCACCCCCGCCAGGATGGCAAGCTTGCCCAACTCCGGCCCGGCCTCCGCGCTGCTGTCGGTCACCAGCCGGTGGAAGCGCTCGAACAGGGCTTCGACTTCCTGCAGGGACTTGCCCTTAAGCGCGTCGGTCATCAACGAGGCGGAGGCGGTCGAAATGGCGCAGCCGGCTCCCTGGAAGCGGATGTCTTTGACGATGCCGTCTTCGACCTGCAGATAAATGGTCACCTGGTCGCCGCAGAGCGGATTGTGGCCTTCCGCCTCGCGGTTGGCCGATTTCAGCAATCCGAAATTGCGCGGACGCTTGTAGTGGTCGAGGATCACTTCTTGATAGAGATCGCGCAGATCCGAGAACATCAGCCAAACATCTCCTGCACTTGTTGGATTGCCGCCACCAGCGCATCCACCTCGGCGCGGGTGTTGTAAAAGGCGAACGAGGCGCGGGCGGTGGCCGGCACCTTGAATCGCTGCATCACCGGCTGGGCGCAATGGTGGCCCGCCCGTACGGCGATGCCTTTGCGGTCGAGAATCGTGCCGATGTCGTGGGGATGGACCCCGGCCAGCACAAAAGAAAGCACGCTCGCCTTATCGCGGGCGGTGCCGATGAGCTTGACGCCGTCGATGGCCGTGAGCGCCTCGGTGGCGTAGTCGAGCAGTTCCTGCTCGTAGCCCGCGATCGCCTCCAAGCCGATGTGCTGCACGTAGTCGACGGCGACACCCAGGGCGATGGCCCCGGCGATGTCCGGGGTACCCGCTTCAAATTTGTAGGGCAAGTCGCTGTAGATCGTCTTCTCGAAGCTGACCGAGCGGATCATGTCTCCGCCGCCCTGCCAGGGGGACATCGCCTCCAATAGTTCCGCCTTGCCGTAGAGCACGCCGATGCCGGTAGGCGCGTAGAGCTTGTGGCCCGAGAAGACGTAAAAGTCGCAGTCGAGCGCCTGCACGTCCACGGCCATGTGGGATACCGCCTGGGCGCCGTCCACCAGCACCGGGATGCCGCGGGCGTGGGCCAGTTCAATCAAGCGCGCCACCGGGTTAATCGTACCCAGAGCGTTCGACAGGTGCACCACCGCCACCAGCTTCGTGCGCTCGCCCAGGAGTTGCTCGAAGGCTTCAAGCATGATTTCGCCGCGATCGTCGATGGGCGCCACTTTGAGAACGGCCCCTTTTTCCTGGCAGAGCATCTGCCAGGGAACGATGTTGGAGTGATGCTCCATGGCGGAAATGACAATCTCGTCGCCCGGACCGACGCGCTCGCGGCCAAACGTCTGGGCCACCAGGTTGATCCCCTCGGTACAGCCGCGCACGAAGACGATCTCGCGATCGCTCCGGGCGTTTATAAATTGCTGGACTTTGGTGCGGGCCTGTTCGTGGGCTTCGGTAGAAAGCTGGCTGAGGTGGTGCACGCCGCGGTGGATGTTTGAGTAATAGCCGGTGTAGAGTGCGGCGATGGCGTCGAGCACCGCCTGGGGCTTCTGGGTGGTGGCGGCGTTGTCCAGGTAAACCAGCGGCTGGCCGTAGACGGTCTGGCGCAAAATCGGAAAATCGGCGCGCAGGCCTTCGACGGCGGCGGGAGTCAGGGTCCGGTGGGCTTGGGCGGTGAAGGTCATGGTGCGGTTCCGGCAATTCCGGCCTCAAAGGAGAGCCAGGTGTACAAAAGGGTCTCCAGCCGGTCGCGCAGGGCGGCAGGCCGGATGTCTTCGAACAGGTCGCTTGCAAAGGCGCGGGTCAGCAGATTTTTGGCTTGCGCCTCATCCAGGCCGCGCGAGCGCAGGTAAAAGAGTGCTTCTTCGTCGAGTTGTCCCACGGTGGAGCCGTGGGTGCAGCGCACATCCCCCGCGTAGATCTCCAGTTGGGGGTTGGAGTGCACCAGCGCTGCGTCCGAGAGCAGCAGGTTGCGGTTGGTTTGCTTCGCGTCGGTCTTGGCCGCTTCGGAGGCAACAAAGACGTTGCCGTTGAAGACGGCGCGCGCCCGGCCGGCGAGGATGCCCTTGTAGATCTGGCGGCTTGCCGCGTGGGGGGCACTGTGGCGCACCCAGAGGTGATGGTCGATGTGCCGGGTGCCGCCTGCCAGATAGAGTCCGTGCAGGGTCGCTTCGCTGCTGGGACCGGCCAGTTCGGCAAGCAGGTCATGGCGCACCAGGCCGCCACCGGCCACGAACGCGAGAGACTTGAAGCGGGCGTCGCGCCCAAGGCGCACCCGCGAGGTCGCCAGGTGAAAGGCGGCGGCGTTCTCCTGCCCGAGGCGGTAGTGGTCGAGGTCGGCGTTGGCTCCCACATCGACAGTGCCGACGGGGCAGGTGAAATGCACACCCGCCCCAAGACTTGCGTAAGTCTCAATAATCGTGGCCCGGCTGCCCGGCCCGGCTGTGATCCGGTTGCGCACAAATTGGGCGAGGGGCAAATCGGCCCCGGTGGCGATGAACAGCAGGTGAATCGGTGCTTCGACGCGGGCATCGGCCGCCAGATCCACGAACGCCCCGTCCTGCCAGTAGGCCCCGTTGAGCGCTTCGAGCGCTTCGGCGGTCTCGGGAGCAACCGCCCACCGCAGCGCATCCTCTGGCAGACACTCGGCATAACTGCCCAGGAGCAGACCAGGCTGCGCTTTGCCGGGGTTCGACAGTTCCGCGCTGAAAAACCCGTCCACAAATACCAGTTCGCGCGCACCAGACAAGCTGTAGGGAACCAACTGAACCGGATCGATGGCAGTCGGTTCGGCTGCGAGGGTAAACCGGTTTTTCGTGAGGGGCGAAAGATCGGTGTGCCGCCAGTTCTCCAGGCGCCGATGGGGTACTCCGAGCTGTACAAAACGTTCCATCGCCGTGCGCCGCGAGGCGAGTACCGCTGCGGCCTCGCCCGGGCGAGCGGCAATAAAAGGTTCGAAGTCGGGAACGAACGCGCTTTTTTCGATCGCAGCGGGTGTGGCAGACTCCCTAGGCACCGACGGTCACCTCCGCTTCGAGCCAGCCGTAGCCTTTTTCTTCGAGTTCGAGGGCCAGTTCACGCCCACCCGAGCGCACGATGCGGCCGTTCATCAGCACGTGCACGAAGTCGGGCACGATGTAATCGAGCAGTCTCTGGTAGTGGGTGATGACCAGAAACGAGCGCTCGGGCGAGCGCAGGCCATTCACACCATCCGCGACGATTTTGAGCGCGTCGATATCGAGGCCTGAGTCGGTCTCGTCGAGAATGGCGAGGCGCGGTTCCAACAGCGCCATCTGCAGAATTTCGTTGCGCTTTTTCTCGCCCCCGGAGAAACCCTCGTTGACCGAGCGACGCAAAAAACTCTCGTCCATCTGCACGGTCTTGAGCTGCCCGCGCACCAGGGCCAGAAATTCGACCGCGTCCAGTTCGCCTTCACCCCGGTGCTTGCGCAGCGCGTTGAGGGCCGCCTTCAAAAAATAGACATTGCTCACTCCCGGAATCTCCACCGGGTACTGAAAGGCCAGCAAAAGCCCCGCGCGGGCGCGCTCTTCCGGGGCGAGTTCGAGCAAATCCTGAGCCAGGTAGCGCACCGCGCCGCCGGTCACCTCGTACTCCTCTCGTCCGGCGAGCACCCCGGCCAGGGTGCTTTTGCCCGAACCGTTCGGACCCATAATGGCGTGCACCTCGCCGGGGCGGACGGTCAGATCGATGCCTTTGAGGATCGCTTTGCCTTCGACCCGCGCCTGCAGGCTGGTAATTTCGAGCATGGGGTGGTTCTCCATTTAGCCGACGCTGCCTTCGAGGCTGACCTCGAGCAGCTTCTGGGCTTCGACCGCAAATTCCATCGGCAACTCTCGGAACACTTCTTTGCAAAAGCCGTTGACGATCATCGACACGGCATCCTCGGTGGCGATGCCCCGCTGGTTGCAATAGAAAATCTGGTCCTCGCCGATTTTGGAGGTGGACGCCTCGTGCTCCATGCGCGCCGTCGGGTTCTGCACGTCGATATACGGAAACGTGTGCGCCCCACAATCTTCGCCAATCAACAGCGAGTCGCACTGCGAGTAGTTACGCGCCCCATCGGCACCGCTCAAGATCTTCACCGCCCCGCGGTAGGTGTTCTGGCCGTGGCCCGCCGAGATGCCCTTGGAGACGATCGTGCTTTTAGTGTTCTTGCCGATGTGGATCATCTTGGTGCCGGTATCGGCCTGCTGGTAGTTGTTAGTGAGCGCCACCGAATAGAATTCGCCCACGGAGTTGTCGCCTTTGAGGATGCAGCCCGGGTACTTCCAGGTGATGGCCGAACCGGTCTCCACCTGCGTCCAGGAAATCTTGGAGTTGCGGCCCTCGCAGCGGCCCCGCTTGGTAACGAAGTTGTAGATGCCGCCTTTGCCCTCTTTGTCGCCGGGGTACCAGTTCTGGACGGTCGAGTACTTGATGGTGGCATCGTCGTGGGCAATCAACTCCACCACCGCCGCGTGCAGCTGATTTTCGTCGCGCATCGGGGCGGTGCAGCCTTCGAGATAGCTCACGTAGCTGCCCGCCTCGGCGATGATTAGCGTGCGCTCGAACTGGCCGCTGTTCTTGGCGTTGATACGAAAATAAGTAGACAACTCCATCGGACAGCGCACCCCCTTGGGCACGTAGACGAACGAGCCGTCGGTGAAGACCGCCGAGTTGAGGGCGGCGTAGAAGTTGTCGCCGGTCGGCACCACCGATCCGAGGTACTTGCGCACCAGTTCGGGATGCTCGCGCACCGCCTCAGAAAACGAGCAAAAGATAATGCCCATCGCCCCGAGCTTGTCTTTGAAGGTCGTGGCCACCGAGACGCTGTCGAAAACCGCGTCGACCGCCACCCCGGCTAGGGCCGCGCGCTCCTGCAAAGGGATACCCAGCTTTTCGTAGGTGCGCAACAGCTCCGGGTCCACCTCGTCTAGGCTCTTGGGACCGTCGGCTTTGGATTTGGGAGCGGCGTAGTAGACGATATTTTGATAATCAATTGGCGGGTAGTGCACGTTGGCCCACTCGGGCGTCGTCATCGAAAGCCAGTGGCGGTAAGCCTTGAGCCGCCATTCAAGCATGAACTCAGGCTCCTGCTTCTTAGCGGAAATCAGCCGAATCACCTCCTCCGACAATCCGGGCGGGACGGTCTCCTGCTCGATGTCGGTGACAAATCCGTACTGGTACTCCTTGCCGGCCAGTTGTTCAATCGTCTGGGTCGAAGTGGTCATGGTCGCTCCGTAAGATCAGCGTAGGGGTGTCTGGACAGCCGCCGGCACCGGGCGCGCGGCGCGGGACAGGACGGGTAGTTCCTGGGGCCAAGGGGCAATCAGTTCGCTGAGACTGATACCCGAGAGAGCTTGCTGGATAACGGCGTTGATGCGCTGCCACTTGGGCATCAGCGGGCAGACCGCCTCGTGGGCACAACCGCCCCCCGGCGCATCTTCAATACACTCGGTGAGTGCTATTGGACCTTCGAGGGCACTGACCACGTCGGCCACCGAGATCACCGCCGGCGGCAACGCCAGGCAGTAACCGCCCTTGACGCCGCGCTGCGAGACCAGCAACCCCTCCCGCGCCAGCAACTTGAGGATCTTGCGCACGATGGGCAGCGGCAGCTTTACCCGCTCCGCCAGTTCGGGTGCTCCGAAACTGCGCTCAGGATGCGCCGCCAGATGGCTTACGAGCACGATGCCGTAGTCTGACTGCCGGGTGATGCGAATCATGGGCTGTTACCTGCCGTCATACAAGACCATTTTAGTGCTATTTCTGCGTGTACCACCCGCAAAGGTGGAACATCGGGCCGCATTTGCTGTATTTGCAAGCCGTAAATTGCAGACAGAGGCGGCCGAGCCCAGCCCACCCGCCAAGTCTCGTTCTCAGCCGTGCCGATAAGTCCGGGGGGTGTCGGGGGGCTGGCAGCCCCGCGAGGCGGGGAGGAGGAGAGCGCGAGAGGGGAAGCGCGAAGGGGGTTCCACCTCTCGCACCCACAGACTCTCGTGCAAAACCAACCGCCAGGGAAAATCGTTGCTCAGGCGGCGATGGCAAGAACGGCGAGAGCCTCCCGGATGGCAGAAACCGTGGCTGCCGGCAACTCCAACTGGGGCGTCAGACCAACGTCTTCGATCGCTTTAAAAAAGCGGACCTGGTTGCTCAAAGCAGCGAGGCGCTCACCCGTATCGGGAGAGGCGTACTTCGATTGGGCACCCCAGAGGATGGCCGCCGGCACGGTCAAACGCGGCATCCATTCGGCCAGATCAAAGCTGAAGTTGCCCTTGAGAAACGAGTAGGCGGCGTACTGGCCGTTCGGTTCCGAGGCCGAGGCGTGGTAGGCATCGACGATCTCTTCGCTGATGCGGTTTGCGCGCACAAACAGCGAGCGGCGCAAAAAATCGCGGATCCCGCCGGGAGTGGTGATCAAGTTTGAATAAATGAACTGGTTGATCCCCGGCAAACTGCCCACGAAATTGAAAAAGCCGCCGTCGTAAGGTCTGCCAAAATCCGAGAGCCCCGAAGGGTTCATCGCCACGATCGCCTCGAAATACTCGGGCTGCTCGGTCGAAAGCCGCAAGGTCAAAGCCGCAACCACACTGGAGGCGATCACAATCGCCCGGCCGCCCGCCACGTCGGCTAGAAATTCGCCAATCGCCCTCAGGTAATCTTCTTTGCCGTACTCGGAGTCGCGATGCTCGGAGAAGCCCCAGCCGGGCAAGTCCGGGGCGAGCACCCGGTAATCGGCCGCAAAGGCCGGGTACACCTTCGACCATTCATAAGAAGAAGACCCACCCCCGAAGCCGTGCAGGAACACCATCGTCTTCGCGGTGGGGTTGGCTTCAGGACGGGACTCGTAGTAGTTGAGCCGGCCGCTGGAGCTGAAGGTGCTCTTGCGGACAAAGCCCGGAGGCTGAAACAATACCGAGGCTTCCACCATGGTCCACCTGCCTGCAAATTGGCTGGAGCGCAGGGAACGCCCTGCCCACAATCCTAGACAACCGGCGGCAGGACGGCATCTACCGTGCAGCAGACGTAGTTTGACTGGGGCGCAAAATTCCGGTGGCCTTATCTATCTGACCTGCTACCCGCTCCAGGGTGGCAGCAAGGATGGTGCACTGTTCGCGCGCTTCGCTCCACTGGCGCTCCTCCATCGCCTCGCGCACCCCCGGCAGCGTCTTGACACCATAGCCGGTGTACAACCCAGGCGCATAGATCTGGTGACGGAACCAGGGCCTGCGGGGTAAGCCCTCAGCACGCAGCATGGCCCGTTCGGTGGCGATCAGGGCTTCTCCCGCTTCTTTTTGGGCAGCGGAGGGCAGGGGCCGCGCTGCAAGGCTGTCCAGGGCGGCGCGATAGCTCTCAGAACTGGCTCTCAAAGCGGCGGCGGCTGTCTTGAGGGCGGCAAAATCCATGGCCGGAACGGGCGCGTCGGCCTTGGGCGGCACGTAGGGCTGGGTCGGATCGTAAACCGCTTCGAGCGCCTTCTCTTCGATCTGGCGATTCTTTTCGAGGCTGGCCTCGCGCAATTCACCTTCGAGGGCGGTCACTTCTTTGAGGTATTTTTCAAGCGTGTCGGCGAAGGCGACAAAATCGAAGGGCAGCACCTCGGCGTTCGCGGCGCGCAGCACGAGCCTGCCGGTGGTCTGGGCGAGGGTGGTGCCGTAGCGGTAGCCGGGGTCGATAAAGCGTTCGAAGTACGCCACCGAGTCGTAGCTCGAATGGTACGACCCGCCGCGGCCTTCGCCGCCGTAGCCCAGGTTGAGGCTGGCGATCCCCAGATGTTGCAAAAAGGGCGTAAAGTCGGAGCCCGACCCAAGCGCCGCGAGCCTCAGATCCGGCCGCTCGCGCGCCTCGCGCCTCGCTTCACCGCTGCCGCCTACGATCCGCCCCGCCCGCACCCGCTCTTTGACGGGAATCTGCTTTTGGGGGTCGATCACATCGCGGGTCACCTCGTTGAAGTAGCGCTCCAGAGTGTGGGAGCCGCCCATCTCCAGAAAGCCCCGGCCGTTGGAATCGGTGTTGATGTAGATTGCCGCTTTTTTGCGCAGTTCGTCCGCGTGGGTCTCCACCCACTCAGTAGAACCCAAAAGTCCCGGCTCCTCGCCGTCCCAGTGGGCGTACACGATCGTGCGCTTGGGCTTCCAGCCGCTTTTGGTGAGTGCCGCGATCGCCCGCGCTTCTTCCATCAGTGCCACCGTGCCGCTAATCGGATCGTGGGCGCCGAGTACCCAGGCGTCGTAGTGGTTGCCGCGGATGATCCACTCGTCGGGAAGCTCCGCCCCCGGCATTCTGGCGATGACGTTGTAGGCGGGCACCTGTTGCCAGTCAAAAGCCAGCTTCAAGCGCACCTTCGCCGGTCCCGCCCCGAGGCGGTAGGGTACCGGCAGTGCCCCGCGCCACTCAAGGGGAGCGAGCGGCCCGCCCATCGCTTTGAGTAAGGGCAGGGCGTCGGCGTAGGAAATGGGCAGTACCGGAATTTTGACGATCGTGGCGGCGTCTTTGCGATCCAGGCGCTTGGCACCCGGCACGGAGCCCACGCCCGGGGTGAGCGGGTCGCCGGGGTAGGTGGGCATGTCGGCCACCGAACCGCGCTGGGCGCCGTATTCGTTGCGCCAGGCGCCTTTGGGGTAAGTCTCGCCCTGGAAGTAGCCGTCCTCTTTAGGGTCCGAGTAGATGATGCAGCCAATCGCCCCGCGCTCGGCCGCCACCTTCGGCTTGATCCCGCGCCAGGAGCCGCCGTAGCGGGCGATCACGATTTTGCCTTTCACGTCGATGCCGCGCCGCGTCAGTTCTTCGTAGTCTTTGGGCACGCCGAAATTGACATAAACCAGTTCGCCCGTCACATCGCCGTCGGCGGAGTAGGCGTTGTAGACGGGCAACTGCCCGGCTTGGGCCGTACCGGCGTCTTCTTTAAGAGGCGGCTCGGCAAGCTTCGCTTTGAACTTCACCGGGGCGACCAGTTCGAGCGAGCGGGTCACAGGCACCGGAAAGAGCACATCGAAGCGTTCGATCTCCGCCTGATAGCCCCAACTGCGGTACTGAGCCACCAGAAATTCGGCGTGTTCTTTTTGAACTGGGGAGCCGACGTGATGAGGTCTGGCCGCGAGCCTCCTGGTCCAGTTCTGAAGGTTGTTCTTGTCGATGAGGCTGTCGAACTGGGCTTCGAGCTTGCGCTCGCGCTCGACGCCCGCCGCGTCGAAACCCAGTATGGGCTGGGCCGGGGCGGCAACGGGAATACAGGGAACGATCAACGAAAAGGCCAGACTCAGCGAAAGGACGAGCGAGCTACGGAGCATGGGAGTCTCAAACAGCGGCAAAAGGCGGTTCAAACCGGCCGTTCCGTATTGTAGGGGCAGTCCTCAGCACTTCGGGTGTTCTTGATGAACACCTCGCAGCCTTCAAGCCCAGATCGGCGCAAAATTCAGCAAGAACCCCGGTAGAACCGGCTCGCCGGAAAGGCGTTCGGGATTATCCAACGTTTCGACGGGGAGGCCGGGCCGATAAATTTCGACCTTGCGCGTCTGGGGATCGATGAGCCAGCCCAACAGAGCGCCGTTGTCGATGTACTCCTGCATCTTGAGCCGCAGCGCTTTGAGCGAATCGGTCTTCGAGCGCAACTCCGCGACAAAGTCCGGGCACAGCGGCGCAAAGCGGTCCTGCTCCTGGGGAGTGAGGGCTTCCCAGCGTTCGAGGCGCACCCAGGCGGCATCCGGGAAGCGATCGGCGCCGTTGGGCAACTTGAAGCCGCCAGAAGCATCAAATTCGCTGCCCAACTCGTTCATGTCCGCCCAGTTGGCTAACTGCTGGGAAAGTTTGATGTTGCGGTGTGAGGAGCTTCCACCGGCTGGGGGCATGGTGATCAGTTCTCCTGTGGCGGAGCGCTCGAAACGCAGGTCACGGTTTGCCTGACAAAGCTGGAAGTACTGCTCGTCGCTCAGGTCTACGGATTGCATGTCGAGGGTGATATTGTCCACTGCGCACCTCCTGGATTCGCTTAGCCAAGGGCCTTGAGCACCGCCCGAGCGGAGAGTTTGTCCTTGTACCAGACAATTCTGGCAGGCAGATCGTCAAGTTTCACTCCCGCTTTTTCGAGGTTGAGCCGCTCGGAGACCGCAAGCAGCAGATCGGCGCAATCGACCCGGCGCACCTGGGAAAACTTTTTGCGCAGATACTCCGGCCGCCAGTAACCGACGATTTCGAGCACCACGGTGCGGCCGTCGGGATGAACGAGCCGAAAGTCAGGGATCATCACGCTACCGGGGATGGGCAGCAGGTGTACCTCGCGCTCCAGTTGCCATTCGGTATCGAGGGCGCTCCACTGCTCGGCAAACGATTGCTCGATCATGCTGTCGAAGGGTTTGCCGGGCGGGTAGTGGCTCACCAGGCCGCACCCGGCGTCCAGTTGAAAGGTGCCGGTGCGCACAGCCTTGGAGTACGGGTCGCGGTTTTTAAGTTGGGCCACCAGATTCCAGCGCTTGACGTGTAACAGCGCCGGCAGCAGTTTGGCGAGCGCCAGGCCGTACTGGGCGTGCACCTGGAAGAGGCTGGTGGGGCCGTCGATGGTGAGGGTGAAGCCGTGTTCGGGATCGCCCTCGATATAAGTCATCAAGCCGAACAGTTTTAAAAAGCGAAACAGATACTTGTACTCGCCGGGGTCGTTGCGATGGACGTTCAGACGGACGTGGGTGGCGCGGTAGAAAACTCCCTGCACCTGCGAAAGGTTGAAGCGGTGCAGGAGCGCTTCGGGGGTGGGTTCTTCGAACTGGGTCAAAATTCGGTTCTGGGGCAAGTCGGCAAAAAGCGCCTGCCGGATCTGGCCTGCGAAGACCGGTTTTCCTAGCTCGGTGCTTAAAATCTCGGCCATGTGATCCAGGCATTGGGCGGTGTGGTGCTCCCCCGGCGCCTGCTTGGCTGCCAGTGTGTACACCCGGGAGCGCAGCTGCTGTGGGTCGATGGGGCTCACCACCTCGAAGGTGCACAGGGATTTCAATAGATGCACCAGACCGCGCCGCACCCGGTAGTCGGGATGATCCCCTTCGAGATCTGCGACCGAGCGGTCAAGTTCGGCCTGGGGTTGACCGTGGGCAGCGCGAAAGGCTTCGATGAGTTCGCCTGCCATTTGCAGGTAGTAGCGCTCCAGGCCCAGGCGGCGGGGCACGATCGCCTCGCCGCGGTAGGTATGGATGAGCAGATCACCGGGAAGCATCGCCTGGGGGCTAATGGTGGGGACGGGTGTGGACGTGGCGGCGGGCGCTGGTGCGCTCCTCGAGGGTGTCCTCAGAGTAGACTTCGTAGAGCACCGCGAGTTTGTTCGGGTCACGGCCTTTGCGCAAAATCCGCCCGAGCCGCTGGATGTACTCGCGCGCCGAAGCGGTGCCCGAAAGCAAAATCGCCACACTCGCCTCCGGCACGTCCACCCCTTCGTTGAGCACTTGGGAAGCTACCACAGCACGGTACTCGCCCGTGCGAAAGGCCGCGAGGATGGCGTGGCGCTCCTTGATCGGGGTCTGGTGAGTGAGGGCGGGGATCAGGTAGTCCCGGGCGATGCGGTAGACCGTCGCGTTGTCGTAGGTGAAGATCAGCGTCGCTTCCGGGTAGTGGCGGGCGAGCAAGTCCGACATCACCCGCAGCTTGCTTTCGGTTCCCATGGCGATGGCGCGCGCCTCGGTGTGGGCCTTCATCGCCCGCCGCCCTTCGCTGCTGCGGGCACTGGTCTGCACGAAGCGCTGCCAGCCCTCGGCGCTACCCAGGGAAAGTTTTGCCTCGCGCAGATAGGCGTTGCGCAGAGCCAGCAACGCGTCGTGGCGGGCTTGCTCCTGCGAGGACAGACGCACTTTGAGGCGCACCGTCCGGTGGGGGGCGAGGGCCGTGCCCGCCAACTCTGCGGGGGTGCGCCGGTAGACTTCCGGCCCCACCAGGCCCGTCAGTTCGCTATGGCGACCGTCGGCGCGCTCGGGAGTGGCCGTAAGCCCGAGCCTGAATGGAGCGACGGCGTACTCGGCCACCTTGCGGTAAAAATCACCGGGCAGGTGGTGGCACTCGTCGAAAACCAATAGCCCATAGCGCCCCCCCAGCGCTTCGGCGTGGATGGCGGCGCTGTCGTAGGTGGCCACCAGGATCGGGCTATTGTCGCGCGAGCCTCCTCCTAAAAGACCTACCGGTGTATCCGGGAACGCCGCGCGCAGATGGGCGTACCACTGGTGCATCAGATCCAGCGTCGGCACGGCGATGAGCGTGCTGCGGCCGGTCGCCTGCATCGCCAGTTGGGCGAGGTAGGTTTTGCCGCTCGCGGTGGGCAGCACCACCACCCCGCGCCTCCCGGCCGCCTGCCAGGCGGCCAGAGCCTCGCTCTGGTGAGGGTAAGGTGCCATCTCAAAACCGGGGACCAGTTCGATGGCCGCAAACGCCCCCGCCCGGTCCTCGAAGTGCGCCCCCTCCGCCTGCAATACCTGCACCAGTGCCCGGTAATCCGAAGCCGGGATGCGAAATTTTTCAACCCGATCGTCCCAGGTGGCGAAGTCGATCCACCCTTTTCCCCGGGGAGGCGGGTGCAAAATCAACGTGCCGCGGTCGTATTCGAGCGTCGGGATGCGGGCCATCGGGTGCCGGCTGGGGACTGGGACCATTGTGCCATCCCAGCCGCAATCTCCTTGCTCAAGGTTGATCGGTGCTGCATAATCCGGCACAGAATTTGTATGTGGAACCACGTGAAAATAATATTCTCTTGCAACCCGAGCCAGAGGAGATTACCTTGGCAATTCCGACCAACTTGAGCGCCCTTTTCAAGGATCTTATTTTACTCTATGCCCGCACCGAGATCCAGTATCCTCAACTCAAAGCAGTGACGCTCGCGCAGTGGATTTTGGAGTCGGGTCGGGGAGAGTCGAATCTGGCCAAAAATCATTACAACTTCGGTGGACTCAAGTGGCGCACAGAAATGACCGGTTTCGCCACCAGGATTCTTTATCAAGCGAACGATGGCGCCGATTATTATTGTCAGTTCGCCAGCCTGGAGCGCTTCATTCGGGGATACTGGCGATTTATCGATCGCTCACCCTACACAGGTTGGGAAGAGCGCACCGATAGCGGCGAAGAGTTTATTCGCTTTGTCGGCCCGGTGTATTCTCCGTCCCCAGGCTACGTAGACCGGGTGCTGGCGCTGGTGGACGAAGCGCAGATCCTCTTTGAAACTGTTACTGAGCCGGTGCTGGCACCGATAGAAAGTCCATCGCTACGGGGAACGGTAATTCTCGATCCTGGCCATGGGGGTACCCGCAAAATCGGGGGCAGCTCTCCCAACAACGCCATCAGTGCAAGCGGCATCAAAGAAAAGACCATGACCCTGGAGATGGCTCTGCTGGTTCGCGACGCGCTGCAACAAATCGCCGCTCAAAACGGCTATGACATTCGTGTCATTCTGACCCGTACCGCCGATGTCAACGTCGGCATTGCCGAGCGGGCCAACAGCGCAAAGCGGGCGCGAGCGGATCTGTTTTTGAGCATTCATTTCAATGGTTTCAACAAACAGACCAGCGGCGTGGAAACCTACATCCGCGCCCGCACCAACGACAATGTCAATTTCGAAGCGGATGAAGCGTTCGCCTGGCGCGTCCAGGGGGCAGTACTCGGGACCCTCAGAACCTACGCCCCGGCGACGCGCGATCGGGGCGTCAAAGAAGATAGCGCCTCGGGAGGCGGGGTGCTGGGGGTACTCGACGATCGCGCTTTGGGAAATGTGCCCCAGGACCATCCCTGCCGGGCCTGCCTGGTGGAAATCGAGTTTATCGACGTGCCCAGGGTGGACCGGTTGCTCAATACCGGTCCGGATGCCCGCCAGGTGCGCAGGATTCTCGCCGGAGCAATTGCTGCCGCGATGGTCGAAGATTTGCTGGCGGACCGCTAGATTTGAAATCCCCTCACCCACAAAGGACCCGCGCCATGCGCCAGATTGCCCTGCAGTTCGACAGCAATCCCAAGGCGGTGCACGAAGACCTCTCCGCCATCTGCCAGACCCCGGACGGTTGCCTTTGGGTGGCTTCCGACGAGACGCTCACCCTGGAGCGCCTGGCCCCTGTAGATGAGGGCGTCTACGGGGATCACCGCCTGTTCCAGCTTCAGGACCTGTTCGACATTTTTCCGGACCCGGAAGGGGAAATCGATATCGAAGGTCTTGACTATGCAGCCCCTTATCTCTGGGTGACCGGTTCCCACAGCATCAAGCGCAAAGGGGTCAAATCCAAACGCAGCGAAGCGGAGAACCTCGAACGCCTCGCCAGTTATACCGCCGAGATCAGCCGTTATTTTCTGGCCCGCATTCCTCTGCACGAAAGCGGCCGACGGCTGGAGCCGACGGCAGAAGGAGCCGCCCATCTGCCCCAGACCGACGCCGGCAACCTGCTTACTGAAGCCCTGAGGGGTGATCCGCACCTCGGACCGTTTCTGCTGGCCAATATTCCGGGCAAGGACAACGGTTTTGACATCGAAGGATTGGCCTTTAGAGAGAGGCGGCTGTTTCTCGGTTTGCGCGGTCCGGTGCTATGCGGCTGGTCGCTGCTGCTGGAATTGGAGCCCTTTGAGGCGAGTCCCGGCCGCCTGGGTCTCAAACCGGTTGACCTGGAGGGCCAACCCTACCGCAAGCACTTTCTTGATTTGGCTGGGCTGGGGGTACGGGATTTGTGCTTTGACGGCGACGACTTGCTCATCCTCGCCGGGCCGACCATGGACCTCGACAGTACCATCCGCCTCTACCGGCTTACGGGCGGTCCGAGCGCCAAGCGCTTACTTATCGAGCGCAAGCCCGGCCAGCTCGATGCCCTCTTCGAAATTCCCCACACTGAAGGAGCGGACCGCGCCGAGGGGATCACTCGGATCGAAACTCCAGAAGGTGCCGAACTATTGGTGGTTTACGACAGCCCGGGCTTGAAGCGCAAACCGGCCGAGGGCGCCGTGCTCGCCGATGTGTTCTCGCTTGCGGCAATCTGCTAATCGGCCCGGCCGGTGACGGCGAGCGATTCGACCAGCAGTGCCGGAGTGAGGGCGTTACCTTCCCAGAGCCGTTCGCTGCCGAGGGCGGCGAGCCGGCCCAGGGCATCGTAGGCGTTGCCGGCCACCATTGTGTCCTTGATGCGCCCGACGATCTCGCCCCCTTTGACCCGAAAACCCAGGTCGATGTTGACAGAAAATTCCCCCGACAGACCGGCGCCTTCTCCAAGGACCTGATCGACCACGATGCCGTCGTCCATCCGGCTGAGCAGTCGGGCGAAAGTATGATCCCCGGCCGCCACCACCAGGTTGAATAACCCCGGCTGCGGATAGCTGCCCAGGTCGGATCGCAGACCGTTGCCCCCCAGACGCAGTCCGAGGCGGCGGGCGATGCGCCGGTCGGCATAAAACGTCTCAAGGCGGCCCGCACGTAAGAATTCGAGGGCAATAGCCGGGGTGCCCTCGTCGTCAAAAGGCGTGATGTAGGGGGCCAGTTGGGGATCTTGGCTCAAGGTGAGTAGCGGTGAGAGGACCGTCTCGCCGCGCTTCTGGCTCCAGGGTGAAGCCTCCTGCAATACCTGGCGGCCGTTGAGAGCGGCGCTCACCGCGCCCAACAGCACCGTGGCGGCCTTAGCCGTGAACAGTACCGGCACAGCCCCCACCCGCGTAGGACAGTTCACGTCCGACCAGTCCAGCCGTTCGAGCACCGGGGTGGCGACCGCCTCCGGAGAGGGATCCCCAAGCACAGTCTCCCCGTCGTACACCTGCAAAAAATCTTCGCCGCGTACCCACTCCACCCCCAGATAGCCGCTGCGGTGGTGGCTGGTATAGCTCATATCGAGGCCAAGGGAGTTCATCAGGCGGACGGTGCCCACCTCCTCGCTGTAGGTGCAGCCGCAGATCACCTCCGCGTAGCGCTCGCGCACCAGAGCGATCGTTTGTTCTCCCCAGGCGATGAGTTGCTCGATGGCGGTCGGACTGTAGGGAGGGCTTTCGATGTTCAGAGATTCACTGGCCAGTTCCGGCTCCTCCGGCTGACCAAATTGGGCGAGGGCGATCGCTTTTTCCACCAGCAGTTCGTCATCGACCGGACCGCGGGCCACCGCCAGACCCGGCCTGCCGTTGCGCCAGAGGCGCAGGGCCACCCCTTCCTCGTCGCCGGTCTCCACCTGCTTGAGGCGGTTGGCCTCGAAGTTGGCCGAGCGGCCGAGCCCCTCCGAGACATAGACCTCGGCAGCCTCGGCGCCGTTTTTTCTGGCCAGTTCGAGCAGTCGCTGCGGGTCCATCGCTGGGGGCTTCCTAGGTCAAAGGACTGATCAATTGTGCACCCAGAGTGCGTTAGACTGCCGATTGGCCATTTGCCCCCCTGAACGTGAACTATCCCGCTATCGCCTTTCGCCTGTTGGTTGCCGCCGCCTGGTCGGACGGCGAATTGCATCCGGCGGAGGCTTTGATCCTCGCCCAGTACCTGCAGCGGTTGGATTTAGGTGTCGAGGAAAAGCGCAAGCTGCTGGAGTATTTGCAGATCCGTCCGGCCGCCGATACCAGCCGGGTATGGCTTGAGGAAGTCCAGGCCGCCCAGGCGGAACCGGCTTTGCGCCGGGAATTGACCGCCGCCCTCAAGCTTGTGGCGGCGGCCGACGGCCGGGTGGTTCCTGAGGAGACGCAATTGATAGACGATCTGCGCCACGCCCTCGAAGCGAGTGACCCGCCGTCGTTGCTGGGCCGCTTCAAGCGCTGGCTGAGGCGCCTTACCGGCCAGAGCAGCTGAAGTTTCCTGACAACTGTAGTCCTGTTGAAGACCTCGATGGGCATGTGTTTTCAATCCTGATATCTGAGACCTGGCGGTTGGTTTTGCACGAGAGTCTGTGGAGCGAGAGGTGGCACCCCCTTCGCGCTTCCCCTCTCGCGCTCTCCTCCTCCCCGCCTCGCGGGGGTGCCACCCCCCCGACACCCCCCGGACTTACCGGCACGGTTGGGAACGGGGCTTGGCGGGTTGGTGCAAGTGTGGAGTGTGGCGCGAAGTTTTGCATTGAATCTGTACCGTTCGCTGCTGATGGCGAACCGGGCTCAGGCGCAGAGACGCTGTATGTTTGGCTTATCGGTTCTCAAGATTCTCCTTAGAATGAAATGGACCTGTGGAAGTTCTTAAAGCAGGCCGCTGAAAACCTTGTGGGCAGGACCGGTCATCAGCAGACGGTTGGTGGCGCCGTCCCAGCGGATATCAAGCGGCCCGCCGGGCAATTCGACGGTGGCCTCGGTGTGGGACAGGCCATTGAGCACCGCCGCCACCAGTACTGCGCACGCACCGGTGCCGCAGGCGAGGGTGGGTCCGGCGCCGCGCTCCCAGACTTTCACCCGCAGGTGGGTAGGGCTGATCACCTCGGCAAAATGGGTGTTGATGCGCTCGGGAAAGTGGCGGTCGCGCTCAAAAAGCGGCCCAAAGCGATGCAAATCCACCGTGGCCAACTCATCGACAAACACCACCGCATGGGGGTTGCCCATGTTGACGCAGGTGACCCGCCAATCGAGCCCGCCTACGGGGATGGACGCCGCGACTACTTTTTGTTCCGCCGGGGCGAGGGTAGTCGGGATTTCATCCGCCAGCAGGTGGGGTGGCCCCATGTCTACGCGCACGCGGCCATCGGCCAACAGGGCAATATTCAAGATGCCCGCCCCGGTCTCCACCCGGTAGCCGCCGCCGGTCCCCGCAATTCCCAGTTCGCGCGCGAAGTGGGCCAGGCAGCGGATGCCGTTGCCGCACATCTGTGCCTCAGAGCCATCGTTGTTGTAGATGCGCATGCCAAAGTCAGCATCCGTTGCGGCGCTCAGCAAAAAAATCACTCCGTCCGCCCCGACCCCGAAGTGCCGGTCGCACACCGCCGCGGTCTGGTCGCCGGAGAGCACCGGTTCGGCTGCGATGCGGTTATCGATGAGCACGAAGTCGTTGCCGAGGCCCTCGTACTTCGTGAAGGCAAGCGTACCGGGGGCAAAAATCATGGCCTGTTGGGATGAAGACTGCGCTCTCTATCATGCCATCCGGGCGGGGACAAATACGGAACGGCCCGGCTGCTTCCCCTTGCAGCAGGCCGGCCTCGATCCCTACTGTTGCCCAGGACGCGCTGTCTTGCACCAGGACTATGACCGATTTTTTCGACTCGATCCAACCGCTCGTCGTTCATGCCGAGCAGCAGGGAAGCACGCTGCAGTGCACCTTTCGCTGCCCGCTTACCGGTGAAACCGTCGCAGCGAGTGCCTATTTGCAAAAGCGGGAGACGGCCAGGTCCGGGGTGGCCCAGAGTGTCGGCACCGGCATGCTCCATAGCCTCAAGTACTCGGTGGGTCTGATGATTCGCAGTGCCCTGGGCTACGGTTTTATGGGCCGCATACTGGGGGATGCGAGCGACACGCTGCTCAACCAGGGCTACGGCGGCTCCCAGCCGCGCTTTAGCGAAGAAGAGCGCAAAGATGCCCTGGTACGGGCTTTTCAGGCCAGCAATTTCTTCATCTGGGACGGCCGCCAGGGAGGCTGGATCTCGGCGTCGGCGGCCCGGCAGCTCTATACCGACTTCGAGCAGCAACTGAGCGCCTGCCCGGTCGAGGCACCCTACGATCGGTCGATCCTGGCGCGGATGCTGATGGCGGTAGCCCGAGCGGACGGGCGGCTTGCCGAGCAGGAGCGGGCGTTTGTGGCCCAGTTCGTCGATCCGCAATTCGGTTCGCCCGACAGTCCGGACGGCGCGCCTCCTCCGAGCCCGGTCGAACTGGAGGAAACTGCCGAGGGACCGGCCCGCGAAACGATGCTGATGCTCGCCTGGTCGCTCGCCCTAACCGACGAACACTTAGATGCAAGTGAAACGGCTTTGCTCGACGGGTTTGCCGACGGCCTTGGCATCGACGCCCACCGCCGGGGCGAGTTGATGCACTGGGCGCAGCTCTATCTGCTGGAGCGGGTGATTGGCCAGTGTCTGGTGGATGGCAAGCTTTCCCGACAGTACGAAGAGCAGATTGTCCAGTGGGCTCCCCAGATCGGCCTCAGCACTCACCAGATTGAGCGGGCCATTGTCCAGTACAAAAAGCGGCACCACCTGGTTTGACTTTATCCTGGCTTGGTTGTTGGCGAGTCGCGCTTGTGCCGTGCCTGATGCAGGCTGCGAAAGCTACTGTAGAGGCAAGAAACAAGCAGAAAAAGGCTTCGGACTCGGTCAATGGCAAAAACCAACTTACTGAACACCCGTACCATTAATTTTCTTGAACTATTGGGCAACGGCAGGTTCTACCGGGTGCCACCCTATCAGCGTGATTACTCCTGGTCTGAAGAGCAGTGGGAAGACCTTTGGAACGATATTCAGGAATTGCGCGACAAACGGGACGACAGCCACTATATGGGGGCTTTAGAGACCGTCTGTTAAGAGAAGTTGAACCAGGGCTGTTTCATTCTCCAAAAACCCCATTCGGCCATGTCAATAAGCTTGACCTGCTCAACAAGCAATAAGGCTTTTGCCGCTCTCGATTCTCATTTGCATCCAATGCAAAGCTAGAATGAAACAGCCCTGGAAGTTGAACTAACCAGCTAACGAGTCTGTAAAGTAAATTGTGTAAGTGGTCGCGGCAAAGAAAGTATACTATTCTCTCAGGCAGGAGAAACCGATGACCACCCATGCGGGTGCAGGGTTGTTTCATTCTAAATTTGCACCTCCTGCAAATGAGAATTGAGAGCCCAAGAGCCTGATTTCACGTTAAGCGAGTAGAGCTTATTGGCATGTTCAGCCCAGCTTTCAGGAGAATGAAACAGCCCTGCATGCGGGTGGCAGGCCATCCGCAAAGAAATCCTCGACGAACTGCTCAAAGACTACGACGGCATCGACCCGCAAACCGTTGTCGGTGAAGGCGGCCTGCTCAAACAATTGACCAAGGCGGTAATCGA
>JAESGW010000552.1_pt1 | contig 27238 bp, 25 predicted proteins | sample 9269791 | NCBI WGS metagenome assembly JAESGW01 (sample SAMN16773120, study PRJNA677053) | algae metagenome | isolation source: Aphanocapsa lilacina HA4352-LM1 and co-occurring heterotrophs from near cave... | place: USA: Maniniholo cave, near Haena, Kauai, HI | collected 2009-07-28 | reverse complement strand
GCATCTCGCAAAACGAATGCAATGCCTACCTCAGAAACGCAGGCTACGCTTCCAGCTAAACCTGAAAGGCTCTAGTTCCGAAGTTCGCTTACCCTCGCCGCTTGCACTTGGAGCGAACTTCGGAATCTCAAGGGGCCTCTGAAACCATAAATCTGCTCGCGTGATTCAGATCGAGAAATTCGCTCTGCGCATTGCACGGTATGGCGAATTCTCGATCATCACGCGAGCGGCGCCCTTGTTGTTTCAGGTCTTGACCTTGAAGAGCTCTTTCTGGTCGCTCTTCTTCACGTCGATGAGATGCCAGGGCAGGCCCTGCTTGCCGATCTCGTCCATGAAGGGCTTCGAGGGAAGCTGCTCGACGTTGAACACGCCTTTCCCCTTCCAGTGGCCCTGGAACATCATCATGGCGCCGACGACGGGCGGCACGCCGGTCGTGTACGAGACCGCCTGCGCGCCAGTCTCCTTGTAGGAAGCGGCGTGGTCGCACACGTTGTAGATCATCGCGCGCTTTTCCTTGCCGCCCTTTTTGCCGACGAAGATGCAGCCGATCGAGGTCTTGCCCGTGTAGTTCTCGCCGAGCGACGACGGCGGCGGCAGCAGTTCCTTCAGGAATTCCATCGGGATCACGGGATGGCCCTTGTACATGACGGGGTCGATGCGGGTCATGCCGACGTTCTGAAGCACCTCGAGGTGCTTGATGTAGTTGTCCGAGAACGTCATCCAGAAGCGGATCTGCTCCAGGCCCTTGATGTTCTTGACAAGGCTCTCCTCCTCCTCGTGATAGATGAGGTAGCTCTTGCGCTCGCCGACCTTCGGATAGTCGATCATCACGGAGATCGAGAGCGGATCGATCTCGATCCACTTGCCCTTCTTCCAATACTTGCCGCGCTGGGTGACCTCGCGGAGGTTGATCTCCGGATTGAAGTTGGTCGCGAACGCCTTGCCGTGACTGCCGTCATTGCAGTCCACGATGTCGATCTGGTTGATCTCGTCGAACAGGAACTCCTGCGCATAGGCGCAGTAGATGTTCGACTGGCCCGGATCGAAGCCGCAGCCGAGCACCGCCATGATGCCGGCCTTCTTGTATTTGTCGTGATAGGGCCACTGCCACTTGTAGGTGAACTTCGCCTCGTCGCGCGGCTCGTAGTTGGCCGTATCCATGTAGTGCACGCCCGTCTCCAGGCACGCGTCCATGATCGGCAGATCCTGATACGGCAGAGCCATGTTGATGACGAGGTGCGGCTTGATCTTCTTCAGGAGCTTGACGGTCGCCTTGACGTCATCGGCGTCGACCTGATGCACCTCGATCGGCGTCTTGCAGCGCTTGGCGACGGCCTTGCAGCTCTCGATTCGGCGCGAGGCCAGGTGGATCGTCTTGAACACGTCGCGGTTCATCGCGCACTTCTGCGCGACGACGGAACCGGCAGCGCCGGCGCCAATGATCAGAACGGTATCCACGGGGCGTCTCCTCGGATGCTTTGGGGGATGTCGCGCGCAGGCGGGAGGCGGAGATTTCCAACTCCTTCCTCCCTTGGGCGGCGTCGATATTGCAGTTGACTGTCTAATTCAACTGCGTTCTGGGACCTTCGGCTCGATGAGCTATGGCTTTGTCGCCAGCGGCGGCCGACTGCCGAAGATTGCGCTGCCGACACGCACGTACGTCGCGCCGAGTTCCACAGCCGCCTCGAAGTCGCCGCTCATGCCCATGCTGAGCTCAGGAAGCCCGTGCTCGCGGGCGAGCTTGGACAGCAGTGCAAAATGCAATGCCGGCTCCTCGTCGACGGGCGGGATGCACATGAGGCCTTCGATTTCCAGCTTCAGCTCGTCCTGCACGAGCTTGAGGAAGGCCGGCAGGTCCGCCGGTGCGACGCCCGCCTTCTGCTCTTCCTCGCCCGTGTTGACCTGGACGAGCAGACGGAGCGTCTTGCCGCGCGCCGCCATCTCGGCCTTCAGCGCTTGGGCGAGCTTCGGCCGGTCCAGCGTGTGGAGCACATCGAAGAGGGCGACGGCATCGCGCACCTTGTTGGTCTGCAGGGGCCCGATGAGGTGCAGCTCCAGATCTGGGTGCGCATTCTTGAGCGCCGGCCACTTGGACTGGGCCTCCTGAACGCGGTTTTCACCGAACAGCCGCTGCCCTGCGGCGATCACCGGCTTGATGTCCACCTCGCCGAAGGTCTTGGAGACCACCACCAGCCGGACGGAGGCCGGATCGCGTCCAACTTCCCGCGCCGCCTTCTCGATCCGGCCGCGGACGGCTTCGAGCCGTGATTCTGCCGTCTCCGTCATCGTCTCCGCCTTGACCCGCCCAATCCTTTGGGCACATTACGCGCCGAGCTTATTCGCCCACAGCATGACAACACCCACCGAGGTCGCCCCAATGGCCGCCGAACGCTATAACGCGCCCGATCGCGAGCCGCACTGGCAGAAAGTCTGGGAGGAGCGCGACTGCTTCCTCACCACCGCCGATCCGGCGAAGCCGAAGTGCTACGTGCTCGAGATGTTCCCGTATCCGTCCGGGCGTATCCATATGGGGCACGTGCGCAACTATACCATGGGCGATGTGCTCGCCCGCTACAAGCGCGCCCGCGGTTTCAACGTCCTGCACCCCATGGGCTGGGACGCGTTCGGCATGCCGGCCGAGAACGCCGCGATGGAGCGCCAGACGCATCCCGCGACATGGACCTATGCCAACATCGACGCGATGAAACATCAGCTCAAGTCGATGGGACTCGCCATCGATTGGAGCCGCGAATTTGCGACCTGCAATCCAACCTACTATCGCCACCAGCAACGCCTGTTTCTGGACATGTATGCGAAGAACCTCGCGTACCGGCGTTCGAGCAAAGTCAACTGGGATCCGGTCGACCACACCGTGCTGGCCAACGAGCAGGTGATCGACGGCCGCGGTTGGCGTTCCGGCGCGCTGGTCGAGCAGCGCGAGCGGATGCAGTGGGCGTTCAAGATCACCGAATACGCCGACGACCTGCTCGAAGCGCTTGGCACACTCGACAAATGGCCGGAAAAAGTCCGCCTCATGCAGGCGAACTGGATCGGCCGCTCGGAGGGCTTGCTGGTTCGCTGGGCGCTCGACCCGGCAACCGCGCCGGAGGGCGCCACCGAACTCGAAATTTTCACGACGCGACCGGACACGCTCTACGGCGCCTCTTTCATGGCGATCGCCCCTGATCATCCGCTGGCACTCGCGGTGGCGGCGACCAATCCTGCCGTCGCTGCCTTCAGCGAGGAATGCCGGCGCATGGGCACGTCGGTCGCCGCGATCGAGAGCGCGGAAAAGAGGGGCATCGATACCGGCATCGTCGCGATCCACCCGCTCGATCCGACATGGAAAGTGCCGGTCTACGTCGCCAACTTCATCCTCATGGAGTACGGCACCGGCGCCATCTTCGGCTGTCCGGCGCACGACCAGCGCGACATCGAATTCGCCCGCACCTACGGCCTGCCGGTTGTGCCCGTGGTCGCGCCGACAGAAGCCAAGGCCCGCGCTCGCGTGCTTGCCCAAGTCGAGGCTGGCGAGGCCTACGTCGACGACGGCGTGATGATCAATTCCAAGGCGCTGGACGGTCTCGACACCAAGGCGGCGTTCAATGCAATCGCCGACCAGCTTGAACGCGAGATGCTGGCCGGCAAGCCCGTCGCCAAGCGCAAGGTCAATTACCGGCTGCGCGACTGGGGCATCTCGCGCCAGCGCTACTGGGGCTGTCCGATCCCGATCATTCACTGCGGAACTTGCGGCGAAGTGCCGGTCCCGGTTGATCAGCTCCCGGTCAAACTTCCGGATGATGTCTCGTTTCTGGAGCCGGGCAATCCGCTCGATCATCACCCGACGTGGAAGCACGTCGATTGTCCGCAATGCGGGGGCAAGGCGGTCCGCGAGACCGACACGATGGATACGTTCGTAGACAGCTCCTGGTATTTCGCGCGCTTCACCGCGCCAAACGCGACTACGCCCGTCGACCGGGAAGCAGCGGACTACTGGCTACCCGTCGACCAGTACATCGGCGGGATCGAGCACGCGATCCTGCACCTCCTCTATTCGCGCTTCTTCGCCCGTGCCATGGGTGAGACCGGCAATCTCAATCCGAACCTGAAGGAGCCTTTCGCGGCCCTCTTCACGCAGGGCATGGTCGTGCACGAGACCTACAGGTCCGCTGATGGCCAGTGGCTGTTGCCGACCGAGGTGCGCTTCGAGGGCGAGGGCGACAGCCGGCGCGCGACCGAGATCGCAACGGGCAAGCCGGTTGAGATCGGCTCGATCGAGAAGATGTCGAAGTCGAAGAAGAACCTCGTCGACCCCGACGACATCATCCAACACTGGGGTGCAGACTGCGCCCGCTGGTTCATGCTGTCCGACAGTCCACCCGAGCGCGATGTCATCTGGACCGAGGCGGGTGTCGCAGGTGCTGGCCGCTTCATCCAGCGTATCTGGCGTCTGCTGGGCGAGATCGAGACCAAGGCCGCGTCCAAGGACGCGACTCGCCCCGCTTCGTTCGGACCGAACGGGGACGCACTCCGGCGCGCGACTCACAAGACGCTCGATACGGTCGGCCGCAACATCGAGGCCCTGCGCTTCAATGTTGCCGTTGCGCAACTGTATGAGCTGACAAATGCCATTCAGGCTGCGCTCCCGCAGGCGGAGAATGGCCTCGATTGGGCACTTCGCGAGGCGGTCGAGCATCTTGTTCAGATGATCGGCCCGATGATGCCGCATTTAGCTGAAGAATGCTGGGCGCGGCTTGGCTACAACACCTTGTTGGCAGATCAGCCGTGGCCGAAGGCCGATGGGGCCTTGCTCGTTGACGATCACGTAACCATTGCCGTACAGGTGAACGGCAAGCGCCGTGACGAGCTGACCATCGCCCGGACGGCCGCGAAGGAAGAGATCGAGGCGGCAGCACTCAAGCTCGAGGCTGTCCTACGGGCTATCGAGGGACGGCCCGTAAAGAAGGTGATTGTGGTCCCACAGAGGATCGTGAATGTCGTCGCCTAGGGGGAAGAAGCCGCATGACGTGCCGACGAGACGCGCATTTCTGCGCGGGCTCGGCGTTACGATCGTGGCTGCTCCGGTGCTCGCGGCCTGTGGCGATGGCGACTTCCGCCCGCTCTACGGGCCGACGGCCAGCGGCGAGCATCTTCAGGACGTCCTCGCGAAAGTCGACATCGCCCCCATTCCGAGCCGCGTCGGCCAGCGCATCCGCAACGAGCTGATCTTCAACAATACGGGTGGCCGCGAAGCGCCGAAGCCCGCCTATCGCCTGGAGATCGTAATCCGCGAGGGCATCAATTCCACCCTCGTGACGAAGGAGGGCGAGGCTTACAGTCAGGTCTACAACGTCGAGGCCGGCTATCAGCTCATCAACATCAAGCAGAAGTCGGTTGCCCTGCAGGGTAGCTCGCATGCCCGTGCCGCCTTCGAACGCTATCAGTCGATCTACTCGAACGTGCGCGCACGCGAGGATGCAGAGGTCCGCGTTGCCAAGACGATCGCGGATGAGCTGAAGGTTCGGCTCGCCGCCTATCTCTCGCGCGCAGCCTGAAGCGCTAGTCTCATACTTCTTCCATCATCGGCGTTTTGCGCAGGCGCTCGCGCGCTGCTACGGTCGCGCGCCCTTATCCCCTCTCCCCGCCCTTGCGGGGAGAGGGTTAGGGTGAGGGGCGGCGATAATTGCTGACATTGGTGTTTGCCGCCGCCCCTCATCCCGACCTTCTCCCCTCGTAAGCACGGGGAGAAGGGGAATAGCGACGCCGCGGGAAACAATGGTTGCAATCAAAGCCCAGCAAGCGAATGCAGTCCTCTCGCGGCCGGACCCCGGCCTCGCGGCGTTCCTCGTCTATGGTGCCGATGCGGGCCTCGTGAGCGAGCGCGTCGTACGCCTCGCACAATCGCTTGCGGCGCGCGACACACCACCCGGCGAGATCGTACGCATCGACGATCCCGAACTCGAGGAGGATAGCGAGCGTCTCTCTGTCGAGCTGCTGACCATGCCCATGTTCGGCGGCCGCAAGATCGTGCGAGCCACCATGGGCCGGCGCATCAACGGTGCGCTACTGCGCGGTATCCTGGAGGGGCCGCCGCTCGCGGGTGTGCTCATCGTAGAGGGTGGCAACCTGCGCCCCGATGACGCCGCACGCGCCGCCTTCGAGAAAGCCGCGCACGCCGCCGCCATTCCCTGTTTCGCCGATGACGCACAGTCGCTCGACCTGATGATCAACGAGGTGCTCGGCGCGTACAGGCTCGCGATCAGGCCCGACGCACGCGAAATGCTGCTCGCCCGGCTCGGTGCCGATCGCGGGCTCTCGCGCGGCGAGGTGGAGAAGCTCGCTCTATATGCCGCAGGGCGCGGCACGATCGAAGCCGAGGCCGTCGAGGCCATTGTCGGCGATGCCTCGGAGCTGGCCATGGAGCGCGTCATCGACGCAGCCGCCGCCGGCGACAGCACGCGTGCGATCGAGTGCTGCCAGCGCCTGCTTTCGTCGGGAGAAGGCGCGCAGTCGGTGATTGCCGCCGTGCAATGGCACTTCGCCCGCCTTCATCGCATCCGGGGCAGCATCGAGGGCGGTCGCAGCATGGATGAGGCCATGCGCCAGATCCGCCCGCCCCTGCACTTCAAGCGCCGGGCCGCCGTCGAGGCGCAGTGTCGGCGCTGGACAGCCCCGAAGCTCGCTGCGGCGCTTACCCGCATCCGCGCGAGCGCACTTGCCGCGCGCACGGCCTCGAGCCTCGAGGATGCCCACGCCGAGCGCCTGCTCATGGAGCTTGCCCGCCTTGCCGCCGCCCGCGACATGTCGGCACCTCGCGCCTGAGTACATTGAGATATTTGCGGTTTGCGCGGGACAGGGCGACCTGCCGGCTTGCTCCGGCAACCCCGGAGATTATAGTGCGGCCGCATAGGGAACGCGGGGAACCTCATCATGGCCAGGATCGAGCACGACGTCGTGGGCATCGGCAATGCCATCGTCGACATCATCGGCCGCTGCAAGAATGACTTCCTCATCAAGCACGATCTGGCCAAGGGTCACATGACGCTGGTCGATGCCAATCGCGTATCGCATCTCTATCAGGAGATGGGTCCGGCAGTGGAAATCTCCGGCGGCTCCGCGGCCAACACCATGGTCGGCATTGCCTCGCTCGGCGGGCACGCGGCCTTCATCGGCAAGGTCGCGGAGGACGATTTCGGCAATATCTTCCGCCATGACATCCAGGCCGCTGGCGTCGCCTTCGATACGCCGGCCTCGACGGGCGGCGCACCGACCGCGCGCTCGCTCATCCTGGTGACGCCCGACGGCCAACGCACCATGAACACCTTCCTCGGCGTGAGCCCTGAGCTGAGTCCGAAGGACGTTGACGAGAAACTCATAGCCTCGTCCCGCATCGTCTATCTCGAAGGCTATCTTTTCGACCGGCCGGACGCCCAGGCGGCGTTCCGTCATGCCGCCGACATGGCCGAACGAGCCGGCCGCGAAGTCGCGCTGACCCTCTCAGACGGCTTCTGCGTCGAGCGCCACCGCATCGAGTTCCTCGAGCTGATCCGCCACCGCGTCGACATCCTGTTCGCGAACGAGACCGAGATCACGGCACTCTATGGCGCCGCCACCTTCGAGGAAGCCGCGCGCCAGGCGAAGGCCGACGCCAAGGTCGCCGTGCTGACCCGCAGCGCCAAGGGATCGGTGATCTTCAAGGGCGACAAGGCCGTGAGCGTGCCTGCTGCGCCCGTGCGTCAGGTGATCGATACGACCGGCGCCGGCGATCTCTACGCGGCGGGATTCCTCTACGGCTACACCAACGGCAAGCCGCTCGAGACCTGCGGCCACCTCGGCAGCCTCGCAGCCGGCGAGATCATCAGCCACATCGGCGCACGGCCCGAAACGTCGCTCGCCTCGCTGGCTACTGCCCGCGGCCTCTGAAACTTTTCATTTCGCACCTGCGTTGAAACGGAGGGTGGCCAGCGCGCCGTCGCTAATATATCATTTTGCGGCGCATCAAAATGTCCCCTCGTGGGCGTCGTACAGTGTCCGGCGCGAGTGTCATCAGCTTCGATTGCAGGGTACGCACATGACCGGCCAGAAACCCAAAGCGCGCCAGAAATCCAAAGCGCGGAAGTCCAAAACCCGGAAATCGGGCGCGCCCTCGGACAAGGACGCCCAGGCACTTGAGCGCGCTTCAGCTTTCATCAGCAAGGATCCAACCCTCTCGAAGCGGGCGGCGCTGCGCCAGGCCGGCATCGAGGAGGCTCGCAAGCTGCGCCAGCTGGCTGGCAAACTCTCGACGCCGGCAAAAAACGTCAAAGCCGAGCCGCCCCCGCGCAAAGCGCCAGCCCGCGCCCCGACCCGCGCCCAAGCCGCCGCGCCGCTGCTCGCACGCGCCCCGAAGAAAATCGGCACCGTCGAGAAGGCCTCTGCCACCGACAAGTCCTCGGCACGGGCAAGTTACCAGCCGAAGACCGAGCCACCAGCGAGCAGTGCGAATGTGAGAGCCATCGTGGTCGCGCCGCCCGCTGCTTTCGACATGATGGCCCTGGCACGCCCCTGGATGACGCTTGGCTGGCGGATGACGGCCGCGGGTCTCTCCATGCAGGCGACCATGGCTAAGGCCGCGCTCGAATTGCCACCCGCGGCAACAGCTATGCGGCAAGGTGCAAAGGCCTTCACTGCCTGGCTCGACCTCGTCCAGCCACGCAAACCGAACGCGGGCAAGGATTGATCAGAGCCGGCGAAGCAGCACGCTATCGACGGCGTGGCTCATCCCCTTGCGCAGGATGCAGCGCGCCCGCTGGCGTGTCGGTAGGATATTTTCGTCAAGATTGATCCGGTTGATCCCGTTCCAGATCTCCAGCGCCTTCGCGTTCGCCTCAGCGTCGGTCAGATGCGCGTAGCGGTGGAAGTACGCCGCTGGATCGCGGAAAGCCGTCGTCCGCAGGCGCATGAAGCGCTTCACGTACCACGCTTCGATCACCGCCGGATCGGCATCGATGTAGATCGAGAAATCGAAGAAATCCGACACGAACGGGATGGCCGCGCCGTCCTTCGGCAGACGTGCCGGCTGCAGCACGTTGAGGCCCTCGACGATCAGGATGTCAGGGCGGTCTACGACGATCTGCTGACCCGGAATGATGTCGTAGTGGAAATGCGAGTAGACCGGCGCCACCACCTTCTCGCGGCCCGACTTGACGTCGCCGAGGAAGTTCAGGAGACGCGCGAGATCGAAGCTCTCGGGGAAGCCCTTGCGATGCATGATACCGCGCGCTTCGAGCTCCTGGTTCGGCCACAGAAAGCCGTCGGTGGTCACGAGATCGACACGCGGATGATCGGGCCAGCGCGCGAGCAGAGCACGCAGGACGCGCGCGGTCGTGCTCTTTCCGACGGCGACCGAGCCCGCCACGCCGATGATGAAGGGCACGCGGCGCCCCTGCCTGCCGAGGAACTTCGACGTAACCGCATAGAGCTCCTGCGACGCGGCGACATAGAGATTAATCAGGCGCGAGAGCGGCAGGTAGATCTGCTCGACCTCTTCGATGGAGAGCTCCTCGATGAGACCGGAGAGCGCGGCGAGATCACGCGGCACCAGCGTCATCGGCGTGTCGGCGCGCAGGCGCGCCCAGTCCTCGCGGCTGAATGTGCGGTATGGTGAATACAGGACGCCGGAGCGCGCCGCGTAATCCTCCTGCTGAAGAAAATCGCGCATGGCGTCAGCCCTCTTTGCGACCACGGTTTGCCTTCTCTTCTAGTCCAGAGAGCCCCATGCGCTTCTCGAGTGTGGCGAGGACGGCTTCGATGCCGACGCCACGCGCCTCGAGCAGCACGAGCAGATGATAGACGAGATCTGCGGCCTCGCCCTTAAGTGCTTCATCGTCCTCACGAAGAGCAGCAATGACAACCTCGACGGATTCCTCTCCGAGCTTCTTTGCGCAACGCGCCACCCCGCCGTCGAGAAGAAGGCGCGTGTACGACGTATCAGCGAGTGCCCCGCGACGCTCGCGGATCGTTGCCGCGAGGCGCTCGAGCACAGTGTCCGAGCCTACTTCTCCGCCGCCATCTTGTTGAGCTGCCATGAGGTTTGTCCGTCATGCTCAGAACGAGCGTTTCGCGCATCCATACTGCCTGGCGCGGCCAATGTCATGGGCGCTCGCGCGGTGATGTGAACGTCGGTTGGAGCGCACCGATCCGTAGCGCGTCCACCGTCATATAACTGCTATACATATCAAACTCTTAAAGTGTCACAAAACGATTATGGCCCTCCGCTACGAGTCTGCCCAGGGCCAATGGGGCCCGGCGAGGCAGATTAGCGGGAGTGCTGGCCTCAGCTCTGATGCTCTGGGAGATTACAATGAGCACCAAGTTCATCATGACTGCGGCGGCTGTAGCTGCCGTAGGCGTTGTCGGTTTCGCGGGTGCGGCGTCGGCACGCGACCAGATCCGGATCGTCGGCTCGTCGACGGTCTATCCGTTCACCACGGCAGTTGCCGAGCAGTTCGGCAAGTCGGGCGGCGGCAAGACGCCGGTCGTCGAGTCGACCGGCACGGGCGGCGGGTTCAAGCTTTTCTGCGCCGGCGTCGGCGTAGACCACCCCGACCTGACCAATGCCTCGCGCGCTATCAAGAAGGGCGAGTTCGATGACTGCAAGAAAAACGGCGTGACCGACATCGTCGAGATCAAGGTCGGCATCGACGGCCTCACGATTGCTCAGTCGAAGGCTGGGCCGAACATCAAGCTCACGATGGCGCAAGTATTCCTGGCGCTGGCCGAGCAAGTGCCGGACAAGGATGGCAAGCTGGTCGCCAATCCCTACAAGAACTGGTCCGACATTGACGCCTCGCTTCCCAACGTGAAGATCGAGGTTCTCGGCCCGCCGCCAACCTCAGGCACCCGCGACAGCTTCCATGAGCTCTTCATGGAGCCGGGCGCCGAGAAAGTCCCGGCCATCGCCGCCCTCAAGAAGTCAGACCGCAAGGCCTTCGACAAAGCGTGGAAGTCGATCCGCAAGGACGGCGCTTACGTCGAAGCCGGCGAGAACGACAACGTCATCGTCCAGAAGCTCGAAACGAACCGTAATGCTTTCGGCATCTTCGGCTACTCGTTCCTCGAGGAGAATCTCGCCAAGCTTCGCGGTGTTACCATCGATGGCGTAGCCCCGGAGTACGACGCGATTGCCGAGGGCAAGTACAAGGGCGCCCGCCCACTCTTCATCTATGCCAAGAAGCAGCACGTCGGCGTAATCCCCGGCATCGACAAGTTCGTTGCCGAGTACGTCTCAGCGAAGGCCATGTCGAAGGACGGCTACCTCGCGAATAAGGGCCTGGTTGCGCTCCCGAAAGCGGAAGCCGACAAGGTCGCCAGCGCGGCAAAGGCGCTTAAGCCGCTCGCGGAGACCGAGGTCACGAACTGACGTCCGGCCCTGAAATCGATCTGGCGACCAGGGGCACTGTCCCTGGTCGCTCAATTGCGGTGATCCTACGAACAAACTAACCGCCGAGCGCCAATAGGAAACCGACGATGACGGCCGTATATTTCATCACGCTCGCCTGCCTTGTCATCGGCGGATACTTCATCGCATCCCAGCGTGCGAAGGCACTTCGTGCGGCTCCGGGAGCTGCCCTGCATTCGCTGCCGACATATCACGGCCTGCTCGGCGCCGTTGCGCTGTTCGTGCCAATGCTGATCGTGTATGCGATCGGTACGCCGGTGGTGAAGATGCTCGCCACGACGAACGCCTTCTCCTTTTTCCCGTCCGAACTCGCAAGCGACCCGCTCCAGCGCGGCGTGATCCTGCGAGACGTCGGGAATATCATCGATGGAAGATATCAGGGCGATCCTTCGGCCGCGCTGCGCGATGCCGCGGCGAGCTACTCCAGCACATTCTCGGCCGGACGCCTTATCGTGCTCGGCACTGGTGTGGTGCTCGGGCTTGCGTCGCTGTTCCTTGTCCTCAGCCGCATCAGCCCGGCGTTCCGGGCCCGCAATCTTTTCGAGCGCTTTGTCATCGCCGTGCTGATCCTGTGCGCGCTCGTCGCGATCTTGACCACGGTCGGCATCGTCTTCTCGGTCATGTGGGAGACCTATCGCTTCTTCTTCGATCCCGCACTCAAGGGACGGCCAACGGTCGCTCAGTTCCTCTTCGGTACGGAATGGAATCCGCAGGCGGCTCTGCGCGCCGACCAGGGAGAGATCCGCACGGCCTTCGGGTTCATCCCGCTACTGACGGGCACGCTGCTTATCACCTTGATCGCCATTGTCGTCGCGGGTCCGCTCGGCCTCTTCGCGGCGATCTATCTCTCGGAGTATGCGACCCCGCGCTTTCGCGCTTTTGCTAAGCCGATCCTTGAGATCCTGGCCGGCATCCCGACCGTTGTGCTGGGCTTCTTCGCCGCGCTGACGGTCGCGCCCTACATTCGAGGCTGGGGCGAGGGCCTCGGTCTCGACGTCGCCTCCGAATCCGCGCTCGCCGCCGGTCTCGTGATGGGCATGATGATCATCCCGTTCATCTCCTCGCTCTCCGACGACGTGATCAATTCCGTACCGCAGTCGTTGCGCGACGGCGCCTATGCACTCGGTGCGACCAAGTCCGAGACCATCAAGAAGGTCATTCTGCCGGCCGCTCTTCCAGGCATCGTCTCGGCCTTCATGTTGGCGATCAGCCGCGCGATCGGCGAGACCATGATCGTCGTCATGGCCGCTGGGCTCGCCGCGAACCTCACGTTCAATCCGCTTGACGCAGTGACCACCATTACCGTTCAGATCAAGACCATTCTCGTTGGCGACCAGGAGTTCGACAGCGCCAAGACGCTCGCCGCTTTCGCGCTCGGGTTCGTGCTCTTCTTTGTCACCCTGATGCTCAACATCATCGCGCAGCAGATCGTACGCAGATACAGAGAGCAGTATGACTGATACAATCACGCATACGACTGCGGCACCCATTCGCCGGCGCGTCGACACGACGTCTCCCGAGGCCCAGGCTGGCGTGCGCCGCCGCTATCGCGCGGAGGCCCGCTTCAAGTCCTATGGCTTGCTGGCGATTATCACCGCGGCCGTGTTTCTGGCTGTGCTGCTCATCGATGTCGTGACCAAGTCGCTGCCCGCATTCACGACCAATTCTCTTCAGCTCAGTGTAGCCATTCCCGCGGACTTCGTACCGGCAGATCAGAAGTACAATCCCGCAGCCATACGATCGGCTGACTATCTGCCGCTCATGCGCGAAGCCCTCAAGACGGCCATTCCCGGCATTCAGGGGCGCGGCCCCGAACGCACGCTCATACGCCTGCTGAGCACGGGCGCTGCTGACGGCATCCGCGAACGTCTTGCGGCCGATCCATCACTGATCGGTACGACCATCAGGGCCCCGCTGCTGCTCTCCGACGATGCGGATCTCTACTTCAAGGGCGCCGGCACGGCGATCACCACCCGCGCCACCCGAGGTACCGCGACACCGAGCGATACGACCGGCACGATCACCATCACCGCCTCCGGGAACGAATTCTCCGAGAACCTCGTCACGGTCAAACTCGCTCTTGCCGAGCTTGCCCGCGCTGCCATCACGGAAGCCGATCGCGCCGCGCGCAGCACCGCACCGGGCGCCGCCGAGCGCGCGGCCGACCTTCGCAAGCAGGCGGACGAGCTATTGGCCCACGCCAAGGACGCCACGTCGGCTGAGCTGCTGGACAGCCGTCTCCCGTCGCTGCTCGTGGCCATCAACGGCGGTCTCGTGAAGATCAGTCAGCTCGCTGCCGACCGCATCGAGGGCGAAGTCCTACTACCTCTTTCGTCGGCAAGCGAAGCCAAGCCCGGCGACTGGCGGATCGTGACCTATGTTACGCCTGAGAGCGCGCGTAGGATCACCGACCTTGAGGTCGCAATTCTCGAGCGCTTCAAATCCAAGGGCCAGGTCGAGCGGGCGTTCAACTGGCGCTTCTTCACGTCGGGCGACAGCCGCGAGCCGGAACTCGCCGGCCTTCGTGGTGCTATAACTGGCACGGCGCTCACTCTCCTCGTGACGCTGATCCTTTGCCTGCCGATCGGGGTAGCCGCGGCCATCTACCTCGAGGAGTTCGCGCCAAAGAACTGGTTCACCGATATCATCGAGGTGAACATCAACAACCTCGCGGCCGTGCCTTCGATCGTGTTCGGCCTGCTTGGCCTCGCCATGTTCCTCAACTTCTTCGGCCTCCCGAGATCGGCGCCACTCGTCGGCGGTCTCGTCCTGGCACTGCTGGTGCTGCCGACGATCATCATCGCCTCGCGGGCCGCCCTGAAGGCCGTGCCACCCTCGATCAAGGAGGCCGCCCTCGGCGTCGGCGCGTCCCATCAGCAGGCGGTGTTCCATCACGTGCTGCCGCTTGCCATGCCGGGCATCATGACCGGCACGATCATCGGCATGGCGCACGCGCTCGGCGAAACCGCACCGCTTCTCATGATCGGCATGGTAGCCTTCATCGTCGACGTGCCAACCGGCATTACGGATGCCGCGACCGTGCTGCCCGTCCAGATCTACCTCTGGTCCGATCTGCCCGAGCTGGCCTTCCAGGCCAAGACGGCGGCTGCGATCGTCGTCCTCCTCGTCTTCTTATTCGTCATGAACGGCACGGCTATCTGGCTGCGCAAGCGCTTCGAGCGCCGCTGGTAGTTCAAACGTCTCTCAGAGAGTAGACCAACATGGATATGACCACCCAAGGCATCCCGACCGCGCAACCGTACGTGCCAGCGAAGCCGGCGACCGCGGCGAAGGTCGTCGCGCGCAACGTGAACGTGCACTACGGCGAGAAGCACGCGATCAAGGATGTGAACGTCGACGTTCCAGACCAAGCGGTCATGGCTTTCATCGGCCCTTCAGGTTGCGGCAAGTCTACGTTCCTGCGGTGCATCAACCGCATGAACGACACGATCCCGATCTGCCGCGTGACTGGAAAGATCGAGATCGACGGCAGAGACATCTACGACCCCTCACTCGACGTCGTGCAGCTTCGGGCGCGCGTCGGCATGGTCTTCCAGAAGCCGAACCCCTTCCCAAAATCCATTTACGAGAACGTCGCCTACGGTCCGCGCATTCACGGCCTCGCCAAGAGCAAGACCGACCTCGACGAGATCGTCACGATGAGCCTCCAGAAGGCGGGACTTTTCAATGAAGTGAAAGACCGTCTAAACGATTCTGGCACGGGTCTCTCGGGCGGTCAGCAGCAGCGTCTGTGCATCGCGCGCGCGATAGCCGTCAGCCCCGACATCATCCTCATGGACGAGCCGTGCTCCGCGCTCGATCCGATCGCGACGGCCAGGATCGAAGAGCTGATCGACGAGTTGCGCTCGAACTTTTGCATCATCATCGTCACGCACTCCATGCAGCAGGCAGCTCGCGTTTCCCAGCGCACGGCCTTCTTCCACCTCGGCGTTCTGGTCGAGGAGGGCGAGACCGAGGCGATCTTCACGAACCCGCGTGAGGAGCGCACGCGCGACTACATCACCGGCCGCTTCGGCTAATTGGAATCAAAAGCGGGAGCTGCGCGTCGCGCAGCTCCCGCCTGAATTCCTGTGATATCCGCAGCGACTACAGCCGGTAGCGGATCTGGTCCGACCAGAAGCGCTCGAGACGTATCAGGGCGCGGTTGAGGCCCTGAACATCACCCTGATTCACCTCGCCGACAACCTCGAGCGAGCCGAGCTGGCGATGATAGAGCTTGTCCACCACCGCGCAGGCCTCCATGCCCTTGGGAGTCAGGCTGACCTTCACCGAGCGACGATCGACCTCGGAGCGCTTGTAGTGAAGATAGCCCATGTCGACGAGCTTCTTCAGGTTGTATGAGACGTTCGAACCGAGGTAATAGCCGCGCGTCTTCAGCTCGCCTGCCGTCAGCTCGCTCTCACCGATGTTGTAGAGCAGGAGCGCCTGGACGCTGTTGAGCTCGGCGCCGCCTTCGCGGTCGAACTCGTCCTTGATCACGTCCAGCAGCAAGCGGTGGAGCCGCTCGATCAGGCGCAGGGCCTGCAGATACTCACTCCGGAAATCCTCACCCGCCACAGCCTCGCGCGGACGAATTTTCTCCAGTACAGCACTCATTACACAGCCTCCGGCTCAGTGGGTGCGTCCCGCCCGATGGGATCCGAATTAACCGGCAAGCTACATCAGCAAATTAAATCTTGCGCTAATAGACATACTAAAAAAACAATTTAGTAATTCTCATTTCGACACGCTCGAATACATGCGGATAACGGCGTATTTCTTCACGCTTCAGGCAAGCATTTCCTGCATTTTGCGACGCTCCGGCAGCCGGATGTGGTGCGCCTCGGGGCTCGAAAAAATAGCGTCGAGCATGGCCGCACTTACATCCTCGAACCGTGACGGGCGCCAGCTTGGCGCCTCTCCACGCGCGGTGAGCCGTGCACGCACGCCGGCGTGGATGTCCGGCAGCTCCATCATCCGGCAGACCAGGGCGTGCTCCAGCTCCAGCACTTCGTGGAGTTGCATAGCCGACGCCTCGCGCACCAGCCGATGCGTCACCATCAGCGCTGTCGGCGATCGCTCGAGAAGACACGTGCGCGTGGCTTCCGCCCAGGCGGCATGTGGCCCCTTCTCGCGCTCGAGGCGCGCGATGATCTCCGCGACGGAGCTTGCATTGAATGTTCGCGTGATGGCGTCGCTCAACGCCATGATCGGCGCCGGGCCCGGATCCTGGTGGCGCGGGTCGATGATGGAATCGACGGGCTCGGCGTCGGCCAGCGCCGCCGTGATGTCATCGAACTCTGCAGAAGGAATGCAGTGCGACGCGATCCCCAGTCGAAAGGCATCCGCCGGCCCAAGACGCTCCCCGGTCAGGGCTAGGTACATGCCGATGTCCTTCGGCAGGCGTGAGAACGTGTGGGCGAGACCATTGTTGGGTATGAAGCCGAGCGCGGTTTCGGGCATGGCAAAGCTGTAGCGCTCGCCGGCGACGCGATGCGTGCCGTAACGGCTGATGCAATTGCCGCCTCCCATGACCGGTCCATCGATGAGCGAGACCGTGGGTTTCGTGAAACACTCGGCCAGCCAGATGAGCAGGATTTCGTCGCCAAGTGCCCTCTCCGCGGCCTCCATATCCCGATCGGCGAGTGCGGCCATCTCGACGATGTCGCCGCCCGTGCAGAACATGCCCTCCGTAGCCGAGCGGACAACCACCGCATAGATGATCGGATCGCGCGCGTACTTCGGCAAGGTCTCGGCGATCCGCGCACGCCCGGCGATGGTGAGCGCATTGCGCTTCTCCGGCCGTGCCAGCGTGATGAGCCCAAGTGCGCCCCGCTTCTCACAGGCAAGGCCGTCGCCAGCGTTGGCTGCGGCGGTCTGCTCGCTCATTGCACATTCCTCTTCGTTTTCACCGGAAAAGCACCTTAGCGAACGAAGCCGGCCTTTGCCATTGGATGGCCGGAGTGCTGCGCGATGGTGTGTGGGCAGACCATCGCCGATTCCCTACAGGCAACCGCCTCAGGGCACCACGCGTTGCATGAGGCCATGTCACTGGAGCGCTACGACCGGATGCGCATTCTGATGCCCGGCGGCTCGATGGCCGTAACGCTCATCATCCTGCTCTGTCTCATTGGCAGCGCGGCCGCAGTCAACGAGGATTTGCTGCCCGAGCGCAATCCGCTGCGCGAGACCGGCCTGCCACTGCCCGAGCGCAATCCCGTGCGTGAGGCCGAACTGCCACTTCCCGAACGCAATCCGCTGCGCGTGGTGCCTAAGGCAAGCGCCGATGCCGAGACCGACAGGGGCGGACGCTGGCCCAAGCTGCTCCCCGGCAAGCCCGAGATCCTCAATGCCTGGTCCGAGGAGGAGATCAAAGCCGAACGCGCACGCTGCACAGAAGTCCTCAAGGACGTCGACGCGGAATACGAGGAGGCCGATCCTGTCCGCAATGGCGGCTGTGGCTCATCCGGTCCCATCAAGCTGATCAGCATCGGCAAGGCGACGAAGGTCAGCATCTCGCCGCCCGCGACCATGACCTGCGACCTCGTGGTCGCGCTCGTGCACTGGATGGAGAAGGACGTGCAGCCCGCCGCTCGGCGCCTGCTAGGCAAGCCCGTGACGAAGATCAGCAACATCAGCGACTATTCTTGCCGAAATTCGCCATCGCGTACGTCAACGCGGCTCAGCGAGCACGCCCTCGCCAATGCGCTGGACATCCGGGATTTCATCATGGAAGGCGGCGAGGTCGCTGACCTCACGCGCGACTGGGGGCCGACCGCACGCGATATCACGGCCCAGATTGCTGCCGAGAAGGCGGCGGAGGCCGCGCGCAAGGCTGCAGCAGCAGCCGCGGAGGCCGCGGCCAAAGCCGCAAAGGAAGCGGCCGCCAAAGCTGCTGCCGAGAAGGCGGGGGCGAAGGGAAAAAGTGACGTCAAAGAAGAGACGAAGCCGCAATCCCCATCACAAACCAAGGCGGAACCGAAGGTCGATCCCAAATCTGATCCCAAGGCCGTGCTCAAATTGGACCCAAAGGCCGAGGAAAAGAAGGAAGCTGCTCCCGCGGCCGCTGAAGACTTGTCGCCGCGCGAGCTCAGGCGCCTCAAGCGCGCCGAGCGACAGAAGGCACGTGAGGATGCCAGAGAGCTGGCCAAGGAGGCGGCGCGCAAGGCCCGCGACACGCCCTCGGTTGTGATGCCCGTATCGGCCTCGCTCGCCGCGGCGGCGCAGAAGCCCGGACCGCGCGGACAATTTCTACGCGAGATCCACGAAGCTGCGTGCGGCACGTTCGGCACGGTACTCGGCCCGGAGGCCAACGAGGCCCACCGCAATCACTTCCACCTCGACATGGCCAAGCGCCGCTACAAGAGCTTCTGCGAATAGCCCTACTGCCCGGCACGGCCGAGTGCCTCCATGTCGGCGAGCCAGCGCGCTCGGCGCTCCGGCGTTACGCCCTCGATCATACCGTGGATGGTGCTGCGGATCGGCGCGATGCCCACGAATCCGAGGATGTTCCTCTTGAGCATCTTCAGAGCGTGCGCCCCGTAGTACCAGCGGTACACGAAGCCGGGCATACCCATGGTGATGACGACCTGCGCCGACTTGCCTTTCCAGGGCGTCGCGAACTTGCCGGTTTTGGCCGGCTCGAAAATATCGGGCTGGATGACGCGCTCGAGAAAGCCTTTGAAGATCGCCGGCAGCGTGCCGAGCCAGAGCGGAAAGATCAGCACGAGATGGTCGGCCGCCTGGATTGCCGCCCGAGCCGCCGCGAGATCGGGCTCGAGGGGCTGCAGCGTGCGATAGCCACCGCGCAGGATGGGATCGAAAGCCATGCTCGCGGTGTTGAAGAAGGAAACCTCGTGCCCCGCGCTTTCGGCGCCGTGCTGGTAAGCCCTGCCGAGCGCCTCGCAGAAAGTGTCCGCAAGCGCGTGGCCGACAATGATGGCAATCCGGGCCATGAGCGACGGCTCCCTTGATTTGTCGCTCGAAAGTGGGGGCGCGGAGGGTGTGATGCATTGATGCCGCGCAAGCGCCACAAGCGCTCCCGCGCGCTGTCCTTTGCCGCATTCCTGCACTACATGCTTGCATCGCATGTACCGGGCGGGACGCCCGCCGCCGCACAGAGGAAGTCACCTTGGGACGACCGCCACGACCATCGTCGACCGCGAAACCAAGGGATGGCGACAGCGAGGCCGACACCCGCATCATGCCGGATCCGCTCGCGGTGGTGCTGCCGGCGCTCTCGGCACTCGCCGCGATCGCGTCCATTGCCGCCGTGAACTGGGTTGGCCAGGAGCGCACGCCAGAGAGCACGCGCGGTCGCCGCAAGGTCGGGCTCGTGCTGCGCGATCTCGAGTCGTGCTGCCTCGGCCTGCAGGAGGTCTTCAAGCGCCTTAACCGCAATCCCCGCCTCTTTGCGGGTGAAGGCGGAGCCGCCGCAGCACCGCTGAAGTTCGGCGTGCACGGACCGCGAATCGACTCAGGACTCGCGCGCACTTACCACCAGCTCATGAACGACGTCGCGTCCATGCTGGTGCTCGCCTCGCAGAACGCCTTCGACGTCATGTGCGCAGTCGAGGATGGCGAGATCGTAGCGCCCGAACCGCTCTATTTTGGATTTGGCGAGCAGCAGGAACGGCTCAACAAGCTCGTGCAGGAGCGCGCGAACCTGAAAACGCTAGTCGAATCCGGCCTCGAGATCGCGAACGCGCTACAAGCGCTCGTCGTCGAGTTCAAGAAGTACAAGGCCGAGGGCGCTTAAGCGGGGCGCTTAAGCCAGGGCTCAGGGTCGGCGGTTGCGCTTCAGATCCTCGGGATCATCCCACATCAGGAAGTCGGGGCCGAGGGAGGCGATGTTCGGCGCGCCCATATTGCCCATGACGAGATCGAGCTCATTGCGGACGATATCCAGTGCTCGACCCGCGAGCCTCTCGCCGCCAGCCGCCACCGCGTAGAGCGTCATACGTCCGACGAAGACGAACTTCGCGCCGAGGCACAGTGCCTTTGCTACGTCGGTGCCGCTACGCACGCCGCTGTCGAGCATGACGGTCATCTTATCGCCGACCGCATCGCGAATCGCCGGAAGAACCTCGATGGGCGAAGGCGCAGCGTTTAGCTGTCGCGCGCCATGATTCGAGACCATGAGACCATCGACGCCGGCATCCCGCGCCAGCTCCGCATCGCGCGGATGCATGATGCCCTTGAGGACGAAGTTGCCGGGCCAGAGATCGCGGAAGCGTTTGACGTCGTCCCAAGTCATGGGCGGCGTAGTCTGCGAAGCGACGAAGGCTGCGACCTTATCGGCGTCATTCTGCGCGCCAGGTCCCGCGTACGGTGCCCAGTTCGGGAACATGGGCTGGCCGCCATTGCGATAGTAGTCGATCATCCAGCCCGGATGCATGAGCGCTTCGAGCTTGGTCTTGAGCGGCAGCTTGAGCGGGCGCGACATGCCATTGCGCTTATTACGCAGACGATTGGAGTGCACGGGCACGTCGACAGTGAAGACAAGCGTTTTCAGGCCGGCATCCTTAGCGCGCCGAATCATGTCGTCGGAGATCGTTTTATCCTTGGCGGCATAGAGCTGATACCAGCCATGATCGGGCGCCTCGCGGCCGAGATCCTCGATCGAGCCGGTGCCCGTTCCCGACATGATGAAGGGGACGTTCGCGTCACGCGCGGCGCGGGCCAGCATGAGATCGGCGCCGGGACGAAAGAGCGCGGCGAGGCCAGTCGGCGCTATGCCGTAGGGGCTCGAATAGCGCCGACCAAAGAGCTCGGTGCTCTGGTCGCGCTTGGAGATGTCGACGAGATAGCGGGGCACGAGGCTGTAGCGCGCGAAGCCTTCGATGTTCCGGTCCATGCCAGTCTCGTCATCGACGCCACCCTCGATGAAATCATAGGCGACCTTCGGCAGACGCCGCTTGGCCAATCGGCGCAGATCGTCATAGTTGAGCACCGAGCCGGGAGTTGCGGCGTTCATGAGCGAGCCCTTCCATCGTGGACAGCGTTTGCGCTTGGATTGCTGTTTGTGCGTTTCCCGACGGAGGAAACTGAAGCCACGCGGCGGCCGGATCAAGTGGAAATAAGTCACTTGCATGTCAGCCCTGCCGGAGAACCGCGCAGAGAATGCCCGCACTGCGGGGGAATGCCTGAGGAAATGCCATGGCTCTCGAACCGATCGCCCGGCCGGTCGCCGGTCCTGTCGCTTTCGTGCGCGACCTTTCGGCCGAGAACGCAGTCAATGCCCTTGTCGCCTTCGCCTTTTCCATCTCGGGGCCGGTTGCCATCATCCTGGCCGTGACGGGCCGCGCCGGACTTAGCGAGGCGCAGACGGCCTCCTGGCTGTTCGGCGCGTTCTTCGTCAACGGCATTCTATCGATTGCCTTCTGCGCCGCCTATCGCCAGCCCCTCGTCTTCTTCTGGACCATTCCTGGCACCGTGCTCGTCGGCCCTGCGCTTGCGCACGCGAGCTTCAACGAAGTCGTCGGCGCCTTCGTGGTCACAGGACTTCTCATGATCGCGCTCGGCCTCTCGGGCGTGGTGCGTCGCATCATGGATGCCGTCCCCATGTCGATCGTGATGGGCATGGTGGCCGGTGTATTCCTTCCCTTTGGCCTCGATTGGATCAAAGCCTTCGAGAGCGACCTCCCGATCGCGCTGTCGATGACGCTGACCTTCCTCGCGCTCTCGGCACTGCCGAGCGTTGCGAGGCGCTTGCCGCCGCTGATCATCGCAATGGCCGTCGGCATCGCGGCGATCGCGCTCACGCGCACGGGCACGCTGCCGCCGTTCGACAGTAGTACGATCTTTGCCGCGCCGGTCCTTGTCATGCCGCACTTCAACCCGTCAACACTGATCGAACTCGTCGTACCCCTCACGATCACGGTGCTTCTGGTTCAGAACGGGCAAGGCATTGCGGTCCTGCGCAACTCAGGGCACGAGCCGCCTGTCAACTCGATCGCCACCGCCTGCGGGTTGTGGTCGCTCCTCGCCGGCATCGTCGGCACAGTGTCAACCTGCCTAACCGGACCAACGAACGCCATTCTCTCGACGGGACATGACAAGGACACACACTATGCGGCCGGCATCCTCGTCGGCCTTCTTGCCATCGTGTTCGGCCTCTTCTCCCCGCTCTTCACGAAACTGCTGCTGGCAACGCCACCGGCTTTCATCGCCACCCTTGCCGGGCTCGCCATGCTCCGCGTCCTGCAGGGCGCCTTCTCGACAGCCTTCCAAGGTGCGTTCGGCATCGGGGCGTTGGTCGCCTTCCTAGTGACGGTCAGCGGCATCTCGATCGCCGGCATCGGCGCGCCATTTTGGGGCCTCGTCTTCGGCGCCCTCGTCTCGCGCATTCTCGAGCGCAGCGACTTCGGGGCCCGCGCGGAAGAGAGAAAGTGAATTTCCTCGGAGACCCCATTCCACTGGAATATCCGTGAAAAGACTTATGGTTCCGGGGGTGCGTTTCGGGGATGGTCGACGTGCTATCGACGATCCGACTCAGCCCCCATGGGAATCGCCATGAACAAAGCCCTTGCAGAATTCATCGGTACTTTCACCCTCGTCCTTTTCGGCTGCGGTGCTGCCGTCATCGCTGGCCCTGTGGTGGGCGTTCTCGGCATCGCATTTGCCTTCGGCCTGGCTCTTATCGGAATGGCCTATGGCATCGGACCTGTCTCGGGCTGCCACATCAATCCGGCTGTCAGCCTCGGCGTGCTTCTTGCCGGACGCATGTCGAGCGGCGATTTCATCCAGTACGTAATCGCGCAGTGCCTCGGAGCAATTGCCGGTGCCGCCGTCCTGTACATGATTGCATCCGGCAAGCTCTCGGGTTTCGACATTGCCAAGCAGGGCCTCGGCCAGAACGGGTGGGGGCCAACGTACCTCGGCGGTTACGGCCTCGGCGCTGCTTTCATCTTCGAGGTTGTGGCAACCTTCCTGTTCGTCGTCGTCATCCTCGGCGCAACCAGCCCGGACGCACCAAGCGCGACGGCCGGCCTCGCGATCGGCCTGACGCTCGTGGTGATCCACATCGTCGGCATTCAGATTACAGGCGTATCGGTCAATCCCGCCCGCAGCCTCGGGCCAGCACTATTTGCCGGCGGCACCGCGCTCTCGCAGCTCTGGCTATTCGTCATAGCACCCGTGATCGGAGCAGCAGCGGCCGGCATGGTCTTCAAGAGCGGCATATTGCACGACCAAGCGCACCCTCCGGGGGCGATCGCATCCAGCCGTACCTGAGCGGTTGCAAATACGAACAAGGCGGGCTCAAAGGCCCGCCTTGTCGGCTCAGATCATCGCTTACTGTTTGCTCAAACGCCGGCCGGCTTGTCGGCCTCTGGCGCCTCGGGCCGCGGCGGGTTGTTGCGCCGCTGCGTCATGAAATCGTCGAACTCGGCCTTGTCCTTGGCCATGCGCAGGCGGTCGAGAAAACCCTCGAAGTCGCGCGCCTCTTCCTCGAGGCGGCGCAGTGTGTCGGCGCGGTACTCGTCGAAGGCGCGATTGCCGGTCGTGTACTGCGGACCCATCGGGCCAGCCCATTTGCCGAACTTCTCGCGGAAGTGCTGCCCGCGCCACTCACCCCGCTGTCGCCAACCACATCCCATTCGTCCGCTCCATATCATGTAGGCCAGGATGGCCAGACCGATCGGCCAGAACACGATAAAGCCGATCACCATCAGGGCAATCCAGGCGGGCTTGCCAAAATCATCCAGTCTCAAGGCGACTTGGTACATCGTGCGCTCCCGGCGTTCGTTTCCAGTCCTCGAGGTTGCCCCGGTCTGGAGCCGTCCCTCGATGTGAATGTAACGAACATTTACATTACTTCAAGAGGGCGGGTCGATATTTTCTGATGGGTGGCTCTCGGGGGCAGGTGGTGGGGCGGCGGATGCCTTGCAATGGAGTTGCAACAACCAGATCCAATATAGTCTCAAAAGACGGGGGCTCCGGGGGGGTGTCCCCCGGGCGGGTCGTAGGGGTCATGCCGAAGGCATGACAGAGACATGACGGCCCTACACTCGCGCCGAAGGCGCGACTGCCTCGTCAGGACTGCGCTGTACCCAGTCCGCGCAAGTAGATCAGCACGGCGGCCTCCAGCAGCTCCTCCGGGCTCATGGGGATCGGCCGCCTTGCGCCATCCGCCCTCCCGAAAAGGCTCGCGATACCGTGCGCCTGGGACCAGATGTGGAGGGTCATCATCAGCGCGGGAGGACGCGAGGCCGCGGGGAGCGTCGCGATGACCGCCTCGACGGCCGAGCGGACGGCGGCGAATGCTGCTTCCGCCGCGGCTCGGAGCTCCGGATTGGAGCCGATCGCAACGCCGGACTCGAACATGGCTGCGTAGTACGCCGGCTCCTCGCGGGCAAAGCGCAGATAGGCCTTGCCGACGCGATCGAGGGCCTTCAATGGCTCCGGCGAGCCATCGGCTGCGGCCTTGGCCAGCGTCTCGCCAAAAAGCTGAAAGCCGCGCTGTGCGACCTCGGCGAGCAGTGCCTCGCGATCGCGGAAATGTCGGTAGGGCGCGGCCGGACTGACGCCCGCTGCGCGCGCGGCATCGGCGAACGTGAGACCGCCCGATCCCTTCTCGGCAATGAGCGAGAGCGCAGCTTCGATCAGCGCCTCCCTGAGATTGCCGTGATGGTAACCGCGTCGCAAGGCGATTAATCCGAGGTTCGAGTCGTATTGCGCCGCCAGAATAGCGCAATTGCGGGCTCCCGGCAGCGTACCTGGTCCAGCCAAGAAATTCGTGGCTAAGGAATTCGATGCCAGGAAACGGATCGCGGCACCTCGGCCGAGCTGATTTCTCTCGGCCTCCGACTGTTTCACGGAGGCCAAATGTCCGCTCGATCCACCGCACTGCCGCCCGAATTCGCCAAGCTCAGCTGGTCCAATCTCGCGGCTCAGTTGTCGGAGCAAATCTCGCTCGCGGCCGCACCTCTCGTCGCCGTTCTCCTGCTCGGTGCCAGCGCGGCCGAGGCGGGCTTCCTGCAGACCATGCAGACACTGCCGTTTCTCCTGCTTGCGCTCCCGGCCGGTGTTCTGGCCGACCGCATGGCGCGGCGGCGGCTCATGGCCAGCTCGGAGGCTCTGCGCGCCGCGTCGCTCATGGCCGCACTCGTCCTGCTCGCGTCGGGAAATCTTGATCTGACCTTGCTGGCGGCGCTTGGCTTCATCGGCGCCATCGGCACAGTCTGCTACAGCGTCGCAGCGCCGGCCTTGCTGCCCTCCATGGTGCCGCGACATCAGCTCGGTGAGGCCAACCGCTGGCTCGAACTCGCGCGCAGCACGGCCTACGCCGGCGGCCCCGCGCTCGGCGGAGCCATCGTCGGCTGGGCTGGCGCGCCATCCGCTTTCGTGATCGCCACGGTGCTCTCGCTCCTCGCGGTTGTCCTCCTTTCAAAGCTCCCCGACAACGCGCCGGCTCCGCACCCGCGTCGGCACCTGCTGCGAGAGGTGAGCGATGGCGCGCGCTTCGTGCTCGCGCATCCTCTGCTGCGGCCGATCCTCATAACGGCGGTTTTCTTCAATGCATCGTGGTTCGTGCTGCAGGCCATCTATGTGGCCTATGCCATCCAGAACCTCGGACTGACCGCGACCGGCGTCGGCGTCACGCTCGGCATCTACGGCGGCGGCATGATCTTCGGTGCCCTGCTCGCACCGCGCCTCATGCAACGCCTCTCGCTCGGCAACACAATCGTTCTGGGGCCGCTTGCGGGTCTGCTCGCGGCAGTCGTCATGCTCGCAACGCTATGGCTGCCTTCCGGTATCGTCGCCGGCGCGAGCTTCTTCCTGTTCGGTGCCGGTCCGATCTTATGGACCATCACGACGACGACGCTGAGACAGGCCGTGACGCCGATCCCCATGCTCGGCCGCGTGTCGGCGCTCGTCATGACTGCAACGTTCGGCGCCCGCCCCATCGGCGCGGCGCTGGGTGCACTCGTCGCGGCACGCTATGGCGTGGCTGCGTGTCTCGTGCTGTCGGCGATGGGTTTCGTGATCCAGCTCCTCGTGATCATCACGTCACAAGTGCCGCTACTGGAGAGGTTGCCGGAGGGACTGGAGGAGCGTGCTCGGGCTTAGTCTGATTAGAGCGCGCAATGTAATGGCGATGCTCGCGGACCGGAGGAGCGGCCTGCGTCGGTTGAATCGAAGAGCCGAATCAGTCCGTACTCGCCCCGGATGAGCAAGAAATACCGCGGCAAAACCTGTGTCTATTGCGGTGTCCCCGGCATCTCCGAGACACGCGACCATGTTCTTGCGCGCCAGTTTGCGCTCGCCGAACGTCGAGGAGACTTGCCCGTCGTTTCTGCGTGCCCCGCCTGCAACAACACCAAGTCGGCCGTGGAAGGATATCTGGCGACCGTCCTGCCATTTGGAGGCCGACACGCCGATGCTCAAGTAAACCTGAGTACAATGGTGCCGAAGCGGTTGGCTGGCAATCCGCGTCTCCATGCGGAGCTTGCCCAAGGCGCAGCACCGCAATGGGTACCGACCCCAAGTGGCAGGTGGCAGTTCGTCAGCGCTATATACATCGAGGCAGGTCGCGTCGAGGCTTGGCTGAAGTATTTGACCCTCGGTCTCATGTTCCACCATTGGGGATTACTCGTGGAGAGTAGCACGAACATCGAAGCGTTTCTGCCTAAGAGCAGCACCGGTGATCCATTAGCAAAACTCTTCACTTGAGCTGCTGCCGGTTTCACGGACACCCAGATTAGGTGTCATGATGAAGCTGGAGGTGGCTTATGGGACGACGACAGTTCACACGGGAGTTCAAGGTCGAGGCGGTTCGGCTGGTGCGCGAGCGAG
>JAESGW010000551.1_pt1 | contig 27278 bp, 26 predicted proteins | sample 9269791 | NCBI WGS metagenome assembly JAESGW01 (sample SAMN16773120, study PRJNA677053) | algae metagenome | isolation source: Aphanocapsa lilacina HA4352-LM1 and co-occurring heterotrophs from near cave... | place: USA: Maniniholo cave, near Haena, Kauai, HI | collected 2009-07-28 | reverse complement strand
GATTCCGACGGCAGACGAATCGATGGTCGTGATCCGGCTGAAGAACCCGCGTGGGATCGACTTTCCTTACCTGCTGTCGATGATTCCGAACAGCTTCATGTCGCGGGCCAATTCGATCGTAATCCACGGATCGAAGCTCGATCTGGCGATGCAACTCATCCTCACCCCGCTGATCCTGCAACTGATGGAACGCAAGAGGCGTACGGTATGAACACTCCAGCTCTCGCCCGCATTGGCGGCCGCCCGGAGGCGTCGCATGCGGAAATGGCCAACGCGATCCGCTTCCTGGCGATTGACGCCGTGGAGAAAGCCAAATCCGGACATCCGGGCATGCCGATGGGCATGGCCGATGTCGCGACCGTGCTGTTCTCGCGCTTCCTCAAATTCGATCCCGCCGATCCGGCATGGCCCGATCGCGATCGCTTCGTGCTGTCGGCCGGGCACGGCTCGATGCTGCTCTACGCGCTGCTGTACCTGACGGGCTACGAAGGTTTGACGTTGGAGGAGCTCAAGTCCTTCAGGCAGTGGGGGTCGAAAACCCCTGGGCACCCCGAATACGGCCATACGCCCGGGGTCGAGACGACCACCGGACCGTTGGGGCAGGGGCTTGCTACCGCCGTCGGCATGGCGCTGGCGGAGCGTCTGATGAATGCGCGCTTCGGAAATGACTTCGTCGATCACTACACCTATGTGATCGCGGGCGACGGCTGCCTGATGGAAGGCGTGAGCCACGAGGCGATCTCGTTGGCCGGGCATCTCGGTCTCAATCGCCTGATCGTCCTGTTCGACGATAACGAAATCTCGATCGACGGTGCAACTTCGCTGTCGTGCTCGGACGACCAACTCGCGCGCTTCAAGGCCTCGGGGTGGTCGGCGAGCCGGATCGACGGCCACGATTCCGAGGCGATCGCAGCCGCGATCGAGCTCGCGCGCCGAAGCGACCGGCCGTCACTGATCTCCTGTCTCACGATGATCGGATTCGGGGCCCCGAACAGTCAGGGCAGCGAAAAGGCCCACGGAGCTCCGCTCGGTGCCGATGAAGTGACGAAGACCCGTGCCGCGCTTGATTGGCCCTACGAGCCGTTCCGGATTCCGGAGTCCGTCCTCAAGCAATGGCGCAAGATCGGTGAGCACGGCCATGCGGTCCGCCGAAGCTGGGTCGATCGAACCAGGCAATTAAATCCGGCTGCACGCTCGCCGTTCCACGATGCGCTGAACCGAAACCTGCCCTACGGATATGCCGAGGCGATGACCGATATCCGCGATCGCTTTGCGGCCGACAAGCCCAATATCGCGACGCGGCAGGCATCTCAGCTGGTGATCGACACGATCGCCGAAGCTTTACCAAACTTACTGGGTGGCTCGGCCGATCTCACGCATTCCAACCTGACGCGTGCCAAGACCCACCAGGCGGTGAATGCGGCTGCCTTTGACGGCAGCTACATCCATTATGGCGTCCGTGAGCACGCGATGGCTGCGGCGATGAACGGCATCGCGCTGCATGGCGGCTTTATTCCCTACGGTGGCACGTTTCTCACCTTCGCCGATTACAGCCGCCCCGCGATCAGGCTGGCGGCGCTGATGGGCATCCGCGTCATCCATGTGATGACGCATGATTCCATCGGATTGGGCGAAGACGGCCCAACTCATCAGCCGGTCGAACATCTGGCGTCGCTGCGCGCCATTCCCAATCTGCTGGTGTTCCGCCCCGGCGATGCGGTCGAGACCGCGGAGGCATGGGATTGCGCGTTACGCGCGCAGACGAGCCCGTCGTTGCTGTGCCTGTCGCGACAGGCGATGCCGACGTTTCGCGACGCTGGCGGCGTCGTCAACCAGGTCGCGCTGGGGGCGTACGTGATTGTGGAGCCGCCGGGTGGTCGCGACGTCACATTGATTGGTACGGGCTCGGAAGTGTCGATTGCGCTCAAGGCGGCAAAGCTGCTCGCGAGCGACGGCATCCGCGCCGCGGTGGTTTCGGCGCCGTGCTTCGATCTGTTTCGCCAGCAGTCGCGCGAATATCGCGCCAGCGTGCTCGGAAGGGTTCCACGGATAGGCGTCGAGGCCGCGATTGAGAGCGACTGGGCGCAATGGCTGGGCGACAGCGGCGAATTCGTCGGCATGACCGGTTTCGGCGCCTCTGGCCCGGCCGAAGTGTTGTACCGCGAATTCGGCATCACGGCGGAAGCCGTCGCAAGGGCCGCCATGAATTGCCTGGTGCGGTCGAAGGTGGCGGTAATTCATTCATGATGTTCGTGTGAAACCAAGAGGAACTGCGATGCCACGAATTACCTTGAGGCAATTGCTGGATCACGCCGCCGAGCAGGGCTACGGCGTGCCGGCATTCAATATCAACAACATGGAGCAGGGGCTGGCGATCATGGAGGCGGCGGCGGCCGTCGATGCGCCGGTTATCATTCAGGCTTCACGTGGCGCGCGCTCCTACGCCAACGACATCATGCTGTCGAAGATGATCGATGCGCTGGAAGAGATGCATCCCCAGATTCCTTTCTGCCTTCACCAGGACCATGGCAACGAAGAGTCGACCTGCGCCACGGCGCTGCAGCACGGCTTCACGTCTGTCATGATGGACGGCTCGCTCAAGGCCGATGCCAAGACCGCGGCGAGCTACGAATACAACGTCGATATCACCCGCCGCGTGGTCGACATGGCGCACTGGATAGGTGCCTCAGTCGAAGGTGAGTTGGGCGTGCTCGGCTCGCTCGAGCACGGCGGTGGCGAACAGGAGGACGGCCATGGCGTCGAAGGCAACGTCAGCCACGACCAGTTGCTGACCGATCCCGACCAGGCGGTCGATTTCGTCCGCGCCACCAAAGTCGACGCGCTGGCGATCGCGATGGGGACCTCCCACGGTGCATACAAGTTCTCGCGGAAACCCGATGGCGATATCCTTGCCATGCGGGTGGTCGAGGAAATCCACCGCCGGCTGCCGACTACGCATCTGGTGATGCACGGCTCCTCCTCGGTGCCGCAGCCGCTGCAGGACATGTTCAACCAGTTCGGCGGCGAGATGCCGCAGACCTGGGGCGTGCCGGTCGAGGAAATCATCCGCGGCATCAAGCATGGCGTCCGCAAGGTCAACATCGACACCGACTGCCGGCTGGCGATGACCGCTGCGTTCCGCAAGGTCGCAACGCAAAACAGAAGCGAATTCGATCCGCGCAAATTCCTCAAGCCGGCGATGGACGCACTGCGCGACCTCTGCCGCGAACGCTTCGAGCAATTCGGTACCGCAGGGCAGGCCTCGAGGATCAAGGTCATTCCATTGGTGGAAATGGCGAAGCGCTATCGCTCCGGCGCGCTCGATCCGCATGTCGGAGAGATGACCCATGCCGCATGACCTTTTGATCCCCCACGACCCCCAGCCATCCGCCGCACGCAACATGAGGAGACCAGCATGAACGAGCACTCGATGACCGTCCGCGGCAAGGATCGCTACAAGTCCGGCGTGATGGCATACAAGAAGATGGGCTATTGGGAGCCCGATTATGTGCCCAAGGATACCGACATCATAGCGCTGTTCCGGGTCACGCCACAGGATGGGGTCGACCCGATCGAGGCGTCGGCAGCGGTCGCGGGCGAATCCTCCACCGCGACCTGGACTGTCGTGTGGACCGATCGGCTCACCGCCGCCGAAAAATATCGCGCAAAGTGCTTCCGCGTCGATCCCGTGCCGAACTCGCCAGGGCAATATTTTGCTTATATCGCCTACGATCTCGACCTGTTCGAACCGGGCTCCATCGCCAATCTCACGGCCTCGATCATAGGCAACGTGTTCGGCTTCAAGCCGCTGAAGGCGCTGCGGCTGGAGGACATGCGGCTTCCCGTCGCTTATGTGAAGACGTTCCAGGGGCCCGCGACCGGCATCGTGGTCGAACGCGAACGGCTCGACAAATTCGGCCGGCCGCTGCTCGGCGCGACGGTAAAGCCGAAGCTTGGCCTGTCCGGCCGCAACTATGGCCGCGTGGTTTACGAGGCGCTGAAGGGCGGGCTCGATTTCTGCAAGGACGACGAAAACATCAACTCCCAGCCCTTCATGCACTGGCGCGATCGCTTTCTTTACTGCATGGAGGCGGTCAACCGCGCGCAGGCGGCGACCGGCGAGGTGAAGGGCACGTACCTCAACGTCACTGCCGCGACGATGGAGGACATGTATGAGCGCGCCGATTTCGCCAGGGAGCTCGGCTCGGTCATCATCATGATCGATCTGGTGATCGGATACACTGCGATCCAGTCGATGGCGAAGTGGGCGCGTCGCAACGACATGATCCTGCATCTGCACCGCGCAGGACATTCGACGTATACGCGGCAGCGCCTGCATGGCGTCTCGTTCCGCGTCATCGCCAAGTGGATGCGCCTCGCCGGCGTCGACCATATCCATGCCGGGACCGTCGTCGGCAAGCTCGAAGGCGACCCCGCGACGACGCGCGGCTATTACGATATCTGCCGTCAGGACTTCAATCCGACGAAGCTCGAGCATGGCGTGTTCTTCGATCAGCCGTGGGCGAGCCTCAACCAGATGATGCCGGTGGCGTCGGGCGGAATCCACGCCGGTCAGATGCATCAACTGCTCGATCATCTCGGCGAGGACGTCGTGCTGCAGTTCGGTGGGGGGACCATCGGTCATCCCAAGGGCATCCAGGCCGGCGCGACCGCAAACCGCGTTGCGCTCGAAGCGATGATCCTCGCGCGCAACGAGGGTCGTGACTACGTCCAGGAGGGCCCGGAAATTCTCGCCAAGGCCGCCCAGACCTGCACGCCGCTGCGCGATGCACTGGAGGTCTGGAAGGACATCACCTTCAACTACGAGTCCACGGACTCGCCCGATTTCGTTCCGACCGCCACGCCGGCGATGTGAGGAGAAGCAACATGCGCGTGACCCAGGGATGTTTTTCGTTTCTGCCCGATCTCACCGACGAGCAGATCGCTGCGCAAGTGCAGTACTGCCTCGGCAATGGGTGGGCCGTGAACATCGAGTTCACCGACGATCCTCACCCGCGAAACACCTATTGGGAGATGTGGGGACTGCCGATGTTCGATCTCCGTGATGCCGCGGGCGTGCTGATGGAGCTGAACGAGTGCCGCAAGGTATACAGCGACCGCTACATCAGGATGTCCGCGTTCGATTCCAGCCATGGTTGGGAGTCCGTTCGGCTGTCCTTCATCGTCAACCGGCCAAGGGACGAGCCTGGATTCCGGCTCGAGCGGCATGAGGCTGGCGGCCGCAACATCCGCTACACCACGAAATCCTACGCCACCGACCGTCCCGAAGGCGGACGCTACGGTGGCAAATGAGTGCGCTCGCAGCTCCGCCCGCGGCGGCTGAGCCACCGCCCGAGCAGGTGGATTTACGTCGCGAATTCAACGAGGTCGGCATCGGCGACGTGCTCGATCAGCTTGATCGTGAGCTGATCGGCCTGAAGCCGGTAAAGACCCGCATCCGCGAGATTGCCTCGCTGCTGCTGATCGAGCGCATCCGCAAGCGGATGAGCCTGACCTCCGATGTCCCGACATTGCATATGTCGTTCACCGGCAATCCGGGAACCGGCAAGACGACCGTGGCATTGCGGATGGCCAACATCCTCCACAAGCTCGGCTTCGTGCGTCGCGGCCATGTGGTGTCCGTGACCCGCGACGAACTGGTCGGGCAGTACATCGGTCACACCGCGCCGAAGACGAAAGAAATATTGAAGAAGGCAATGGGCGGCGTGCTCTTCATCGATGAGGCCTACTATCTGTACCGGCCGGATAACGAGCGCGACTATGGCCAGGAAGCGATCGAGATCCTGCTGCAGGTGATGGAATCCCAGCGCGAGGATCTGGTGGTGATCCTCGCGGGTTATGGCGACCGGATGGACAAGTTTTTCAGCAGCAATCCGGGGTTCCGTTCGCGCATCGCCCACCACATCGACTTCCCCGATTATGCCGATGACGAGCTGCTCGCGATCGCCGAACTGATGCTGCGGGACATGAACTACAAATTCAGCTCAGAAGCGCGCGAAGCTTTCGTTCGTTACATCGAAATGCGAAAGGCGCAGCCATTGTTTTCCAATGCGCGCTCGATCCGCAACGCGCTCGATCGCATGCGCCTCCGCCAGGCCAACCGCCTCGTCGCGGATCTCGATCGCGTGTTGACCGCGGACGACATCATGTCCCTGGAGGCGTCAGACGTGCTCGCGAGCAGGGTGTTTTTGAAATAGCGGAACGAACGAACTCCAGCCGACATCAAGCTCGCTGGCAGCCGGTCGCTTGCGGTCATCTGTCATGCATTCAAAGATTTTGAGTAAGTGACAGGTCGCTGCTCGATTCTCTCTGTAAGTAGCATTCAAAGTATTTCGGCCAACGATTGCCCGTGCAAGTCCATATTGAGCCCCTGCAAACCCTGGTCGCCGATTTCGCCTCCCATGGCTTTCAGGCTTTCCTCGCGGATCAGCGACATCAGGCCACGTTTCAGCGCCAGGAATTCCGACGACATCATCATCGATTGCTGACGCGGCCGTTCGAGCGGAATGGGAATTTCCGCCTTGATTGAGCCGGGGCGAGCCGTCATGCAGTAGACGCGGTCGGAAAGGAAGATCGCTTCGTCGATATCGTGGGTCACGAACAGGACCGAGATCTTCAACCGTTGCCACATGTTATTGAGGATCTGCTGCATGATGACCCGCGTCTGCGCATCCAGCGCGCCGAATGGCTCATCGAGCAGAAGTACTTTCGGCCCGGTTGCCAATGCTCGGACAATGCCAACGCGCTGCTTCATGCCGCCGGAAAGCCTGTCCGGGTATTGCTTTCCGAACGCTTCAAGCCCGGCAAGTCCGAGCAGGGTGCGAGCAGCTCTGTCGCGACGGGAGCGGTCCATGCCGCGCATCTTCAGTCCGAATTCGACGTTTTCCTGGACGGTTTTCCACGGGAAGAGAGAGTATTGCTGGAAGACCATCCCGCGTTCAGCGCTCGGACCCTTTACCTCTTCGCCATCGACCGTGACCGTTCCCGCGGTAGGCTTCAGGAAGCCCGCGACCGCATTCAATAGCGTGGATTTTCCGCAACCCGATGGACCGACGATCGAGACGAATTCACCCGGCTTCACGTGTATCCGTGTGTCGGTCACGGCTGCAACGGGCCCGTCGATCGTCTCATAGCTCAGCGCGAAGTTCTTGACCTCGATGTGGCCTTCGCCGGCCTTTGCCTCGATTAGACTCATGTGCGCCCCCAAGGCATTGCGAGCCTTCCAGCAGACCGGATCAGCACGCTGGAGGTGAGGCCGAGGACGCCGATCGCGATCATGCCGAGTGCGATGTCCGCGTACTGGACCAGCGAATAAGCTTCCCAGGTAAAATAGCCGATGCCGTACTGGCCGGAGATCATCTCGGCTGCGATCAGCGAGACCCAGGCGACGCCCATTCCGACGGTAAGCCCGGTGAAAATGTGGGGAAGCGAAGCCGGAAAATAGACTTCACGAAAGATCGAGGCTTCCCGTGCCCCGAGGCACCGCGCTGCCCGGACCAGCACCGGATCGACCAGGACCATGCCGTGCAGCGTATTCACCAGGATTGGAAAGAAAGATCCGAGGAAAGTGATGAAGACGATGCTCTGTTCGTTGGTCGGCCAGAGCATGATCGCCATTGGCACCCAGGCGATTGCCGGGATCGGGCGAAGGACTTCAGAAACCGGGAACACTACCTCGTGGATCAGCTTGAAACGGCCCATGACCAGGCCGAGCGGCACCGCGACAAGTGCCGCCAGCGTGAAGCCGAATATGATTCTGCGGCAGCTCAGCAGGACATGCATCAGGAATTTGGGGTCGTGGATTGCTGTCGTGAAGCTGTCGTAGACGGCAAGTGGGGAAGGGACGTTCGTAAAGCGGACGAAAAACACGACGCGATATTTTGTCAGGAGGTGCCAGAGAATCAGAAACGCGACCAGGGAAAGGGCGCCGATCAGCGTAGCGCGTAGACGACCCCTGTTGAGCCGGAACCAGCGCGCGGCAAGGACTCCGACCGTGACGGGTCTGTAGACCGGCTCCACGGTGGGAGCCGGTTCGGCAGCGACCGCGGGCATCCCGCGGTCCGCCGGGTGCAGCGCATGCGCAGGACTACTGCTCATGTCTTGCCTCCGCCCACGGCCGACTTCACCGCCTCCTCAAAGCCAAGAACTTTGCCGTTGTTCTTGGCGGCGTGAGCTTCGGCGTCCTTCTTCAGCAGGAAGGGCGCGATGTCGCCGCTGGCGACCGCATAGAAGGCCTGGTCTGCGAACAATTTGATGCCGCGCGTCGTGTCGAAGACGTAAGTGACGTTGATCTTCTTTCCCTTGGCCTTGAAGTCCGCGTAGGCGCCCAGCGTGCAGGTGGCGCTGCTGAACGGAAGAATGCCGGCGTCATCGACCCAAACTTCGCCGGACTTGCGGGGATCGGAAATCGGCTTCTTGCAGAACTTGTCGTCGCCGGAAATCTCGTAGTTCTTGGTGCTGGCGAGCTGGGAGTTGTAGTCCAGCTTCATGTCAGCATAGGCCTTGCGGATGAATGAGTCGTCGACCCATTTCTTCGGATCGAATTCCTTCATTCGTCCAAGGTTCTGCAGCACCTTGACATCGACTTCCGCCGCGTCGATCAGGGCTGGCTTGATGGTGGGATCGGTAGTCATATTGCCGCTCGGACCGAGGAAGATGTAGACGACTTCCTTGTTGATGCCGGTCCACTCCGCAATTTTTTCCGCCGCCAGTTTGGGATCGGCGCGGAGCCACTGGTTGGCGGCGATGATCGCTTTCATGTAGGCGACGACAACCTCGGGATACTTCTCGGCGAAGTCGGTGCGGACGACGACGCCGTGCCAGGTCGGCAGGTTCGTCTCGACGCCGTCGAAGATCTTGCGGGCAAATCCGCGAAATGGCAACAACTCGGCGAACGGGACAAAGTCAGCGTGAGCGTCGATCTTTTTTTCCTGAAGATTCGTAGAACCGACTTCAGGACTCTGACTGACCAGCTGGAAGAAGTCCGCCGGATAACCGCGGTCCTGCATCGCCTTCAGCATCATGCCATGGGCAGCCGATCCAAAGGGGACGCTGACCAGCTTACCCTTGAGGTCCGCGAACTCGTAATACGGCGAGTCCTTATGGACGACGAGACCATTGCCGGAGCCGGACATGCTGTAAGCCGCAACCGCGATCAGGCGGCTCTTGCTTTCAGGATTCTTCTCGAACGTGAACCCGTTGACGACGAGGGGGTAGTCTCCCATCGCACCGAATTGCAGCTTGTTGGCCATCATGCCGTTGGTGACGGGAGGGCCTGAAGTGAAGTTTTGCCATTCGAGTTCGAACTTGATGTTGGCATACTTGCCGTCCGTTGGAAGGAACTTCTCCAGAAGGCGCAATTGGCGGATGACAATCCCGGTCGTCACGGTGTTGGTCGTGGTATCCTGGGTGCCGATCCCGATCGTGACCGTTTCGCCTCGGGCAGGCTGCGCGAGAGCCAAGGCCACGGACGCCACGGAAATCGCTATCGAGAGTGAGTGGACTTGGCGGACCATGTTCATCCTCATTCGGTTGGAAGCACTGCACCCATGATTGGTTGGGCCAGCGTTCCAGGCAAATGCGGACTTGCCATCGGAGTGGATTAGTTGCCGTTAAAGGCCGGTTGCATGCTCGTTGGGCAGTTTTGCCGTGCAAAGCCGCTTACGTGTGCATTCGACCTCAATCCGACGCCTGTCCGCGCATTTCTTCCAGAATATTCGGCAGACAGACCACGATCTGCGACCGCTTCGTCAGCACGATCCGCTTCTTCTGCATTCGCTTGAGGCTGATCGTCACCCATTGCCGGGTTGCGCCCACCATATGCGCCAGATCGGCGTGGGTGAAAGCAGTCGCGATAACGACTCCGTCCGGATCCTCGACGCCGTACAGTTCCATCAGGTGCAATAGAAGGTGCGCCAGCCGCTGCGTGATCGAGCGCGTTCCCAGCATCTGCGCAAGCGCCGAATAGCATTTGCCCTTGAACGCCAGCCCCTCGATCAGGCCGATTGCGAGATTGGGTATTTCAGTTGCAAGCGTTCGCAGTTCTTTCCCGGGAAGCTGCACGATGCTGCAATTGCTGGAGGCGACACCCGACCATTGATGAATGCCGGTGTCGAAAACCTCCGGACCGCCGACGAAATTGCCGGCGTGCCAATAGGCAAGGGTGATTTCGCGGCCGAGCGGTGAGGAATAAAATACGCGGATCCGGCCGCTTTCGATCAGGAAAATGCCGTCATGCTTCGCGCCCTGGCTGAAGATGGTCTGACCCCGACTGAGGACCTTGCGGCGCCCCTGTTTCAGGACGATCTCCCGTTCGCGTATCGTCAGCTTGTCCATCAGGGGTGGGGGACCGCTGATCAATTGCTGGTTCTCGGTGAGAAACAGCGACGAGGTCGGCTTCGTCGTCGCGGCCGCAGGCGAACTTCCGCGCACCCCATTTCCAGCCTGCAGCAACATTGCCGGTCTCCAGATCATTTAAGAACTGATCTAAAAAGCAGCAATCTTCGTGCCAGATTGATCTTCGGTGCCAACGACGCGGGCCGAAAACTCGAATGGAATCAAGCCTCGGCCAAACTTGCCAGGTAGCTTTTGGGGTAGATGCCCCGGTTGTGCCCGTCCGAGAACGAAATATTCAGACCGTAGCCGAGGTCGGCGACCTCCACGATGGCGATCCCGGGAAAACGATCGGGGAAGCGTTCATCAAAGCGCGCGCGGGTGCAATGCGCGCATTTGCAGAATAGCCGAAGTTTCTCCGCCGTAACGGTCACCCGCGATCCGTCGCTAGCGATCATGGATATTGAGGCGAGATCAGCGCTCACCCCGCAATCCAGTCGTTCTGCGGCAATCGGTGGTGGCATCGACATCGGCAAATCCATCCTCAGGCAGGTTACTTTCCGGGTGATCGCAAAGATAGCAACTAATTACCGACGTGCGTCGAATGGCGGTTTTGGAAATTACTTGCTTGTCCCGTCTCGGTATCGCGAACACCACTTCGCGAACATCGCGCGGGGTAGGATAATGTTGCACCGGTCGGGAGAAATCATCGAACCGAACCGGCTTTGGAGGGATATCCCGGGGATCGCCCTCTGCGCGCTTATCGCCGGCGCCGCGACGTGGATGGCGCTTCTGGCCGGGTCTGCCGTCATCTGGGGCCTGATCTTCGGTCTCGTCCTTGCCGCGATCTGGTCGCCACCGGCACTGTTTCAAACGGGCATTTCGTTCGCTGCCAGGCAGGTGATGCGCATCGGCGTCGCGCTGCTTGGATTTCAAATTTCACTCGCGACCCTGCAGATACTGGACGTGGCTGACGTCGCTGCGCTCGCCATCAACGTGGCGATCGTTCTGGCGGCGGGCTGGTTCCTGGGCCCGATGCTGGGAATCACAAGGGAGTTGTCGCTGGTCGCAGCCGCTTCCGTCGCCATTTGCGGGGCCTCGGCTGCGGCTGCCGTTGCGTGTGTGGTCCTGCGCAATGATTCGACCAACAGGGATGTGGCGTGCACGATCGGCGCCGTCAGCGTTATATCGTCCGTTGCGATGATCCTTTATCCGCTTCTGGTACACATGGCGGGACTGGGTTCGGCCGCAGGCGGCATCTTTCTCGGCGGCAGTATTCACGAAGTGGCGCACGCGGTTGCGGCCGGCTACAGCGTTAGTCCCGAGACCGGCGATATGGCCACGGTGGCAAAGCTTCTACGTGTGGCGCTCCTGGCACCAGCGTGCATCGCTGTATCCTTGGTTACAATGGACAGGGGTCCCTCGCAAAAGCCATCCTTGCCGTTGCCGCCAGTCTTCTTGATCGGCTTTGTCGTGGCGGCGTTGCTCAATGCTTCGGGGCTTGTCCCGCGCGAACTGTCTCAGGTGACCACGCCACTTTCGCGGTTCTGCCTCGTCACGTCGATGGCGGCAATCGGATTGACGTTGCCCTGGAGGAGCATCCGTGCCTTCGGGGTAAAACCCATCGTACTTCTGTTGATTCTTTCCGTGATCCTGATCGGGTTGTCGTTAACGTACCTTAAATATCGTTCGCTCTGATGAGACCTGCGAAAAAATTAGAAACTAATCGACCAAGGATTGAAGTCCATCGTTGCGGGATTTTCGCTTCTCACCCAACGTTCCATCGTCGCGCAGACATGCGCTTTTTGACGATCGAGCGATCGAAGGAGGAGAAGGACGATGGGCGCTTTTCAGAAGGAAACGGTTCTTTCGGTGAAACACTGGACCGATTCCCTGTTCAGCTTCACAGCGACGCGCGATCCGGGCTTTCGGTTTCAGAGCGGACAATTCGCGATGATCGGGCTGGAGGTCGAAGGACGTCCGTTGGTCCGCGCCTACAGCATGGCCAGCGCCAATCATGAGGAAACCCTCGAATTCTTCAGCATCAAGGTTGCCGATGGACCGCTGACGTCGCGTTTGCAGAAGATCAAGAAGGGCGATCAGATTCTGGTCGGCCGCAAGCCGACAGGAACTCTCATCACCGGAAACCTGATACCCGGAAAGCGGTTGCTGCTGCTCTCGACCGGTACCGGCCTCGCGCCGTTCGCCAGCCTCATCAAGGACCCCGATGTCTATGATTCCTATGAGACGATCATTCTCGCCCATGGCTGCCGCCAGGTCTCCGAATTGGCTTATGGCGAGCGTCTGGTAGAGAAGCTTCGACGGGACGAACTGTTCGGACCGATGCTTGCCGACAAGCTCATCTATTATCCGACCGTGACACGAGAACCGTTTCGCAATCGCGGCCGCATCACCGACCTGATCGAATCGGGCCAACTCTTCAACGACGTCGGACTATCCGTGCTGGACAGGGAGACGGACCGCATCATGTTGTGCGGCAGCCCCGGCATGCTGGAAGAACTCCGCGTCATGTTCACGGAGCGCGGTTTTGTCGAAGGCAATCACAGCGAGCCGGGGCACTTCGTGATCGAGAAAGCATTCGTCGAGCGATAATGTTCAAGTCTGCCTCTTTGTTGTTCAAGGGCTGATCTCGATTTCAGCAACCAGGCTAAACATTGGGTTTCTCTCTCAGGCGACAACTAATTGCTATCGTCGAGGGGCCAACCGAACAAATCTAGCACCAAGACGGCGAACCGGCCGAACCAGGAGCGAGTGATGGCAATGGATGAGATCGTCGACGGGCTTTCGGAAGTTTCCTGCGATGTGCTCGTTATCGGCGGCGGAACGGCCGGGCCGATGGCTGCACTCAAGGCCAAGCTGAAAAACCCAAAGGCGAATGTCGTCTTGCTCGAAAAGGCGAACGTCAAGCGGTCGGGCGCGATCTCGATGGGGATGGACGGGCTGAACAACGCCGTCATTCCAGGCTACGCGACACCCGAGCAATACACCAAGGAAATAACGATCGCGAACGACGGAATTGTCGACCAGAAGGCGGTCTACAAGTATGCGCAGAATTGCTACAAGATCATCGAGGAACTCGACAGCTTCGGCATCCGCTTTCTGAAAAACGAAAACGGCGATTACGCGGTCAAGAAGGTGCACCACATCGGCACCTATGTGCTGCCGATGCCGAACGGCGAGACGGTGAAGAAGGCGATCTACCGGCAGCTCCGGCGTGCGAGAATCCTGATCTCGAACCGGTATATGGCGACACGCCTGCTGACGTCGAGCGACGGGCGCGTGGCGGGGGCCATCAGCGTCAATACCCGCACCGCCGAAATCCTGGTCATCAAGGCCAAGGCCGTCATCCTCTGCATGGGCGCGGCGGGACGCCTCGGCCTTCCGACCTCTGGTTACATGTTCGGTACTTACGAGAACGCTGCCAATTCAGGCGACGGTTATGCGATGGCCTATCATGCCGGAGCCGCACTCGCGAACCTCGAATGCTTCCAGATCAATCCGCTGATCAAGGATTACAACGGACCGGCCTGCGCCTATGTCGCCGGTCCTTTCGGCGCGTTCACCGCCAACAACGAAGGATCGCGCTTCATCGAATGCGATTACTGGTCGGGCCAGATGATGCTCGAGTTCTACAACGAACTGTCGTCTGGCAAGGGACCGGTGTTCCTTCAGCTCTCGCACCTCCACGAGAAGACCATCGAGGAAATCGAGTCCACGCTCCACAAGGTCGAACGCCCGACGCGCGGGCTGTTCCAGAAGGGAAGGGGTACCGACTACCGGACCGAGTCGATCGAGATGCACATCTCCGAGATCGGGTTCTGTTCGGGACATAGCGCGTCCGGTGTGTTCGTCGATGATTTTGCGCGCACGACCGTGCCTGGCCTGTACGCTGCCGGTGATATGGCCAGCGTGCCGCACAACTACATGCTCGGCGCTTTTACCAACGGCTCGGTCGCGGGCACCGACGCGATGGAGTTCGCGAACAATCACGACTTCGCCACGTTCGATGCTGCCGACGTAGCCAAGGAGCGCGACCGCGTGATGGCGCCGACCAGGCGGGAAGACGGCATTCCGCCGAATCAGATCGAATACAAGGCCCGTCGCCTCGTGAACGACTATCTGCAGCCGCCGAAGGTCACGCGCAAGTTCGAACTCGGTCAACGCCGGTTGGCGGAGGTACGCGAGGACATGGAGCAGCAAATGATTGCGCGCAACTCGCACGAACTGCTTCGCGCGCTTGAAACCCAGTCGATACTGGACTGTGCCGACATGGCTGCCCACGCATCGCTTTACCGCGAGGAAAGCCGCTGGGGCCTCTATCACCTTCGCACCGATTTCCCGGAGAAGGACAACGAGAACTGGTTCTGCCACACGCTTCTCAGCAAGAAGGACGGCAGGATGACCAGCGAGAAACGGGATGTGGAGCCGTACGTCGTGCCGATCGCCGACGAAGAGAAGGATCTCTACGACAAGCAACGTATCCGCGCCAGCGCGTAGCGGACCTGCAGCGAAGCAACAGGAGACCAAGCAATGCCTCTCGCCAGTTATCAGACCTCCGTGCCGGTGGTCGTCGACGATGCCAAATGTATCGCGGACAAGGGATGCACCGTCTGTGTCGATGTCTGTCCGCTCGACGTGCTTCGCATCAGTGACATGACCGGAAAGGCCTTCATGGCTTATGACGAGTGCTGGTATTGCATGCCCTGCGAGGCCGATTGCCCGACCGGCGCCGTTACCGTCAACATTCCCTACCTCCTGAGGTAACCATGTCGGGCCCTTTCGAATCCTATGACGATCTCGAAGACGCCGACGAGCGCCTCGGGGCTGCTGATCCGAGCGAGCGCCGGGTTGCGATCATTGCGCTTGGACATTCCGGGGATCCTGCGGCTGTTGGGCATCTGAGCGGCATGGTCACGGACCCCGACGCAGGGGTGCGTCAGCAGGTGGCGATGGCGCTTGGGGAGTTCGACGGCCCGGATTCGGCGACGGCCCTGGCGAAACTGCTTGTCGATCCCGAGCAGGCAGTCGCTTCCGCAGCGGCTGACAGCATGGCTGAATTCAAGGACCCGGCATGCGCCGACGCGATACTGCCGCTGGTCAGGCACGGGCACGCGTTCGTCCGCATGGGTGCGCTCCGCGCGCTCAAGGAACTACGGCGCAAGGATACGCTCAAGCCGGCGTTGGAAGCGCTCAGGGACAGCGACGCTGCGGTCCGCGTACAGGCGATCGGCGTGATCGGCTTTCTGAAGCTTGAGGAGTCCATACCTGCGCTCACCGTATCCACTGGCGATCCGGATGCCCATGTCAGGCGGGCGGCGGTTAGCGCCCTGGCGTTTTCACAGATGAAGCCTGCGGCTGAATCGATCACCCGGACGCTGGGGGATGAAGATTGGATGGTCCGCGAGATGGCGGCGGAGACGCTGGGCCAGAACGCCAATGGCATGGTAGCGGCGGATCAATTGATTGCTGCGTTGACGGACGACTTCTGGCAGGTGCGGCTCAAGGCGATCAGAAGCCTGGGCAAGATGAAGATCGACCGGGCGGTCGTTCCGATCGGCAACTGCATCACGCACGAACAGGCAAATTTGCGCAAGGAAGCTGCGGCGGCGTTGGGAGAGATTGCCGATCCGGCCGCGGAGCCGTTTCTCGTCCTTGTCGCCAATGATCCGGATCCCGAAGTCAGGAAGAATGCGCGCTGGGCGCTTCAGCAGATCGTTGCCAGGAAGGCGAAGACGAGTTCCTAGTGCTCCTAACCGCAGGATAACCTGGATACCGAGCAAAAGTGGCGAGACAGGTCGGAGCCTCAGATGACATATGTCGTCACCGAAGCTTGCATCAAGTGCAAATACACCGACTGTGTTGAGGTGTGCCCCGTCGATTGCTTCTACGAAGGGGACAATATGCTCGTTATCCACCCGGACGAATGCATCGATTGCGGTGTCTGCGAACCTGAGTGTCCCGCCGATGCCATCAAGGCGGACACCGAACCTGGCCTGGAAAAATGGCTCGTGTTGAATGCAAGGTTTGCTGCGGTTTGGCCGAACATCTCCGACAAGAAGGAGCCGCCTGTTGACGCCGAGGAATTTCAAGGCGTCGAGGGGAAGTTCGACAAGTTCTTCAGCGAGTCTTCCGGGCCATAAAACTGACTCAGGGTCTCATGTGCCAACGGGTCATGACCTCAGCATACGAATATCGAGGCTTATCAATGGCATATCCAAGCGCCTCCCTTATGGAGGGCAACGCAGTTCTTGTGCCATTGAAATACGGGCCGCAGAGTTCCGCTGCGGCCTCGTATTCGATGAATGCTGCAGACGTCCGATCCCGTGCGCCGTTTTGCCGGGCCTCAGGGATCATGACGTGCCGCCGATCACCTGCCGCGGCCGACGTTCCAGTAGACCGGGACACCCGCACTGAGCAATCCGGTGAGATCCTTGCGGTAGCCCCGGACCAGATAAAACTGTCCGACCGGGACATAGGGCACGGTCTCGAGGGCCCGCTGCTGGATCGCACGCGCATTGGCCTTGCGGCCCTCGAGATCCGGAATCATCGTGAATTCTGCCCGCAACTTCTCGATGGCTTCGTCGCATGGCCAGCCGAACCAGGCCTTTTCGCAGTTCGAACGCAGCGCCAAATGGCCGACCGGCTCGAACATGTCCGGCGCCGCGGGCCCCGACATGAAGGCGGACCAGCCACCTTGCGCGGTCGGATTCCTGCTGGCGCGTCGCGTCGACAGTGTCGGCCAATCCATCGCTTGATAGTCGACGTTCAGCCCGATGTCGCGCATCGCTTGCGCCACCACGAGAGTCTGCGGATGCAGTGCAGTCTCGGTGGCATCGAGCAGCACGATCGGCGACCCGTCGTAGCCGCTTTCCATCACCAGTTGCTTCGCTTTGGCCGCGTCTGGCTTCGGCCAGCCGGCGTCGGTGAAGTAGGGCGAATTGCACATGTAGAACGAGGGGCAGTTGGTGTAGAGCGAGGCGTCGTCGACATAGGCGCGCAGCGTCTGCTCCTGATCCACCAGATGGAGGATCGCCTGGCGCAATTTGGCATTGTTGAACGGCGGGATCGCCTGGTTGAGCCGCATCACGCCCTGCAACGCGGCGAGCCTGGCGATACCCACCTTGGCATTGCCCTTCAGTAGCGTCATCATGTCCGGAGGAATTTCTTCAAAGATATCGATTTCGCCGGCTTGCAGCGCATTGAGCGCGGTTTGCGCGTCAGGGATGATCACCCACTCGACGCGATCTACATTCGCCACCTTGCCGCCGGCGAGACCGCTGGGCGAGTCCTGGCGCGGCACGTAGGTCGGCGCCTTGACGTAGACCACCTTCGAACCTGGTGACCACTCGTCACGCTTCATCATGAACGGGCCGGAGCCGATCGGATCCTTTACCGCCTCGTTCGTCGGCGTTTTGGCAATCCGCTCGGGCATGATGAACGGCACCATGGAGCTCGGCTTGCCAAGCGCCTCCAGCACCAGTCCCCAGCGATCCCGAAGGGTGAGCTTTACGGTCTTGGCGTCGATGGCCTCCAGTGACGCCGTGTGCGCCGTCAGTTGCTGGCCGAGGCCATCCAGCTGACCCCAGCGCTTGAGTGAGGCGACGACGTCGGCGGCGGTGACGGCCGCACCGTCATGGAATTTCAGACCGTCGCGCAGCACGAACGTCCAGGTCAAACCATCCGGCGTGGTGGTGAAGCTTTGCACCATCTGAGGTTTGATGGCGCCCTTCTCATCCTGAGCAAACAGCGTGTCGTAGATCATGTAGCCGTGATTGCGAACCATGTAGTCGGACGTCACCATCGGATCGATGGTCTTGAGATCACCGAAGGGCCGCACCTTCAGGGTGCTTTGTGCCCAGGCCGGCACGGCAGTAATGGCCAATGCCGCCGCGGTGATCACTCCCAGAGTTCTGTTCATTGTGGTTTCTCCCCTCACACGATTTCTTCGTTTCATTGATAGGCTGGTGTGGACGTCTGTCGCTCGATATGGTGGCAAGCTACGCGGTGACCACTGGCTTTCTCCTCGAGCGGTGGTGGCCGCTCGGCACAGATCGCCGTCGCCATCGGACACCGCGTTCGAAACCGGCATCCGGACGGCAGCGCGCTGGCGCTCGGAATCTCACCCTCCAACAATGCACGTCGGCCGCGCCGGCTCGGATGGGTGACCGGAACGGAGTCGAGCAGGGCGCGGGCATAGGGATGCCGCGGATTTTTGAAGAACGCATCGCGGGAGGCAATTTCGACGATCGTGCCGAGATACATGACCGCAACCGTCGTGCTGATGAATTCCACGACACCCAGGTCGTGACTGATGAACAGGTAGGCCAGCCCCAAGTCGCGCTTGAGGTCGGCGAGCAGATTGAGGATCTGCGCCTGGATAGAGACGTCGAGTGCTGCGACCGGTTCGTCGGCAACCAGCACCGCCGGATTAAGCGCCAGTGCGCGCGCGATGCCAAGGCGCTGTCGCTGGCCGCCTGAGAATTCGTGCGGAAAGCGATCCCACTGATGTCGCGCCAGCCCGACGCAATCGAACAGCGTTTCGATCCGGCGCCCGAACGCCGCGTCATCGGCCGCGCCGTAATTGATCAGGGGCTCGGCGACAATCTGGCGCGCGGTCATGCGCGGGTTGAGCGAGGCGAACGGGTCCTGAAACACCAGTTGCACATTGCGGCGAGCCCGGCGCAGGCCTTCGCCCGCCATGTGTGTGACGTCTTCACCGTTAAGGCGGATGGTGCCTGACGTCGGATCGGTCAGCCGAAGCACCAGCCGCGCCACGGTGGACTTGCCGCAGCCGGATTCGCCGACCAGCGCCAGCGTCTCGCCCTGCGCCAGCGAAAACGTGACGCCATCGACGGCGCGAACCGCTCCTTCGCCGCCGAACAGACCGCGGCGAAACGCAAAATGCTTGGTCAGTCGATCGACCTCGAGCACAGCGGTCATCGCGCACCCCCGGTATTTGCAGCCATCTCCGGATGCCAGCAGGCCACCAGATGCGACGGCGCAAGCGGCAGGGCGGACGGCTCCGCCGCGCACTGCTTGGTCGCCGATCCGCAACGCGGCGAGAAGGCGCAGCCGGCGGGAACCGCCGTCGGTGCCGGCACGGTGCCCTTGATCTCGGTCAGGCGATCGACCACTGCGCCGCCTGCCTGCCGGGATAGCCGCGGGATCGAGCGCATCAGGCCGCGGGTATAGGGATGGCAGGCATTGTCGAACAGCGACAACACGTCGGTCTGCTCGACGATCCTGCCGGCATAGAGTACGGCGACGCGATCGGCGATCTCGGCCACCACGCCGAGATCGTGGGTGATGAAGACGATCGCGGTTCCGATCTCGGCGCGCAACTGCGCCATCATCTCCAGGATCTGCGCCTGAATGGTCACATCGAGCGCCGTCGTCGGTTCGTCGGCGAGCAACAGCTTGGGCCGGCAGGCCAGCGCCATTGCGATCATGACGCGCTGGCGCATGCCGCCGGACAACTGATGCGGATAGGCGGCAAGCCTGCGCTGCGGATCGGGAATCCGCACCTTGTTGAACAGTTCGAGTGCGCGGGCGCGTGCCGCGGCGGACGACACGCCTTCATGGCGCTGGACGCCTTCGGTAATCTGCTCGCCGATCGTCATGACCGGATTGAGCGACGTCATCGGCTCCTGAAAGATCATCGCGAGGTCGCGTCCCCGCATGTTGCGCAGCGCGGGCTCGTCCAGCGCGGCAAGGTCGACGCCACCAAGCCGGATCCGTCCCCCGTCGATGCGCGCGCCACGCGGCAGCAGCCGCATGATCGCAAGTGCCGTCAGGCTTTTGCCGCAACCGGATTCGCCGACCAGGCATAGCGTTTCGCCGGCCGCCACCTCGATCGACAGATCGCGCACGATCGGGCACCAGCCGTTGGCGGTCTGTACCGAGACGTTGAGCTGTTCCACCGAGAGCACCGGCTGCTGCATCGCCATCTCCTAGCGCCGTGACCGCGAAAGACGCGGGTCGAGCGCGTCGCGCAAGGCGTCGCCCAGTACATTGACGGTGAGCACCAGCAACGCGAGGCAAATACCCGGGAATGCGACCGTCCACGGCGCGCGCTGCAGATACTGACGGCCCTCCGCCAGCATGTTGCCCCAACTCGGAATGGTCGGCGGCGTGCCGGCGCCGAGGAACGACAGCACCGATTCGACGATCATGGCGGAGGCGAATACATACGTTGCCTGCACGATGACCGGCGCGGCGATGTTGGGCAGCACGTGCCGCCACAGTAGTCGGGACAGCCTGGTCCCGTTGGTGACGGCGGCTTCCACATAGGGCTGTTCGCGAATCACCAGCACCGAGCTGCGTACGATGCGGGCCATGCGCGGGATTTCGGCGATGCTGATCGCCACCACCACATTCTGAATGCTGGAGCCGAACAATGACATCAGAGCGATGGCCAGAAGAATGCCGGGGATCGCCATGATGCCGTCCATCAACCGCATGATGACGTTGTCGACTCGACGCAAAAACCCCGCGAGCAGACCGAACATGAGACCAATCGCCGTCGTCGCTATGGCCACGAGAATACCGATGGCCAGCGAGATCCGCGTGCCGTTCAGCGTCCGCGACAGCGTTGAGCGTCCGAATTGATCGGTGCCGAAGGGGTGCTGCAAGCTTGGCGTGCGCAGACGCTGCAGTGGATTGAGCCGCACCGGATCCGGCAGCACCAACGGGGCCAGCAGTGCAATGACGACGAACAGCAAGAGCACCGCGCCACCGATCAGGATCGCCGGGTGTTTTGCGAGGAACGACGCGATCCTGCGAGCGGCACTGGGGCGATTGCGCACGGCGGCGGCCGTATCGATCATGGTGCCTGCCATCGACATCAGTACCGGACCCGCGGATCGAACAGGACGTAGCTTAGATCGACCAGAAGGTTGATCACTACGTACACAAAGGAGAACACCAGGATCAGGCCCTGCACCACTGGATAGTCGCGGCGCTGAATAGCGTCGGTGGCGAGCCGTCCAAGTCCCGGAATATTGAACACGGTTTCTGTCACGACCACGCCACCGAGCAGCGCGGCCATCCCGATGCCGATCACCGTCACGATCGGGACCGCAGCATTGCTGAGCGCGTGGCGGATGGTGATGCGTGCCGGCATCAGGCCCTTGGCGTTCGCGGTGCGAATGTAATCTTCCGACAACACTTCGAGCAGGCTCGCGCGCGTTACTCGCGCCAGCAGCGAGGCATACAGCAGCGCCAGCGCGACGCCCGGCAGGATCAGGCTGTGCAGGCAGGCGAGGGTGCCTTGCGACAATGGCACGTAGCCCTGGGTCGGAAACCAGCCGAGGGTGAGTGCGAACACGTAGACCAGCAGAAACGCGATGACGAACACGGGGGAGGAAAAGCCGAGCACCGCGAAGGCCATCACGACGCGATCAGCAACACCGCCGGCGCGCACCGCAGCCAGAGTGCCGAGCGGCAGCGCGATCGTGATCGCAAATACGATGGCCACCAGCGCCAGCATTGCCGTCGGTTCCAGGCGTTGGCCGATCAGGCGGCTGACCGGGATATCGGAAAACACCGAGCGTCCGAGATCGCCGCGTAGCAACTGGCCGGCCCATGCAAGCAACTGATCGACCAGGGGTCGATTAAGGCCGAGCTGGTCTCGAATGGTTTCGATCTGCGCCGAGGTCGCCTGGTCGCCCGCAATCATGATGGCCGGATCGCCGGGCGTGATGCGCAGCAGGAAAAACACGAACAACGCCACGAAAACAAAGACCGGCACGGTCGAAAGCACACGGCGAAGCGCGTAGCCCGTCATGGCCAGGCCACCATTGTCGCACCCGCGCTGCTGCTGTGAGCCAACGCTCCCTCCCGAAGAAAATTATTGTATCGTTTCAATTTGACTGTTTCATAGATTAAAACCGGCATCAACCCTATATTTTGCTTGCTAATGTGGACGCGATGAAGAAATGTGCTTCCCTATATTGTATCGTTTTACAGAGGCGCCAATGGCGACCATCCGCGACGTGGCTCATCTCGCAAACGTGTCAGTGGCCACGGTCTCCAACGTCCTCAACAATCCGGCCAAGGTCAGCCCCGAGCTCCTCGCGCGGGTACGCGCTGCGGTCGACAAGCTCGGCTATGCACCCGATGCCGCCGCGCGCAGCCTGCGCAAGCGTTCCAGCGGGCTGCTGGGCCTGATCGTCGCTGACATCACCAATCCGTTTTTCTCCGAGCTGTTCGAGGCCATCGAGCTTGCCGCCGCCGCGCGCGGCTTCTCCGTCATCCTGTGCAATTCGAACGAGATCACCGAGCGCGAGGAGACGCATTTGCGGATGCTGCGTTCGCAGCGCATCGACGGCCTTATTCTTGCGCCGACGGGCACCGCGTCGATGAATCGCGCGGCCTTGCTCGCCGCGCTCGAAATGCCGGTCGTGCTGGTCGACCGCGCCATGGAAGGGCTCGGCTACGATGCCGTCGTGCTCAACAATCACCGCGCCGCTTATGAGGCGGCGTCTTACGCGATCGGTTGTGGCCATCGGCGTATCGCGCTGATCAATGGCCCGAAGACGGTCCGCACCGCGGCCGATCGCCTGCAGGGTTACCGTGAAGCGCTGCTCGCGGCCGGCCTTGCGTTCGACCCCGACCTGGTGAAGGACGCCGGCTTTCGCGAGCAGTCCGCCTATGAAGCTGCGCTTCAGCTGCTGCGCAGCGACGAACGTCCGACCGCGATCTTCACGACCAACAATCTGATGACCATCGGCGTGCTGCGGGCCACTGCCGAACTCGGCCTCGATTGCCCCGATGACATTTCGATTATCGGCATCGACGATCTTCCTTGGGCGGAGGCCGTTGCCCCGCGTCTCACGATGGTCGCGCAACCGGTTCGCGCCATGGGCGAGACCGCGCTCGATCTGCTGGCCCAGCGCATCGCCGGTACTCGTCTCGGCTCGGGAACCACCACCGTGATGGAGCCGCGGTTGATGGTCCGAAAGTCCTGCGCCGCTCCCGTGTCAGCGCCCAATGCCGAGGCCGCTGATGTCTGAAGATCTCATCAAGCTCGGCGCGGTGGCCGCGCATCGGCTGCTTGCCGGCGGCGAGCTGACGTCAGTCGAACTCGTCGACGCTGCGGCCCGGCGGATCGCCACCGTCGAGCCTGCGGTAAATGCGCTGCCGACACTGTGCCTGGAGCGCGCCCGCGCGCAGGCGCAGAGCGCCGACCGGGCGCGTCGGGCAGGGCAAAAAACATTGCTGGGTGGATTGCCGATCGTCGTCAAGGACAACAACGATGTCGGTGGCGTCCGAACCACCGGCGGGACACCGATCTTCAAGACGCGGATCGCGGAGGTTTCGGACCGTACTATCGCGAAACTCGAATCCAACGGCGCTATCGTGCTCGGCAAATCCAATTTGTCGGAACTCGGCGGCGCCCAGACCACCAATGCTGTGCACGGTACCACACGGAATCCCTACGACACCCGTCTCACCTGCGGCGGATCGTCGGGCGGCGCCGCGGTGGCCCTTGCCACCGGCGAGGCGTGGCTCGCGCACGGCAATGATCTCGGCGGTAGCCTGCGGATACCCGCGGCGTTCTGCAATGTCAGCGGACTGCGTCCGACGCCAGGTCGGGTGCCGCGCAAGCGCCTCGCCAATCCGTTCGATACCATGGCGGTCGAAGGCCCGATGGCCCGCGACGTCGCTGACCTCGCCCTGATGTTCGATGCCATGGTCGGCTTCGATCCGGGCGATCCGCTGACCTCGCCAAACTCCGAGGCGCCGTTTCTCGATGCGGCGGTATCGCCGCATAGACCCGACCGGCTCGCAATGTCGGTCGATCTCGGCGAACTGCCGATCGGCGACGACATCCGCATCGCCATGGCCGAGCTGAGGCGTCTGTTCGAACGCGCCGGCATCACGGTCGCGACGGATTCACCCGACGTCGCCGGCGCCATGGACGCCTTTCTGGCGTTGCGCGGGTCGAGCTTCCTCGCCGCATGGGATCCGTTCATGGCGGAACACCGCAACCAGTTTCCCGAGCCGGTGATGGAAGATATCGAGCGTGGCCGGCATCAAGCCGGTACAGCGCTTGCCGCTGCGGAACGTTATCGCGCCGAGTTGTTCCGCCGCACCATCGCCTTTCTCGACACGCACCGCTTCCTGGTCTGTCCCGCGACACAGGCCATGCCGTTTCCGGTCGAAACTCTGTTCCTGACCGAACTCGACGGGCGCAAGCTGTCGACCTACCTCGACTGGATCTCGATCACGGCGATCTGGTCGCTGACCGGCTGCCCGGCGGTTTCAATTCCGGTCGGCTTCTCGAAAGACGGCCTGCCGATCGGCATCCAGATTCTCGCCCATCCACGTCGCGAGGCCGATCTCTTTCATCTCGCCGCCTGGATCGAGCGCGAAATTGCTCTGTCCCGTCTCCCGATCGATCCACGATCCTCGACGCAGACACAGCCAAGGACGATGGCGCTTTGACTGCAACACCGGCCACCGCTGATAGCAACCGCCTGCCGACGCGACCGCTCGGCCGCACCGGGCTGAACGTCAGCGCGATCGGGTTCGGCGCGGCTCCGATCGGTGACCTCTATGCGCGTCTCGATGAGACCGTGGCGATTGGCGCAGTGGCAGCCGCAATCGATTCCGGCATCACCTTGTTCGATGCGGCTCCGCTTTACGGCCACGGCCTGGCTGAACACCGCTGCGGCAACGCGCTGCGCGGGCATCCGCGCAACAGCTTCGTGTTGTCCACCAAAGTGGGCCGCTGGATGGATCCATCGAAAGGGCGGGGCGACCGGTCGGGATATGTCGGCGGCCTGCCGCACGCTGCCGTGATCGATTACTCGTATGACGGCACCATGCGTTCGTTCGAGCAGTCACTGCTGCGGTTGGGCGTCGACCGCATCGATATCCTTCTCATTCATGACGTCGATGTCTGGACGCATGGCGCGGCCGCGATCGAGCGGCGTTTCAAGGAGGCGATGGAGGGCGCCTATCGTGCTCTCGATCAGTTGCGCAGCGCGAAGGTGATTTCGGCCATCGGCGTCGGCGTCAACGAAGCCGAGATGTGTCAGCGCTTCGCCGAGGCCGGCGATTTCGACGTCATGCTGCTGGCAGGGCGCTATTCGTTGCTGGAGCAGCCGGCGCTGCAGGAGTTCCTGCCCACCGCCGCGCGCAAGGGACTGGGCGTGCTGCTCGGAGGCGTGTTCAATTCCGGCATTCTCGCCACCGGTGCGCGGCCCGGAGCGCATTACAATTATGCCGTAGCGCCACCGGCCATCATGGCCCGCGTCGAACGGATCGAAGCGGTATGTAACGCACATGGCACCAAGCTCGCCGACGCGGCGCTGCAGTTTCCGCTCGCCCATCCCGCTGTCTCCAGCATCTTGCTGGGGGCGACGTCGGATCAGGAAGTCCGCCGGAATATCGCCTCGCAGTCGCGCAAAATTCCAGCAAGTCTGTGGTCCGATCTCAAGGCGGAAGGACTGCTCGAATCCCATGTTCCGGTTCCGGCCTAGCCATGACACCGCGGATCGACGCGCATCAACATTTCTGGCGCATCGCCCGCGGCGACTATGCGTGGCTGACGCCCGCGCTCGGCGCGATCCATCGCGACTTCAATCCCGAAGATCTGGCCCCGCATCTCGCTGCGCATGGAATTGCGGCCACCATCCTGGTGCAGGCTGCACCGACACATGCCGAGACGGCCTTCCTGCTTGACCTTGCGGACAAGACCGCATTCGTTGCCGGCGTGGTCGGCTGGACCGAGTTTGCCGCACCCGGCGCCGATGCCACGATCGCAAGACTGGCCGCCGATCCGCTGCTCGTCGGTCTGCGGCCGATGGTGCAGGACATGGATGACGATGACTGGCTTATGCGTGCGGAGCTTGCGCCCGCGTTCGACGCCATGATCGCGCATCAACTGGTTTTCGATGCGCTGCTGAAGCCCCGGCATTTGCGACGGCTCATTGCCGTGCTCGAACGGTACCCCGAATTGCGTGTCGTTGTCGATCATGCGGCCAAGCCCGCGATCGGAAGTGGCGATGATGCGGCATGGCGGAGCGACGTCGCCGCCGTTGCGCAATTTTCGAACGTCGCCTGCAAACTCTCCGGCCTGGTCACCGAGGCGCCGTCCAACTGGACTGTCGACGATCTGCGACCCTATGTCGAACACCTCCTGACCTGTTTCGGCGCGGAGCGACTGATCTGGGGCAGCGACTGGCCGGTCGTCAATCTCGCCGCGGACTATCGCCGCTGGATCTCGACTGCCGAGCAATTGATGGCCGGGCTCGACGCGTCCGCGCAATCGCGGGTGTTCGGCGGCAACGCCGTCGGTATGTACCTGTCTCATCGCGGAAAGACCATCGCATGTTGAAGGGTATCGATCCGATCCTGACGCCGGACCTGCTTTGGCTGATGGCCTCGATGGGGCACGGCGACGATCTGGCTGTGGTCGATGCCAACCATCCGGCCGAGCGCATCGCCCGCGCGTCAGTCACAGGCCGACTGATCCGGCTGCCCGGCCTGCACCTGCCGCAGGTGATCGGCGCGATTCTGAGAGTCCTTCCGCTCGATGCATCGGAACCGGATCCGGTCCGCGTCATGATCGATGCACGCGAGCCTCACAAGACGCCGGAGGTTCACCGCGCGGTGCTGCAGGAGGTCAACCGTGGTTTGGACCAGCCCATAGCGTTCGGGGCGATCGAGCGCTTTGCATTCTATGACAGCGCGAAACGCAGCTTCGGCGTGGTGCAGGTCGGCGACACGCGCAGTTTCGGCTGTTTCCTGATCCGGAAGGGCACGATCAACTAGGTCGTGGACTCAATTGAGCGGAGCGAGATTCGCACGGCTGCGAGCTGAATGAAAGCCAGGAAGGTGGCACCGAGCTTGTCGTAGCGGGTAGCGATGCGACGGAACTGCTTGAGCTTGTTGAA
>JAESGW010000550.1_pt1 | contig 27359 bp, 17 predicted proteins | sample 9269791 | NCBI WGS metagenome assembly JAESGW01 (sample SAMN16773120, study PRJNA677053) | algae metagenome | isolation source: Aphanocapsa lilacina HA4352-LM1 and co-occurring heterotrophs from near cave... | place: USA: Maniniholo cave, near Haena, Kauai, HI | collected 2009-07-28 | reverse complement strand
GACCTCGGTCCAATCCAACCCGGGGGTCTGCTCCAGGACGGCGAGGAGGTCGAGGAACGTCCGGATGGTGTTGCGTGGGGTCCGGAAGTACGCCTCGCCGATCTTCGACGAGCAGTGGTTCATGAACGACTCGAGCGCCACGTCGGGCAACAGGTAGGCGTCGGGGTCGCCGGCGGCCTGGACGTGCACGAGCTTCGACAGGAGCACGTACAGGTCCTCGGGCGTCAGCGCGGCCAGCCGGATGACCGGGCCGGACAGGTCGACCCGTCCTCCGGTCGCGAACGTGTTCTCCGCCAGCCGCGACTGGAGCGCGCTGTAGGAGTACAGGCCGCGGCGGGAGTCGGTGAGGAAGTCCGGGGTGCCACCGAAGATGAACCCGAGCCCCTGCGCGGACCCCTGGAGGGCATCATTGAGGATGCGGAGAATCTGCTCGTAGTTGGAGTTCCGCGCCTGGCTGTTCGCGAGCTTGTACAGGTTCACCATCTCGTCGAGGCAGACCAGCAGCCCGGAGAACCCGGCGAGGCGGACGAACTTCGCGAGCAGCTTGAGCTGGTCGTAGAAGTTGGCGTCGTCGATGATGGTTCGCACGCCCAGCGCGGCCCGCGCGTCGGTCCGGGTCGCGTACTCGCCGCGAAGCCATCGGACCGCGTTCGCCTTCAGCTGCTCGTCACCGGTGTCGTGACCCTGCCAGTACTTCGAGACGACCTCGGCGAAGTCATACCCGCCGGTCAGCTCGGTGAGGTCGGCGAGCCGTGCCCGGATGACCGCCTCAGGGCTCGTGCCGCGCTCGGTCGCCTCGGTGAGCGCGGTCGTGACGAACCGTTCGACGACCGAGCCCATCGCGCCACCGTCAGCCTTCGCGCGGGTGGACATGTTTCGCATGAGTTCGCTGTACAGGCTGCGCGCCTGCCCGCCGGTCGCGTGCAGACGACGGTCCGGGGACAGGTCAGCGTGAACGGTGACGAGCTTGCGCTGCAGCGCGACCGACCGGACCAGGTTGAGGAAGAACGTCTTCCCGGACCCGTACTCGCCGATGACGAAGCGGGCGGCGGACCCGCTGTCGGCGATCCGGTCGATGTCGGCCAGCAGCGCGTTCAGCTCGTTGACCCGGCCGACCTGGATGTGCTGCTGCCCGGTGCGCGGGACGACGCCCGCGCGCAGCGACTGCAAGAGCGCATCGCGGTCACGGGGACGGATCCGCTCCGGGGTGGTCTGGCCGGGGGAGTGGTCGATGGTCACGGGAGCAGTTCCCCTCGCGCGTAGTTGTTGACAATGAACAGGTCGTCGTCCTCGTCCAGGAACGGTTCGTCCGCCGCGTCGAGTGCGGCCTCGTTGATGCGGTCGACCGCGCCGTCGGGCATCAGGTTCCACTCCGCGGCGAGCTCCTCGAGCTCGCCGCGCGGCCAGGTCGGCCGGTCGGCAAGCGCCCGCAGGAACGCCGAGTGGGCGCCGTCGAGACCGGCAACCGTAGGCACCGGCGGCGGGTCCGGTGCGTCGGTGCCCGCAACCTGGTGGGCATCGTTGGTTGAACCCTTGGCCGAGTGGGCGTGCGCCTGGGCGGGACTGCCCGTGCCAGGTCCATGCTCGGGGGCCTCGTCGTCGTTGAAGATGTCCGCCAGCAGCGCGGAGACGGCGGCGGTCTCGGCGAGCTTCGCCTCGATCGAGGCCAGGTCGAGCGCGACAGCCGCGCTGGCGCCGGCACCTGTCCCAGCTACTGATTCGGTGCGATGCCTTCCGCCTGCTGTATTCGCCGCGGGCGGGGTGATCGGGTAGCCGGCGTCGGGCTCGCCGGCCTCTCGGACGGTGACCGGGGCGGTCGCTGGTGCGGGTCGGGACGCTGCACCGGTCAGGTGGGCATGGAGGCGAGAGTGGACGTCGGCCGGGTTGAGGTCGATGACCTTGTAGATCTTCGTCAGCGTCGTGACCTCGTCGGGGGAGATGACGCCGTCGGCGGCCGCGACGGCGACGAGAAGCTCGCCGATGGCGGTGCGCTGTGCCGGGTCGAGGGTGGCCACGCGCTTGGTGAGGCCGGTCAGCTTCACGCCGTTCGCGGCCAGCCATCGCAGGTGGGCCTCGAGTCGGGTGCGTTCACCGGGGGTCAGGTCGAGAGACGACTCGAGGTGGTCGACGAGATGCTGCTGCTCCTCAGGCGACACGTGCCCGTCGGCGGCGGACACCGCGGTCGCCAGGTGCAGCAGCGTCGTTGCCGCGGTGTATGTCGGCGTCGCGGTCGTCGGCGGTTGGGCTCCGGTGCGGAACACGACGACCGGGGTGGCCGGGGTGATCGCGGGGCCACCGAGGCGGACGTCGGGTTCGATCCCGAGTCCGAACCGTTCGAGGAGCTGGGCGAGGGTGACGGTCTCGGCCTTCGCCATCCGGTCGGGAGACTTCGTCGCCCAGTGGGCGAACACCTCCGCGCCGGTCGTCGGGGTTCCGGAGTCGGCCTCCGCGGTCGCCCAGTCGCGCAGGTCGGCGAGCACGCCGGTCGGCTCACCGGTCAGGTCGGCGGGCAGGAGCGCGGCGGCGGTGAGGGTGTCGCGACCGTCGGGGTTGCGTCCGAGGTAGCGGCTGTACGCGTCCAGGTCGGCGCACGCGGAGTCCGCGAGCGTCGCGAGCTTGCGGACGAGAGCGGCCTGGTTGAACACGTCGGGCACGCCGTCCATGCGGAGCGTGACGCCGCGGATGCCGGCCGACGCGGCGTAGTACTCCAGCTTCACGCGTGTCTTCGTGGCCCGGATCTTGAGGCCGTCGACGTGTGCGGCGGCATACCGGCTCTTGAACAGCTCGGCGAACTCGTCGGTGCACCGGAACGCCGGGGTGCGCAGGTGGACCTCGGGGTGATACCAGGCCCAGGCAAGCGCCCATTCGGCCGGGAGCGGCTTGCCGTCGGCGGCGTACGACCCGAGCTGGATGACTAGCGATGCCGGTGGCTCCCACTGCGCGGTTCGCGTGAGCGGCGGCGTCTGGACGGCTTTGCCGTCCTCGGCGATCTGGAAGTCGAGCACGTCGAGGAACCGGGTCGCGTACCCGCGGAAGGACGAGTTGTCGCCGTAGAGGTCCAGCAGACGGGCCACCTCGGCGCGCAGGTGTGGCAGTTCCCACCGCAACTGCGGGTTCCGGGCGATGTCGATCAGCGCGCGCCGCTCCAGGCCGTAGAAGAACAGGAACACGTACCCGATGTACGCGGCGCGGCTGGTGCGCCCGTCGGCAAGCCAGTTTAGGTAGGCGCTTCGGGACCGCGGGGAGATGTCGCCGTACGCGGGCCAGTAGCCCATGGTCGACCCGTACACGTCGGGGTTGCGCGAGTCGACCTTCAAGGTCGGGTTGATGAGCGCGGGCTCGGGGGAGCGAGCGGGAGCCGACAGCGAGCGGCCCACGTACAGCATCCCGCCAGGGAGGGCGGTGCCGTTCACGTACGCGGTCGTGCCGGGTCCGTACCACTGGGCGTTGGGGCCAACCTGGTGAATGCCCTGAGACGGAGTAGCGGTCGGGGTCGGGGTCGGGCGCGCGGGCGCTGGGGCGGGTGCGGTGGCGGCCACCCCGGCAGATGTCGCCGGCCGGTGCTGGGCCGGCGTAGCCGGCGCGGGGATGTCGAAGAGCGAGCCTCCGGCCCCGGTGCGCGGGGTCGGCGGCGCCGGCAGGTGCCGATCCCACTGCGCAGGGGCAGGAGGTGGGCTGACGTGGCGACCTTGTGGCGGGCTATCGGGCCGGCTTGGGTCGGCCGGTTGCGCCGCTGCGAGGTGCTTGCCGTTGGTGCGGTTCTTGCGGAAGCGGTCGAACAGACCCACTGGCATTTCTCCTCCGAGATCCCCGTCCGGTCGTCCCCCTGACTGGCCGGCGCACCGAGCCTAACCGGATGCGCCGACGGCGGTGGCTGTTTGCCCACCGCGCGTGCTTGAAACGGCTCGAGGCAGACGTTCGAGCGATCAGTCGAAGTAGCTCAGGCCGCGCTCCATGTTGTCCCGGCCGCTGCGGTAGTAGCGGGTCTGCACGGTGGAGATGTTCTCCCAGCCGCCGATGGCCATGAGCTCGCCTTCGGGCAGGTGCAGGATGTCCACGCAGGTGCGCGCGAACCGGTGCCGCAGGGAGTGCCAGGGGAGGGCGGCCCTCCGGCGCCGGACGGTGGTGGTCCGGTAGACGCGGGCGTCGGCGTCCCACCTCGGGTACTCCTCGATCCAGTGCTCGACCGGCCAGCCGGCGGCCGCCATCGCGGGCAGCAGGTAGTCGCTGTTGAACCCGGAGTACCAGTGCATCCCGCCCCCGGTCGCCGGGAACAGCAGCGCCTCCGGGTTCAGCCCGGCCTGCTCGGCGAGCGCCACCCCGGCCCGATCGCGGAGCGGGAAGCCGGTGATGGGCAGCCGGGGCACCGGGATCGCCCGGCGCTTGTCGCGCTTGGGGCGGACCCGGCGCCCGTGTTCCTCGCCGCTCGTGCCGGCGGCGTCCACCTGCCAGTCGACGTGGAGGTGGGCGTGGCCGTACTCGGCGCACCCGTCGGGGTGGGCGTCGAAGGCGGTGAACTGGAACTGCTCGCCCCATCGGGGGCCGCTGCCCGCGGCGAGCTCGGTGGCGAGTGCGCCCCAGCTCGGACACGCCTGGTCCAGCTCGGTGGCCAGCGCGGTGATCCGGGCGCGGGACGGCGCATCCTCGTCGCTGATGTAGCCCGGGGCCTGGCCGTTCAGTCGCGCCGTCGGGGTCAGGGCCGGCGCCTCGAGGAGCTGCGCGGTGCGGCGCAGGGACGGGGCCGGCATGCTGCAGGCGCGGGGGAGGAGCTCGGCCTGCAGCGTCGTGATCGTCCCCGCGCTCCTCTTCACCCTCGCGCTCGCCTGGATCTCGAAGGTCCTGAGGGCAGCGGACGCCCGCCAGCCGTCGCAGACCCGCGGACTCGGATCGCAGGGCGCGGCATCGAGTAGTTCTCGCTCCCTCACGACGCTTGGAGGGGTGAGGTAGATCAGTTCGTACGTGAGTCACTTGTCGTCGTGATGGCCGCGACTCCCGAGCGCGTGCGGGACGGTCTGAACTCCGAACCGGAGCTCCTGGCTGCCAACCCTCGCGCCCGGATCCTCATCGTCCAGGGGCCCTACCGGAAGGCGGCACTCCGTGGGCGGTGGGAGGAATGGCTCGTCTCAGCAGGCCGGCTCCCTGTTTTCAGGGAGCTCGCGACGGGATGGGTCCCCGACGGCGCGCACGTCCTCGCGCACAGCGGCGACTCGGGCTGGACCGTGTGGTCCGCTCGACGCCGGAGCGACCGCTCGTACGCGTTGGCGATCGACGCCGCTTTCACCCAGAAGTCGGACACATGGCGCGCCGACTGGGCGCTGTCCCAGCGACGGCCCCGGCTGATCAGGAGGATCCTGGAAGCGTGAGGCGACTGGCGGACTACCTGGCGGACAACGAGGCCTACGTCCGCTGGTGGACTGCCTTCGTCGCGGCCGCAGAGGAGGCTCTGCCGCGGACGCGCGCGAGATGGGTGCTCATGGGGAGCCGCTCATTCGGTCTCGCCTACCCGGAGAGCGACATCGAGGGCGCGGTCCTCGGCGAGGTCGACGAGCAGGACGAGCTCCTTGAGCAACTGCGGGCGTACTTGGACGACCGTGGTTGGCAGGCCTCGGCCACCGTCACGAGCGCTGGCTTGACCATGCTGGTCCTTCGTGAGGTCCACCGAGACGCGGAGGTCGACATCTGACAGCTCGAGCTCTCGCTCCGCACCGCCGAGGTCCACGCCGCGATCACCTCACACGTCGAGCGTGAGCTCGCGGAGTGGACGCCGCAGCAGCGGCTCAGCTACATCGACGCGCAGCGCGCCGACTTCGCCGTCCGTGATGGGGATCCGGCCGCGCTCGAGCGCTACAGGGCGCGCAAGAACTGGCTACGCGTCCTGCCCCCGCAGATCTGACCTTCTTCCAGAGGTGCGCCGGGCTCCGACGTAACGAGAATGTCCCAGGTCAACCGAGGCTGTCCTGGGACGTTCTCGTTGTCAGCAGGCAACCCCGCCGCTCAGACGGTGCTACTACGACCCATTCGCTGCGCTCGGACGGTGTGACGTCACCTTCTTGATACGTCGCATAGGAAGTACTTCCGACTAGCGAAGTCGAGCTGTACTACTACATGTCGTAGTTCTGACTTGATGCTCGCCTGACGTGCGGAAGCACCTTTCGACTGTCGTCCCGGTTGCGCGTGGGCACTGAGTGCTGAGAGGCAGAAGCGAAATGCTCTGGCCGGGGAGTAGAACGATCAGCTGGACGGTGCCCGGGCACTGCTGGCTGCTCAACTGACGCTGGGGACCGGGCCTGCGGCTAGCGGGGTCTGGTCCCAAGGCCGTGCGGGTTTCCGCGGGGACCGGTCCCCCTGAACTGCCACATGCGGGCCACAAGGACGATCCGCCGTTGCTGTCGCCCGTCTACGGTCGGGAGCACCTCACCGACACAACCGCCAGGAGCATGCCGTGTCGAGCATCCGCATCCTTGTCTCCGACGCCGCGCCAGGGGTGCGAACCGCGGTCGACAGGGCCGTCGCGGGACAAAGTGATCTCCACGTCGTTGGCGAAACGCACGGACCTGTCGAGCTGCTCCTCCACAGTGAACGGGCGGATGTTGTCATCCTCCAGCTCGACGGGTCTGACCTGCCAGCCACCGCCGGAGTGCTTCTGGACGAGTACCCCGCCGTCGGCGTGGTGGGCATCGACAAGTCTGCTGTGCGCGGCGTCGTCTACCGATTAAGGCCGGAGACGCACTGTGTCGAGCCGCTGACGCGCATTCGGCTGGTGGAGGCCATACGAGTCGCAGGCTCCGGATCGGAATGGACTCCGCCTGCCAATGGACCGTCTGCTTCGCCGGCGTCCGAGACCACGCCAGAAGGAAGGACCACGTGATGACCGAGTACGAATTCGAGACGTTCTACCCGAGACTTCGAGAGGTTCTCGACGAGCGGTTTGCGGGACTACCGGACGATCAGCTCGAAGCGGCTTTCGAGATCGCCTTCGGTGAAGGGGTCACCCCTGCGGAGTACGAGGAGTTCTTCGCCGGGCTCTCCAAGGCACTGTCCAAGGCGGCGCCGGTGCTGACCAGCATTGGACAGGGGGCGCTGAAAGGAGCTTCGGCCGGGAGTATCGCCGGCCCCTGGGGAGCGCTCGGTGGCGCGCTCCTCGGCGGCGCCGGCGGCGCCCTTCAGCAGCACACCACCGGCCCCGCCCGCGACATCGGGGGCGCCCTCACCGGGGTCGTGAACACGGCCGGAGCGCTCACCGGCGGCGGAGGACCGGCCGGGGGAGCCTCAGGGCTGCTGGGTCTCTTGGGTGGTGGTGGCCGGGGGCCAGCCACCAATGCGCTGCGCAACGTCATGGCGCGTCCAGACACGGCACAGGCGCTCGGAGCCCTGTTCAGAGGGCGCAACCCGTCGATCCCCGTCGGCGCTCGTGGAATTCCCGTGCCCGCCAACGCCTTCGCAGGGCTGCTGGGTGCCCTGGCCCGTGAGGCCGAGGCGGAGGCGTCGTGGGACGACGCAGAGGCGGTGCCGGCCTACCTGGTCGACGCCGCCGGCCAGATCGTCGTCGACCCCAGCAACCTTGAGCACAGGGCTGCGCGCCTGCTGCAGCTGATGGCAGGCAGCGAGGCAGCCGCCGAGTACGACGATGCCGAGTACGACGACGCCGAGTACGGAGCCGCCAAGTACGACGACGCGGACTACGAAGACGCATCCGCCTACGACTGGCCCGACCTCAACCTGTCTGTGCCGGCGGGGGTGTGACCGATGACTGTCGACATCGCGGGCGTGCTCCAACAGCGCCTGGGCGTCTCCTCGGTGGAAGAAGCCGTCGCCGAGCTGACCAAGGACGACCCGCAACTTGCCGCCCTTGCCCAGCTGATCAGCCAGCGTCAGGAGGAGATCGAGGCTGACCTCGCGCGTCAGGAGGTCGAGGTCGAGGACGCGGATCTTCGACAGCGGGCCCTGGAGGAGGCCGACCGGATCCGGCGCCGCGAGCGCGCACGCGACGAGCTGAAGCAGCTGACCGCAGCCCTGGATGGGCTGGGCGCAATCGTGGAGGCCCTCGCCTCCGCTCTCGGTGCCTGCGGGTCCTGCGCCGGCAGTGATCCCGGCTGCCGACTGTGCCAAGGCCAGGGTAGACCGGGATCGATGCCCCCCGACCCCGGGGACTTCGATCGCCTCGTGATGCCCGCGGTACGAGCGCACGCCTTCATTCGCGCTCGACAGCGCCGCACCTCGATCGCCGGCGTCGCCGGCGTCGCCACCACGGAAGAAGGGAAAGCCCAATGAACGGATACGTTGACGAGCTCGAGTCGCTACTCGACGACATCGACCTCGATGAATTCGAGGAACGCACCCGGCGCCGGCCGCGCACGACCGTCCGAACACCCTCGCGGCAGAGCAGCTTCATCCCGCGGCAGACAACAACGCCCGCCAGCCAGACCCAGGTGCAGAGCGCCGCTCGCAACCTGGACTCCAAGATCGAGACACTGAGCGGCGCGGTGAAGGCGCTCGAAAGCCGAACCAACGGCGTGGTCGCGGAGCAGGAGCGCGCCAACGCCGTGTTGCGCAAGGAGATCGGGGAGCGCAAGAAGGGCAGCGAGCCGTTGCGCGCGGAACTGCAGCAGACCAAGACGCTCGCGGTGCTCCTGCCGATGCTTACGCAAGCGACGGTGCCCGCGACGAACGCGAATGGCGAGACGATCCAGGTCGTGACCCAGCCCCAGAACCAGCTGACCTCGATCCTTCCCTTCTTGCTGCTGATGGGCGGGGGCATGTCGGGTGGCGACAGCAAGGGCCCATTCGGTGACTCGACCAGCATGCTGCTGCTCATCCTGCTGCTCAACCGCAAGTAGGGAGGAATGAGATGACGCTGACAGGGATCGAGTTCGGCACGCCAGGAAGCCCCGCTCGGCCGGGAGCCACCCCAGTGGCGGTACCGCCGGTCGTCGGCGAACTGCGCGCCGACGCGGAGACGACGCTCAAGAAGTTCGGGTTCAGACCGGTTGCCAACGAGGTGGAGGCGGAAGGTGACGAGGACAAGGTCTATGCCCAAGATCCGATGCCGCCGACCACGCGCCCGCGCGGCTCGGTTGTGACGATCTTCGTGATCAAGAACCCCTCGCCGAACATCGATGCGCGGTTCACCGCCCTCGACGAGGCGGTCAAGGGCGTCCTGGATGCGGTCGGGAAAGTCGAGACCGAAGTCGCAAAAGTCGAGACCGCGGCGGAGGCCAAGAAACGGGTGGAGGAGCTGAAGGCAGAGTTGAAGAAGATCTCCGACAAGCTCGACAAGTTGCCTGGTCCGACGCAACAAGGCGCCCCGGCGTCCCAGTCGCCGACGAAGAACAACTGATGAGCCGATGGGGACGACATCGTGGATCCGGCGCTGCGGGAGCTGGTACGCCGCGGGGGGGACCCCGATGACGAGCTTGCCGTGGTCCTTCGCCTGGCCGACCCGGACCGTACGCCGGCAGGGGTGCGCCTCGTAGCCCGGTTCGGCGAGGTGGCCACGGCTCGGATTCGTCGCTCGGACATCCTCGCGCTGTGGTCGGATGCGGCCATCCGCAGCGTCAAGGCGCCACGCCTCTACGGGCCTGACCTGGTTGCGGCCGAGTCCGCCGGCGAGATCGACAACCCCGTCGACCGTCGACGACCAGTTGGGCTCGCCGAGACCGGACGCGGAGTAGTGATAGGGGTCGTCGACTGGGGCTGCGACTTCGCCCACCCCGACCTGCGTCGTCCCGATGGGCGCACCCGGTTGCTCGCGCTGTGGGATCAGCGGCCGAGCGAGCGGGTGCCGCCGGCGCCGTACGGCTACGGTCGGGCCTTCGAGGCAGCCGATCTCAACCGTGCTCTGGCGGCGGGTGACCCGTTCGCCGCGCTCGACTACCACCCCGCGGACTTCGATGCGGGCATGGGAGCGCACGGGACGCACACCCTCAGCATCGCCGCCGGCAACGGTCGAGGCGGCGGGCCGGCCGGGATGGCGCCCGAGGCGGACTGTGCGTTCGTCAATCTCGGCAAGCAACGAGGGACGGACGCGGTGCCGCTGGGCAACAGCGCCGAGCTCCTCGAGGCCGTCGACTTCCTCGTCCGGCTGGCCGGCGATCGACCGCTGGTCATCAACGCGAGCCTCGGACGGCACGCCGGGATGCACACCGGCCGGACGCTCGTGGAGCGTGCCCTGGACCACGTGGTTAGCACGCGCCCGGGTACCGCGGTGACTCAGTCGGCCGGCAACTACTTCGAGCGCCGTACGCACGGCGCGTGGCAGTTGCACTCGGGCGAGCGGCGCCTGTTCACCGTCGACATCGACCCGGACGACCGGACGCCCAACGAGATCGATGTGTGGTATCCCGGGCGAGACCGACTCACCATCGTGGTCTCCTGCCCGGCACTCGGCCGCTCCGCCCGGGTGCCGCGCGGCGCGCAGGCCACGCTGCAGCACGGCGGCCGCGATGTCGCGCGGATCTATCACCGAGCGTTCGACCCCAACAGCGGCGACAACCAGTGCAGCATCGTGGTACAGCCCGACAAGGCGGCGCCCACGTGGGAGATCATGCTGATCGCCGAGGACGTCGTGGACGGGCGGGTGCACGCCTGGATCGAGCGCGACAGCGGCTGTCGCGGCTGCCAGTCGCGCCTGGCAGGGGACGAGGCGGTCCCCCAGACCACGACCGGCACGATCGCCAACGGCTTTCGGACCCTGGTCGTCGGGGCTGTCGACGACCACCAGGCCAACCCGCGGCTCGCGCGGTTCAGCAGTTCCGGCCCCACCCGGGACGGTCGTCAGAAGCCAGACCTGCTGGCACCCGGGGTCATGATCCTCGGCGCCCGGTCCCATCCACCCGGGCCCGCTCAGCAAGACCTCTACGTCCGCATGTCCGGCACGAGCATGGCGGCACCCCTGGTGGCCGGCGCGGTGGCTCTGCTGTTCGAGCGGCACGGGCGCCTTGCCATCGAGGAAACCCGCCGCGCGGTCCTTGCCGCCTGCACGCCGCTCGGCGCCGGTGCGGACCCACGCCGAACGGGCGCCGGCCTGCTCGACGTACGCGCCGCCCTCGACGGCGTTCACCCCCAGACGGAAGGCGAGACGATCATGGCTGAATCGAACCGCATCGTGTCTGACGTTGCCGCGAGCCTTTCGGACGGCTGGGACGTGACCGAGGCCGCGCCCTTCCGTCACGTCAAGGTGGCCGTGGTCGGTGGCGGCCTCTCCGGGCTGATGGCGGCCAGGACCCTCGCGGAGGCGCAGTTCAACGTCACCCTGTTCGAGGCTTCGGACCGGCTGGGGGGGCGAGTGTGGACTCGGACCGACCTGGCACCGGGACGGACCCTGGAGGCCGGCGCCGAACTCATCGGACGGAACCACCCGTTGTGGGTCCGGCTCGCCGACAGCTTCGGGCTGACGCTGCAGGAGGTCACGAGTGAGGACGCCTACTGCCGCGCAGGGCTCCGAGTCCGGTGGCGGTACGGCGGCCGGGACCTGACCGCCGCCGAACGCGCACAGATCAAGAGCCGTCTGGCCGCCGTGCTCGACCTGATCAGCCGGGAAGCCGCCACCGTGGACCGGGTGCAGCCCTGGGCCTCGCCCATGGCCGCCGAGTGGGACCGGATCTCGGTCGCACAGCGACTGCGTCGGTCGGACATGTTCGGCGCCGAACGCTCCGACGCGCTCCGCCACTTGGAGTTCGTCCTCGCCAACGACCAATGCGCTGCGACGGAGCACCAGAGCTACCTCGGGCTGCTCGCGGCCGTGAGCGCCCATCGGCTCGGGACCGACTTGGGTGGCTACTGGAAGCACACCGAGGACTTCCGGTGCCTGGGAGGTAGCCAGCAGCTGGCCCAGCGGCTCAGCCGCTCGGTGCGCCGAATCCTGCTGTCCACACCGGTGGACACGTTGCAGATCCGCGAGGACTCGGCGCGACTCACCTACAGCCGAGACCAGGCGTGCACCTACGAGGACTTCGACTTCGTCATATTGGCGACGCCCCCCACCGTCTGGCCCGAGGTCGTGTCCGATCCGGCGTTCCCGGCCCGGCACTACACGATGGCCCACGGTCCTGCCGTCAAGTACCTCAGCGTGGTGCGCAGTCGCTTCTGGCTGGCTACTGGGCTGGCCCCCAACGCACTGTGGGACGAGCTGGGCAGCGTGTGGGAAGGCACGGACGGCCAGCAGCCGCGGGCCAAGGGCCCGTACGGGATGTCCGTCTACGCCGGCGGCCCGATTGTCCGTCCCGCCGGCGACTACGCAGGCCGGCTCGAGATCCTGTATCCCGGCCTTCAACGGGAAGCGACCCATCGCGAGCTCGTCGACTGGCCCGAGCGGCCCTGGTGCCGGACGGGATACTCCGTGCCGGCACCGGGCCAGGTAACAACGATCGCCCGAAACCTCAGCCGACCGTTTCGCGGTCGACTCTTCTTCGCCGGCGAGCAGGCCTCGCCGGGATTCTTCGGGTACATGGAGGGTGCTTTGCAGGCCGGATTGCGAGCCGCCCAGCAGGTGGTCGTGGCCGCTGTCCGGTCCGCACCGGCCTCGTCTGGGCGGTCCCCCGAGGTCGCTGACGCCGCTCCGCTCGAGGCGGACGCGCGCGAGCTCGTGACCATCGGGGGCGGCGCGGGCACCTCAAGGCCCCTGAGCCGGGTGATCCCGGGTTCGGTGATCCCGAATCGCGAGGAGGAGCAGGAGCGACGCGGTATGCCTCGCTGGACACCCTGCTTCGGTCCTGCCGAGGTCGGGGCGACGGTGCGGCTGTACGAGAAGAACGTCGATGCGGCCATGTCCGACCCTCCGGGGCAACATCTCGATCGGGCGTCGTGCATCGTGATGCTCAACGTCGGACTCGGGCAGTTGCTGGGTCTGCGCACCAAGGACCATCCAGCCCGCGGGCGCACCGACACAATGCCGCGTCGGCCCCGCACCGTGAGGATGGGCGATCTCACCGTTCGCACGGTGGACGGCGCGCTCAACCAACTGGTCCGTCAGGGGCGGGCCACGGGCCCCCTGGTCATCGACTTCAACGACCACCGGGGCAGGCGTGCCGGCACCCTTCCCCCCGTGTCGTTGAGGTCGAGCGTCAGCGACGCAGTGAACGACCAGTCCCCGGACAGCGGCTGCTGGTACGCGTTCGGGCTCTCGTTGGTCGACGCAACGCACAGCGTGCTCCTGCTGGTCGACCACACCGGCCCCACCCGACGTCTGTTCTGGCTCGACCAGTTCAGCCGCGGGCTGGATCGCGAGGTGACGACCACGTTGGATGCCGAGATCACCGACTTCACCCAGCGCCTGTGGCAGCGCAAGCTCGACACGAAGGGCATCCGCTTCTCGACGCAGGTTCGGCTCTGGCGTCTCCGCAGTGCCTCCGGCGCAGATGAGGAAGGTGAGTGGTGGCGCGAGGGGGAGGAGTTCTTCCCTCGCGGCCTCGTCCAAGCCCTCCTCCGCGAGCCGACTGTGGGCTTCGAGTTCGACGTGCACTACGGCCCCATCCCCGCACGCCCCGACCTGATCGATCACACGCTCTCGGCCGGCACGGTCGCCGCAGGTGGGTTCAAGGTGAAGTTGGACGGCCCGCGGTTGGAGATCAACACCAGGCCCTTCGAGGCCACGCCCGCCGGCCGACTGGAGCTCGAGGCCACAGCCGCACGGATCGCAGCCTTCGCCGGTGAGTTGAATGCTCAGTGCAAGACGGTCGGCCCCGGGGTCGGATTCAGCCATCCCGACCTGACGGTGCCGGTCGGCAAGCTCCCGACCCGCTCCAGCCGGCCCAACTGCTCGGTGTGGGCGGCGCCCCAGGCGACGATCACCGTGCGGCTCTCCAAGGTGTCCGCGCTGGTGGACCGGATCAGAGCCAGCGAGGGAAGAGGCCCCGGCGCGGCCCTGAGCGGCGACTCATCGTTGCGGATGGGACTTCGGTCCGAGGCGCTCTACCGCGCCCAGAGGGAGGTGAAGAAGGCCAGGCGAGCGACGCCCTTCTCCGCCGACCTCGAGGGGTTCCTGATCCTGCTCGCGAGCTACCTGTGGTCCGGTGAGCTGCCGTATCGCTACCCGGCGATCGGGGCAACTGTGAAGCCCCTGGTCCACGACTATGAAGAGGTCGGCAAGGCCTTTCTGCCGATCAACGTGAAGAATCCGTTTAGCCAGGTGTTCGCCACCCTTCTGAGCTCGACGGACCAGCAGGCGTTCCGCGACAACTGGGCCGACGGAGCGGCCCGGGCAAACCTCTACCGACTGGCCCGACCGTCCGATGGCGTGGTGGCAGACGGGTCGCGGAAGTTCCTGCCCACGGGCAAGGACAAGACCGGCGACCCGGACGTCGTGCACGCGTTCCAGCGCGACGAGTTCGGCGTGACTCCGACCTGGGACGACCTGGTCGCGCACACGCTGGACCCCACGCATCGCGGCTGGGGGGATCGGTTGCTGGTCACCCACTCAACGCACGTGGACGTCAGTGTCACCCGGCCGCGCGTGCTGCTCGAGCTGCGCCGCGCCGGCTTCACCCCGGTCGACCGGTCGAGGTGGACCTCCTTCATGCTCGCCGTGCGCACGCTCACCGCCGACCTGGACAGGTGACGTGACTTGGGCATCGAGGAACATCTGCGACGCGGTGCGAAGCGGGACCGGTGGGTTGTCACGCTGAAGTCACGCCGCAGCGGCTCTACTGACATCGTCGGCATCGGCCGGAGGTCAGTATTCACGTTGATCGTCTCGGCGCACCACAGCCGCACGATCATCGAAGTAGCCGGTCAAGAGGAAGGTTGACGTGCTGACTACCGCCCTCACTCGGCTTGAGGAGCCCCGAACCCCAGCGTGTTCGCTCCTCGTCGTCGAAGCGAGCCGAGTGCTCGCGGACGCGCTGGCGGAGCAGCTACAGGCGCTGCCGTGGGTGACCAACACCCAGACGGCATCCAGCGCCAGCGACGCACTGGGGGGTTTCGAGGACAGCCCTCCGGACCTGACCCTGCTGAGCATGACCGTCCCCGACGCCGCGGGCTTCGTGCGGGCGGTCCGGGGTGCGTACCCCGGGGCCAAGTTCGTGGCCATGTCGGTGAATGAGACCGAGGCCGACATCATCGCCTGCGCGGAGCTCGGCGTCGCGGGACTCCTCCCGCTCAGCGGAGGACTCGCCGACCTCGAGCAGGTCATCACCCACGTCGCGCGGGGGCTGACGACCTGCTCCCCGCTCGTCGCGGCGGCACTGCTCAAGCGGGTTTCGACCGTGGCGGAGTGGGAGCAAGCCGACCGAGGGGTGCGATACGCCGAAGAGCACCTAACACCCCGTGAGCGTCAGGTGCTGGAGCTGATCGAGCGTGGCCTCACCAACAAGGAGATCGCTCACGATCTGTGCATCGAGGTCCGCACCGTCAAGAACCACGTGCACAACCTGCTCGAGAAGCTGCGCGTCAATCGGCGAGGCGAGGCTGCGGCCCGGCTGCGGTCCGCCCGCGTCCCGTCGCTGCAGGTCCTACGCAGCAATGCGGCCGAGTGCCAGCCTCCGGAGTACGGGTCCTAGTCCCACGGCGGCGCGAGCTTCGGAAGGGACCGGTCCCCGTTCGCGCCGCATCCGAGCCACAAGGTCGATCCGGCAGCGCCGCCGCCTGCCTACTGTCGAGACTGGACGGGAAGGAAGGCGCCGTGCTGCGAAGCTTGGTCCCCAGCGCCGGGGCGGACATATCGCTCACCGAGGGGGTGGTCGGGCCTTGCCCGGACACCTTGATCACGGCCGCCAACCGGCCGCGGCTTCTGATTCGCGGGTCGGTGCATCCGGCTGTGCGAGACGCCCAGAGACGGTTGAACGCGTTCAGTCTCGTCGAGGCGAGCGCGGGTCGACTTTCGCTCGCGGACACCCCGTTGCGTGAGGACTGCGTGTTTGGTCAGGCCACCCAGCGCGCGTTGATCTCCTTCCAGCAGCGGGTCTTTCCGGGCGTAGCGAGCGAGCACGACGGACGGCTAGGACCCAAGACCTGGACAGAGCTGGACAGGGTGGCGGCCAGTACTCCCGGGTCGCTGCCTCCGGCGCCGGTGCCCGTACCCATCTTCGTCCCGCCGGTCCCACCAAGCCCGGCCATGACGGGCCCGAGGGCCACCTCCCGGCCCTGCTGCATGCTGGCCGAGCTGTCGCTCGTGGGCCGGCACACCGTCGGCGGCCATGCCGCGAGCCAACCGGGCATCGTCTACACCGGGTTGGCGGGCTTCGTCGACTTCGGCCACCTGTGGGAGGTCGCCGACATCACCGCGTTCGCCTACCAGCAGATCCACGCCGCAGGCGGGGCGTCCGGGACGACGGTGAGGGCAGCGGAGGGCACCGCGACGCTCTCCAGCGCCGCGCCGAGCACCGAGTGGCTCACACTTGCCCGGTGCATCGCCTTCGACGACGCGCTGGGGCACGAGATCGCGACGTACACGATGATGAGCCCCGGTGGGCACAACTCGTCGTTCTCGCCCGAGGACCTGTGCTCCAACTTCCTCGGCACCGAGATCGCCGCCAGGGCCCTGACGACCGGTGGGACGTTCGCGACACAGGCTGAGGCCCAAGCCCGCCTGCTGCTCGCCTCGCTCGACGCGCAGACCGAAGCAGAGACGCGGGCGTCGTTCGCGAGGATCGCCACCCGCTGGGTGGACACGTCCCTGGTCGGCACGGTCGTGCGTGACGGCTACCTTCGGCGTCGCAACTTCACCCGCGACCCCTGGAAGACCGGCCATAGGAGTGACGCGGCGACGCCGGCGTTCGTCGTCGCTCCCTTGGGCGTCGCAACGCCCTACACCTACGCGCATCCGGCGGGATTCACGCGGATGGACTTCGGCGCCCGAATCGCAGCGATCAAGGCCGATGTGGCCAGGAGGTACGGCGCGGGCTCCGACAGACCCTGACGCCCGTGTCCTCCTCGCCGCAGCACGTTGCGTGCCCGGGTCCGCGGGTGCCTATCGACGGCGCAAGCGTCGCGGGCGGCTGCACGTCATGAGCTCGGTGGCCTCGCCGGCGATCGGCAGTGGACGTGCATCAGTCGACCTTCCCCGAGAAAAACTTGTCCACGTTTCAACCACAATCGCTGTGGACGATCGTGAACGTCCTTACGGTCGTTCTCGCAGATCCCCGGGGAGGCGCCCGGGGCCGGTCTCGGGTGCCGGTCGGGCTGCAGATCCGTCCACAGAGGCGTTGCCACGGCACCCCAGGCCGTGGTGACGACCGACCACGCAGAGGAAGTCACCACATGATCATGTCCGCCTCGTCGGTCGCTGGAGAACACACCACGCACGCGATCGAGCACTTCAGCCTCGGACCCTCGATCCCGATCCTGGCCTACACGGTCGCAGTCGTCGGCTCGCTGGTCGGGCTTGCGTGCACCCGTCAGGCGTCCTTGGCCACGGAGGACGGTGCTCGGTGGCGATGGCTTGCCTACGCGTCCATCTCCATCGGCGGGGTCGCGATCTGGATGATGCACTTCATCGCGATGCTGGGCATGGCGATTCCGGGTTCACTGGTGCGCTACGACGTGGGGTGGACGGTCGCGTCCGCTGCGTTGTCGATCGGCGCGACCTTCCTCGCCCTCCTCATCGTCGGCCCGAGCGTGCGACCGGTCCAGCTGGCCGTGGGAGGGCTCGTGATGGGTCTTGCGGTGAACGTCATGCACTACGCGGGCATGAATGCCGTACGGATCCAGGGGGACGTTGACTACGACGTCTGGCTGGTGCTCGCGTCGATCCTCATCGCCGTCACCGCAGCCACGGTCGCGCTGTGGTTCACCTTGGTGCTCCAGAGCCTTCGTATGCGGTTCCTCGGCGCGATCGTGATGGGCGTCGCGGTGGTCGGGATGCACTACACCGGCATGGCGGCCATGAGTGTCGACGTGGTGAGCGGTGCTCCCGCACCGGCGGGCCTGCAGGTGTTCACCTTCTTGTTCCCGGTCTTCGTGTTCGGACTCCTCGCGCTGATCGGTCCGATCGTGGCGGTGATGATGGCGCCCGAAAGGGGCGGCGCGAGGAGGGGCGACGACGTGTTCAGCGACACCATCCTGGCGCCCGTCGGCTCGAGCGAAGGCCCGGCGCCGGGTCCGCGCAGCCACGCCAGACGCTAGATGGGTCGTCGTCCATGTGCGGTCGGACAGAAGGCGCCGGTCGATGCCGGCCCCTCGGAGACCGGGCGCACCACTACCGGGTCGGCCTGTCGATCGAGACCGTTGATCGCCGGTCCCGTCACTGATCCTGCAGTTGGTGGTCGAATCCGAGGACGCTCATGGCGGGTTGCTCGAGGTCGGGCGGGTTGTTGAGTGCTGGTGAGCTCGAGGCGAGGTCGGCCGGCACGCGGTTCGCCGGTGCCGATCCCCCGTGGCAGTGGTCGAGTCCGAGGTCCGCCGTGGTGCGGTGTCGGAGGGAAGCATGTTCAGATCGACGCCGACCCGGGTCGATGGGGCAGGTGGGCTGGAGCGATTCAGGGCCGATGTCGATCATTGTCGTCAACCCGATCTCATGCGGCCGGGTCCACCGGCAGAACGGCTCGATGCCGCGGTACGTACTCCGCATCACTGTTCGTGCTGGTCGCAGCCCGCAGGGCCAGCAGTCGGCGACGTTCCTGGCCTACTCGGCGGAGAGCGACCAACTCGATCTTGCTCGTACCTGCCAGTGCGTTCATGGTGTCCCCCTCAGATTCGGCGTCTCGTGAGTAACAGAGCAACGACGCAGCGGGCAGCGGAGTCACTCGGCAGCGGCCTCCGGTCTGGACCGGGCGGGCGTCACGCGGTGCGACGTCGACAAGACAGTCCGCGACGACTGGCAAGGTCTAGACCACGACTTGGGCCGAGTGACCCGTCGTCGTGTCCGGCGTTGGGTGGGATGACGAGAGTCCCTCGGGGTTGGGTCGCGTCGAGCCCCGCCGGCTGCCCCCTCCCACGGCCCGGCGGGGCTTCACGGCTGGGCATTGCCGATGGGCAATGCGAACCGGTCGAGCACCACAACCTCGGTTCGATCGACGTCGTCGTTCTCCTTCCGGACTCGCGGGGTGGCGTCAGCGACCGGCAGCTCCGCGCGTGTACGCAAGGCCCAGCCGCAATACCCGGCCTCAGGTGCCTTGTCCGGCGGGTCCGCACCTGCACCGGCAAGACTGGCAACCTCTCGGCTGCCACGGCCTCGTGTGGCACCGTCAAACGCCCGGGCGTCTTACGTGGCTGCAGGGCGTCAGCGCATGACCAGCGGCGCGATGAACACGGCGCCCTGGGCGCGTCAGCCACACGCTAGCGCGTCCCTGCCTACGGGACCTTGCCTGCCAGCGCAAGCAGTCGTCGAGCGAATGCCGCACGGTAGATGGTGTCGCCGGAGGCTCGTGTCAAGGGAGCCGGGGCGACGGGGTCGCCCGTGCGGGTGACCGAGACCCGTGAGGGCCATGGCTGGGTGAAGCCGTCGGTCCACAGCCCGGTGATGATGTGGGTCACCTCGGTGTGTAGCGGCGCAGCATCGATTGTCATGGATCGGCCGTTGACCAGGACTGGACTCGCCAAGAGCTTCTGCTGTGCCGAGACCGCGGACCTCAGGGTGTGCGGTGTGGCGAACCCGCCGCTGCGTTGGGCTACCAGGACCAGCAACCCTCGGTCGCCGTCACCGTGCGACTCGCCACCATCTTCTTTTTGCCTGTCGGGGGTCCCAGGAGCGCCGGCCCGGACGACGGCGATGATGGCTCCGGGAAAGCTCGCGACCGCGCCTGGTGGACCGGTCTGCTCCAGGACGGTCCAGGGGCCTGGCAGCGCCGCGTCTTCGCCAGCGTCCTTCGCCTGCTGACGTGCGTCCCAATTGAGGCTTGCAGCGAGTTCCGCAGCCGCCTGCAGGGCGCGGCGCCACGTGAATCGATAGGCGGGCGAACCTACTGAGACGAGTTCGGCGACGAGGCCCTCGGTGCGCTCGCACAGCGCGTCGATCTCCGGCTGCTGCTTGACGGCGGGGAGCGCGTTGAGGTCGTGGCACAGCCGTATCCATGCGTCAGGCGCCCGCGCACATGCCGGTGACACCCATTCGTGGTGGTAGGTGGCCGCCTGGGTGAACGGCCGTGCCAACGCGTCGGCCTCGACCTTGCCGAGAAACGTCCATGGGTCGAGCGGCGGGAAGCGGCCGTCCCGTCCCAGCGTTCGCACGGTCGGGTTGATGTTGTCGCGGCGGTACGCGGACGGGGTCTTGCGTCCGAGCGCGTTCGCGCCGGGCCTTCGATTCTGCCCGGACATTGCGCGATCCAGAGCTTTGTGGAGAGAGTCAGCGACGAAGGGGAGCGGCGTTCGCCTGCCATCGTCGACCGTCGCGGTGAGGTCGGGCGATGATGTTGCCTGACGCCAGTGGCCAAAACTACGCACGATCCACGCCCTGTCCACTTCCGACAGTCCTGATGATCTCGTGTCGGCGACGCCGTGTTCGAACCGTGAGAGGTCCCGCAGCTTGGGGGCCGGACCTCCGGCACCCGCGGATTCCGGGTGCTGGATCTGGCGAGCGATGATGTCACGGGGGACGTTCTCGGTCGGTTTCAGCTGATCGATGCCGCGCGCGAGCTCCTGTGATCGCGCCCGGAGCGCTACCAGGTCCAAGGCGAGGTGTTCGCGCACACGTCGTCCGTGGCGGCCCTGCACCTTTTCCAACGCCACGATCAGGGCATCGAGATGCTGGCGGGCGAAGCTGAGTGCGGCATGGTTCCCCCAGGCGTTGTGGTATCCAAACCAGGATCGGCCCCAGCGTGTCCAAGCGACTGCGACCTCGGAGTGCTCGGCGGCGAGGGCGCGCGGCAGCAGGGAGGTCCCAAGCGTCACCCGGCCGGGCATCTCGCCGACCGCGATACTCGCGGCCGCGGTCGCGAACAGGGGCGCTGGCACCCAGGGGGCGTCGCTCTCGGTCAGCGCGCCAGCCACCGCACCGGCCGCCGTGCTGGCGGCCTGATCGGCTGTGATGTCCTGGGCGGCGTCGATGAGGAGCAACTGGGTCTCGCTGCGTCGAGCGATGCGCGACAGCGCGGTCGCTCGCGGAAGCTTGGTGGCCCCCCGAGACAGCACCTGGTTCTCGAAGAGATATCCCAGCAGAGCCTCGCGCACGCGTCGCCGACGGTCGGGACGGTCGACGAGTGCGTCGGCGGGATCCACGACTGCCTGGTGGACGGCCTCCTCAGCCAGCGCCTCACTTTCGACGTCAACGACCATGACCTTGAAGTCCCACGCCTCCACCAGGGCAGCAATGATCCCTACACCGATGACGACCTTGATGGCGTCGAAGAAGAGTTGGAGGTCCGAGGGGACCGGGAACCCTGCCATGGCCTCCTGAGCCGCAGCGCGGGTCGCTGATCCGGGGACGTGGCCCAGGTCGTCGAGCGCGCGCGCTATGGCGTTGGGATAGTCCCATGCGCCGCGATGCCCTTTCGCCGGCATGGCGGCGCCGAAGATCCGGGTGCCGGAGCTCGACAGCTGGGACTCACCGGGCGCCTTGGGGGATCGAAGCCGGGGCCGCCGAGGTCGCGGCACGGTGTCGACCTTCCTGTGAGGCGACTGCTGCTCCAGTGTCCCCATAGATGCGCGTTGCGCCACTATGGCCTGGGCCGTCCGCACGAACGCGGCGCTGACCGCGTGCTGGATCTCGGTCGTCGTCAGCGGTGTGCCGATCGACGCCAGCACCGGGACGAGAGGTTGTCCGGCGTCTCCGTACTTGTAGGGCGCCTCGAGGAGGCGAAACGTCATCGGAAACCGGGCGGCCGACTCCTGGATGCGCTTGGCTCGGCGACTCTTGGCGGCAAGCAGGTTCTGGGTGGCGGTTTGATAGATCGGCCCGTGCCGGACGCCGCGCGGCAACTTGTCTCGGCGCCGCTGGAGCACCCTGATGTCGTCGTCGAGTCTGATGAGGTCAGCGAGAAGCTGTCGGAGGTCGCGAACTGCCGGGCTGTTCTGCCGCACCTCGAGCTGGTTCGCACGCGATGCGAACAGGACGGCGGGGGTGGGGTCGGCGAAGTAGTCGAAGATCTTGGTGAGACCGACGGCGTCGAGCGGACCCTCGGACAGGTCCTCCCGCTGGAAGTAGTCGTCGACCGCGTGCGACAGGGTCCTTTCAGATCTGTTGAAGGTGTCATGGGCAATCTGGGTGGCGCGGCCCTCCACGGCGACGAGATCCCGGTAAATGTCGCTGGCGAATGTGCGCGTGGCGTCATACCAGTTCTCCAGGATGTTCGTGGTGTCGACCGGTCCTTCCCAGTCGACCATCGCCCGAAGGCTGGCACCACGTTGAATGGCCTGCGCGATGGCCTGCTGGCGTCGCAGCTCCTGCGCGTTGGCTTCTTTCAGCTGACGGTGCGTCTCCGCGACGGCCGACCATCCGAATCGGGAGTAGCTGTAATGCAGGTGTCGGCGAATGTCATCGCGGTCCGCGGTCAGCCACGTCTCCGCTCTGTCGTTGGTCTCGGGATCGGTGATCGTGATGCGCACCGCGCCCCGGTAGCCGATCGCTGCATTGGTCGACCTCGACGCCGAGCTGTCCCAGACGGCGGGACTGGGTTCGAGGTCCACGAGAGCCAGGACGTCGTGCCACACATCCTCCAGCGGGTCGCCTGTCGGCACCTGGCGGGCTCCCGCAGGGTTGGCCGCCTGCTGTCCGCCTTTGGCGCGCGCGCTCCGCGCTTGCTGGGCGGCGCGGCGTGCATCAGCCTTCTTGGTGCCTCGGGTCGCGTTGCTCACGGATTCCTCGATGCCTCCGCCTCACATCGGCTGATCCATCACGAGGACGGCCGGCTTCCGGGCGGTCCGGCAGGGCCTCCCGCCGGGGGAGGCGCGGCGCCACCGCTGGCGCCCGGGCTCACGGAGGTCTGTGTACGTGCGTCGGCGTGCTCGAGCCGAACCGTCAGCGTGCCGCTGTCACTTCCGAACTCGCCCAACTTCGGCGGCTGTGCTGCGAGCAACTTCTCGCGGCGGTTTGCCTCGGCCTCGGCTTGCCGGGCCAGCGCGGCAGCGCCCCGTCGCTCGAATGCGTGCATGTCCTCTCGGTGCGGCTCACACGCGCTGCACTTGCCCAGCGATGTCTCGACGACGAGCCCAGCGGTCGGGATGATCACTTCCTCGGGCACCATCTTGTTGGCGGTCTCCTGAGCCTCCTCCGCTGCTTTTGCGAGAGTTTCCTGAGCGTCCTTGACGAACTTGGCCAGCTCGTTCTGCCCCGTGGGCGTCAAAGGAATGGCGAGTTGGCTGCCGTTGTAGGCCACGACCCGCGGCTCGAAGAACCCGACGCGCAGCTCGGCCGCGTTGGAGGTCAGCAGCTTCAACTGTTCACCTGGGGGCAGGGCTTGGAAGAGGACGTAGTGGTAGTAGTCCTTGTGGTCATCCAGGTGAGTGAGGAGCGCGGTCTGGCGTTCTTGTGCGTCTGCGACGACGTCCAGTCCGTACTTCATCTCGAGCTTGTCGACCCAGTTGGCTGCCGCCTGCTCCTCGTTGGCGTTCTGCACCATCTGCTGTTGCTGGAGCAGCGCGTCGCCCTCGGATTCTTTGGCCTCGAACTTGCCAAGCGCGTCGGTCATGCGAGTGAGGGCTCCGACGAGGCCGGCGTCGTTGGGTGTGTAGAGACCGTTGTCACGGCAGGAACCACTCCACCAGGCCCAGTCCCACGCTGCGGCCTGAAAACGGCGGATGGCGCCGGCGAGCGCGAGATTCTCCTTCTCGTTGTCCGGCAGCGATGCGAGGCGACCGAGTTCCTGAACGCGGCCGCTCCCGAACGCGTCGTTGAGGCGCCGGGCGTCATCCAGCGTCGGATCGTTCCCCAGACCGGCAACGGTGGCGATCGCGTCGGTAGCGCCCGCACCCAGCTTGGCCGCAGCCAAGGTGCGCCAGAGCCAGTACTGACCGTCGGTGACCATTTGCGGCATCGGTCGAACGTGGACACGAATCATGGTCAGCGCAGCGTCGATCGTCTTGCCCTGCGACTTCCTCGCCGCGTCGCGCACGTCCCTGACGGCCTTGAGGACCTGGTCCGCGTACGGGTTCTCGGGCTTCGTGACGGGCGGCGTCGCCGTGGTCTCCTTTGCGCGCTCCTTACCCAGCTCGGAGACCTTCTTCGACTCCTCAGCCACTCTGGCAGCCTCGGACCAAGCGTTTTCGTAGCTGGCCAGCAGGCGGGCGGCCGCGAACCCCTCTCCCAACTCGGGGTTGAGCAGAGACTGGCGCAGCGCGGTCTCGTTGGTGCGCAGCGTCATGTTCGTGAAAGGGGTGGTGCGCAAGGGGTTGTCGATCATCACCACGACCCGAACGCGCTCCTCCTCGAACCGGGTGGTGATGGTGTAGTGAGCAAGCTGCTCGAAGTAGTCCAAGGCCAGGGTGCGGCAGTCGTTGTTGTTCACGATCCGACGGACCACGTCCTCACCCGTCACGGACTCCGAGGACTCGGTGATCTTGGTGATCCGGCGGGAACGGACCCGAGCGGAGGCGCGATGCACGGTCTCGGTGAGGTGCTGGGTGCTGGACCTGGTCACTTGCTGAAGCCCGAGCTCCTGGCTCAGGTCGGCATTGAAACCAACCCTGATGGAGGCAACGCCGGGACTGTACGAAGCCTCGAAGTCAGCGCCGAACTGACTGTTGAACTTCTGGTTCGACGTCATCTCGCGGAGCACGTCGTCGGTGTCGCGTGTCGTGGACGTGTAATCCTGCTGCATCTCGGTCTCGGTCTCGGTGGATTGCTCGAGTGCCTTGGACCGACGCTCCCAGCTATACAGACGGATGACGCGCTCCTCGCGAGGGGCGAGGGCGATCGAGGACAGCAGGTTGCCGCGCGACAAGCCGGTGAAGCGCCATTCCTGCTTCCACGGTAGGAAGAGAGCGACGGGCAAACCCTTGACCGGCCCGCGGATCGGTTCGTGGGATGGTTCGTCGCTGGGCGCGACGGTGGTCGAGCCGTCGTAGAGCTGGGCCTGCTTCGCCCAGAACGGGTAGCTGGTGAGCAGCAGCTTCACCTTCTCGAGTCGCGCGATCTTGCCGGGCCAGTCGATGGCCGGCGCGAACCCGCCGTCACGGTCTGGGGTCAAGCCGATCGGCATCATCCCGCCGACGCCTTCGCTGGGATTGACCACCGGGCCAGCGGGATCGGGGACACCGCTTCCCGGTCCGCCGGGAGAGGGGAGGTGAGGGACGGGCCCCGGGGATCCGGGCAAGGGTGCGGGGAGCGGGAACCCGGGCGTCGGCAGGGGCATCGACCCCTCTGGCCCACCGGGTCTGTTTCCAAGCGTTGTGGGCAAGGCCGCCACCAGTCGTGCGCCAGAGTCGGGAGTGAACGCGATCTCGGTAGGCAGTGAAGCGAGAGGGCCAGGCTCAGCAGTGGGGACCACCTGGAGGGTCACCTGCATGCCGTTGAGGTCGAACGTGGCAGAGCGTTCCGTGCGGAGCTGGTTGACGATCGCGTCGGTGAGGTCGACGCGGAGCGGAGTGCCGTCCACCGCGGGCAAGTAGGGGGTTCGCAGGAAGGCGGACGGGTCCTCGATGGTGAACGTCTTGGCGAGCGGCTCAGATGTCGACAACGGGGGAGCGATGACTCGGAAGCGACGGAGTGTCCCGTCGCTGAGCGCGGCGGTGAAGGGGACTGCGGAGCCGGAGCGAAGTGCGTTGTCGATGCGAGGGGTGCGGTCGAGGATCACGTCCTCGTCATGTCCGCGTAGATGCACGGCGCCTGTGGTCAACGCGATGTCGACCGCCGCTGGATCGAGGGTGATCTGCTCGGTCACGGGCTGTAGGCGGATCATCGTGCGCCGCACCTGTACGTCGCCGTCGGGGTTCGACACCTCGTACTCGGCGAGGGCGTCCACGATCCGCCCTTCCAGGAGGGCCACCTTTGCGGTGTCGTCAATGACTGGCCGCAGGTGACCGTCCTGGGTCTCGAGCTCCTTGTTCTCCACGATGTCACGCAGGTTGTGAATGTGGACGAGGTGGGGTGGTGGCTGCGTCACCAGCGCCAGCGGCTCCTCGGCGGACAGTGCGAGGTCGAGAGGTAGCCCCCCTACTTCTTCGGCGATGGTTCCCACCGGAGGCCTGCCGGCCTTGTTCGCGCTCCTCGAACGCGCGACGACGTCGGCCGGCGACACCATGACGGCGCCACTGCGGTCGGCTCCGACGACGGCGCTCCGGCTGTGCTCCGTCTTCGTTGAGCGGACCTCCCGGTTGAGCGTTCCCTCGGGTGTGACCACGAGCGGCACCGACTCCGCGCGACCAACCTCACTCCCGTCGCGGGCGTAGAGGATGACGAACTGGCCGAAGGAGAATTGGCGTGTGACGCCCCACGCGTCCAGTGCCTTCCCGCATCCGAAGTCGTTGGAATGGTCGGGCTTGTCCGGGAGGGTCGCGTTAGCGGCGCCTTCATCGCGTCGTTCAGTGGTCACTGCCCCGCCCCTCCGATCCCGGCAAGAGGCCGTCGCGAAACGTCGCCGTTCCGCCGCCCAACACCTGCTGTTCCGGTGGTGGCAGGGCCAGGGGGTCCCTCCGCTCGCCGCGAACCGAGAAGGCTCGTGCTGAGGGGTCGGCGAGAACTTTGAAGCCGTCCACTGACCTGCCCGCGGCAAAGGCAGCCATACCAATTGCGAGCGTGCCGCCCATGATCAGGACGCTGTTCCAGGCGCTGTAGTCATAACCCTCGATGTCACGAAGAGGCGTGTTGGGCAGGGAGAGAGCCCATACCAGGAACGCGACGCTGGCAGCAGAGACCTCGAAGATCGGCATCGTGAACTTGGTCGCTGCGGACGTCTGCTTCTGGTGCCGGTAGGAAAGCGCCGTCGCTGTTGCTGCCGTGATGACGAGCAGGATGCCGAGCCAGATCCAACGGCTCGTGAAGTCCGCGTCCGACTCTGCGCCGCCTTCTGGAACGGCGACGTCACCAAGGGCGGCTGTGACGGCGATGTAGAGCGCAATGGTTTCGGTGGGGATCCACGCGACGATGGTGGCCAACGGGTTCTCGGGAGCACTCGGGGCCGTTGACGGTCCGGGTGAGATCGTTGCAGCTGCCTGCTGCCCCACCCGCACGGCCTCCGCGTCGTCGACGCCGTTGCGGCTCGCTGCCACGGCGCTCTGCGCTGCTGTTGTCGCAACGCTGTCGCGCGACGGTGGAGCAGCGGAGGCTGCGGCGATGCGCAGTGCACTGTTCTGAGCGACTGACGAAAGACTCATCGGCTGACTCCTCACGTTGGGCCGCGAGCGGCATCGCCGGTGACCGGATGACGGCGCGGGCATGGCGCGCACCGCGCATCCGGTTCAGCGCCCCCTTTGGTCCCGATGGAGACTGGCGGTTCCTCGGCCCTCGTCTCGCACGCTAGGGAGCGCGTCGGCTCGACGCCATCCGTACGTTTGCCTAGTCCAGATGGGCTATATCGACATGGGCCAAAAGTCCCTGCGCGTCCATCGAGTACGAC
>JAESGW010000549.1_pt1 | contig 27426 bp, 27 predicted proteins | sample 9269791 | NCBI WGS metagenome assembly JAESGW01 (sample SAMN16773120, study PRJNA677053) | algae metagenome | isolation source: Aphanocapsa lilacina HA4352-LM1 and co-occurring heterotrophs from near cave... | place: USA: Maniniholo cave, near Haena, Kauai, HI | collected 2009-07-28 | reverse complement strand
CAGACGGGGAAGTTGAAGGCGTTGATCTGCACCGCGACGCCCGGGCGTGAGGTCCAGACGTGCTGGCCGAGGAAGACCCCGGTGCGACCGAGCTGCTCGAGGTCACCGTCGCAGGCGACGTGCGCGTTGGGCAGCTCGCGCCGGCCCTTGGAGGAGTAGCTGAAGACCGTGCCGAAGCCGCCGTCGATGTCGATCATCGAGTCGCGACGCGTCGCGCCGGTGGCCAGGGACAGCTCGTAGAACTCGTCCTTGAGGCCGGTGAGGTGCGTGGCGAGCTCCTTGAGCAGCAGCGCCCGCTCGTGGAAGGTCAGCTCGCGAATCGCGGGCCCGCCGACCGTGCGCGCGTGGTGGGTCATCGCGCCGAGGTCGAGGCCGGCGCTGGAGATGCGCGCCACCTCCTCGCCCGTGGCCGCGTCGAGCAGCGGGTGGCCCTCGGTCGTGGCGGCATACCACCGGCCGGCGGCGTAGCTCTCGAGCAGACGGGTCACGGGGTCTCCCTCATGTGCTGGTGGCTGTTTGCGTGCCGGAGTGACTGGTGACACACTAATACCAGACCGATCGGTCAGTAAATGTGGTCGATGACCCACCCAGCGGAGGACGGATGACCCTCACCGAGACCGCGCCCGGAGCGTCCGAGGCAGAGCTCGAGCGCCACTTCCAGGCGACGATCGCGCGCAACGACCGGATCGAGCCGCGCGACTGGATGCCGGAGGGCTATCGCAAGACGCTCGTGCGCCAGATCGCGCAGCACGCCCACAGCGAGATCATCGGCATGCAGCCCGAGGGCAACTGGATCACCCGCGCGCCGAGCCTGCGCCGCAAGGCGATCCTGCTGGCCAAGGTGCAGGACGAGGCCGGTCACGGGCTCTACCTCTACTCCGCGGCCGAGACCCTCGGGGTCTCCCGGCTCGAGCTCACCGAGCTGCTGCTCGCCGGGCGGCAGAAGTACTCCTCGATCTTCAACTACCCGACGCTGTCCTACGCCGACGTCGGCACGATCGGCTGGCTGGTCGACGGTGCCGCGATCTGCAACCAGGTGCCGCTGTGCCGCACCTCGTTCGGGCCGTACGGCCGCGCGATGATCCGCGTCTGCAAGGAGGAGTCCTTCCACCAGCGCCAGGGCTACGAGCTGCTGGCCACGATGATGCGCGGCACCGACGAGCAGCGGGCGATGGTGCAGGAGTCGGTCGACCGGTTCTGGTGGCCCGCGCTGATGATGTTCGGGCCGCCCGACGCCGACTCGCCCAACACCGCACAGTCGATGGCGTGGGGGATCAAGCGCAACACCAACGACGAGCTGCGCCAGAAGTTCGTCGACATGTCCGTGCCGCAGGCCGAGGCGCTCGGCGTGACTCTGCCCGACCCCGAGCTGCGGTGGAACGAGGAGCGCGGCCACCACGACTTCGGCCAGCCCGACTGGGAGGAGTTCATGGAGGGCGTCAAGGGCAACGGCCCCTGCAACGCCCAGCGGATGGCCCACCGCCGCCGGGCCCACGAGGACGGGGCCTGGGTGCGCGAGGCCGCGACGGCGTACGCCAGAAAGCAGGCATCCGCATGAGCGACCTCTCCGCCGAGGGCGGTCACGGCGCGGTCCCGCTGACGGGCGTGCCGACCGGCGAGGGCGTACGCCCGCCCGAGCCCGAGTGGCCCCTCTACGAGGTCTTCGTCCGCGGCAAGCGCGGGCTGAACCACGTGCACGTCGGCTCGCTGCACGCCGCCGACGACCGGATGGCGCTTCTGCACGCGCGCGACGTCTACACCCGGCGCAACGAGGGCGTCAGCATCTGGGTCGTCCGCGCGGACGCCATCACCGCGTCGAGCCCCGACGAGAAGGACCCGATGTTCGCCCCGAGCGGCGACAAGGTCTACCGCCACCCGACGTTCTACGACATCCCCGACAACGTCCCCCATATGTGAGCGCACCCCACGACATGGAAGAGCACGTGCACACCACACCCGAGGACGAGCACGACAGCGCCTACAGCGGTCTGCTCGTCAACGACGCCCACTGGGCCTTCGGCACCGACTTCGAGGACCCGCTGGCCGGCGTCGACACGAGGATCCCCGAGGGCGTCGACGCGCCCACGCTCGCGGCGTACGCGCTGATGCTCGGCGACGACTCGCTCGTCATGTCGCACCGGATCTCGGAGTGGACGAGCAACGCGCCCGACCTCGAGGACGACATCGCGCTGTCCAACATCGCGCTCGACCTGCTCGGCCAGGCGCGGCTGCTGCTGGCGCGCGCGGCGAAGGCCGACGGGTCGGTCGTCCCGGTGCTGCCCGAGGGCTCGCCCGCTCCGCCGGAGGACGCGCTCGCCTTCTTCCGTGACGCGCACCAGTTCCGCAACGTGCGGTTCGCGGAGGTCGTCAACGGCGACTTCGCCGAGGCGACCGTGCGGGTGCTGCTGTTCTCCGTGTGGCGGCTCGCCGTCTTCGAGCGGCTGCGGGCCAGCCGCGACCACGTGCTCGCCGCCGTCGCGGCCAAGGGCGTCAAGGAGCTGGCCTACCACCGCGACTACTCGGCGCGCTGGTTCGTCACGCTCGCCCGGGGGACCGACGAGTCCCGCCGCCGGCTGCTGGCCGCGCTGGCCGCGCTGTGGCCGCTGTGGCCCGAGCTGTTCGACACCCACGAGGTCGAGGCGGCCGCCGCCGGGGCCGGTGTCGGCGTCGACCCCGCGAGCGTGCGCGAGGCCGCCGAGGGCGTGCTCGCCCAGGTGCTCGAGGCCGCCGACGTGCCCCGCCCCGAGGTCGCGCGCCGCGCCGGCGTGCTCGGCCGCACGGGTCGCGACGGCATGCACGGCGAGCCGCTCAGCCGGATGCTCGCCGAGATGCAGTCCGTGGCCCGCGCCCACCCGAGAGGTCAGTGGTAGGAGATGAGGTTGTTGAGCCGTACGCCGATGCAGCGGGCCAGGCGCGCCGCCGAGTCCGTCACCGATCCCGAGCTCCCGATGCTCACGCTGTCCGACCTCGGTGTGCTTCGCGACGTCGACGTGGTCGCCGACGGCCACGTCGTCGTCGACATCACCCCGACCTACTCCGGCTGCCCGGCGATGGCCGCCATGCGCGACGACCTGGTCCGTGAGCTCCGCGACGCGGGCTTCGACCGCGTCGAGGTGCGGGTCTGCCTCGACCCCGCCTGGACCACCGACTGGATCACCCCGGAGGGACGTGCCGCCCTCGCGGCAGCCGGCATCTCGCCGCCCGGTCCGGCGCCGTCCAGCGACGGCCCGATCCCGCTCACCCTGCTCCCGACGGCCCGCCAGGTCCGCTGCCCGCAGTGCGACTCGCCCGCCACCGAGCTGGTCTCGGAGTTCGGCTCGACCGCCTGCAAGGCGCAGTACCGCTGCACCTCGTGCCTCGAGCCGTTCGACCACGTCAAGGAGATCTGAGGGGCATGGCGACGACCTTCCACCGGCTGACCGTGCGCGACGTCGAGCCGCTGACAGACGACTCGGCAGCGGTCACCTTCGACGTCCCCGACGACCTGCGCGAGCTCTTCGCCTTCGAGCCGGGGGAGTCGCTGACGCTGCGCCGGGTCGTCGACGGCGTCGAGCACCGTCGCTCCTACTCCATCTGCGCGCCCGCCGGCGCCGCACCACGCATCGGGGTGCGCGAGATCCCCGGCGGGATGTTCTCCTCGTGGCTCATCCGCGACGTCGGACCGGGGGAGCCCGTCGAGGTGGCGCCGCCGACCGGCAGCTTCCGCGCTGACCCGGCCAGCCCAGGGCGGCACCTGTGCATCGCCGCCGGCTCCGGCATCACGCCGATGCTCTCGATCGCTGCGTCCGTCCTGGCCAACCCGGCCAGCACCGTCACCATGCTCTACGGCAACCGCGACACCACGTCGGTGATGTTCGCCGAGGAGCTCAGCGACCTCAAGGACCTCCACGGTCCCCGGTTCGACCTCGTCCACGTGCTCTCGCGCGAGCCGCGCGACGTCGAGCTCTTCTCCGGTCGCCTCGACGCCGACCGCCTCCGCCGGCTCCTGCCGCTCAAGGTGCACCTTCCCTCGGTCGACCACGTGTGGCTCTGCGGGCCGCACGGCCTCATCGAGGACGCCCGCACCGTGCTCGCCGAGCTCGGCGTGCCGCCCGAGAAGGTCCACTTCGAGCTCTTCTACGTCGACGAGCCGCCGCCGGAGCTGCGGCACGCCGACCGCGTCGTCGAGGGCGTCACCAGCGAGGTCACCGTCGTCCTCGACGGGCGTACGACCACCACGCCGATGCCGCGCGGGGCCACGCTCCTCGACTCGGCGCAGGCCGTGCGCAGCGACCTTCCCTTCGCCTGCAAGGGCGGCGTCTGCGGCACCTGTCGCGCCAAGGTCGTCGACGGCGAGGTCGAGATGGTGCGCAACTACGCCCTCGAGCCCGCCGAGGTCGAGCAGCAGTTCGTGCTGACCTGCCAGACCTTCCCGGTGAGCGACGCCGTCACGGTCGACTTCGATGCCTGACGCGGCCCGCGCGATGTGGGCGGCCGACGCCGCCAGCGCGATGCTCGGCATGGAGCTCGTCGAGGTCGGTCCCGGGACCGCGCGCGTGTCGATGGTCGTGCGACCCGACATGGTCAACGGCCACGACCTGTGCCACGGCGGCGTCATCGCCACCCTCGCCGACTCCGCCTTCGCGCTGGCCTGCAACTCGCACGGCCCGGTCACCGTCGCCGCGGGGTTCAGCATCGACCTGCTGGCCCCGGTGCGCCTGGGCCAGATCTTGTACGCCGACGCGCGCGAGGTCTCCCGGCGCGGGCGGTCGGGGGTCTACGACGTCACCGTCCGCGCCGACGATCCCGACGCGGGCGAGACCGTCGCCGAGTTCCGCGGGCGCAGCCGATCGATCGGCCGGGTGGACCCCGGGCCATAGGTCCCTACCCGCGGCGGGGCCGAGCCCCTACGGTCGGAGCAGGTGCTCCGGTCGGTCGGGAGGTGGGGTCGTGAGGATCTCGCGCACGCTGTCGTCGTTGCTGTTGCTCGTCCTGGTGTCGGCCCTGGTGTCGGCCCAGGTGCCGGCCCTGGTCCCGGCAGTGGCCGTGTCACCCGGCGGGGTCCGTCCCGCCGTCGCCCCGCCGCCGACACCCGTGCTGGTCGCCGTGCGGGCGCGGCACGTCGGGGGCGTCGACCGGGTGGTCTTCGAGTTCCGCGGCGGGCTGCCGACCGACCGGCAGGTCGACTACGTCGACCGGTTGTCCGCCGACGGCTCCGGCCGCCGCGTCCGGGTCGCCGGCCAGGCGCTCCTGCGCGTACGCCTCGAGCCGGCCCAGGCCCACACCGACGACGGCTCGCCGACCGCGGCGCCACGGCGCGTGGCGTTCGGGCTGCCCAACGTGATGACCGCCGTGCGCGCCGGCGACTTCGAGGCCGTCACGACGTACGGCCTCGGCCTGGCGAAGCGGACCCGCGTGCGCGTGACGACCCTGCAGGCTCCGCCCCGCGTCGTGGTCGAGGTGGGTGCGCGGTTCCCGACCGTCGAGCGGAAGGTGTGGTTCTTCCACCGCGACCGGTTCGTCGGCAACCGCGAGCCGTTCTTCGTCCCGGTCCGGCGGCTGGTCCGCCCGGGCGCACCGGCCACCGGGGTGATGGACCGCCTGTTCGCCGGTCCGCTGGCGCGAGAGCGGGCCCGCGGCCTGCGGCTGCTGCGCTCCGGTGCGACGGGCTACGACGACCTCACCGTCTCCGCCGGTGTCGCGGACCTGCGGCTCACGGGCCGCTGCAGCAGCCGCGGCTCGACGGTCACCGTCGCCGGCGAGGTGCTGCCGACGCTCGAGCAGTTCCCGACGGTCGACCGCGTCGTGCTCCGCGACGCGGCCGGGGGGACGCTCGACCCGGACGGACCGGGCGACTCGACGCCGGAGTGCCTCGAGCCCTGATCTCGCCGCGTCGGACGCGGGCTCAGCGGTGGCGTACGAGCCCGTCGAAGGCCAGCGTCGTGACCGCGTCGGCGAGGGCCTCGGCGTCGCTGTCGTCGCGGAGCCACTCGGTCATCGAGTTCACCGTTCCGAAGAGGAGCCGGCTGGCCAGCAGCGGGTCGACGTCCGCCCGGATGGCCCCCGCCTCCGCGGCCTCGCGCACCATCTCCGCCAGCAGGTGGTCGATGTCGCGACGTCGCGCCAGGGCCTTCTGCTCGGCCGGGGTGTTGCCGCGCACGCGCAGCAGCAGGGTCACGGCCGGCAGGTGCCCGGCGAGCACGAGCACGCTGCTGCGCACGGCCGCTCGCAGCCGCTCCTCGGGGGAGTGGGACGGGTCGGCGCGTACGGCCTCGAGCGCGGCCGTGAGCTCACCGAGCGCCTCGTCGAGCGCGAGCTCGAGGAGGCGCTCCTTGCTCGGCACGTGGTGGTAGATCGCGGACTTGGTCAGACCCAGCTCGCGGGCGAGGTCGCCCATGCTGGTGGCGTCGTAGCCTTGCCGGTTGAAGAGCTCGATCGCGACGCGCAGCACGCTCTCCTGGTCGTGGCCCGGCCGGCCCCGACGTACGCGCTCTGACATGGATGAACGTTCTCACGACCCGCCCCATGATCCGGAGGACCACACCGTGCACGACCTCGCTCCCCGGCCCGGCGACCTGGACCCGGTCGAGACCGCACCGGTCGAGGAGCTGCGCGCCCTCCAGCTCCAGCGGCTCCAGTGGTCGGTTCGCCACGCATACGACCACGTCGCCCACTACCGCCTCGCCTTCGACGAGGCAGGCGTCGGGCCCGACGACATCGTCACCCTCGCCGATCTCGCGCGGCTGCCGTTCACCACCAAGGCGACGCTGCGCGACCACTACCCGTTCGGCATGTTCGCGGTGCCCCGCGAGGAGGTCGTACGCCTCCACGCGTCGAGCGGCACCACGGGCAAGCCGACGGTGGTCGGCTACACCCGCGACGACCTCGACATGTGGGCCGACGTGGTGGCGCGCTCGATCCGCGCGGCCGGCGGGCGGCGGGGGATGGTGCTGCACAACGCGTACGGCTACGGGCTCTTCACCGGCGGGCTCGGCGCGCACGCCGGTGCGGAGCGCCTGGGCTGCACCGTCGTGCCGGTGTCGGGCGGGATGACGCAGCGGCAGGTGCAGCTGATCCTCGACTTCGAGCCCGACGTGATCATGGTGACGCCGTCCTACATGCTCTCGATCATCGACGAGCTCGAGGCGCAGGGCGTCGATCCGCGCTCGACCTCGCTCAAGGTCGGCATCTTCGGCGCAGAGCCGTGGACCAACGACATGCGTCGCGAGGTCGAGGAACGCATGGACATGCACGCGGTCGACATCTACGGCCTGTCCGAGGTGATCGGTCCCGGCGTCGCGAGCGAGTGCGTCGAGACCAAGGACGGCCTGCACGTGTGGGAGGACCACTTCTACCCCGAGATCATCGACCCGGTGACCGGGGAGGTGCTGCCCGACGGCGAGGAGGGGGAGCTGGTGTTCACCACGCTGACCAAGCAGGCGATGCCCGTGATCCGCTACCGCACCCGGGACCTGACTCGCCTGTTGCCGGGCACCGCGCGCACGACGCGGCGGATGGAGAAGATCACCGGCCGCACCGACGACATGATCATCCTGCGCGGGGTGAACCTGTTCCCGACGCAGATCGAGGAGATCGTCCTCGGCCTGCCCGCGCTGTCGCCGCTCTTCCAGTGCCACCTCGACCGCAGCGGCAACCTCGACCGGCTCACGGTCCGCGTCGAGCGGCGCGACGCGACGACCGACGCCGAGGCGGCGTCCGCGCAGGCCGAGCTGGAGCGGCGGATCAAGGCCTCGATCGGGGTGACGGTCGGGGTCGAGGTGGTCGACGTCGCCTCGATCGAGCGCTCGGTCGGCAAGATGCGACGGATCGTGGACCACCGCCCGGCGCGCTGACGGGCGGATATTTACCGCGATCCGCCGGTCGCGGGCTACAGTGGACGCAGCGTTCCAGACGCCGTGCCGCTGTGACCACCCCCAGGTCCGCCGGGCACCGCGCACCTGACGCCCGCTCCACACCTCACGCCGTGGCGTGCAGGCAGAGCCGTACGCAGGCCCGCCTGTCCCACGACGCGTACCCAGTCAGGCCCAGTCCGGGAGGACCCCTTGGCCCAGCGCCAGCGTCAACGCGGCGGACGCCGCACCCCTGCCCACGCCCGCCACAAGGACAACGAGGGCATCGTGCCCGTCCTGGCGCGCGCGGTGCGCGAGCTCGAGTCCGCCGTGCAGCGCGGCCCGCTCGCCCCCGGCCAGCGGGTCCGCTTCCAGGTCGTGGCGCTGCTGGTGCGCGAGCACCGCGGCGACGTACGCGCCTCCGCCGAGCTCACCGACGCGCAGAAGGCCGACGAGCTCAAGCGCCTCGACGGGATCGCCACGATCCTCGCCAAGACCGCCACCCGCGACCCCTCGCTCTTCACCCTCCTCTCGGAGGAGTCCGTCGTCACCGACAGCGCCCGCGAGCTCCGCCTGGAGATGCTCCGCAAGGCCGGCGTCGAGGTCGCCCCGGAGGAGCCCAAGCCGGACGACGAGGCAGGCCCCGGCCTCGGCGAGCGCCGCGTGATCCCCCAGTCGGTCGTGCAGCACCAGCTCGCGAACCCGTTCCTCGTGCCCGACTTCGACATCGGCCGCGAGCGCCGCAGCACCCACGGCCGGCTGAGCACGTGGGAGCTGCTCGGCCCGCTGTTCCGCTCCTTCGAGCTCGGCGGGTCCTCGTCGTGCATGGAGCTGCCCGAGGCCACGTCCCTCCACGCGCCCGGCAAGCTCGAGCTGATGCCGCACCAGGCACGGATGATCGCCGCGGCCGCCGAGGGGCACCGCACGTTCCTCCTCGCCGACGAGCCCGGCCTCGGCAAGACCGCCCAGGCGCTGCTCGCCGCGCAGGCGGCCAACGCCTACCCGCTACTGGTCGTGTGCCCCAACGTCGTCAAGACCAACTGGGCCCGCGAGACCGAGCGCTGGACCCCGCGCCGCCGGGCGACGGTGATCCACGGCGACGGCGGCGAGGTCGACGCCTTCGCCGACGTCATCATCGTCAACTACGAGATCCTCGACCGCCACGTCGGCTGGCTCGGCAGCTTCGGCTTCAAGGGCATGGTCGTCGACGAGGCGCACTTCATCAAGAACAAGACCTCGCAGCGCTCGCGCCACGTGCTCGAGCTCTCGGAGCGGCTGCGCACGCGCACCGCCCGCCCGCTGCTGATGGCGCTGACCGGCACGCCGCTGATCAACGACATCGAGGACTTCCGCGCGATCTGGCAGTTCCTCGGCTGGATCGACGACACCAAGCCGATGGCCCGCCTGATGGAGTCGCTCGAGGAGACCGACCTGACCCCGGCCGACCACTCGTTCTACCCCGCGGCCCGCAAGGCCGTCATCGACATGGGCATCGTGCGGCGCCGCAAGGTCGACGTCGCCGAGGACATCCCGGCCCGCCGGATCGCCGACATCCCCGTGGAGCTCGACGACGAGGACACCCGCTCGATCCGCGCGGCCGAGGAGGACCTCGCCCGGCGGCTCGTCCAGCGCTACAAGGCGGCGCTCGAGACGAGGCGTACGGGCTCCGTCGTCGACGGCATCGACCACGAGCTGGTGCGCCGGGTGGCGACGTGGGAGCGGGAGGAGATGGACTCCGGCACCGGTGGGGAGAACGTCTTCTCGATGTTCCGCCGCATCGGCCGCGCCAAGGCCGGCCTGGCCGCCGACTACGCCGCGCAGCTCGCGCGCAACGTCGGCAAGGTCGTGTTCTTCGCCCGCCACGTCGACGTCATGGACATCGCCGAGGAGACCTTCACCCGCCGCGGGCTCAAGCACACCTCGATCCGCGGCGACCAGACGCCGAAGGCGCGCGAGAAGGCGATCCACGCCTTCGTCAACGACCCCGACGTCCAGGTCATCGTCTGCTCGCTGGCCGCCGCCGGCGTCGGCGTCAACCTGCAGGTCGCGTCGAACGTCGTGCTGTCCGAGCTGTCGTGGACCGATGCGGAGCAGACGCAGGCGATCGACCGTGTGCACCGCATCGGCCAGAGCGACCCGGTCACCGCGTGGCGCATCATCGCCGCGCAGACCATCGACACCCGGATCGCGGAGCTCATCGACTCCAAGGCCGGCCTGGCCGCCCGCGCGCTCGACGGCTCCGACGAGGAGGTCTCGTCCTCGGCCAACATCCAGACCGAGGCCCTGGTCGCGCTGCTGACCGACGCATTGGAGCGCGAGCTCGGCTGATCACCTCCGCGCGAGGGAGGGGTTCCGGGGGCTGAGCAGCAGCGCTGCCACCAGCCCGACCAGGATGCCGATCACCGGGGGGATGCCGAGCTCGAGCGCGTCGGAGGCCCAGGCCGAGCCGGCGCCCAGCGCGTACGCCGCCAGCAACCGCCACTCGAAGGCCACGAACCGGTAGGTGGATCGGTCGGGGACGCCGGCGCGCCAGCGTCGCCACCAGTCGCCGATGAGCACGCCGCCCAGCGGTGGCACCAGGATGCCGAGCCAGACCAGGTAGGTGATCAGGCCGTCGTAGATGCCGGTCACCGCGAGCAGCGCCCCGACGATCACGCCGCCGACCACGAACGGCCGCTTGGAGGGGTGGTTCGTCAGCTCGGCGCCGGCGACGCTGAACGCGTACGCCGTGTTGTCGTTGGTGGTCCAGATGTTGCCCACCAGCATGATCACGCCCCAGAAGATGAGCCCGAGGTTGTAGAGCACCAGCACGAAGTCGGCCTCACCGAAGGCGATGGCGCCGATGGCGCCGAAGAAGAGCATCAGGCCGTTGCCCACCAGGAAGGCGACCAGCGCGGCGACGAAGGCCTGGCTCCGGCTCTGCGCGAACCTCGTCCAGTTCGAGACCTGGGTGCCGCCACTGACGAACGTGCCGACGATGATGGTCACCGCGACGGGGACGGTCATGGACGCGGTGGGCTCGATCGCAGCCAGCCCGCCCCACCCGCCGACCTCGTCGAGCGACCTGAACACGACCCAGACGGCCAGGACGAACATGAGGGGCACGCTGGTCGCGGACAGCCAGAACAGTCCCCGGAAGCCGGCGTAGGCCGTGGTCCCCATGGCGATGGCGCCCACGACCATCGTCACCCTGGCGCCGGTCTCCCCCCAACCGGCCGCCTGGGCGATCAGGTTGCCGAGCGTCGCCACGCCGACGCCGTACCACCCCACCTGGGTCAGTCCCAGCAACAACGAGGCGAGCTTCGAGCCGCGGTCGCCCAGGGTGTAGCGGCACAGCATGACCGTGGTCAGCCGGGTCGACGCGCCGACCAGGCCGAGGACGGCCACGTAGAGCCCCAGCACGAGGCTGCCCAGCAGCATCACCGCGAGGAAGTCCCGCAGCTGGAAGGCGGCCCCGACCTGGGCACCGACCAGCATCGTGGGCGTGAAGAAGGTGAACCCGAGCAGCACCAGCGAGATGGACGCGAGGCCCTTGCGTGCATGGGCGGGGACGGGGTCGATCGGGTAGTCCGGGTCCACGTCCTCGGCCGTCACGGTGACGCGCTGCGCCTCGCTCATGACGGCTCCCCGATGTCCTCGGCCCACAGGTGCGGGCGCTCGGTCATCATGCGCTCCATCAGCTCCCGGCACTCCGGGTCGTCGAGCACGTCGACGCGCACGCCGTGGGACCGCAGCCATGCCTCCGAGGTCTCGAACGACCTGTTCTCACCGACCACGATGCGCGGGATCCTGTAGAGCAGGGCCGTACCGGCGCACATGAAGCACGGGGACAGCGTGGTGTAGAGCGTGCTGGCGCGGTAGACGTCGGCGGTCAGTCGCCCGGCGTTCTCGAGGCAGTCGGTCTCGCCGTGACGGATCACGCTGCCCATCTGGACGCGTTGGTTGCGACCCACGGCCAGCACGCGGCCGTCGTGGACCAGCGCCGCTCCGATCGGGATGCCGCCGGCCGCCCAGCCGGCACGCGCCTCGGCCATGGCCAGGCCGAGGAAACCTGCGTCGTCTTCCATGGATCACTCCTGAGGTGTGGGGTGGACCACACCAGAGCACCAGACCGTGTGCAGGCCGACAACCGACATACTGTCGGGATCGCGGGGGCAGATACTGGACATTCTGTCCCATTCGCAGGAGGCACTCATGTTGATCCCCGTCGCCGACGTCCTGTCCCTGCCGTCCTTCCGTGCGGCCGAGGCCACGGTCGTGGCGGGTGACCCGGAAACACGCCCTGTGCGCTGGGTCCACTCCTCCGAGGTGTTCGAGATGGGGGCGCTCCTCGCCGGCGGTGAGCTCCTGCTGACCACCGGTCTCGGACTGCACGGACGCAGCCACGCCCAGCTGGTCGAGTACGTCGACTCGCTGGCCGACGCCGGAGTCGTGGGCCTGTGCCTGGAGCTGGGTCGTTCCTTCCTGGCCGTCCCCGACGCGATCGTCCAGGCCGTCGAGCACCGCGGACTGCTGCTGGTCGTCCTGGAGCGCGTGGTGCCCTTCGAGCGGATGGTCGAGGACTTCCACGACCTGCTGCTGCGCCGCCAGCTGGGGACCACCCGGGCCGGCGAGGCGGCCTGGCGCGACCTCCTGGCGGTGGTGCTCGCCGGCGACGGGCTGCGTGCGTTGCTCGACGCCGTGTCGCGGCTGGCCGGCTGCGAGGTGGAGCTCCGCGACACCCGCGACCGCGTGGTCGAGCGCAGCAGGATCGCGTCGACGCGGGGGAGGGGGACGGTGGCCGTCGAGGTCCGCGGGCGTGCCGGCCCCCGTGGCACCCTGGTGCTCCACACGGCGGCGTCCCGACGAGTGTCCGGGATGCTGGAGCGCGCAGCGACCGCCGTCGCCCTCGAGCTGGCGCGCCAGCCGGACATCGGTCTGCGACCCACGTTGGCGCAGTCGCTCGTCACCGACCTGGAGGCGAGCGTGCTGGTGTCGGGGGAGGACGTCACCCGGCGGATGGCTGAGGCCGAGGTGTCGTGGCCCGCCGCCGGCCATGTGCTGGTGGCCTGCGTGGATGCGGGCCAGCGGGTGCCGGTCGGCGAGGCGGTCGTCGCCGTACGAGGTGCGTTCTCCGGTCACTGCGACGGGGTGATCGCCGGTGCGGTCGCCCAGCACGTCGTGGTCCTGGCCCGCACCCCACGGCTCCCCGCGGGACGGGCACGAGAGCTGGCCACGGCGTGCCGTGAGTCCCTGGAGCTGTCGTTGCCGAGCGACGCGCGCGTCCTGATGGGCGTCACGCCGGAGGTGTCCGACCCCGCGCAGGTGGGGTCGGCCGTGGCGAGCGCCTGTGAGACGGTGCGGCTCGCCCACGGCTACGGCCTCCACGCCGGCGTCGTCCTCGCGCGGGACCTGGGCGTGCAGAGACTGCTGGGCAGGGGGATCCCCGCGCGGGACCTCGCCGACTTCGTCCGCGAGCAGCTCGGCCCCGTCATCGACCACGACCGTGCGCACGCGTCCGACCTGGTCCGCACGCTCGACGCCTTCCTCGCCTGCGGCCAGTCGAAGGCCGTCACGGCGGAGCGGCTCGGCATCCGCCGGCAGTCGCTCTATGCGCGCGTGGAGCGGATCGAGCGGCTGCTCGGGGTGTCCCTCAAGGACGCCGGGCACGCTGGTGGCCTGTCCCTGGCGCTGACCGTGTGGCGGATGAGGACGGGCCTGGACCCCCAGGCCGCGTTCGCGCGGTCGGCCGCTCCTGAGCGGGCCCGCTCCGGCGTCGGAGGAACCTCGTAGGGGCGGGCCCACCCACCCGTTCGGCCCTTGTCCGCGCCCGTCCGCTCCGGTAGGCCTGTAGGCATGAGTGAGGATCGCGAGAACTACCTCGACATGTCCGTCGACGACGAGGACCAGCTGCAGCCCGAGGACACGCTCGCGGACGGTGACCTGGAGGACGTCCTGGACCGCGGCTACTCCCCACCGGACCGGGCGCCCAAGGGCTACGACGACTACCCGACCGAGGCCGAGCGCCGCCAGGGCGAGTCCCTCGACGAGAAGCTCGCCGAGGAGGAGCCCGACATCGACCCCTACGCCGAGGACGACCTCGACGAGGACCGCGAGGACGAGAACGCCCTCGACGAGCAGCTCGGACTCGACGAGGCCGACGCGCGCACCGGCCGGCTCGTCGCCCCCGACGAGGGCCTCGGCGAGGACGTCGACAAGCAGGAGGTCGCGCTCGACGTGGGCATCGACGGTGCCGGTGCGTCCGCCGAGGAGGCGGCCATGCACATCACCCGCGAGCCGGAGCCGCCGGAGGGCGACGAGCTGTAGTCACGGGGTTCTCGGGCGACGTACGCCGGTCTGCTCCGGGCACCCGGTGCCCGTCCCGGTCGTGCCCAACATCGGTGAAGCTGGTGCCCCGGTCGCCATGGGGAGACAGCGGTGGCTTCGATGGTGGGTCGGGCCGGGTGCCCGAGTGCGGCACTCCCGGGTCGGTCCTCGAGCCTGGGAGGAGCAAGTCCATGAGGCGATGGATGACTGTGCCCGCGACGGCGGCGGGACTGGTGCTGGCGGCAGCCGGCGCAGCGAGTGCGGGTGAGGTCAACGGCACCGGGAAGGACATCCCCGCGCCCGATCGGGCCGCGTCGGAGTGCGTGTTCTCCGGCCTGGACACCGCGGACTCGATCGAGGGCAACCCGGAGGGCTTCGACGACGACGGGCTGGCCGTGCGCGGCAACCAGAGCCCCGGTGGCGTCGACCGGTTCCACGGCGTGCAGAACTACGGCATGTTCGCTCGCGAGGGGCTGAAGGGCATGGTGCCCTCGCCGGGCGAGGCCTGCCGCGGGAGCTGATCCGTCCGCCGGATCGGCGCTGCGACGCCCTTGCGTGCACATTCGAACAGGTGTACGATGGTGCGTAGCACGCCGATCCGGAACGGGTCCCGTCTGAGGCGACGGTGACCTGGGGGTCGGGACAGTCATCCATAGAACCCGTCGTGGTGCTGGCGGGGTGCCGTTCGCAGCGGCTCTCGGGTGGCGACCGTGGCATTGGGCCGGCATGTCTCACCGCACCATCCCCGGGTTTCGGGGTGGGTGTCCGTGACGCGTGCCCGTGGAGGTGGCCCAGTGCATCCGATCGTCGAGTGTGCCGCTGATCTGTCGGCTGCGTTGAAGGCTGCTCAGGCGGTGGAGCCGGCGTTCATGAGCACGGGGGAGAAGGAGTCGGCGCTGGTGGCGCTGATGTCCGTACGTTCCCAGCTCGACGCGCTGGTGGCGCGGGTGCTGGCCGCGTCGGACGACGTGGGTGAGGTGCGCGGGCTGCGGGATGCGGCGGCGTGGTTGGCGGTCGAGACGCGGACGACGCGGCGTGAGGTGCGGCGGGACCTGGCGTTGGGGCGGGCGTTGGAGGCGCACCCGGCGGTGGCGACCGGGTTGTCGTCGGGTGGGCTGCGTACGGAGCAGGCGCGGGTGATCGCCGAGGCGGTCGACGCGCTGCCGGTACGGGTGGACGGTGAGACGCGGTGGCGGGCCGAGAACGCGCTGCTGGCGTGTGCGCAGGACCACGACGCGGCTGCGCTGAAGCAGATCGGCAAGCGGATCCTCGACGTGGTCGCGCCGGAGGTGGGGGAGTCGCACGAGGCGGCGGTGCTGGAGGCCGAGGAGGCCCGCGCGGCTGCAGGAGTCGAGCTGACGATGAGCGATGACGGCGAGGGCCGCTGTCGGGGCAGCTTCGTCGTGCCGTCCCACATCGGGAAGATGCTGAAGCGGCACCTGCTGGCGCTGGCCAACCCGGCGCGCCACGCCGAGGCCGAGCTGCGCGAGGAGTCCGGTGACTGGAAGCCGTTACGCCGTCGGCTGGGGGAGGCGCTGGTGGAGTACGTCGAGCGTTATCCCACGGATGCGGCTCCGCAGACCGCGGGCGTGAACGCGACCGTGGTGGTGACCATGACCCTTACGGACCTGTTGGCCGAGCACGCGACGGCGCTGCTCGACGACGGCACGCGGATGTCGGCCGGGCAGGCGCGCCGGTTGGCGTGCGAGGCCGGCATCATCCCGGTCGTCCTCGGTGGTGGGTCGCAGCCGTTGGACCTGGGGCGGGCGCGGCGGTTGTTCACCAAGGCCCAGCGCATCGCGCTCGGCCTGCGGGACGGTGGCTGCACCGCCAAGGGGTGTGAGACCTCGGCGTCGGGGTGCCATGCCCACCACGACGATCCGTGGTCCCGCGGTGGGCTCACCGACCTGACCAACGGCCGGCTCCTGTGCCCACGCCACCACCGCCTGGCCCACGACTCCCGCTACGCGCTCACCGTCCACGCCGACAACAAGGTCACCTTCACCCGACGGACGTAGGCCGACGGATGCACGTGCCTGCGCGGGGCAGCGGCACGGCGTGGTTTCGTACGGAGACTTGTGGGTGAGTGATGCGCAGATGGGCTACTTCTGGGTGCCCCGAATCGCCGCCCGAAGGTCACTGTCCTCAACGGATCCGGTGCCGCGTTGCGCCGCGTCCTGGTCCAACGAAGTCAGAACTCACGCCCGTACAAGCGAAGCCCCGGCACCTGGCTTCCGTGACGCATCTTCCGCAGTTAGCCAGCCCAGTAGGTCACGGTGTCGAGGACGGCGTCTCGAAGTTGGTCCGGACTTGATGCCGTCCCCTTACCGCCCACGTAGACGGAGTTCGCTGTGCCGAAGTCATTGAGGTTTCCCAAAGACACGCCTTGAGTCTTCGGGTAGACGTTCTGACTCAGCTGTGTCCCGTCGGCCGCAAACTCCGTCACGGTCAAGGTGAGCACCCCGCTCACACGCTTGCAGCGGAGCTTGTAGTTGCGCCCCACGGTCAATTGCGGTGACGCGGCCTTGCCGAAGTTGGCTGCTGTCGCACCATCAACCTTGATGATGCACGAAGCAACCCCGCCGTCGAGCTGAAGCTTCCACATGTCGGGGGAGCCGCTGCGGCCCTTCTGAACGACGTTCATCCCTTGACCAGTGGGCAGCGCGGTCAACTGGACTGTCGCGCCCCACTCGAAGTTGCCGGACAGCGGCGCGAAGACTCCCGCGCTGTCGGGGATCCTGACGTGACCCAGCTGAGTGCATGCCGTGGCGGTGCAGCTCGTCGTACCGAACTTCATCGCCGATCCGAATCCGCTGATGGGACTCGACACCTGTGTCAGGAAGCCAGGGGCCGTCCCAAGGAGATCCACAGTCCCGTCCTGGCTGGGAGCGATTCCGTCGAAGGCGACCTGACCTTGCGCATACTGTCCCCCGGACACGGTCTCGCTGAACTTGAGCCGGAGGATCTCTGAGGAGACTGCAAATGCCGGTCCCGTGCAAACAAGCGCGAGCGAGACCCCGAGGACAAGCGGCTTGAGATTCCGAAAGCTCATGCCCAAAGTTAACGGCTGAATCAGAGTCGCTGACACCCTCATTCCGAGTAACTTCTTGACCTTCGCAACCTTGGCTGGCTTCGAGTTCAGAAGCAGCGGAGCCAGGAACCCACGAACGGGACTGGTGCACGATCGGGTGACGGGTGGACCCAGCCCATTCCGCCGCGTGTCGGGGCGCTGGCAACATCCGGATCGGCCGAGATCAGCCCGGGGCCCCCAGGACGGAGGTGCTATCGCTTGATGCGAGACAAGATCTGGATCAGCGAAGCGTTCTCCTCGTGCAGGGCGGCGGCTCCCTCGCCTGCCGTTTCTGTCGTCCAGTCGCCGTAGGCGTTGCTCCCGTACAGGACGTCGTCGACGACCGCGAACTGGTATAGCACGCCGAACGGGTCAGATCCGTTCGAGGTGTAGGCGAAGGTGAGCGTCGTGATCCCGGTCTGGGCGTTCGCCTCGTCGATCACCCCGTAGACCTCGGCGGAGTAGGCGACTGCGTCCGTGTACGAATCGTTGAAGACGGCACAGCTCGCCACCGCGTCGCGCAGCGATTGGAACGTGGATCGTGCGCCGCCGTCGGCGTAGCCCAAGATCTCACGGGTGCGGCTGCCCTCGTCGGTGGTGACGTAGGTGGACAACTTGTCCTCGTACCCGGACGCGAACAGCACCTCCTCGTTGCAGTGGCCCTCCGGCATCGAGATGCCACCCGCGCCGAGGGCTGGCCCGTTGATGACGTCACTGCCGTAGATCTCGGGCCAACCCTGATCGAGTGGGAACTGTCCGAACCGGATGGCGTCACCGCCGTCCGTCAGACCGGTTGCCGGCAGCTCTTCTGTCGCGGCGGGCGCGTCGACACGCGGCGTGGTCTCGGGCGCGTGGCCGGACGTCGGTGCGACGTCCTCCTCGTGCCACTCGTGAACCGCTACCGGAATCGCGATCGCGGCGACCGCGGACAATGCTGCGAAGGGCACGATCAGCGTGCGGCGCAGGTGCCCGCCCTGGTCGCTACGGGTCGTGTCGCCCAGGCGTGACTTCATCGTGGTCCTCGGTTCCCGCTGATGATTCGACTGTCCCTCACGAGAGACGTTCACGAAGGTCTGGAAGTTGCTTCGGTTGTCGCACGGACCAGGTGGAAGCCCGAGCGATGTCCCGCGCGGAGGCACAGCTGGCTGTTTGCGTCCGGGACTGGTCGGTGGTGCTGGCCCGCCTCGACGCGCGATCGCCACGGCGTTCGCAGGTCGCGTCGGCAACGGAACCGGTTCCTGGGACTGAGTGGGAATTCGGCACGGCCGAGGAGACGCTCGCGACCTGGCAGGCGCAGCTCGTTCGCCCGGAGCATGACTGGACTCGGCTGAGTGCCGAAGGTGCCGTGGACGAGAACCTCAGCGCAGCACTTCGCTACCTCGGACCTCACCAGTAGGACGGGGCCGTCAGTCGTCCAGTGCGTCCTGGTCGTCGCGGGTCCGCACCCAGGGCGGCGGTCCGAGGCCCCCGCCGCCCGGGACGACCACGGAGACGACCGCGATGGCTCCGTCGTCGTCCTCGAACAGGTCGATCGTGAGCTGGCATCCGGGCGCAGGTCCCTCGCCCGGGTCGCCGCTCGGGTCGTCGCTCGGTTGCGCGCCACTGCCTGTGAGCACGACCCGGACAGGGGCCCCTGCGACGCCGGACGGGCTCGGCGTGGGGACGCCGCACGTGGTGGGCGGTGGCGATCCGCGCGTGATCGAGACGACCGGCTGGCCCAGGTCGTTGGCCACCGGGCGCACCGCGTAGGCCACGACGGGGTCGCGCACTCGCCAACGCCAGTCGGGCGAGTCGGCCGAGTCGGTGCCGTCGGCCGTCCCGGCGGGCCGGCCGTCGACGTAGAGCCGCACCTCGGGCGCGAGGGTCGGGCGGGTCGAGCCGGAGACGAGGAAGCGCAGGAACGCCCACGCCTGCAGGCGGTCGGCGGCGTCGGCCGGGCAGCTCCATGGCGGGGTCGCCGTCGCGACCACGACCACGACCTCGTCGGGCCGTACCGTGGTGCCGGACGGCGGTACGGACCCCAGCACCTGCCCGGCCGGATCGCACTGGGGCACCGGGTCGACACGCGTCGCGATGCCGGAGCGGCCCAGCGCGGTGACGGCCTCGTCGGAGGTGAGACCCACCAGAGCGGGCACCGTCGCGGCCCTCCGCTCGACCTTCTCGCGGTCGGGCGGCCCGGCCGCGACCGCGACCGCGAACGCCCCCGCGACGACGGCCACGAGCACGAGCACGGCGAGCAAGGGGCCGCGGGACCGTCCGCCGAGCACCTCCTCACGCAGCGCGGGGACGACGACCTGGTCAGGGTCGGCGGACCGGGCGATGCGGCGCCGCTGGCCCTCGATCACGCGATCGACCACCGCCGCGGCCCGGTCCGCCGGCAGGCCGAGCTCGATCGCCATCTCGACGAGCCGCCGGTGGCGTGCAGCCCGGTAGTCCTCGAGGTCCATCTGTCGCTCCCGGTCCTGACGGTCGCAGTCGACAGGCGCGTCAGCCGCGCTCGCTGCGCTGCCGGCGACTCCCGCCGTGCCAGTCCTCCTGCACGCCGACGGTGCCGGGCTCCACGCCGAACGCGACCAGCTGCGGCCGCTCGCGCAGGCTGCGCTTGAGCTCGGCGAAGCCGGGGAAGCGGGCCAGGCCGACCACGTGGTCCCACAGCTCGCCGGCCTGCTCGGGCTCGGGCAGGCGGCTGATGACGGGACCGAAGAACGCCACCCCGTCCGGCGGCTCGAAGTGGATGATCGGCGTGCCGACGTCCTTGCCGGTCAGGGCGAGGGCCTCGTCGCCGTCCGCGCGGACCGTGTCGTCCCACGAGGTGTCGTCGAGGGCGTCGGCCAGCTCCGTGGGCAGCCGCGCCTCGCGGAGGACCGGTTCGAGGAACTCCCGCGTGCCGTGCCGACGCCCGTCCGCCGCCTGGCCGGTTCCGTCGGCCGGGGGCGCCGCGTCGAAGATGTGCGCTCCGAGCGCGGCCTGCAGCGCGTCCACGGCCTCGACGCCGTGCTCCTCGCGGGCCCGGGCGGCCACACGCAGCAGGCGGAGCCCCGCGGTGTGGCCGGCCTCGTACTCGGGCGGGAAGTGGGCGTCGTAGTCGATGTGCTCGTTGATCAGGCGCAGCGAGATGAACCGCCACTCCACCGACAGGTCGCGCTCGGCCTGCACCATCCGGACCCACTTGCTGGTCAGCCAGCAGAACGGGCACACCGGGTCGAAGTAGAAACGGATGTCAGCCATGCACCGAGACTAGGACCCCGACCCGAGGCGCTGCCTAGACCTCCAGCCGGTGCACGGTCCGGGTGATGCGGTCGCCCGACCTCTCGAGGAACACGATCTCGCCGAACTCCAGGCTCGACCAGCCGTCGGTGTCCTCCGTCAGCTCCTCGGAGGAGAAGACCGCGGCCGTCGCCTCCTCCTCGGCGCAGGCCTCGAAGCCGAACGACGTGTCGTCGGTCTCGACGTGACGGCCCAGCAGCAGGTGCATGGGCTCGAGCAGCATCGAGAGGGCGTACTCGTCCGTGCCGGGCTCGGCCTCCCGCAGCTCCCTCCAGTCCCCGGCCGGGTCGGTCTCGCCCCGGTGCCCGAGCCCGGTGTTGATGCCGATGATCCGCTGGGGTGACACGAGTGCCATCTTCAGCTTGGTCAGGCCCGGGAGGTTGAGGTCGTCCATCGCCCGTGCGATCAGCCGGACCATCTCCTCGACCGCACGCTGGACGTCCTCGTCGCGGTCGCCGTCGAGGAGGGAGAGCAGGAGCACGTAGAGGAACTCCGTGTCCGTGGTGCCGCGCATCTGCGCGAGGTACCGGTCCTCGCAGTGCTGGAGCAGCTCGCGCTGGAGGAGCATCCAGTGCGGCAGGTCGCCGTTCTGGGCGACGATCCACGGGGTCTCGTCGAAGGAGAAGGGGTGGCAGTTCTCGTCGGCCAGCACGACCTGGGAGTCGTAGCTCGCCGCTCGTACGTGGCCGAGCACGGTGCTCGCCTGCAGGCTCGGGATGATCCGCGTGGCGTTGTCGTCGTAGAACGCGGCCATCGGCCGGCGGTAGAGGAACGGGTCCTCCGGCTTCAGCAGGTGCTCGCTCCAGGCGGCGAACCCCCAGCCGGCCAGGTGGAGGTCCGGGTAGCGCTCGGGGTCGAGAGCCTGGTTGACCAGGCCGTTCGACGGCGTGAGCAGCAGGCTCTCGAGAGGGATCTCGGGACCGATGTAGGCGAGCACGCGGCACATGTGGTTCCTCCACTGACGGTGGGTGGCCCGGGGCGGCCACGAGCGTGCCACCCTACGGGCGAGCCGACGCTGTGATCGGGGGAGACCTCGATAGCGTCCGGGGATGCCCAGTCCTCGCCCCGCCCGCGCCCGCGGACGGAAGGGATCGTCGCGTCGCAGCGGGACGCGACCACAGCAGCGACCACTGCCGGTCGCCGGACCGGGGGAGCGGCTGTGGGTCCTCGACGTCCCGTACGGGACGCAGGTCGACGGCGCGTCGTGGCACCCCGCGGTGAGGACCCACCTGTACGTCGGTCGGGCCCTGCCCGCCCACCTCGCGCCGTACGCTCCGGGACCCCACACCCTCGGCCGGTTCGTCGAGAACACCCTCAACCCCGACGACCCGACGCCCGCACCCGACGCGACCGATGTCCTCGAGCCGCGGCAGCTCCAGTACGAGGCGGCCGACGCGATCGCGGCGCGGGCCGAGGCCGGCGGACGTCTGTTCCTCCTCGCCGACGAGCCCGGCGTGGGCAAGACGATCTCCGCGGTCCTCGGGGCGACGGCGGTGGGTGACCTGCGCGGCGCGCGACGCGTGCTCGTCGTGGCGGACCGGCCCGCGGCGATCACGATCGTTCACTGGTGCCGCACGATCACGGCGCTGGGCGACGGCGGCCTCGAGTGGGTCGTGATCACGTGGGACCGGCTCGACAAGGTCGCGGACCACACCTGGGACGTGATCATCGCGGACGAGGCCCACGCCCTGCGGCGCACGACGACGAAGCGGTGGAAGCTGTGGGCGCGCATCTCGGGTCACGGGAAGCCCCACGACACGGCGCCCTTCGTCATCGCCACCACCGCGACGCCCGGGCACACACCGCTGGAGCTGCCCTACCTCGCCCCGGCGTACGCGCAGGTGCTCGGCGATCCGGTGCGGGAGTGGACCTCGGCGACGAAGCCGGGCGACACCTTCGCCACCGCGCTCGAGCGCCACGGCGTCGGGGTGGAGCGCGGGCGGTACGGCGCGACGTGGACCACGGACCCGGCGCGCCGCGCGGCCGACCTCAAGCTCGTCCGCGGCTGGCTCGACGAGGAGCGGCCGCCCGCGATGCTCCACCGCGCGGCGCCGTGGGGCCCGGTGCCGATCTCCGGGATGCCCGTCGCGCTGACGCCGGCGGAGCGGTCGGCGTACGAGGCCGAATGGGGCGAGTTCTGCCGGGAGATGGACATCGCCCGGCGCGGCCGCAACGTCGCGAAGGGACGGGCCGCGCTGCTGCGCTTCCGGCAGAAGGCCGGGCTCATCCGCGTCGACTCGACGGTCGCGTGGATCGCCCAGCAGGTCGAGGCCGAGCGGCAGGTGGCCTGCTCGGTCGAGTTCGTCGCGACAGCCGCCGACCCCATCGCCGACCGGCTCCGCGACTCAGGGATCGGGGTCGCCACGATCTACGGCCGTGACCGGTTCGACCCGGAGGTCGAGCGGCTCCGGTTCCAGACCGGGGAGGCGAGGGTCTGCGTCTTCACCACGGTCGCCTCCATCAGCCTGCACGCCGGTGAGACCCTCGCCGACGACCGGCGGGCGAGCACGGAGCCACGCGTCGGCGTCTTCCACCAGGCCCGCTTCTCCGGCATCGCCGGGCGGCAGGTCACCGGCCGCACCCACCGTGACCACCAGGTCTCGCCGTGGCACATCGCCTACGCCGAGGGCACCGTCGAGGAGCAGGTCGGCAAGGTGATGGTGGAGCGGATCGCCGCCGCTTCCGACACCGTCGGCGGTGACACCAGCGGGCTCGCCGACCTCGCCCGCCTCCTCGGGGCGGACTGGCTGCCCGTCGCGGCGCTGACAGAGGACGACGCGTGAGCGGGCGAGGATCCACCGGCCACCGGAACTCCGTACGGCCTCCCTGCGTCCCACCGGGGTGCGGATGCTCCTGGTGGTCTCGACTGTGCTGCTCCTCTCGGCCTGCGGGCAGGAGGGACTGACGGCCGTGGATCCTCCGAGCGCCTCGCCGGGCGGGCCGGCCCCGACGGCCACCGCGACCGCGGGTGTACGGCACGGTGAGTCCGTCGGCCCGCCTCCGTTCCGCGTCCGGTACGACCGTCAGGAGCTCGTGCTCCACCCGCACACCTCGTGCTACGACGGGTGCGTCGACGGCGTCGACACGGACCCGCCCGACATCGGGTCACCGGCGGAGATCCAGGTCTACGTGCCTGTGGAGGGATTCGCGCTGTCCGTGCACGCCCGGGAGCTGACCGGTCGACCCCGTTCGGACGACCCGTTCTCCAACGCCACCTGCGGTGGCCGCAGCTTCGAGATGCCGGTCGAGGACCTCGGTGACGGGTGGTACTCCGTCCGTGCCTCCGGGCACGCTGCCTACTACGACATCGAGCTTTTCGCCCAGGGCGGCGGCGACATGATCGGGAGCCTGCTCTGGCGTACGCCGGTTGCCGGGCCGATGCCGGTCCCGTCGGCGCGGCTGGCGCTGATCGCGGACAACGACGGCGAGCCCGACGGCTACGGCCTCGAGCTCGCCGTGGAGGACCTCGCGGAGACGCCGACGGACGTGGGCGCCGAGATCGAGGTGGCGGCCGCCAACAGCAGGTCCATGACGTTCGTGGCCGAGCAGTCGGCGGACCGCTGCCGGAGTGCCGGGGACCTGTATTTCGACCGTCCCGACGACCTCGCGAAGCAGGCCGCCGGCCTCGGCGACTTCCCGTTCACCACCACCGTGACGCTCACCCTGGACGGCAGCACCCACGTCGCCACCGCCGTCTACCCGGACGACGAGATCGAGGGCAACGAGCCGAGCGTCGCCCTCGAGTTCGTCCCGCCGCTCCCCGGCGCCTGACTCCTACACTGGCCCGATGGCGGACCTGGACGCGGTCGAGGCTCGGATCTGGGCGCTCCTCGCGGCCTACCGGGACGAGCTCGAGGACGCGACGATCTACGGGATGCCGTCGCTGCGGTGGCCGGGCTCCGGCGCCCACGACTACTTCGCCGCGGTGAAGCGGAGCGCGCACAAGGTCAGCCTCTACGCGATCGCGGTCGACACGTGGCCGGAGGCCCTCGAGGAGTCGTCGGACCGGTTCCGCAGGTGCCGCACGGGCCGGGCGACCTTCTCGTTCCCGTCGCTCGACGACGAGCTCGCGGCAGAGCTCGACGGGTTCCTGCGGCGGCTGTACGAGCCCTACCGCGAGCACCACGCCGGGTCGTCCGCGACGTAGCGCGGGCGGCGTCAGCTCATCCGGCGCAGCACGCCGACCGGCACGTGCTTGATCACGAACCCCAGCGGGCCCCAGGGCCACGCCGGCACCCGCGCCGACTTCTTCTCCTTCTCGATCGCCTCGACCATGGCGCGCACGCCGGGCTCGGTCGAGGCCATCAGGGGAGTCCTGGCCGAGGTGCCGGACATCTCGGAGACGATGTAGCCCGGGTAGAGCACGGTCACCTTGATCGGGGTCCCGTGCACGTCGGCGCGGAAGCCCTCGGCGAGGTGGGCGACCGCGGCCTTCGTGGCGGCGTACGTCGTGATGTTCTTCGGCATCCCGCGCAGCGCGGAGATCGAGGAGACCATGACGAGGTGGCCGCGGCCCTGCCGGCGGAAGATCGCGGCGGCCGCCTCCGTCTGCGCCAGCGCGCCGATGACGTTGGTCTCGGCCGTCTCCCTGTTGGCGTCGAAGCGGCCCGTGCCGAGCGGCTGCCCCTTGCCGAGGCCCGCGTTGACGATCACGCGGTCGAGCCCACCGAGCTCATCGGCGAACTCCTCGAACACGCGGAAGACGGCGTCGTGGTCGGTGACGTCGAGCGCCTTCACCGCGACCCGTACCCCCGGGTGCGCGGCGGTGATCTCCGCGCGCAGCTCGTCGAGGCGGTCCGTACGCCTCGCGCAGAGCGCCAGGTCGTGGCCGAGGGCGGCGAACTGGCGGGCCATCTCGGCGCCGAGGCCGCTGCTCGCTCCGGTGATGAGGATGGTGGTCACGAGGGCTCCTAGCGGTACGTGATCAGGTCGGGGGAGAGGTGGTCGTGGGCGTTGAAGGACACGAGCGTGGTGCCGCGCGAGCCGCGGACGATCGTCGAGGTGCCGGTGTTGACCGAGACGGGGTTGAGGCGCAGCCACAGGTCCGTACGCGCGGACGAGGTGTCGGCGAGCAGGGTGGCGCACGCCCAGGCGACCGGTCCGCCGCTGGTCAGCACGACGGCCGTCCCACGGCTCGGCAGCGCGTCGGCCAGCCGGACCATCGCGGCCTCGACACGGGAGGTGAAGGCGGCGAAGGACTCGTCGTACGCCTCGTCGTGCTCGCCCGACGTCCACCGCAGCGTCGCCTCCTCGAACCAGCGCTGGAAGGCAGCCTTCTCCGACTCGCCCTCCGAGGTCGTGGGCTGGTCGTGCACCGCCAGCACCTGGAGGTGGTCGAACTCGTTCCAGCCGGTGTCGACCGCCACCTCACCGGTCCACCCGGAGCCGTCGAGGACGGCCGCGGCGGTCTGGGCGTGGCGGCGCATCTCGCCAGCCACGACGACGTCCGCGGTGATCCCGCGCGCCGCGAGCGCCGCGCCGAGCACCCGGGACTGCTCGTGGCCGAGGTCGGACAGGTTGTCGTAGTCGGCCGCGCCGAACGACGCCTGCCCGTGCCGGACGAGGAGGATGGTGCTCACCCGGCGCTCATCCCAGCAGCTCCGTGATGCGCCGGTCGAGGATCTGCACGCCCGGGCCGAAGAGGGCGTACATCTCGTTGGTGGTCTGGCCGTGGAAGTACCGGTAGTAGATCTGCTGCGCGATCACGGCGTTGCGGAAGAGCCCGAACACCTCGTAGAACCGCCACTGCTCGGGCGTCATCCCGAAGCCCATCCGCTCGCAGTAGGCCTCGACGATCTCGTCGCGGGTGAGCATGCCGGGGAGGTCCGTCGGCACGCGCTTGGTCAGCTGGAGCTCGGCCGGGTCGTCGGCCTGGATCCAGAACGCCAGCGCTCCGCCGAGGTCCATCAGCGGGTCTCCCAGCGTGGCCATCTCCCAGTCGAGGACGCCGACGACGCGCGTCGGGTCGTCGGAGGAGAGGACCATGTTGTCGATCTTGAAGTCGTTGTGGATCACGCAGGTCGCCACGTCGTCGGGCTGGTGCTCCTCCAGCCACGCCATCACCTCGGCGAAGTCGGGGTTGTCCGGCGTGTGGGCGTTGCGGTAGCGCGTCGACCAGCCCTCGACCTGGCGCCGGACGTAGCCCGGGCCGCGGCCGAAGTGGCCCAGCCCCGCGGCCTCGGCGTCCACGCTGTGCAGCCGGGCGTAGACGTCGACGACGTCGAGGCACAGTGCCCGCGCCTGCTCGGGGGAGAGGGGGACGTCCGCGGGCCACGTGCTGCGCGGGATGACGCCGTCGAGACGACCCATCGCGTAGAAGTCCCCGCCGATCACCGACGGGTCGTCGCAGAAGGCGACCATGGGTGCCACGTAGGGGAACACGGGTGCGAGCGCCGACTGGATGTCGAACTCGCGGCGCATGTCGTGCGCGCCGCGGGCCTTGGTGCCGGAGGGTGCACGGCGCAGGATCAGGTCGCGGCCCGACGGGTAGCGCAGGAGGTAGGTGAGGTTGGACGCCCCGCCGGAGAACTGCTGCACCTCCGGCTCGCCCTCGAGGCCGGTCGGATCGGCCGCGTGGGCGCGCAGCCACGCCGCGGCGGCCGCGACGTCGAAGGCGTCCTCCTCGCGCACCTCGCGCGCGCCCGGGACGGCGCTCACGACCCGCCTCCCGCCGCCCGCAGCTTCGTCGCCTGCTCGCGCATCACCGCGTCGTAGGCCGGGCGGTCGGCCCACTTGAGGAAGTACGCCTGCCGCGCGGGCTCGTCCGGGACGATCACGTCGTCACCGGCGTCCATGCCGGCCAGCACGGCGGCCGCGATGTCGTCCGCTGTGATCCGCGAGCGCTCGACGAGCCCGGCCACGACCTGGCCGACCAGGTCGTCGCTGCCCTGCATGGAGTCCATCAGGTTGGTGCGGAAGTAGGACGGGCACACCACGCTCGCGCGGATGCCGTGC
>JAESGW010000547.1_pt1 | contig 27457 bp, 20 predicted proteins | sample 9269791 | NCBI WGS metagenome assembly JAESGW01 (sample SAMN16773120, study PRJNA677053) | algae metagenome | isolation source: Aphanocapsa lilacina HA4352-LM1 and co-occurring heterotrophs from near cave... | place: USA: Maniniholo cave, near Haena, Kauai, HI | collected 2009-07-28 | reverse complement strand
GACAGATGAAACCCGCCATGACCGGCCGTGCTGTGGAACACGACGTCCTCGGCGTAGAAGGTGGCTCCCTGTGACGGTCCCCAGGGCGTGCTGGCCGGGACATGCGCGTCGCATCGGCCAAGCGCGCGCAGCTGGCGCTGGTGCTCGGCACGTTCGAGCACGGCGGCGCGGAACGCGGCCACATCGGCAAGCTCGCCGTGGTGGCTATAGAAATCGTCGCGCGTCCATTCCGGCATCGGACGTCGAATCCGCCAGCTGCTGGCGAGATAATGCTTGCCGCCTCGGGCAGGAACCATCGCATAGGCATGTTCGCCGACCAGAGCGACGTTCATGCCGTCCGCGCTGCGACCAAAAGAAACCCCCGGGAAACCGGGGGCTTCGTCGTTGGCGAAGTTGGAAGCGGAGGCGGTCATGCTGCGGCCCTCCCCTCGACGACATCTGCCGCGACCGCGTCCGCCGTGACAGGCTGTAAGACCGCCCGAGGATAGCCGTGGCTCTTCAGCCAAGTTTTAGCGGCGGCTTGGCTTTCGGCGAGATGCACCAGCTCGCCATCCGGCCGGTCGAGTACGAGAACCGAGCCTACGGCGGGCCGTTCGACCACTGTGAACTTCAGGTCGCTGTCGATCGAGAAAGTGCGGTGAACCCGAAGCACGACCACGCCACCGCTGCCGAAATCCCCCTCGTGGAGCGTGAAGGATTCCGGGATCGTGGTGTTGCCGACGGCGCGCCGGGGCTTCTTGGCGATCAGCCGGCCGCCATTGTTGCGGTTTTCCCAGGCCGCGAGCTTCCTGCGATGACGCTCCGGCGGTCGAGACGCGCCGTCGGAATATTTTACGATGGCGCCGAGCGGCGCCAGGTCGAAGATCAATGAAGCGGACATGATGTCCTTCTCCTGTACTGGATGATGAAAAATGCCGCCGCCGGACGGGCCGGCGGCGGGATGTCGTTCGACGATGGTTGGGGAAGCCGCTATTCGGCCGCTTCGCGGAACTCGTCGTCCTCGTCCGCCTCTTCTGCGCGATCGGCGGGCTCGTCGCCGGATGCGGACTCCTCGTCCTCGTCCGGCTCGGGCGCGTTGGCAGCGAGCCATCCTGCGAGATCCGCTTCGTCCGGCGCGAACAGCGCGCTTGCGTGAACGAAACGCTCCTCCTTGAAGTGCTCGACGAGCGCAGCGCGCGTGTCCTTGACCCGCGCACGCGGCAGTACCGGCGTGCCGGTGCAGGATGCTTCGAGCGCCTGACGCGACAGGCACGACAGGAAGTCCTCGGTGCCCATGTTGGGCAGGAAGACGTTCGCGCCGATTGCCTCGCCGGCCACGCGTGCGACGATGCCGCTGTTGGAGGCATTGCGCCGGCACGAAAGGACCTCCCTCAGCGTGAGGCGTGCGGCGACGCGCAACGTCTCCTCGCTACACTGGAGCTGGCCGTTGGCGTCGAACAGCGTCGCAGCGTGCTTCGCCAGCCGGCTGCTGCCGTACAACGACTGACCACCATCGGTTCTGACCGACACGTTCTGGCCAGCAAAGGCGAGGATCAGCAGCGCCATCAGCGTGTCGTCCTCGATCGGAGCGCGGTCGAGCGCCTCGCGTAGCGCATCGGTGCGGAAGTCGCCGATCATGTCCAGGCCCTTGTTGGTGACGGGCGGCCGCGCCTGCGGGACAGAGCCGATATCGTCGGCGGCATCCTTGCCCTTTTTCTTCTCCGGCATGCGGTAGGTCACGCTCTGCACCTTGCCGTCGCGGTCGAGGTACATGGCCACGCAGTCGGACTTTGCCGCCTTGCTGCTGTAGACGCGCTCGGCCTTCGGCGGCAGTACCGGCTGGCCCCAGCTGTTGGCCTCGGTGATAATGCCGCGCTTCGGCAGATGGTGCGCCATCCACTCCTGCTGCGCGCCGAGGAACGCCTCCACATTGGTCGTGTAGCGGCCATCCTCGTCGGCCGGGCCGAACAGGTCTTCCTCCCATTCGATGCCGTAGGCACGCGCCAGTTCGTCGTCGAAACTGGCGTCCTTCGCATACATGCGGGTCTTGGCCAGCGCGTTCGCCACGTTCCACCAGCCGACCCTCGGATCGGACTTCGACGGCTTGTGCGCCTTCCAGACTTCCTTTTGTTCGTCGAGGGACGCGGATGCGATGGTGCGCAGTTGCTGCTCGTTGGGCATGTCGCCCTTGGCCATCTGGTCGAGCATGGTGGGCAGCACATTGGCGAACAGCCTGAGCTGTTTGATCCGCCTGGGCGTCAGGGCCAGCGCGACTGCGATCGCCTCCTCGGTCCAGCCGAGAGCGACAAGGCGCTCGATCGCCCGCCACTGGTCGACGGGATTGAGCGGTTCCCTGACGATGTTCTCGGCAACGGAGCGCATGGCCCCATGGGCGCTGGAGTTGTCGTTGTCGGCATCGTTGACAAGGATATCGATCTCCTCGATGCCCGCCTTGATCGCGAGCCTGGCGCGGCGCCGGCCGGCCTCGATGACAAAGCCATTACCGCCATCGGCCTGCGGCGTCACGACGGGCGGATGCACAATGCCGATCGCCTTGATCGACGCCAGCAGAAGGGCGTCGGCCTGCGGCGACGACTTGGTCTGGCGCGAGTGGTTGGGGTTCTCCACCAATGCGCGCGGGTCCATCTTCATGAGATACATGGAATGCTCCTTTTCAGGGTTTGAGACACGGCAGGGTGCCGGTCCTTCTCCGTCTTCTTGGCCAGAAGACCCCCTCCGGCCCGCGGAGCGGGCGGGCCGGTGCAACTGCGGCGGAGCATCCCTGCCCGGCCGGCCAAGCGGGGCTTACAGCCCTGCGCAGGACGCCGGGCTGGGATCGCGAGCGGCGCGGTTGAGCGCCAGCGTCAGCGGCCCGCTCGATCTGCGAGCGGATTTTACTTCCCCTATTTTTCTCCTTTCCCTGCCGATCGTCGTCGGCGCGAAATTCTTGACGCCCTCTTGCCAAATCAGCGCCGAGCGCCCACCTTGGTGGCTGGCTCTTGGCAGGAGCCTGACGCCCGATTTCGCAAAGCTGCAAGCGGCACTGCTCTTTATCGCCCACCCGTCCATGTCTGGTTCGGGCTCGGGAGTGGATCGGGCGACACTTCGCAAGAGCCGGAGAATCGACATGTCGACTCGGTCGGCCCGGCCTTCATCAATCGAAGGCATCAAGCGCCTTGCCAAGAAGATTGCGTCCGAGAAGTCGGTCAAGCACACAACTGCGCTCAACGAGGCAGCAGTTCTTGCCGGCTACCAGAATTTCACCCACGCAAAGCATGCATTTTCGCCGCCACGCACATCGCCGCGGTCGACGGTGCGTGCCTCCACCACAAGGTCGCAATCACCAATGTCTCAATCCGACTTTCATACCCGCTCGCGCGCGGAGTGGACTTCCAAGATCAACCACATCACCAGCAACGGGGACGCGACGCTGTCATGGCAGCGTGTCGATGACATCGTGACCACGCTGTATCCATTCATCGGGTCGAACAAGAACCACGCGCATCTGCCGCGCGGCGGCGGCTTCGACTTTCTTTCGATCGCGAAAGGCAGGGAACCGGGTTGCATCGAGTTCGGGATATTTTCGGGCACCACTGTCGTGGTCAAACCGCGCAGGCTCGTCTTGGAGCGCATTGCCTCTGATCCTGCCGAATCCTTCCTCATGCTTGAGCTAGACGATCTCGAGCCTTCCGGAACGACCCGCGAAGATCGTGAAAGAAGCACCGCGCGGCGTCAGGAAGAAGTCGTCGAAGTCGGTCGCGGAGAGTATGCCAGGCGCTCCGTTTATGACGACGGCTATTTCGTCGACAGGCGTGGCAATGAGCGTGAGCTTCCTGACGACGCCCGGACGGTCTTGCGGTTGCTGAACGGTCAGATCATGTTCGTCACAAAGGGAAGCATCTGGAACGGTTCCTCCAGCACCTATTCCGGAATTCACGACAGCCAGACCACGGTTCAGATCCGCAACGCGATCCAGCAGATCCTCGACGACCTCGCCGCCGCATAGTCAGCCGGACAAACAATGATCGGCGTCGCGCGAAGCGCGACACGAAACTGGCCGGAACGCCATGAGGCGCACCGGCCAGCAAACGGATCATGCGGCGATTGCGGCGGGCTCGTGAACCCCGTCGATGTCCTTCGCGAGCGCTGCCTCGACCTCGGCAAGCTGCCGGCGCTTTTCGGCCAGCTCGCCGGTGAACGCGAAGTCGCCGCCGTCTCCATGCGCGTTGTAAGATGCGAGCCGCCGCTGCGCGTCGGCGAGGTGCTGGCGCTGGCGTTCCCGCTCGTTCTCGAAACCGTCGACAGCGTGCTCGAGGCGCGAAACCGCCCCGAGCGGCGTCACGGTGATCGGCAGCTCGATCTCGTCCCGGGCTCCGGTGCGCAGCAACACGGTGGAATAGCGATATCCGTCCCTGCCTGCCCGCTCGCCGGCATATTCGAGATCGAAGCCGCCGATCGAGGCGATCACGCTCTCACCCTTCTGCTGGCGCTGCACCAGGGTCAGGATCTCCTTCATGAGTGCCCTGCCCGCCTCCTTGCGCTCGCGGTAGAGCTTGCCCGCCACGCTCATGGCGAAAACGCCGCCGGCAGTCGGGACCAGGTGCTCGATGTCCCGGCCGATCTCGACGATGCGGCGTGTGCAGCGCTCGATTTCGCGCTCGGCGTCGCGAAGCTGCCGGCGGACGGCGTGCTGGTCGTCGATATGGGCGGCGCGCAGACGTTCAAGCCGGGCAATGTCGGCTTCGAGCCCCGCTTTCTGCATCAGGCGCTGGTCGCCGCTGGCGATGGCCTTGGCCATGGCGAACTGGTTTGCCTGTCCCTCGCCGAGGTCTTCGAGCCGCCGGATCGAGATGTCGCCGGACAATGCCGCGGCAATGAACCGGGCCTTGCGCTCGTTGTTCTGCCACATGGTCGCGTCGAGCGAGCCTTCCGTGGCATAGGCGTAGATGTCGATCTCGTCATGCTGGTTGCCCTGGCGGGCAATGCGGCCCTCCCGCTGCTCGATCTGCGACGGCAGCCACGGCACATCGAGATGATGGAGGGCTTTCAGCCGCAGCTGGGCATTGACGCCCGTGCCCATGGTTTCGGACGATCCGATCAGGAATCGCACCTTGCCGGCGCGCGTGTCGCCGAACAGCCGCTGCTTCGCCTCCGACTTCTTGTAGTCCTGCATGAAGGCGATCTCCGACGCCGGCACGCCGAGGCGGACCAGTTCGTCGCGGATCCAACGATAGGCCGAGAAGCCGCGCGTCTTCTCCACGTTTATCGTGCCGAGGTCGGAGAACACCATTTGCGCAGCGCCTGGAAGCTCGTAGGGCTTTCCGTCAGCGCGGAAGTAGGTGTTCTCGGCCGTCTCCCGCCAGATGCGAAAAGCGTTGGCGATCAGCTTGTTGAGCTTGTTGTCAGGTTCGTTGTCGTTGTCCGGATCGACCAGGCGCAGGTCGATCGCGGCATGCCGCCCATCGGTGATCACGGACAGCAGGATGTCGTCGCCGGGCTCCGGCGGCCGACCACGCTCCTCGATCGCCTTGATGCGCGCCGCCAGTACCATCTGGTAGTTCTTGAAGTCCTGCGTGGGCTTCGACGTGACGATCTGACGCTTGCCGGTGGAGATCGCCGGCACCTTCACGTATTGCCGCAGGTCGTCCGGCATCACCACGTCCGCGAAGGAGCGGAACATGGCGATCAGCTCCGGGACGTTGACGAAGCTGGCGAAGCGCGAGACGGGCTTGTATTTGCCCGACGGCTGCAGCTCCAGTTCCGTCACCGTCTCGCCGAAGGTCGACGCCCAGGCGTCGAACTCGTGCAGTCCGCGCTCCATCAGGGCGGCGAAGTCCATAAGGCGCTGCACCGTGAACATCTCGCCGAGAGTGTTGGTGATCGGCGTGCCGGAGGCAAGGATGAGCGCCCGGCCGGGATTCTTCGTCTCGATGAAGCGGGATTTCGCGTAGAGATCCCAGGCACGCTGCGAGCCGTTCGGGTCCACGCCCTTCAGCGTCGACATGTTGGTGGCAAAGCTGAGCTTCCTGAACTCCTGCGCCTCGTCGACGATGATCTGGTCGACGCCAATCTCTGCAATGGTGAGGAGATCGTCCTTGGGCGTGGCGAGCGACTCCAGCCGCTCCTGCAATCCCTGCTTCAGGCGCTCAAGGCGCTTGCGGGAGACGCGGTCCTCGTCGTCAACGTCGAGCAGGAGCTTCTCATAGAGCTCCAGCTCGTCATGGATCATCTGCTGCTCGAAGACGGCCGGCACGCCGATGAACCGGAACGCGGAATGCGTGATGATGATCGCGTCCCAGTTCGCCGTCGCGGCCCGCGACAGGAACCGGGCGCGCTTTTCCTTTGTGAAATTGGTCTCGTCGGCAACGAGGATCCGCGCCGTCGGATAGAGGGCGAGGAACTCGCGCGCGACCTGCGCGAGGCAATGGCCGGGCACGGTCACCATCGCCTTGTTGATGAGGCCGAGCCGCCGCTGCTCCATGATCGCGGCCGTGTAGGTCATGGTCTTGCCGGCGCCCACGGCATGGGCGAGATAGGTCGCGCCCGACGCGATAATCCTCCAGATTCCGCGCTTCTGATGCGGATAGAGCGTGATTGCGCCGCTGGCGCCGGGCAGATGCAGATGGGAACCGTCGAAGCGGCGCGGCGCTATGTTGTTGAAGCGGTCGTTGTAGACGCGCGCCAGCCGATCGGTCCGGTCGGGATCGGACCAGATCCAGCGCTGGAACGCATCCTTGATCTTCTGGAGCTTCTCCTTGGCCGCCTCCGTGTCGACGACATTGAGGACGCGGCGTTCCTTGCCGCCCTCGTCGATTGTGTCGAAGATCTGCGGCACCCGGCTGTTGAGCGCGTCCGTCAGCAACTCGCCGGCGTGACGCCGGTTCGTCCCCCATTCGGACGTACCGGCGGCGAGATAGGCGAGCTGGCCGGCCCGGACTGTCCACGACGCCAATTCCGGCATGTGGTGGATCTTGATGTCGACCTTCATCGTCTCCTTGACGAAGGCGACGACGTCGGCGGCCGGAATCCACGGCGCGCCGAGACGTGCCGTGATGTCGGTGGGCCGAAGATCGGCCGGCTGCACCGCCTCGAGCGCCGCGACGTTGCGCTCATAGGCTTGATTGAGGGAGGCGGCGGCTTCAGCGGCCTTCAGCTTGTCGCGGACATGGCCGGACAGATAGGCGTCGGCCATTTGCCATGAGCCATCGGCGGGGTCACGGAAGATGGCGCTGCCGAGCTCGGCGACGGCATCCTCAGGATCGCGATGCAGGAGCTCGGCGATATGGTCGAGATCGACGCGGCCACGCTCGTTCAGCACCACGGCGAGCGCATCGGCAGCACTGGCGATTGCCGGTGCCGCCGGCGGCGAGATCACTCGTTCGGAGAAGATCGACCCGGGCCGCGCCGTGTCGTTTTCCAGGTCGTAGTCCTCGATGGAGGCAACGAGCCAGCAATCGGGCTCGTCAAGGAACGGAGCGAGGTTGGGCCGGCGGTGCGTTTCACGCACCTCGCCGGTCTCGTCGTCTTCCGCGATCGATACGGTGGTGTGATTGATCGGGCCGAAATCGCGCACAAAGCTCGACCAGGCGATGCGCAGTTTGACCTGAAGCTCCTTCCAGGGCTGGTCGAGCTCCTGTGCCTTCAGCACCCCGCGTATGGCGTCGCGCACCGGAATCAGCTTCTGGACGATGCGGACATGCTTCTCCGGCATGCCGTCGGCGTTCCGGCCTTTGCGGACCTTTACCGCGACGGGTTCGCCGTCGATGACCTGCATCAGGCCGTTGGCATTGTCGACGAAGAAGCTGCCTTCGCGGACGTGGCGCTCGGAGGGAAGATCGACCGTCGCCTTGTCGACCGCATCCTCCAGGTCGAAATCGATTTCCGTGGGCTCGCCGTCATAGCGGTCTTCCGGCAGCAGGGAGACGGCGGCGTCGAGTGCTGCGGCCAGATCCTCGCCCTTGCGCGGAAGGCATGTGTAGGTCTCGCCGCAGGGACCGGAGGTCAGTGCGTGCGTCCCGAGGACGAAATCGGGATGCCGGGCGAACCAGCGGTTGACACGGATCGCGCCCTCGTCGTCGGTCGCCGGCCGCACCTCCTCTATTTCGAGCCAGGACTGGTCGCCTTCCGGCTCGCCGATCTTGCGCTTGCGGAAAAACAGAATGTCGACGACAACATCCGTGCCGGCCGCGGCGCGGAAGCTGCCGTCGGGCAGGCGAATGGCGGCGGTCAGGTCCGCCGACTTCGCGATATGCTCGCGCGCCGAGGAATCCGCCTTGTCAAAAGTCCCCGAACTGGTGACGAAGGCGGCGAACGCGCCGGGCTTCAACAGGTCGATCGCACGCGCAATGAAATAGTCGTGCAGCCGAAGTCCCAGCGACCGATAGGCCCGGTCCGACCGCACGGTGCGGTCGGAGAAGGGCGGATTGCCTATGGCAAGATCGAAGCTCGCCGGCAGCTCCGTGCGCGCGAAATCGCCGGTGAGGATCCTTGCCCACGGATGTAGCAGCCGCGCGATGCGCGCCGTGACGGGGTCGAGTTCGATCCCGGTGATGTGCGAGACATCGCGCAGGCTTTCCGGCATCAGCGCCGGGAACAGCCCGGTGCCGATCCCAGGCTCCAGCACGCGCCCGCCACGCCATCCGAGGCGCTGGAGTGCTGACCAGATCGCCCGGACGATGAACTCCGGCGTGAAGTGGGCGTACTGCGTGCAGCGCGCGAGCGAGGCGTAGTCGGCCTCGCCGACGGCGTCCTCGAGCGCCGAACCGATTTCATCCCAGCCCTTGCGGAACTCGATCTCGCCGGGTCGCCGGAAGACGTGGTTGGCAAGGTCGGATGCGCCGAAGCCGATGAAGCGGATCAGCGTCTCCTGCTCCTCAAGCGTGGCAGGCCGCTCGGCCGCCTCGATCTCGGCAGCGAGCCGGATGGCCGCGATGTTGTCGCGCGCCCGCTCTTTCCAGCCGCGGGCCAGGCGATGGTCGTCCGCCAGATAGAAGTTCGAGCCACGTGTGCGATAGGCGGGCGATGCCGGCTTTTTCGTCTGTGCTGCGGGCATGGCCGGAGCAGGCGTTGCGGGATCGGGATCGTCGTCGGGATCGAAATCTCCCGCGAAGGCGGTGACGCCGAGCCCAAGTCCGGACGAAAGCGCCGTGTTGCCGAAGAGGTCAATGGTGAAGGGATCGTCGTTGGACATTGGAATGTCTCCTGTGATGAGGGCGCACGACATCGGCCGTCGAGCTGCTCGACGGGACCGAGTGGTCGCTGCGTGGGGAAGTTTCGGGACGGCGGGCTCGGTCAGACGCCGTCGGCGTCGACCAGCCGATCAAGGTGATCGATGAGCGCCCCGGCATGCCGGTTCGCGTTCAACCATCGCGCGATCAGGACCAGCAGGGTGGAGCTGTCCCATCCGGCAACTGCGGCCATCGCCTCGAGGCGGCGGCGGGTCTCGTGTCCGCCGGCATCCTCCGGACCTGGCGGTTGCGGTTGGTCCCGCATCTCCTCGAGCATGTTGGCGGTTGAGCGATAGAGGACCGCCTCCGCCGAGATCAGCGTGACGCTGCCGCCAAATCCGTCCGGCCGCATTTTCGAGCAGGTCCAGGCCGCGATGACGACAATCTCCTCGATCGTCGTCGAGCGCCGCACGATATCCTGGAAGATCGCATCGGTGGAGACACCCGGGCCTGTCAGGTCGACGTCGATGTAGTCGTCGGGACCATGTTCGGCAGTGCCAACGCACTTGTCCAGGTGCGCGATGATGCCGTCCAGGATCGTGCTGTCCGTATCGCTGGACGCCTCGATGGCACGCTTCAGCTCATCGACGGTCACTGAGGCGACGCTGCTCGGTCCGCACTAGGAATGGAAGTAGACAAGACCCGGCTCGGCCTCCTCTTCGTCGAACGCGAGGCCGAGAATCAGCCGTTCCAGAGGCGTCATATCGCCCTCCGGAATGAAGGGCTCGACGACGGTGGGAGAATGATAGTCCGCCATGATACCCTCCTCACGCAGCGATCGAGTCGGGAAGGTGACGCAGATGCACGGGCAGCTTGGCCGCGATCTCGTCGTCCGTGAGCTGGTCGAGCAGCTTGAAGTCATGGCTTCGGCCGGGGCCGTAGACGATGACGATGCGCTTTCCCCGCTGATCGTGCGAGAAACGCCAGTCGGCGTAGCCGCGATACTCGTCATGGGTGCTCGACCAAATATGCTCGATGCGCTCCTCGCGCGTCATCGCGCGCATCGGCCGGGATTCGCGCTCGATGATCGCCGCCTTCGTCCGATCGGGAGACGAGGGATCCGCAAGATCGCAATATGCGTGGAACCATCGCGCGCGCCCGTCGATCCAGAGCGACATGAGAACGCTGGTGACTTTGCCGGTGATGCACTCACGCATGGCGAACATGTCGTACCGCATCCACAGCGGCGGCAGGATTTCGAGGAGGTAGTCGTAGTCGACCTCGCTGATTTCAAACCATTCGCCGGCATAGAGTGCTGCATCGTCCCCGCGCGGCGTCGGCCGCTGGCGATGACGGTCGGACATGCGCAAAAGCTGCCGCCTGTCGGCGACGCCCTGGTAGACTTTGCGGATTGTGATGGAGAGGGTCATGTGCGGGCTCCTTCGGCCTCGGCGGGCCGGAGCGCGGCTCATCCTTCACGGATGTCCATCCTCTTCGGCCCTTCTGACCCCTCCCCCGCGGCCGCCTCTCCGCCCGGACGGGTCAAGGGCCGGCGCAGCCGGGCGAAGCTTTACCCTTGACGCGGCCGGCGGGTATGCGGCAGCCGGCCTTCCCCCTCCTCCCCAACTCTGCCCTCCCTTTCCTTCCCCGACCGCGCCTTCAGTTCGGCATTCCAGTCGATCGCCGCTGGACGAAGACGCGCGAAGGCGCAACCGATCTCGGTCGCGGCGGCCTGCAGGCGATCCGCGTATCTTTCGCCCTGCGAATTGTTGTCCGTGGCGGCAGCGAGCAATACGCCCGGCTGCGCCGCGAGAGCGCGGATCGCGGCATCGGTTGCCGGCGACCAGCCGCCGCCCGTGCTGAGATAGAGGCTGTCGGTGCGCTCGCGTTCCAGCTCGGCCAGGCTCATCGCGTCGATGGCCGCCTCGGTGACGCAAAGACGCGGAGCCTGGATCGGGCCGAACCGGAAGAGGATCTTCGCGCCTCCTGTCGAGAATCCCCGCCACTCCGGACCGCGTTCCTCCCAGCCGGTGAGGCGTCCGTCACCATCCCTGTGTGCAGCCCACATGCTGCCGCGTGGTCCTTCGCGCAGAAGGTCGTGGCGAATAGCGGCGCGAATGACGGCATCCGTCAGGAATCGATCGTTGTGAAGATAGCGCCAGGTCATCGAGCCCGGCCAAGGCTTCCGACGCGTCGCCCATCGTTTGGGAATGGAGGCGGGTCTTCTGTCGCTGGAGGGTCGTGACCAAGTCGGTTGGGTCGGGACAAAATTCACGAGCGAAGCGACGCGCCGGACGGCAGAGGCGAAGGGCGCACGGTCCAAATGCCCGACCAGGCTGAAGACGTCGCCCTTGGCGTCGGACAGGGGATCGAACCAACCCTTGCCGCCATGGATGACGATGATAATCTCGGCGCCGCGCCGATATTTGACAGCCTTGCGCGTGCTCTCCGGCAAGTCGATGGCGAAGCCTGCCTTCTCCAGCACCGCGGCGCATGACACCCTGTCACGTAGCTCTTCCAGTTCGTTCTTTTCCATAGTCCTGCCGGCACGCCCTTGCGTCCGCCTTTCCTTCTTTTCCTTTCCCCGCACTTCGCGGAGGCCCTTCCGGACGCCGCGAAGAGCAAAGGAGGCAAGGGCGCGGCTGGCACAAGCTGAGGGAATTATCAGCGCGCGCCGGCCGGCCGTGCCAGCCGCGGCGCAGCTTCCCTTGCCGCCGCAGCTCGCAAGCGGCACCGCCGGAAGGAAAAGGGCCGGCTCAACGAGCCGGCCCGTAGGCGAAAGGATCGAATTCAGCGATCATCTCGACCTCATCGTCGTCGAGCTCGTCGCTCGGCAGGACGCCGAAGGCGTCGCCGGACTTGAACAGCGTGACCGGGACCATGAGGGTATTGGCAAGGTGGAAGGCGTGGCCCTGCGCGAGGGAAAGATCGTGCGACATCTGAGGGCTCCATCTTCGGTGCGGGCCAATTCCTGCTCGATGGCTCCGTCGGTGTCCGGCCCCGGTCGCGATCACCGCGAAGGCGCAGACGAGCGGCCGCAGCGCAGCTAGCGGACCCCTTGCGGGTTGATCGTGGAAGATCCAGGGCCGGACTAGGAAGCCATCTTCGGAGAGCGAGATTGGCCGGCGCCAAGAGCCGGCACCCGGTTCGAACGACGAGGAGAGCGGAGCCAAGCTCGCGAGGCAGGCGGTCTCCTGGGTCGCGGGCGCGCGCTGCCAGACCGGCGCGGAGGGGAGCAAGCCGACCAACTCGCCCACCCAACTCGCGGCGACGGTGGAGCGCTGACGGCGGACGCGTTCGACATATCGGCGTCGCCACTATGGGGATCGGGAGCCGCCTACGATGGCCTTGCCGATGCTGCGCTGCCCGTTTACGAGGCTGACGAAACGATGATGTCGGGAGGGGGTCTTGGCACAAGCGCAGTCGAACATCTCGGACTTTTTCAAGTCGATGAAGGTCCGTTTCGAAAAATGCCTAGAACCGACCCTCTCCTGCACGGCGCCGGCAATCAGCGCGCATTCCGTACAGAATGCGACGTCGCTTGACCTGATCGCCGACGACAATCACGTGTATGAGATGCGCATGCGCATCAGGAACGGCGCGCCGCAATGCGCTTTCGAGAAGGTTGGGCGCAATCAGGCCTCGACGTTTCCGGGCTTCTGCGGGCATCACGACACGGAGATATTCAAGCCGATCGACACGAAGGCGCTTTCGCTGAAGGATAAGGAGCAGCTTTTCCTCATCGCCTATCGATCGGTCACACGTGAACTCCACGTTGTGATGGAGGCTGCGATGCGCCTGCAGACGACGCTGCAGCGGCAGATCGCGGCCGGGATTGTCCCCAAGGACGAGCCGTCCGCGGCGATGATGGAGGCGACGGCGCACATGATGAAAGCCTGGGGCGTCTGGAAGCACCGCCTTGAATTCTACGACAAGCCTCTAGTGAAGCAGCGGTACGACGATGTCGGCCATTCGGTTTTCGTGATTGAGGGCAGCAAGCCGGTGCTGGCGTCATCCTCGTTCTTTTCCGTCGACGACCGGGCGTGGGGCAAGCGCTTTGCCGGCGTGGCGCTCAACGTCATCCCGAGATCTACTACCGAGGCCGCCGTCATCGTCAGCTACCCGAAGGAGCAGTCCGGCGAGGCCCGCCGCTACGTCGCGCCGATCTTCCTGAAGAGCGGAGAAGAGCGCCTGCTCGCGCTCTCGCATATGCTCGTCGACCGCGCCGAGAACTTTTTCGTTTCGCCTTCCCATCTCGAAGGCTGGCCAGACGCCAAGCGCCGGTCGATCGAGGAGGCGTTCGTTGGCACCGTCATCCGCGGCGAGCCGGCGAAGCGGTCATCCGACCTGATGCTGTTCTGACGTCGGCTCCTCAAGCTGGGCCGGACGGCGCTGCCGATTGTCGACGGAAAGCGCAGCCTACAACAGAAGCTTGCCATGGGGCTGTTGCTCCCAGCGCCGTACGTTGAGGGTGCCCGCCGACTGCGGCCTGAGCGGATTCTTTTCCTCAGCATGCAGGCACCCGCGTCCGTTGAACGAATAGCCTTGTGCGATCGGGTCTCACCGATGGGGTAGACGGCGAGTACTTGCGAGCAAAGAAAGCGTTCCTTTGTACCGTGATCTGTATGTCAATTTTCGATTGACAATTTTATGAATTTGCAAAGTGCGGCTTGCGCTTACTTTATCAGTATGCGATTATGTCCACGATGAATGGGCAAAAAAACTCAAAGCTAAAGACCGTTCTGGAATCTGTGCCTCCTGGCTTCCTGGTCGATTCGTCTTGGATGAAACGCCACAGCATATCACGCCAGTCCAGCTCGGCCTATGTCGCGCGCGGATGGCTCGAGCGGATCGCGCACGGTCTCTACAGGCGGCCCTTCAGCGCGAGCGACAGCTCCAACGCACGGTCCGGATGGAAGATTCCCCTGCTATCGGCACAATGGCTCATGGAATATGGGTTTCACGTCGGAGGCATCAGCGCGCTCGACCTGCGCGGACATGCCCACTATCTGCGGCTGGGGGCGAATCCTGCTATCTATCTCTACGGCGAGGATATCCCCGACTGGCTGGTGGGGCTCGACACCGACGCGCACTTCGTTCGGCGCCGGAACGACCTGTTTCACGACCCATCCGTCGGCGTCGATGACGCAACCTTCAGCCTTTCGGAGAGCCCAGCCGAGGGCTTGGGACTCAACCCCTGGCTTTGGCCAATCAGAATGTCCTCACCGGAGCGTGCGGTTCTTGAAGCCATGGCCGACGTTCCGAACGTCATCAGCTTTCACACGATGGACACCGTCTTCGAGACCTTGGTGAGCTTGCGCCCCCGACTCTTGTCGCAATTGCTCCTGCAGTGCCGCAGCGTGAAGGTGAAGCGCCTGTTCCTCGTCTATGCCGACAAACATGGGCATCCGTGGCGAAAGCACGTCGATACAGCCCAGCTCAACCTCGGCCGCGGCGACCGGAGCCTGTTGTCGGGCGGCCGGCTTCATCCGACCTATCGCATAACGGTCCCGGCTGACCTACTGCCCCAAGAGACGTCGAATGCGTGAAGTCTATATGCGACAGGTGGAACTTCTGGTGCGCACATTGCCCTTTATCGCACGCCAGGACGTCTTCGCGCTGAAGGGCGGCACGGCGGTCAATTTATTCTATCGAGACATGCCTCGGCTGTCGGTCGATATCGACCTCGTTTATCTCCCGATCGAAGACCGGGATACCACGCTGAAGGGCATCGACAAGGCCCTCGACGCCGTGCGTGAGGACGTCCAACGCGGTCTGCGCGGAGTAGTGGCGCAGCGGATCGCCGGCGGCGGCAACAACGACACTCGCCTCCTCGTTCGGCAGGGCAGCACCGAGATCAAGATCGAGACCTCGCCGGTGGCCCGCGGCACCGTCCATCAACCTGAGCTGCGACGCGTCGGCGCGCCCGTCGAGGACGTATTCGGCTTCGCCGAAATGCAGGTTGTCGCATTCGAGGACCTTTTTGGTGGCAAATTGCATGCAGCCGTTGACCGCCAACACCCTCGAGACCTCTTCGACGTGAAATTGCTCTACGAAAATGAAGGGCTGACAGATCCCCTCTTCCGGACTTTCTTGGTTTATGTCGCGAGTTCTGGTCGACCGCCCCACGAACTGATCAGGCCCTCGCTCGCGAAGATCGAGGAAGCCTTCGTCAAGGAATTCGAGGGGATGACGGTGGCGTCGGTCGACTTGGACGACCTGATAAGCGCGAGAGCTCATCTCACCGCGGATCTGCTCGAAAAGCTCGACGACAACGCTATGCGCTTTTTGTTGGCCCTTCATGATGGCGACCCTGATTTCGAGGCCATCGGCCTGCCGCAGGCAGCTCAGCTCCCGGCTGTGCAATGGAAGTTGTTAAATTTGCGAAAACTAAAGCAACAGAATCCAGAAAAACACGCCCAACAGCGAACCGAAATCGAAAGCCTGCGGCCATAGCCCCACGGTGCGATTCCATTGCGACCCTGCGAGCTGGGCGACGGCCAGTCCGTGAAAAGTCCTGATGTACCTTGACCGCAGGAAACTACAACGCCAAGAGTAAACGACTGTATTCGTCGGGATCAAAGCCATCCTCCATGACTGTGTCAGCGTCGCTCCAAGACCCGTATAGGTCTTCCATCAGACCGTCATAGGCCATCACCTCCAAGGTCGACACAGTCTTCCATCCGCGCACGAATTTGCCAAATCGTTCCCGGTCGAGAGGATCGGCGGTCGGCGATCCCGCAAGCTTGTAAACGGAAGACCAGATGTGGTCGGGAATGGGGGGAACGCCCAACTCGTCGGAAGCGTGCTTTTCCAGTGAAGCCTGGAAGCATTCGCTGTTCAGGGAAGCGAGTTCGGCGATCAGACAGGCGAGCTCCGTGACTGCGCCCGGGTCCAAGGCCTCCCGCCCTACCAGATCGGGTCCTGAAAGAGGAAACCGGTAGGAGAACAATTCGCGGTGGTCCCTGAGCCCGGCGAGGCGCTGGCGCCACACAAGCCGCCGCCCCGGATCGAGGGCGCGCATATACTCGGCGGTGCGGTTCAGGATGTTCTCATGGGTCATCTCGACTGTTTTGTGCCCGCCCCATTTCACATGAGGGGACGTCAGGAGATACGCTCTGGAAGCGTTGAGAACCGCATAGTAGTTGAAGTACGGCACGCCGATCAGAAGATTTCGGTCAAAGGCGTATTGGGCTGATCCGGCCAAAAGGGACGCCGCCGTTACGAACTTGAGCGCTAGGTAGTGGCGAAGGACCCAACGGCTGTTGTCTTGGGGTCCGAACTCCTTGGCGATCGGGGCAAACAGGCGGCGCGTCACAGCGCAGTAACTGGAGATCTGTTCCGGCGTCGCCTGCCTCGGAAGCTCACGATAGGCATAGCAATACGCGGAGCCGGTCGCGTGACGGATCCCGTCGTGGGGACCTGATTGCGTTGCGCGCAGCAGAATCTTGCGGGTTGTTTGCAAGGCATCCCCTCCAGGAAATACAAACTTTCGATCAAGAAAGTCCTGTATGGGGCAAGGGCACGCGCGACAACCGTCGTCGTCCGGTGTGTGGTGATCCGGATGCTCGACAGCGCACCGCTCGACCGTGATACGATTGCGAACAAAACAAGAATTTGAGATCGTCGCCGGGCGGGCGTCAGCGATGATTCGAAGTTTGTCCGCTGCCTTTGCCTACTCTGCTTGTTTGGGTGCTGGGCAACGACGAAGCGTGGAGCGGCCGACAGGTAGGTATTCTGAGAGACGCAACCGGGGGAAGATGTGCATTTTACGCAGGATCAGCTCCAGGCTATAGCCGACGCCCTTGCCGATACGTCGGAGGGCCTGACTGGAGCCGAAATCGGCTTCCTGCTCCAGACCTGTAAGATCGCGGACACCGATCCGACGATGACCAAGCGACATCGCCTCTACAATGCATTCGCGCACGAGCAAAATCAGAGCAAGGAAAGAGCTCGCATCCTTGCCTTTATACGAAAGTCGATGAAACCGACGCGGTTTGCTCGCGACCCCGAACGTTTCGAGTCGATGCGGGCGAACCTCAATCGCGCTCTCGCTTTCGCTGGAATGTCGGTGGATGCGGCCGGGAAACTAGAATCTGCCACCAAGGCCGGAACCCTCGGCGAAGCTGAACGGAGGGCAAAGGAGCTGCGAGCAGACCTGCTTTCCCGGGGCGTCCATGCCGACGTGCTTCTTTTCTGCAAGGAAGAGTTGCTGCATGACAATTACTTCCACGCTGTGCTCGAGGCGGTGAAGAGCGTCGCAGACAAGGTCAGAAAGCGCACCGGCCTCCTTGATGACGGCGCTGTCCTGGTCGACCGGGTTTTCAGCGGAACCCCGCCCATGCTTGCGATCAACGGGCTGCGGACCAAGAGCGAGCAAGATGAGCAAAAGGGGTTTGCGAACCTGTTGAAGGGGACATTCGGTATGTTCCGCAACCCGGCAGCGCATGAAGCCAAGATCAACTGGACGATGTCCAAGGACGATGCGGAAGATCTCCTTTCGCTGGTATCGCTGATTCATCGTCGGATCGACGCCGCGACAATGCCGCCAAGAGTGTAGGGATCGTGCGCGTTCCCACCCTTTCCGAGCTTGTGGCCTGCACGTCCGAGGGAAAGCGGACAGTGGCGGAATCGGTGGACACGGGTGAGCCGGTCCATATAGACGATGCGGTGTCGGGTCTTGCTTGCAGATGCATCTGCCCGGGCTGCGGCAGGCCGATGGTCGCGCACAAGGGCGAACGGCGGCAGCACTTTCAACATGCGGCCGACAGCGATGGCAGAACCTGCATATCATCCGGTGAAACCGCGCTGCATAAGTTTGCAAAGAGGACACTGGCGGCTGCACTTCGGCTTAAGCTGCCAGCCTTGCGGGAAAGCGACGGCAGGAATTCGCTCGATGTCGTTCACGAGGGCGATTTCGTGTTCGACAGTGCCGTTTTGGAAAGGCAGCACGGCGAGATCGTTCCGGATGTGGTACGTCGGCGAGCTGGCCGGATCCTGCATGTCGAGTTCCTGGTCACTCACGCCTGCGGACCCGAAAAACTCGCGGCGCTACGCATGTTGGATGTTGGCTCGATAGAGATCGATCTCTCCAGCTACCGGAACCGGCCGCTCGACACGCTCACCGACGCTATACTTTCCGAAGCCCCGCGTGTCTGGTTGCACAATCCCAAGGTTTCGGTGGCCCAAGCGAAACTCGCTGAAATTGAACGCAAACGCCTCGAACAGATTGAAGTTCAGGCCCGTGTTTTGTTGGCAGCAGCGTCAGAAATAGCGCAAGTCGCAAAGGACGTTGGTGCGTGGGAAGACGGAGCGACCGAACATGGTCTTGGGTCGGCCATCACTGGTGACGGGTCGACGATCGGCTTCCTGGTCCGTGATGAAGAGTGGAAATCGTTCGCACTCATTGAGTATGGGCTTGCTGCGAGGAGCGGCTTTTCCCGAAAAGACGTCTTCTCAGCCATTAAGGCCCAAGGCTGGATCGATGGGCGCTTCGGCTTCGTGAGCAATGACGTCGCCGACAGCGCACGACGTCAAGCCGACCGGAACATCCGGATGCCATGGGAGGCTGTTGGTGACTTCCCTGCGGCAATGCAGAAGTCCGGAATGGTGATGGCCATCGACCGCCGCGGCAAACTAGCCGGCGGGAAGCTGCTATTCGCGTCCGTCCGAAATGCGAAGGAATTGAAGGAACGCCCGCAGATGCGACGCGATGAGCTCGGGGCCCTCGTCACAAGCATAATCTTTATGGTGCGCGACGATTTTTGCGATGGCTTTGACTTCGACACCTGGTTTTCGGTGCCTTCGTCAGACGGCGTGTCTGCCGCTGACGCCATCCTCTGGGACGAGGATCACTGGCGCGAGTACCTTGGCAGATTCGAGCGGTTGCGCAGGGGGATTGGCCAGCGTCCACCAGAAGCGATGGATGATCTCGGCCTTCCCATAGCGAGAGAGATACGTGCCAGGCAGGAATCGCACCGCCTCGCGGAAGAGCGAAAGACCCGGGAAGCCGCGGAGAAGGTCGCGCGCGAGGCGTCGGATCGGGAAGCGAACCTGCTCAGGTCAGCCGAGGCGGCGATGGGAGGCAACGCGGCCGCTGCGTGGATTTCGGCCGACCACAAGAGCCTGGGCGGCGTTTCTCCGGCTGCGATGGCAAGGCGATCCCAGGCGGATCTATGGAAGGCGGTCGGCGCGCTCGACCGATGGAAGGAGGACGTGCGGGAACAGGCAAGGCGGGACGAGCGGCGCGACAAGGCGATTTCATCTCTTCGCGCTGCTGCACGCGCCAATTTCAAGCGAGATGACCTTGCAGAACTTTGGCTGAGGCAACCTCTGCGAGACCTGGGCGGCGCGAGGCCGGTCGACCATTGTGTAGATGACAGCACGCTCCAGGCCTGCATTGAGTGCCTGCCCGGCAAAGCCAAGCGGTAGCTGCAGCGCCCGCCACTTTCTTTTGCTCGACGGATCGCTTCAGCAGACCTCGTTACGGCAGCACGATCGCCCTCGGTCCGCCAAACGAAGAGCGATCTAGCGCGTTATGGTCTCACAGGCGCTGGGCGCACGCGTGCGCGAACTTCGTCGTAGAGCGCAATCTGACCTGGCATGGAGATAGTCACCGCAAGCCCGAACGGAACCAGTTCGTCGATGTTCTCGCCCGTGCCCGGCTCGCGCTGAATTCTCAGCGGAAGCACCATATTCGTTGTCACGACAGCCGCGCGGTCGCCACTCCAGCAGCGGGTACAGACGGTGCCGCGATTGATCTGGTTCCCGTCGGGCTGATTTCCGTGGGCGGCAACTCCCAGGCCATCGATATCCGCCGGATCCAGAATTTTCATGCGAACCGCCCTGTAGGCCTTGCGGCCCGGCAAGACGGGCGTAAGCCAGGCAAGCGTTGCCGTAACATAATGTGGCTGTGTCCGCCCGCCGATCGCTGTTGGTATCGGCACCGAGATGTCCAGGCTTCGCTCGTCGCCCAGGGACCCAACCGACCAGAAGGTTGCACGGTCGGCAGCGCAAGCCACTGCGTCGTCGGGGTCGAAGGCGCCGTACCCGATGAAACGCCGAATATTATCCTTCTGACGCGGGGCCTGCCCTCTTCCGAAGGGGCCGAGAAGATCCCGGACGAGAGCCGCGGTGGTCTCTGGCCATCGCGCAGGATGTGTCAGCAGAGCTTTGAGCAGCACTGCGCGTTGCGGGTTCGAAAGCTGAAGAAATTCCGGGCCATACTCCCGCTCGAGCGCATCGTGAATCCGGTGGGCTGTCCTGGACGCCAGCGCCGCGGCGGCACTCGTTCCATTGGTGTATGCCTCGGCGCCCTCGATTCCAGGCAAGGCTGGAGGGGCGGCAACCTTCAGCCCGGCTCCCCTGCTTGCACGAGCCGGAACAACACCAATTTCGCCGCCACTTCGCACCACGCGAAGATGCTCGCGAGCGCCCGGCATGAGGATGTCTGGCTTCACTGCGTCCGCAAAACCCGGACCAAGGGCGCTCGATGGATTCGACGTATCGAGCGCGGGAAAAGGATTGATATTCGCTCGCGCATGGGGCTGGTCACCTTGTGGCACCCAGTCCATGTTGCGGGCACCGATCGTGAGCCCATTAACCGTTTCCGCTGGCGACAGGAGGCGACGATCGGCTTGAATGTCGGCGAGCGCCCGGATGACGGCGCGGGCACGGATATCCTCTTCTGCATTCTCGAAATCCAGGCTGGTCTGAAAGGCGCGCACAGGAAACTCATCGGTCACGTTGCCGGCGCTCACCAGGAAGAGAATACCGAACTGGTAGGCGAGCCGATCAAGAAGTCGGGCCCATGGCGACAAGTGTCCGTGAAACTGTCGGCGGGCGTTGCCGAGCGATATGTTGATGATGATCACGTGCGGCGCTGAGGGCTCGGCTGGACCTCGCATGCGGAGCACGGCCTGGTAGATCAGGTCGACGATGAGCCGGTCGGGGGGAAAGCGATCGGCCGCGCCGAGCACAGGGATAAAGTGTATCTGCCGAGGCAACGGCGACTCCGGTCGATTGCGGTCACCATGCACAATAAGGGAAGCCATCGCCGAACCATGAATACGTTGCGCCACCAACGTGTTCGGCTCCAGGCCGAAGAGATCCTCGACGCTGACATGCGGCCGAAGCAGGGGGTGACCCACCTGCGGCACACCGTCGAGCACCGCGAGAATTGGATCGTTGACAACGGCTGGCGGGGGGGCGACGGGTGAGAGCGCAACGACGTCGGCGACATCAACACCGGAGACGACGCTTTGAGGCCGGATGTACATGACCTGTTCAATCCCGGCCAAGCTGGCGGGCGATCTCTCTACAATCCTCCTGATGGCGGCGACTGGCAGTCGCGCCAAAATCGCGTGATAGGCGATATCGGCCAACCTTGCCCGGCTGAGGATTGTTCCGCCATAGGCGCCGATCGCCCGCGCCACAGCCGCCTCGTTCACCGTAGCAGCATCAGCATTCGGTCTGAACACGATTTCTATTTCGAGCGGGATCTGCTCGTCGTCCGCCTTGCCAAAGATCTCCTCACCAAGGATTGACGCGTCTGCCGGCTGCACCCGATCGTCCGGCCCCCACGGCCGCAGATCCCTGAGACAGGCAAAGACATCGCGCCACGCGGTGTGGCCGTCCGGAAGGTCCCTGCCGGCAACCCAGGTTCGCCAAAGGCTCTCGATTTGCCGCAAGGCCCGTACGTCCGGGACAAGCAGGTAGGCTACCGGCGCCGCGTCTTCATCGCCCGGCAGCTCTTCCTCGTCGATCAACTCGAGACCAGGGACCCTGCTCACTGCCCTTGCAAAGGCTGCGATGCTCCCTCTGACTTCAAACACGAGAAGCCGCTCAGGAGCCAAAGCGGCGGGATCAGCACGCAACTCAAGCGCTGCCGGATCTCGCGCCAACACCTCGGCCAGGCGCGCGAATCTTTGTCCGAAGCGCTGCTGCTGTTCCGCCCGCGGATAGGCCTCAGGCGGCCGAACGACCGCGCGTCTTCCGGGCTGCCTTGCCTGGGGTTGACCGGGAATTAGCCTGAGAAGGGGTTTGGTCGGATCGCTCGGCATTTGTCACCTCTGGTCGCACTCGAGATGCCCAGAGGTCTAGTTCCGTCCGCAATGCGTCATCGATCGAAAGCTCCCCCAAGCCCAATATCTGTCGTCGTCGTACGTTCTGGCAAAAATCGATCACCTCCGCGTAGCTCACCAGACCGAGCTTGCCGCCGACAGAGCGTACTGAAAGCTTCGGCCGTTCGGGCCACTGAGACATCACGCGATCGAGAAAAACCTCGATCTGCTTCTTGTCTGGGGCAGGGAAACCAAGGCGAAGCTGGAACCGGCGCCAAACGGCACGATCGAGCAGTTCGGCGTGGTTCGTTGCCGCAACGACGATCACGTAGCTCGGAAGCTGGTCGAGCTGCATCAACAGGAACGATACAACCCGCTTTATTTCGCCCGTCTCGTGTGTGTCGCCACGTTCCTTTCCGATGGCGTCGAACTCGTCAAAGAAGAGCACGCTGGGTCGGGTTCGCACATAGTCAAAAAGCTTCCGGAGACGTGCGTTGGTCTCGCCAAGATAGCTGCCGATGAGGGCGTCATAGCGCACCATGAAAAAGGGTAGACCCAAGGCCTCGGCTACCGCCTCGGCGAATGACGTCTTTCCGTTTCCGGGTGGACCGGAAAGAAGAACGCGATGGCGCGGTTCGTAGCCATGAGCACGCAGTACGTCTGCCCGCACATGCTCTTCAATAAGCTGCCGGCCGCCCTCCTGGACCGGCAACGGCAGAAGCAGTTGCGCCATCTGCGCTCGCGGTTCGAGCTCAAGGATCGCGTCCTTCCCGGCACCGGCCATGATCGCGGCAGACGTCAACGCGGGTGGCGTTACCGGAACCGCCGACAGAGCTCGTTCCAACCGATCGGCCACAATATGGTGGTTCTGGGCCCGCTCCTCGGCCATGATGGCTTCTGCCGTCGACCTCAGCATCTCCCGATCGCCGACAGCGCCGGCGCGTACAAGGGAAACGAGGAGGTCACTGCGGGCCATGATTGCTTACATAGTATCTCTGCGGAAAAGATCCGGCACCGAATCGTACACGAAAAGTTCTTAACTGTCTTGCAATGCCACACTTCGCATGCCGTGGACGGCTCGTCATCAACTGGTTTGCGCCCAGTTGCTGGCCTAAACGATGCCCCACGCCCGGAAACTCCCCTTCCCCGTCAGCTCGCGCAGGCTGAGTTCGCCGATCAGATCGAGCGCGCCCTGGCGCGACACTTTCAGCGCCGCCTGCACCATACTGGTGGAAACGATCGGCCGAGAGAGCACGAGATCCACTAGCGCAGGCAGCTTCGAGCTGGCGCGGCGGCCGCGCAGGGCGCGCTCCATCCGCTCCTTGGCCAGCAGAAGTCGATCATGCTCCTTCAGCCCGGCGACGGCCGCCTCGCGCATCGTGTCGATAAGCGCTACCACCCGCACAGTGCGACCACGCGATCGACGGCGCTCGCGCGGAATTTTTCGGGCGCCCAAATGCAGGCAGGCGAGGTGGTTGGCGGTGACACCCTCCTCTCGCAGCAGCGCTCCAACCAGCAGGCCGCCAATCCAGTCGCCACGCTGCAGCACCTCAATGTCGGTCCAGGCATCGAGCGCAAGTGCTGCGCGCAGCACCGCGGACAGTTCCCGAGTCCGATCGAGGACCTGCCGCCATTCGCCCAGGCGGGCGTCCTCGTCCCAATCGAGATCGTAAAGGACGGACAGACGCTCGTCGCCCTGCGGCGCGGCCCTCGCCGGAACGTCGGCACCGCTCAGCACGCGTGACGATCGCGCCAGCACCGCGTCGATCTCGGCGAACTCCGCCGCCAGCCGATCCGTCTCGGGTTCCTGCCATAGGTCATCACCGTCCGGCGCTGCCGGCGTCCCCTCCCCTTCCCGATCGCCTTCCGCCTGCGCCGCAGGCGCACCGACGCGGCCCGTCAGCTCGCGCAGCCCCTCTCGGCCGAGCGCCCAGCTGCGCGCTTGCGACAGGATCCGGCGCCGCCTGCGCACGACGGCGTGGGCCCGGGTGAGCTCGTGGGTCGAAACGCGCTGGTCCATCTCAGCGTCGCGGAAGACAAGGTCCTCGAGGTGCACAAGCTCGCCCTCGACCCACAGCGCCGCGACGGCGTCGTGGAAATGCATCCGCTCGATCCAGCCGTCGCGCACGGGCGAATGCGCCAGCCGCTCGTCGAGTCGCACCAAAGCCTCGGTCGCCTTTTCGACCGGGCCAATGAGCGTTTCCAGCGGAAGCTTGCCGATTTCATAAGCCATTGTTTTCGCTGTATCTGATTTGCAACTGTCAAGCTAGTTGGCATTTAACTTGACTTGTCGGGGATTTTTTCGGCGATGCTCTATTCAAGGTATAAAGAGTTCGGCCGTGGTCTGTACAGCCCAGCGCCTCAGGCACACGAGAAGCTCGAAAGCCGCACATTTCCGGCATTTGCGCGGCCGTAGCGACGATGCACAAGGCATCAAGAGACGTTTACAAACGATCGGTTATCCGTATGATCTGAGTTTGGAAATTCCGCCCTCAAATACTTTTTCAGGCGCTCCATATGGCCGCTGACACGCAAAATCGCGCTTCCCGTCGACCACACGGCCGCCTGATCGGCTACGCACGCGTCTCCACCGACGAGCAAACGACGGCGTCGCAAGAAATGGAGCTGCGCGCGGCCGGATGCGAGGCGATCGTCGAGGAGCACGGCTCCAGCGCCTCCCGGGCCCGCCCTGCCCTCGTCAGCCTGGTGCGCGAGATCGGCGCTGGCGATACCCTCGTCGTGGTGCGGCTCGATCGCCTGGCGCGCTCGGTCAGCCATCTGCTCGAAGTGATCGACGATCTAACGACAAAGGGGGCGCATTTTCGATCGCTGCGGGATCCGATCGACACGACGACGCCGCAGGGTATGTTTTCGCTGCAGGTCCTGGGCGCCGTCGCCCAGCTCGAGCGGGCGCTGATCTCCGAGCGCACCAAGGCCGGGATCAAGGCGGCGAAGTCCAAGGGCAAGCTGCCGGGCAATCCTGGCATCCGCGAACGTCGGCCGGACGCCCTGGCGAAGGTCACGGCCGCGCAGAAGGCGGCATTCGGCGCGCGTATCCAGGCGACGGCCAACCAATGGCTTCCGACCGTGCGCCGCATGCGTCCTGACCATACCTGGGACGATATTGCGCGCGTGCTCAAGCAGCGCGGACATGATTGGTCGCCGGAGCGCCTTCGGCGGGCGGTCAAATGGCTTGTCGCCGAGCACCTCGCCGATCCGGTCCTGCTCAAGAAGTCTCCTCCCCGCCTGCCTGAGGACCGCTTGATGACTCTGGTGGCCGGCATCCATGCGTCGAGCCCGGACCTCACCCTCCGGGCGATCGCGCTCCAACTGGAACGTCTGCACGAGCGCACGCCCCGTGGTGGCTCGAAATGGTCGCCGTCATCGGTCAAGAACCTGCTGGACCGTGCCCGACGGTTGAAGCTCCTCGAAGCCGTGCCCTGACCCAATAGGCCGGCCATCTTGGCGTCATGGCAAGGTCGGCAGCCTGTCCAGCGCGGCCGGGGATGGGGCTCGGACATCAATGGAGCTTCCATTTCCGGCAGAAGCCAATCAGAACCACCTCGATGTTTGGGCTCGTGAGGTCGATCTTGGCGTCTCGCGTCCAGCGGCGGAACGCGTCAGCGACAATATCGAGGTCCGGCGTCGGCCGTGGAGCGTTGGCGCGAATGACGTCCTCCCATTTGCTCCAGCGAACTGTGCCTGACGATGGGAACGGCACGACTTCCTTCACCGCCGCGGCTGGCGTGTCCCCTGCCCCGCCACGCACGGCCTGCGCCATGCCGAAAAGCGAGCGGCTGACATGCAGCTCCCCAGCACGGCCACGCTGGGTCAGCGTCCGGAGATAGGCGCCCGGCTTGGTGACAAGGCCGACGTCGTGCTTCTGGATGGTGACGGCAAGCGCGGCGACGGCCAGGTCGGTGCCAAGAACGCCGATTGCCTCCTGCCAGACTTGCGGATTGATGCCGGCGGCGCCGCAGAGATCCCTGCCGCTTTCGCGAAGAGCCGACCAGCTATCAAAGGCGTGCGGCACATAGGTTGCAATTTTCGGGCAGGCATCCTGGACGAGCGGAAGGGAAATGTGCTGGAGATCGTCAGCCAGCGCGTCCTGGGGACGTTTCCGGTCTTGCGTGAACCTCTCCGTTCGCTCAGGCTTTCTTTCCAAAGCTATGCCGCCGGAGGCGGCCTGAGAAATGGAGTCTCGGGCGTTAGCCCGAGGCCGTGCTTGATTACTTGATTCAGAATCTGGCCATTCGGCTGTAGTTAGTAAGGGCCGAAATTTCGACACCGCGGTATGCATATTCTGGCTGTTCAAAGCCTTGTTGTATGCCGCTTCCAGCTCCTCCTGCATTAGTTCGAGTTGCTGCACCCAAGCGCTCAGTTCGTCCAGATCAGCCGCACGAGCCTCGCGCAGCACGTCGAGCCGAGCCTGGGCGTGGTCCCACGGCCCGTCAAAACCCTCCTGCCGGGCGCTGAGGATCAGCGCCTGGATCTCCTTGCGCAGGATGGTGCGGCGATCGGAGTAGCGCTTCCACTCGCGCGCGGCATAGACGGCGCTATCGGCCAACTCGGTCAGTTCCGCGAAGCGCACGGCGATCGGCGACAGATCGATGCCGGCGGCTTCGACGATCTTGCCGTTCTCGTCGCGGCGGCCGCGACGCTGATACGTCGGCCCATCGCTGTAAGAGATCAGGCCGGCCTCGACAAGGCCATTGAGGTGATGCTTGAGGGTTGAGATGCCGATACCGAGTGAATTAGCCAACGCAACGTTGGACGGCCAGATTACCGGCGTCACACCTTCGTCGGTCCAGTCCCTTTCCTTGGTGTAGGCGAAGAGCTGGTCCACCAGGGCGATTTTCGTGCCTTTGAGGCCCATAGCAGCGGCACCACGCTTAGCCGCTTTCAGGGCGGCCTTCCGCGTGATCCGGCGCGCCCCAGACTCCCGGTACTCACGCGCGTATTCGGTCGCGGCGAGCCTCGGTGGTGTGATCTTTCGAAGTCCCGATCCCAAAGAGGTCATTTGCCCCTCCCCTGGATTGCGACCGTTTGTCCTAGCTTCAGCGCAAGCGCTGTCGTTCGCCGCCCATGAGGCGTCGTTGGGGTATGCGTTGGCATCTTTCCTTTACCTTTTGTTAGGCAAAAGAAACCTGCCCGCCAAAACTGGCGGCGAAAGCCTCATGGAGGCTTGACGTCGAATCCGGGAAGTGCGATTCTCTGGATCGCTACATCTTGAGAAGGGCTTCCGGACTT
>JAESGW010000546.1_pt1 | contig 27493 bp, 24 predicted proteins | sample 9269791 | NCBI WGS metagenome assembly JAESGW01 (sample SAMN16773120, study PRJNA677053) | algae metagenome | isolation source: Aphanocapsa lilacina HA4352-LM1 and co-occurring heterotrophs from near cave... | place: USA: Maniniholo cave, near Haena, Kauai, HI | collected 2009-07-28 | reverse complement strand
ATCGAACGAACGCGCCAAGGCCATTCACCAATGGGCAGCCAACTACAACCTGGCACGCCCACACTCGGCCCTTGGAGGCATCAGCCCGTTCCAAAGACTGAACAACCTTCTTGGAAACGACACCTAGTCCATCATCGTCATACGGATCCGGACGGGGCGCCTTGGCGCCCCGTTTGCGTTTGCCCGCGACGCCGGAACAGATTGCGAAGACGCACGCCCAAGGCTATTTAGCGTCCATGACACAGACGACCTCGCAGGCCTGGCGTTTCAGCGACCTCGCCAATCCGACCCGCTTCATCTCGCTGGTCGACAAGATCGTGCCCTGGCTCGGCGGCGCCTCAGTATTGGTGCTGGCGACCGGGCTTTATCTCGGCTTTGCCGCGCCGGCCGATTTCCAGCAGGGCATCACCGTTCGCATCATGTATATCCACGTGCCTTTCGCCTGGCTCGCCATGATGTGTTATTCGGTCATGGCCATCGCGGCGCTCGGCACGCTGGTCTGGCGTCATCCGCTCGCCGATGTCGCGCTCAAGTCGGCCGCACCGGTCGGCGCCGTGTTCACCGCGCTCGCATTGCTCACCGGCTCGATCTGGGGCAAGCCGATGTGGGGCACCTGGTGGGTGTGGGACGCCCGGCTGACCTCGGTCTTCGTGCTGTTTTTGATGTATCTCGGCATCATCGCGCTGACCCGCGCGCTCGACGACCCCGCGCGTTCGGCGCGTGCTGCCGCCGTCATCACGCTTGTCGGCTTCATCAACATTCCGATCATCAAGTTTTCGGTCGAATGGTGGAACACGTTGCACCAGCCGGCCTCGGTGTTCCGCATGGACGGCCCGACCATCGATCCGAGCATGCTCTGGCCCCTCATGACCATGGCGCTTGGCTTTACCCTTCTGTTCTTCACTCTGCATCTAATGGCGATGCGCACCGAGATCTGGCGCCGTCGTGTCACAGCCATGCGCCAGATTGCCGCTCGGAGGGCCGAGCGCCAGCAGGCCTGACGGCCCGAACACGAGGAAGACATCATGTGGCCCGATCGTCGAATTCTTGATCTCCTGGGCCTCGAGCTTCCGATCTTCCAGGCGCCGATGGCCGGGCCCGTCGATTCCGAAATGGTGATCGCGGTCTCGGAGGCCGGCGGCCTCGGCGGGCTGCCTTGCGCGCTGATGACGCCCGAAAAGGCGCGGACCGAACTCGGCATCATCCGGCAGCGCACCTCGAAGCCGATCAACGTCAATTTCTTCTGCCACAAGCAGCCCGAAGACGATCTTGCCCGCGAGGCGGCGTGGAAACAGCGGCTCGCGCCCTATTATCTCGAACTCGGCCTCGACCCCACGGCGCCTGCGCCGCGTTCGGCGCGTGCGCCTTTCGACGAGACCTTCTGCGACATCGTCGAAGAGTTCCGGCCGGAGGTGGCGAGTTTCCATTTCGGCCTGCCTGATGCCGCCTTGCTCGATCGCGTCAAGGCGACGGGCGCCAAGGTGCTTTCGTCGGCGACGACGGCCGACGAGGCGGTGTGGCTCGAGGCGAGGGGCTGCGATGTGATCATTGCGCAAGGTGCCGAGGCCGGCGGTCATCGCGGCATCTTCCTGACCGACGACGTCGCCAACCAGCCCGGCACCTTCGCTCTGGTGCCGCAGGTGGTCGATGCGGTCAAGCTGCCCGTCATCGCCACCGGCGGCATATCAGACGCACGCGGCATCGTTGCCGCCTTTGCCCTTGGCGCGTCGGCTGTGCAGGTCGGCACCGCCTATCTGTTCTGCCCCGAGGCCAAGGTGGCAGCACCGCACAAGGCCGCACTCAAAGCGGCCAAGGACGACCATACCGCGCTGACCAATCTGTTCACCGGCCGGCCGGCGCGCGGCATCGTCAACCGGATCATGCGCGAGGTCGGTCCACTGTCTGAAGACGCGCCGGCATTCCCGCTGGCAGGCGGGGCACTGGCACCGCTGCGAGCGGCGTCGGAACCCAAGGGCTCGGGCGATTTCATGTCCTTGTGGTCGGGGCAGGCGGCGCGGCTTGGCCGCGACATGCCGGCGGCGGACCTGACGCGCGCCCTTGCCGCGGAAACACAGGCCCTGCTGTCGCGCTTCGGCCGTCAGGCTACGGCATGATTCCGAAAAACGGCCACTGATTTTCGCAAAAGATCATGCGAGAACAAGAAGATAGAGCCCCATTCCGAATCATCTGATGAGAATGGGCTCTGGTCGATAAGCCGCCTATTTCGGCGTCAGCGTCCGCCGCACGGCGTCGTGCCAGCCTTTCAGCTTGGCCTTGCGCAGCGAAGGCTCCATGACCGGCTTGAACTGCCGGTCAAGCGCCCAGGCCTTGGAAAACTGTTTGGCCTTCGGCCAGACGCCGGCGCGCGAGCCGGCGAGCCAGGCAGCACCGAGTGCCGTGGTCTCGAGCACCGTCGGCCGGTCGACCGGCGCGTCCAGGATGTCGGCCAGGCGCTGCATCGTCCAGTCGGAGGCGACCATGCCGCCGTCGACGCGCAGCACGGTCTTGCCGTTGCCGCCCTTCCAGTCCTTCTTCATCGCGTCGAGCAGGTCGCGGGTCTGATAGGCGACGGATTCCAGCGCTGCGCGGGCAAATTCCGCCGGCCCGGTGTTGCGGGTCAGGCCAAAGATCGCGCCGCGCGCCTCGGCATCCCAATGCGGCGCGCCGAGTCCGACAAAGGCCGGCACGAGATAGACGTCCTGGCTGTCGTCGGCGTCGGCCGCCAGCTTGCCGCTTTGCTCGGCCTTGCCGATCACCTTGATGCCGTCGCGCAGCCACTGCACGGCGGCACCGGCGACGAAGATCGAGCCTTCCAGCGCATAGGTCGTCTTGCCCTCGAGGCGATAGGCGATCGTCGTCAACAGCCGGTTCTTCGAGCGCACAATGTCGCTGCCGGTGTTGAGGATGGCAAAGCAGCCGGTGCCATAGGTCGATTTCATCATGCCGGGCTCGAAGCAGGCCTGGCCGATGGTCGCCGCCTGCTGGTCGCCGGCAACGCCGAGGATCGGGATTTCGGCGCCGAACAGCGCCTTCTCGGTCACGCCGAAATCGGCGGCGCAATCCTTGACCTCGGGCAGCATGACGGCGGGGATCTTCAGGATGTCGAGCAGCTCGGCGTCCCAGTCGTTCTTCGCGATGTTGTAGACCAGCGTGCGCGAGGCGTTGGTGGCGTCGGTCGCATGCAGCTTGCCGCCGGTCAGGCGCCAGATCAGGAAGCTGTCGATGGTGCCGGCAAGCAGCTCGCCGCGTTCGGCCCGCTTGCGCGCGCCCTTCACCTTGTCGAGCAGCCAGGCGATCTTGGTGCCGGAGAAATAGGGATCGAGCAGAAGCCCGGTCTTTCCAGTGAATTTCGGCTCCAGCCCCTGCTTCTTCAGCCTGGCGCAGAGAGGGGCAGTGCGCCGATCCTGCCAGACGATGGCGTTGTGGATCGGCTTGCCCGTCGTTCGGTCCCAGATGACGACGGTTTCGCGCTGGTTGGTGATGCCGATGGCCGCAATGTCGGCGGCGGTCGTGCCGGCCTTCTTCAGCGCCGCCCTGCAGGTTGTGACGACGCTGTCCCAGATTTCCTCGGGGTCATGCTCGACCCAGCCGGAAGCAGGGAAATGCTGGGTGAATTCCTTCTGGCCGACACCGACAGGTTTCATCGTTTGGTCGAACACGATGGCCCGGCTCGACGTGGTGCCTTGGTCGATTGCCAGAATGAAGCCGCTCATCTTCCCCCTCCGCAGTCACTTGCATGAATAGGGGAGACGGCGCTGCGCCGTCTCCCCGGATAGTTGGCCGGGCGGATGATCCGCCCGAACGCTTACTTGTTCCAGCTCTTCACCAGCTCATCGTAGTTGATGGTGACAGGCTTTTCCTTCTCGTTTTCGATCTTCAGCTGCGGCGCGAGATTGCCGGCCTTGACCGCTTCGGCATTCCAGTAGGCGAGATCGTGCTCTTCCGCCATCTTCGGGCCGATATCGCCCTGGATGCCGGCGCGCTCGAGGCGCTCAAGCACCTTTTCCTGCTCGGCGCACAGCGAGTCCATGGCTTCCTGGGCCGTCTTGGCGCCCGAAGACGCGTCACCGATCGCCTGCCACCACAGCTGAGCCAGCTTCGGATAGTCAGGCACGTTGGTGCCCGTCGGCGACCACTGAACGCGGGCCGGCGAACGGTAGAACTCGATCAGGCCACCGAGCTGTGGGGCACGGTCGGTGAAGCTCTTGTGGTCGAGTGTCGACTGGCGGATGAAGGTCAGGCCGACATGGCTCTTCTTCACGTCGACAGTCTTCGAGGTCACGAACTGCGCATAAAGCCATGCGGCCTTGGCGCGGTCGTCAGGCGTCGACTTCAGGATCGTCCACGAACCGACGTCCTGGTAGCCGAGCTTCATGCCGTCCTTCCAGTAGACGCCGTGCGGCGAAGGCGCCATGCGCCACTTCGGCGTGCCGTCCTCGTTCATCACTGGCAGGCCGGGCTTGACCATGTCGGCGGTGAAGGCGGTGTACCAGAAGATCTGCTGGGCAATCGCGCCCTGGGCCGGCACCGGGCCGGATTCGGAGAAGGTCATGCCCTGGGCTTCCGGCGGCGCGTAAGCCTTCAGCCAGTCGAGATACTTGACGATCGAATAGACCGAGGCCGGTCCGTTGGTGTCGCCGCCGCGCGCGACGCAGGAGCCGACGGGCTGCGACTTTTCATTGACCTTGATGCCCCATTCATCGACCGGCAGGCCGTTCGGCAGGCCCTTGTCGCCGTTGCCGGCCATCGACAGCCAGGCGTCGGTGAAGCGCCAGCCGAGCGAGGGGTCCTTCTTGCCATAGTCCATGTGGCCATAGACCTTCTGGCCGTTGACGTCGCGGCCGGTGAAGAACTCGGCAATGTCCTCGTAGGCCGACCAGTTGACCGGAACGCCGAGGTCGTAGCCGTATTTCGCCTTGAAGTCGGCCTTGTTCTTCTCGTCGTTGAACCAGTCGTAGCGGAACCAGTAGAGGTTGGCGAACTGCTGGTCGGGAAGCTGGTAGAGCTTGCCGTCGGGTGCTGTCGTGAACTTCGTGCCGATGAAGTCGGCGATGTCGAGGTTGGGGTTGGTGACGTCCTTGCCCTCATTGGCCATCCAGTCGGTCAGGCTGCGCGCCTGCAGATAGCGCCAGTGAGTGCCGATCAGGTCGGAATCGTTGACATAGGCGTCATAGATGTTTTCGCCCGACTGCATCTGCGTCTGCAGCTTTTCGATGACGTCGCCTTCACCGATCAGGTCATGCGTGATCTTGATGCCGGTGATGTCGGAGAACGCCTTGGCGAGCGTCTTCGATTCATATTCGTGCGTGGTGATGGTTTCCGAGACGACCTTGATCTCCATGCCGGCGAAAGGCTTCGCGGCATCGACGAACCATTGCATTTCAGCTTCCTGGCCGGCGCGGTCGAGCGCCGATTGATCCTTGATCTCGGTATCGAGGAAGGCTTTTGCCTCGTCCATGCCGGCAAAGGCATTGCTTGATCCCAAGAGCAGGGCGATCACGCTTGTTGATGCTAGAATATGGCGTCGCATTAATTTCCTCCCAAACAAGGTTGCATTGCCATTTGGCGCCGCCGCGGGCTTGCGGCGGCCCAACATTTCCCCCTCTAGACGAAGCGGAATACGCCGATCGCGTAGACCACTGCGAGAGCGAGAGCCCACCACAGGTTGGGCCCGATCAGGCCCAGCCATGCGAGATGAATGAAGGCGCTGCCGAGCAGCGAAACGAAAAGCCTGTCGCCCCGGGTCGTTTCGAAGCGGAGGATGCCGACGCGCGGATTGCCGCCGGGCGAGAAGTATTCCCACACGCCCATGCCCACGAGCATCAGGAAGATGGTGATGAAGAACGCCGCTGTCGGCAGCGTCCAGGCCATCCATGAAAGGTCCATCACAAACGCTCCCTCAGACGCGGCCCAGGGCAAAGCCCTTGGCGATGTAGTTGCGGACGAACCAGATGACGAGCGCGCCCGGAATGATGGTCAGGACGCCGGCCGCGGCGAGCACGCCCCAGTCCATGCCCGAGGCCGAGACGGTGCGTGTCATGATCGCGGCGATCGGCTTGGCGTCGGTGGTGGTCAGCGTGCGGGCGATCAAGAGTTCGACCCACGAGAACATGAAGCAGAAGAAGGCCGCGACCCCGATGCCGCTGGCGATCAGCGGAACGAAGATCTTCACGAAAAAGCGTGGGAACGAGTAGCCGTCGATATAGGCGGTCTCGTCGATCTCCTTCGGCACGCCCGACATGAAGCCTTCGAGGATCCAGACTGCCAGCGGTACGTTGAACAGGCAGTGCGCCAGCGCAACCGCGATATGCGTGTCGATCAGGCCGAAGGCCGAATAGAGCTGGAAGAAGGGCAGGGCGAACACCGCCGGCGGCGCCATGCGGTTGGTCAGAAGCCAGAAGAACAGGTGCTTGTCGCCGAGGAAGCGGTAGCGCGAGAAGGCGTAAGCCGCAGGCAGGGCGACGGCGATCGAGATCACCGTGTTCATCACCACATAGATGATCGAGTTGATGTAGCCCTTGTACCAGGACGGATCCGTGAAGATCACGCCGTAGTTGCGCAGAGTGGGGTTCTGCGGCCAGAGCGAAAATGTGCCCAGGATTTCCTGGTTCGACTTGAAGCTCATATTGATGAGCCAGTAGATCGGCAGCATCAGGAAGATGATGTAGAGCGTCGGCACCACCCACCAGAAGCGCGATTCCTCGCCGCGCCGCCGCATCCTGCGCGCCAGCGCCTCGTCTGGAGCGCCGCTATGGACAACGCCCGTCGAGGTCACGGCATCCCGCATCATCTTGTCCTTGTCGGCGTCCGCGACTGCTTGCCTTGTCCCCGCCATCTCACTTCTCCACGTCGTAATTTGTCATGACGGTGTAGAAGACCCATGACAGCAGCAGCACGATCAGGAAGTAGATGATCGACATCGCCGCCGCCGGGCCGAGGTCGAACTGGCCGACGGCCATCTTGACCAGGTCGATCGACAGGAAGGTGGTGGAGTTGCCGGGGCCGCCGCCGGTGACGACGAAGGGCTCGGTGTAGATCATGAAGCTGTCCATGAAGCGCAGCAGCACGGCGATCAGCAGCACGCGCTGCATCTTCGGCAGCTGGATGTAGCGGAACACCGCCCAGCGCGAGGCGCCGTCGATCTTGGCGGCCTGATAGAAGGCGTCGGGGATCGACACCAGGCCGGCATAGCAGAGCAGCACGACAAGGCTGGTCCAGTGCCAGACATCCATGACGATGACCGTCACCCAGGCGTCGAACGGGTCGTTGACATAGTTGTAGTCGAAGCCGAGCGCATGCAGCGTGTAGCCGAGCAGGCCGATGTCGATGCGGCCGAAGACCTGCCAGATGGTGCCGACGACGTTCCACGGAATGAGCAAAGGCAGCGCCATCAGCACCAGGCAGACCGGCACGCCCCAGCCCTTCCGTGGCATGTTGAGGGCGATGAAGATGCCGAGCGGGATCTGGATCGCCAGGATGATCGCCGAGAAGATCAGGTTGCGGCCCATCGCCGCCCAGAAGCGGTCGGAATGCAGCATCTCCTCGAACCATTCGGCGCCGGCCCAGAAGAACTGGTTGCCGCCGAACGTGTCCTGCACCGAATAGTTGACGACGGTCATCAGCGGGATGACCGCCGAGAAGGCCACCAGCACCAGCACCGGCAGCACCATGAACCAGGCCTTGTTGTTCCAGGTCTTTTCCACGGGTTACGCTCCCATCTCGACGCGCCAGGACTTGTCGTAGAGGTTGATGCCGGCAGGATCGAAGCTGACATGCGGATCGGCCGGCACGTGATCGTCCTCGCCGAGGATCGCCGCGATCTCGCGGCCTTCGAGGCTGGCGCGCACCACCTTGTGGCGGCCGATATCCTCGACCTTGCGTATGGTGACAGGCATGCCCTTGGCGCCGAGCCTGACATATTCGGGCCGGATGCCGAGTTCGATGCTTGCGCCTTCGGCCTTGGGCGTGCCGGGCAGCTCGATGGTCTGGCCGCCGAGCCGGGCGCGCCGGCCTTCGACCGCCACCGGCATGACGTTCATGCCGGGCGAGCCGATGAAATAGCCGACGAAGGTGTGCTTGGGGCGCTCGAACAGCTCGGCCGGCGTGCCGATCTGGACGATCTCGCCGTCATACATCACCACCACCTTCTCGGCGAAGGTCAAAGCCTCCGTCTGGTCGTGGGTGACATAGATCATGGTGTAGCCGAAGCGCCGGTGAAGCTGCTTGAGCTGCGAGCGCAGCACCCATTTCATATGCGGGTCGATGACGGTCAGCGGCTCGTCGAACAGGATCGCATTGACGTCGGAGCGGACGAGGCCGCGGCCGAGCGAGATCTTCTGCTTCTGGTCGGCGGTGAGCCCCCGCGCCTTGCGTTTGGCCCAGCTGGCGAGGTCGATCATGTCGAGCGTCTCGCGCACCTTGCGGTCGACATCGGCTTCTCCGACGCCGCGGTTGCGCAGCGGGAAGGCGAGATTGTCGTAGACCGTCATGGTGTCGTAGATGACCGGGAACTGGAACACCTGGGCGATGTTGCGCTCCTGGGTGGACAGCCGGGTCACGTCCTTGCCGTCGAACAGAAGCTGGCCGTGCGAGGCATGCAGCAGGCCGGAAATGATGTTGAGCAGCGTGGTCTTGCCGCAGCCGGACGGGCCGAGCAGGGCATAGGCGCCGCCGTCCTCGAAGCCGTAATGGACTTCGCGCAGCGCATAGTCCTTGTCGGACTTCGGGTTGGCGCCATAGGCGTGGCGGATGTGGTTCAGGTCGATGCGTGCCATCTTCCCCTCCTATGCGGCGCGTGACGAGGGTGCGCCAGCGGCGCGACCGGTGGCATCGAAGACCATGACGTGGCGCGGATCGATGAACACCTCGATGGTCTCGTCCGGCTCGAACTGCCGGATGCCATGGGTCAGCATCACCCAGCGCGCGTCGGCGTAGTTGAGGTGGACAAAGCTCTCCGAGCCGGTGATCTCGGTGACCGACACCTTGGCCTTGACGCCGACGGCGTCGGTCGTGCGCTTCTCAAAAGAAAGATGGTGGGGCTGGAAGCCGATCGTATAGCTGGCGTCGGCAATGCCGGCGAGGTCCGCCGGCACCGGGAGGTCCACCCCACCATCAAGCTGGAAATTGCGGCCGCTCTTCTTCAACACGATGGTGTTGAGCGGCGGGTCGGCGAAGGTCCGCGCCGTGATCAGGTCGTCCGGCTTGCGGAACACCTCGATCGTCGGGCCGAACTGGGTGATGCGGCCTTCCGACAGCGTGGCGACATTGCCGCCAAGCAGAAGCGCTTCATGCGGCTCGGTCGTGGCATAGACGAAGATCGCGCCGGTTTCGGCGAAGATCCTCGGCAGTTCGGCGCGCAGTTCCTCGCGCAATTTGTAATCGAGATTGGCGAGCGGCTCGTCGAGCAGCACGAGCCGGGCATTCTTGACGATGGCACGGGCGAGCGCTGTGCGCTGCTGCTGGCCGCCCGACAGGTTGAGCGGGGTGCGGTCGAGATAGGGTGTCAGCTTGAGCAGGTCGGCGGCGCGCTTGACCTCCTGTTCGATCCTGGCCTTGTCGGCGCCGGCGACACGCAGCGGCGATGCGATGTTCTCATAGACCGTCATCGCCGGGTAGTTGATGAACTGCTGGTAGACCATGGCGATGTTGCGCTTCTGCACCGGCACGCCGGTGACGTCGACACCGTCGAACCAGACCGAGCCCGCGGTTGGCTTGTCGAGCCCGGCCATCAGCCGCATCAGGCTGGTCTTGCCCGACAGCGTCGGTCCCAGAAGGACATTGAGGCTGCCGTGCTGAAGCGCCAGCGAGACGTCGCGGATATGATCCGTGCCGGCCACCGTCTTGGTTACGTTGCGCAGTTCGAGCATAAATCCTCCTCCCAGAGGCAGATGCAGGCGGGCAGGCCTATTCTGCCGCGGCGTTGTGCACGCCTGGGCTCATTCCATGCAGAAATTCGTCGAGTGCCGCGGCCTGCTCTTTGCTGAGCTTCAGCCCCCGCTTGGTGCGCCGCCACAACACGTCCTCGCCGCTCACCGCCCATTCATGGGCGACGAGATAGCGGACCTCGGCCTCGTAGAGATCGGCGCCGAAATTGCGCCCGAGATCGGCTTCCGACTTCGCCAGGCCGAGCAGCGTCCTGGCGCGTGTGCCGTAGAGCCTGGTCAGGCGGCGGGCGAGGCGCATATCGAGGAAGGGGTAGGCAGCCTTGAGCTTGACCACTTCGGCGTCGAAGCCGGTCGCCTCGAACTCGCCGCCCGGCAGGGCGGCGGTTGCCGTCCAGGCCTTGCCCCTCTTGCCCAGCTGCTTCTCGATGATCTCGAGCATGGATTCGGCAAGGCGGCGATAGGTGGTGATCTTTCCGCCGAAGATATTGACGATCGGCGCGCGGCCTTCGCCGCCATCTGATTTCAGCACATAGTCGCGTGTCGCTTCCTGGGCCTTGCTGGCGCCGTCGTCATAAAGCGGGCGGACGCCGGAATAGGTCCAGACGATGTGTTCGGGTTTCACCGGCTCGGCGAAATATTCGCTTGCCGCCTCGCAGAGATAGGTGATCTCGGCCTGGCTGATCCTGGCGGTGTGGGGGTCGCCTTGATAATCCTGGTCGGTGGTGCCGATCAGGGTGAAGTCTTCCTCGTAAGGAATGGCGAAGATGATGCGCCCGTCCTTGTTCTGGAAGAAATAGGCGCGCGGATCGTCGAACTTCTTCGCCACCACGATGTGGCTGCCCTGGACGAGGCGGACATTGTGGACGTTGTTCTGGCCGACGGTTTCGGTCAGCACATGGTCGATCCAGGGTCCGGCGGCATTGACGATGAGCCGCGCCTTGACCTCTTCGACCTGGCCGCTGCGCAGGTCCTCGACGCGGATGTTCCAATGGCCGTTGTCGCGGCGCGCGCTCGTCACCTTGGCCCGGGTGCGGATGACGGCACCCCTGTCGGCGGCGTCGCGGGCATTGAGCACGACCAGCCGTGCATCGTTGACCCAGCCGTCGGAATATTCGAAGGCGCGCGCAAACATCGGCTTCAGCGGCTTGCCGGCGACGTCGCTGTGCATGTCGAGCGTGCGTGTCGGCGGCAACAGCTTGCGGCCGCCAATATGGTCGTAGAGGAACAGGCCGAGCCGGATCAGCCATGCCGGGCGCAGGCCCTTGGCATAGGGCAACACGAAGCGCATCGGCCAGATGATGTGAGGCGCGTTCTTCCACAGCACCTCGCGTTCCATCAGCGCTTCGCGCACCAGGCGGAATTCGTAATGCTCGAGATAGCGCAGCCCGCCATGGATCAGCTTGGTCGAATAGGACGAGGTGCCGGAGGCGAGATCGTTCATTTCGGCAAGGTAGACGGAGTAGCCGCGGCCGACCGCGTCGCGGGCGATTCCGCAGCCATTGATGCCGCCGCCGATAACGAAGATGTCGTGGATTTCTGGTCTGCTCACGCCTTCGCCGCCTTTTCGCACTGCAGCAATTTAAGCACCATTCGAAGCTCGATTTGGATTATTTCGAACTGAAAGTGAATGTCAAACGAAATATATCGCTGATCGCAGGCTGACGTGCTGACGTTGTGTCAGGGGCAGGGGCTTGGCGTGTATCCGTCAGTTTAGACGGCTAAAAGCCTACAAATGCGCGGAATCTTCTGTTTTTTGCCAGGCGAAACACTGTTGCCTCGGGCAATACAGGACAATTCCCGGTTGTGATCTTCGTTTTCAGCCTTCATTGACCAAAACGAAGGCGGAATTTCCGGTGCATGTCGCGGCGGCAGGCGGCGTCTGTGCGGCCGGCTGTGGACAACAAAAAAGCCGGGGCCGCGTCGGCGGCCCCGGCTGCAGATGGGGTTCGGGAAAGTCAGTGGGGGAAGAAGGCGAAGCGAATGACGAACAGGATCGCCACCAGCCAGGTCGCGGCATGGACTTCACCGGGACGGCCGGTGAGCAGCTTGAGCGCGGCATAGCTGATGAAGCCGAAGGCAAGGCCGTTGGCGATCGAGTAGGTGAAGGGCATCATCAGCGCGGTCAGCGCCGCCGGTGCTGCCTCGGTGATATCGGCCCATTCGACCTCGACCAGCTCGCGCATCATCAGGCCGGCGACATAGAGCAGGGCAGGCGCCGTCGCATAGGCAGGCACCGAGCCGGCCAGCGGCGAGAAGAACAGCGCGGCGAGGAAGAGCACGCCGATGACCAAAGCGGTCAGGCCGGTGCGGCCGCCTGCCTGCACGCCCGAGGCGCTTTCGACATAGGCCGTCGTGCTCGAGGTGCCGAGCAGGGAGCCCGCGACGATGGCCGTGCTGTCGGCCAGAAGGGCGCGGCCGAGGCGGTTGGGCTTGCCCGGCTCGATCAGCCCGGCGCGCTTGGCGACGCCGATCAGCGTGCCGGTGGCGTCGAAGACCTCGACCAGCACGAACACCAGGATGACATGGACCAGGCCGGCATGCAGGGCGCCGAAGACGTCGAGCTGCAGGAAGGTCGGCAGGATCGACGGCGGCATCGAGACGATGCCGTTGAACTGGCTGACGCCGAGCGCCATCGAGGCGATGGTGATCACCAGAATGCCGATCAGGATCGCGCCGCGCACCTTGAGCGCGTCAAGGGCCGCGATGATGAAGAAGCCGGCGATGGCAAGCAGCGTCCCGGTCTGGCTGACGTCGCCCAGCGTCACCAGCGTTGCCGGGCTGGCCACGACGATACCGGAGCTTTTCAGCGCGATGATGCCGAGGAACAGGCCGATACCGGCGGCAATGGCGCTGCGCATCGAGTGCGGGATGCCGGCGATCAGCCAGCTGCGCACGCCGCTGACGGTCAGGATCAGGAAGATCACGCCTGAAATGAACACCGCGCCCAGCGCCTGCTGCCAGGAAAAGCCCATGGCGCCGACGACGGTAAAGGCGAAGAAGGCGTTCAGGCCCATGCCCGGCGCCATGCCGATCGGCCATTTCGCCACCAGGCCCATGACCAGCGAGCCGATCGCTGCGGCAAGGCAGGTGGCAACGAACACGGCGTTGCGGTCCATGCCCGTCGACGACAGGATCTCCGGGTTGACGAAGATGATGTAGGCCATGGTCAGGAAGGTCGTGACACCGGCGATCACTTCGGTCCGGACCGATGTCCCTTGTTCCTTCAGGTTGAAATACTTCTCAAGCACTCTTTGCTTCCTCCCAGACGGTTAGGGGGCAGCCTGGTCCTGGCGCAGGCTTGCCGACGCACCCATGCTTTCCCCGCATGGCCGCCGGCGTTTTCCTGCCGAACTCCTGCTGCCCTCTCGTGCCGACCCAGGACGCGTCTTGCGTCTCCACCCCGGACCGGCTTCCGCCAACAAATGGCGCAAGGCATGATTGCCTGCGCAAACGTGGCCTAAATTCTGCCTGATGCAGCCATCGCACAAGTGGCGGTTGCTTTAAGCAGTTTCGCGTTTTTGTTGATGGATTGCGCCCGTTCGGACGATGCCTCAGGCGAGCAGCGCCTGGCCGGTTGCCGGGTCGAACAGGTGCAGCGCGTCGTCGTCGACGGCAAATGCCGCCACGTCACCCTGGCCGACCCTGGCTCTTGGCGCAAGACATGCGGTGAGCTTTTGCGGGCCGATGCGCGCGGTGGCGACAAGTTCGGGTCCGGTCAGTTCGACCACTTCGATCCGCACCGGCAGCACATGGCCGCCGGCCTGGTCGCCTGCCTGGTCAAGTGACGCCAGCCGCAGTGCCTCCGGCCTGATGCCGAGCGCAAGCCGCGTCTTGTCCTGGACAACTGGGGCCTGGAGGAGTGGCCTGAAACGGTCGGGCAAACGCAAGCGAACCTCGGATCCGACGATTCGTAACGCGCCATTGTCGACCTCGACGTCGATCATGTTCATCGGCGGGGCGCCGACGAAGCCGGCGACATAAAGCGTGGCGGGCTGGTTGTAGATCTCTTCCGGCGTGCCGAGCTGTTCGATGCGCCCATCCTTCATCACCGCGATGCGTGTCGCCAGCGTCATCGCCTCGATCTGATCGTGGGTGACGTAGACGACGGTCGTCTTCAGAATCTGGTGCAGACGCTTGAGTTCGGTGCGCATTTCGAGCCTGAGCTTGGCATCGAGATTGGACAGAGGCTCGTCGAACAGGAACACCTGGGGCTTGCGCACCAATGCCCGGCCGATAGCGACGCGCTGGCGCTGGCCGCCGGAGAGCTGGCTCGGCTTGCGGTCGAGCAAGGGCTCGATCTGCAGCAGGCGCGACGCCTCCGCGACGGCCTTCTCACGTTCGGCAAGCGGCACCTTGCGCATCTCCAGGCCGAAGCCGATGTTCCGGCGCACGCTGAGATTGGGGTAGAGCGCATAGGACTGGAACACCATGGCGATGTCGCGGTCCTTGGGATGAACGCCGAGGATGGACCTGCCGGCGATGCGGATGTCGCCGCTGGTGGCTTCGGCAAGCCCGGCTATGATGTTGAGCAGCGTCGATTTCCCGCAACCCGACGAGCCGAGCAGGACGAGGAACTCGCCGCTCTGCAGCGCGATGTCGATGCCTTTCAGCGTCTCGACCGCGCCGTAGCTCTTGCGGATGTTCTGGATGTCGAGCGCACTCATGCAAATTCGTCCCTGATCTCGGGCAACCCGCCATAGAGGCGGGGCAAGGTGGAAATGGCACGCGAGGCGACCTGCACGCCCGCGGTGAGGCAGGCAGCCAGCGGCCGGTCGCCGGCAAGCGCTGCCAGGAAGGCAGCATTGAAGACGTCGCCGGCGCCGATCGTGTCGATGACCGTGACGACGGGTGCTTTCACCGACACCAGTTCGCCGCCGGGACCGATGGCGACGGCGCCGTCCGGACCGCATTTGACGACCAGGATCGCGCCTTCGGGCATGCTGCGCCACAAGGCGACTGCGGCTTCGGCCGGACTGTCGAGGCCTGCAAGGGTCGTTGCCTCGACTTCGTTCAGCAACGCACAGTCGCAATGCGCAAGCCATGTCCGCGTCAAGGCGCAGTTGTGCTCGGTCCAGCCGTCGGGTGGCCAGCCGGTGTCGAGCACGACCGAGATGCCATGGCCATGCGCCCAGTCGAAGAAGGCGTCGTAGTCGCGCGTAAGCTCGGTGGTCAGGAACGCACCACAGAGCAAGGCGTAGCCGCCGGAAAGCTGCGCGCCGTCGAGCACCGACAACACATCGGCCAGGCTGAAGCGGGGCAGGTGGCCATGGGTGGTGAAGAAGGTGCGTTCGCCGTCGGGATGGGTGATGCCGACCGAAAGCGTCGTGCGCTCGGCAGTAACAGGCCATCTGGCGGCCCGATCGCCGAAGGCGTCGCGCAGCCACAGGCCGAACTGGTCGTTGCCGACATTGGCTGATATCTCGAAGTCGACGCCGAGCGCATCCCAGGCAAGCGCGCTGTTGCCCGCCTGGCCGCCGACCCGCAACTCGTCATGGTCGACGATGATCTCCGTTCCTGCCCTCGGCCAGGGTGCTGTCGGCCCCAGGATGAGGTCGACATTGACGTTGCCGATGACAGCAAGCGGACGCATTCATTCGCTCCGCGTGATCTTGGTCGAACGCACCGGCGTGCCGGCGTCGTCGACACGGGCATCGGCAAAGGCGATCATCAGCCGCTGGGCTGTCGGCAGCATGGCAAAAATGGCGTCCATGCCGGTTGCCGGCTTGAAGGCAAGGGTCGTCGCGCCCGCCACCGGCGCCTCATCAGAGGAATCGAAGATGACGACGGCAGCACCGGTCTCGACAGCCGACACGGCCATGGCGGTGACAAGCGGTGCCGTCGGGTCCTTGCCCCGGAACAGCACGACCCCGATGTTGGGCCCAAGCATCTCCATCGGCCCGTGCCGCAGCTGTCCGCCCTCGAGCGAAAAGCACGGCCGCCGCGACAGTTCGGTCAGGCCAAGCGCCAGCGCCTCGGCAACGCCCTGCAGGCGCCGGCCCGAGGTGACGACGGTGTCGACATCGGCCAAAGCCTTGAGCGCGGGACCAACATCGACGACCTCGGGCAGTTGCAGGGCGACAAGCGCCCCGCCCGGATGTTCGCCAAGCGCGGCGAGAATGGCGAGGTGAAGCGAAAGCGTCACCGTCAGGCTGCGGGTCGCGGCAAAGGCGAGCTCGGTGCCGCCGACGCCGACCAGCGAAGGTGCTTTCCGGGCCAGGAACGAGCCGGCCTCCAGCGTCAGCCCGAAAGTCTCGCTGTTGCCGCCCGTCTCGGTGAACCAGCGCAGCACCTCGGCACTTTCGCCCGACTGCGACGTCATGATCACCGTGCGGCCATCGAGCGAGAGCCCCTGGCCGAGTTGCTCCGACAGCGGCAGGGCAATGGCGTCGATGCCGAGCGCGCGATAGAGCGGCTCGACCGCCCGGCCGACGGCATGCGAGCCGCCCATGCCGAGCAGCAGCAGCCTGCCGGTCCTTTCGAGCGAGGCGGCGACCCGGGCCGCCATTCCGGCGTTTTCGGCGAAGGACGCCAGGGCGTCGCCATTCTGCCGCGCCATTTCGCGGTCGATGGCCAAGAGGCCGGCAGGTCTGGGCTTCGGTGAGGTCATGGTCATCATCCTTTCACGCCGCCGCTGGTCAGGCCCGAAATCAGGGCACGCTGCATGACGAGCCCGATCAGCACCGGCGGCAGGGCAGCCAGCACGCCTGCGGTGGCAATCAGACCGTAATCCGAGACGCGGCCTCCGGCGAGGTCGGCGATGGCGACCGTCAGCGTCTTGGCGCGCAGGTCGGAGGTAAACAGCAGCGCATAGAAGAACTCGTCCCAGGCCAGGAGCAGCGCAAACAGTGCCGACGTCGCGACAACGGGTGCTGCCAGCGGCAAGGTGATGATGCGCAGCGTCTGGAACAGGCTGGCGCCGTCGATCATCGCGGATGCTTCGATCTCGCGCGGGATGGCATCGAAGCCCGATTTCATCAGCCAGGTGGTGAAGGGGGCGAGGATGGTGAGATAGACCAGCGCCAGGCCGAAAATGTTGTTGAGCATGCCGAAATAGGCCAGGCCCATATAGAGCGGCACGGCGAGCGCCACCGGCGGCAACATGTAGGTGGCGATCACCATCGACAGCGACCAGCCGACCTGAGGCGTGCGCGACACCGCCCAGCCGGCCGGGATGGCAAGCGCAATCGCTGCAATCGTCGCCATGCCGGCGATCTTAAGGCTATTCCAGAGGGAGGCCGTGAAGGCGGCGCCGGCGCTGTTTTCGACTGATGAAAGCAGCAAGGCGTAACGGGAAAAGTCGACCTCCGCGGGCCACCAGCGCAACGGCTTGGCCGACAGGTCGGCCGTCGGCGAGATGCTCATGACGAACAGCCACAGCACCGGCGCCAGGATGACGACCGCCAGAAGCAGCGCTGCGGCATGGATGAAGATGGTGAAAGCCAGGCTCCTGCGTTCCATCAGCTCGCACTCCCCGCAGCTTTCCTGACAAGGGCCGCATAGGCGACGGCCAGCACGGTGACCAGCAAGGTGACGATCAGCGCCAGCGACGCGCCCGAGCCGGCGCGCTGGAACGAAAACGCCTCCTGATAGACCAGGATCGACAGCGTGCGCGTCGAATTGGCCGGCCCGCCGCGCGTCATCACCCAGATGATGTCGAACACCTTGAAGGCCTCGATGGTGCGCAGCACCAGTGCCACCAGAAGCGGGCCGACGAGATAGGGCAGGATGACGAAACGGAAGCGCGCGATCGGCCCGGCGCCGTCGACCATCGATGCCGCGGTGATGTCGCGCGGCACAGCCTGCAAGGCTGCAAGGGCAATGAGGGCGACGAGCGGAAAGTTCTTCCAGCAGTCGGCGACGATCAGCGCTGCCAGCGCGGTGTTGGGCTCGCCGAGCCAGGAGCGGTAGGCGTCGAGCAGGCCTGCTTGGGTCAGTGCCGCGTTCAATGCGCCATATTCGGGATTGTAGATCAGCCGCCACAGCGTGGCGTTGACCACTGTCGGCAGCGCCCAGGGCAGGATCATCAGCGCACGCAGCACGGTGCGGCCGTAAAACTGCTGGTTCAAGAGCAGGGCGGCGAGCACGCCGAGCACCATCTCCGCCGCCACCGAGATGACCGCGAACCATGTCGTGGTCACAAGCGTGCGCTGGAAGTTCGCGCCGGACAGCATCCTGGCGTAGTTGTCGAGGCCGACGAAGCTGCCCTCGGTGCCGACGAGCCTGGCGTCGGTGAAGGACAGGCGAACCGTGTCGACGAGGGGCCAGCCGATGACTGATATCATGACCGCGAGCAGCGGCAGCATCAGCAGCCATGCCCGGGTCGTCATCCATGAGCCCGACATGAGGCGACTCTTTTCAGTTGGAACGAAAGGGCCGGGCGACCGGCGCCGTCCGGAAATCATTTGAAACCAAAGGACCGGGCCGCCGGAGCGGCCCAGAAGTGACTTGAACCGAAAGGGCGGGGCGGTCGGACCCGCCCAGAAAACGAAAGGGCCGGGCCGCCGGAGCGGCCCGGAGTTTGGGGCAGTAAAGCTTAGAGACCGCTGTTTTCGGCAGCGCTCTTGAGCGCGTCTTCGGGCTTTGCCTGGCCGAGCAGCGATTCCTGGATCGCCTGCTGCAGCGCCGTCGACAGCTCCTGGTATTTCGGCGTCGTCGGGCGCGGATACATCGCCGCAAGGCCGAGCTTGGCAGCGGCGATCAGCTCTTCCTGGCCCTTGGTCACTTCAGGATCGTCATAGGACGAGGCCCAGATCGGCAGAGAGAGCTTTGCATACTGGTTCTGGGTTTGCTGCGAGGTCATGAAGGTGATGAACTTCCAGGCTTCCTCGGGATGCTTGCTGGCTGTGGTGATGCCGAGGCCCATCGAGCCGTTGACCGCCGAGACCTCGCTTTTGCCCGCAACGCCCGGCGCCGGCACGACGCCGACCTTGCCCGCGACCTTGCTGTCCTTGGGGTCGTTGGCCATGTTGTACATGTAGGTCCAGTTGAGCGCGAAGGCGGCTTCGCCGTTCTGGAACACCTTGCGCACGTCCTCTTCGAGGAACTCCTTGGAGTTCGGGTTGGTCAGGCCCGAGCTGTAGCTCGTCACCATGTAGTTCAGCGCATCGAGCCCGCCGCCGCTCTGGAAGGCCGGCTTGCCGTCCTTGATGAAGTCGCCGCCATAGGCGCTGACCAAAGTGGTGTAGTCGCAGATCGCCGCTTCCGCCTGCGACCAGCTCCACGAGATCGGCGTTGCCAGCAGGCCCTTGTCCTTGATGATCTTGGCCTGCTCGGCCAGTTCGTCCCAGGTCTTGGGCGGGCTCTTGATGCCGGCCTTTTCAAGGATTTCCTTGTTGTAGAACAGGTACTTGGTGTCGAGAATCCACGGCATGCCGTAAGACTTGCCGTCATAGGTGACGGTGGTCCAGGCGCCTGGAAGCACACCCTTCTTCATCTCCTCGGTGATGCGCGCGGAGACGTCGACGAGCACATTGTTGGAGGCATATTCGGCCGGCCAGATGACGTCGAACAGCACCACGTCGTAGCCGCCCGACCCCTGGGCCAGCACTGTCTTGTCGTGCAGGCCTTCGTAAGGCACGAATTCGAGATTGACCTTGATGTCGGGATTGGCCTTGCTGAAGGCTTCAGTCATCGCCCGCACGTCGGCCTCGCTATAGGCCGCCTGGGCCATGAACAGCGCGTTGATCGAGGTTTCGGCAAAGGCATGAGGCATGAAGGCGCCGCCGACGAAAGCCGCGCCGAGCAATGTCCTGCTAATCGATTTCAACATTTGATCCTCCATTTTTGACTTATGCAAATCCGTCCGGCGGCGCGCGTCACGCTGCCGTCTCGCCTGGGAAAGCACGGGGCCTTGGCCTCGCGATCTGTCGCAAGCGGCTGTCCTGGTCGAAAAATGCGGCGGCTCCAGCCGCCTTTGGTTCCCTGGAACTCTCGCGGTTCCTTATTAAGTCAACTGACTTGACTTATTACTTCTGCAATTATCATTGGAGTCAAGAGGGGAAAACAGTTGAGCGACATCAGCCCGATCCGCGCCACCAGCGGCACCAACCAGGAGGGCACCAGCGCCCACAATCGCCGTGTCATGATGGACGCGTTGCGGCTCAACGGAGCGCTGTCGCGGGCCGACCTGGCGCGGGCGACGCAGCTGACCAAGCAGGCCGTGTCCAACATCATCGAGGAGCTGGAACGCGACGGTTTCGTCGTCTCGCTCGACGCGGTGAGAAAGGGCAGGGGCCAGCCCTCGACGCCTTACCGTCTGGTGCCCGAAGGCGCCTTTGCCATCGGCCTGCAGATCGACCGCCACCTGACCCGCGCCGTCGCCGTCGACCTTGTCGGCACGGTTCTGGTGCGCGCCGAGGCCAAGCTGCCGCCCGACGATCCGCATGGCGGCGTCAAAATCATTCTCGGCGTGGTCGAGAGCATCAGGCGCGACCTCGCCGCGATCTCGGCGCTATCCGAAAAGCGCATCGTCGGCCTGGGTGTCGCCATGCCCGGTCCGTTCGGGCTGGAGGAGTTCGGCGACAACAAGTGGATGATGCCGGCCTGGCAGAAATATCCGCTGCTGGAGACGCTAGCCGCCGGCACCGGCCTCGACATCAGCCTGCAGAACGACTCCGCCGCCTGCGCCATCGCCGAGCGCATGGTGGGCGCCGCGCATGGGCTCGATCACGCCGTCTGCCTCTATGTCGGCTACGGCATCGGCGCCGGCCTGATCCTCAATGGCGAGCTCTACCGGGGCGGCAGCGGCAATGCCGGCGAAATCGGCATGGCGCTGCTGTCGCCGCGCGGCAGCGACGGTGCGGTGCTCGAGCATCGGGCCTCGCTGGCCTCGCTCTACCAGCAGCTGGAGCTCGACCCGTCCGAAACCGGCCTCTACGACCATGTCGCGGCGCTGGCCCTGGCCGAAGACCCGGCGCTGGTCGCCTGGGTCAGGGACGCGGCCATGGATCTGCGCTGGAGTGTCCAGCTCATCGAAACGCTTTTCGACCCGGAGACGGTGATCCTGACCAGTGGCGCGCCCGAGGCCCTGGCCCGTCTGATCGTCGAGGCGATGCTGCCGCTGCCGCTGTCGATCGCCAATCGCCCAGGGCGGACCTTGCCGCGCCTGCAGCTCGGCATCACCGACCCCTGGTCGATCGCTCTTGGCGCCGCCGCCGAGCCGATCGGCCGCGCCTTCGACCCACGCTTTTCGGCGATCCTCAAGACCCGTTCGGGCGGCTAGGGATTTTGCGCGTCGGTTCCTGATGTGAAAATAATTTGACAGGAAGGCAAATCTGCGTTTGCATCGGCCTGCCTGATGATGCGAGCGCGCGAGCTTTCGCTCAGGCGGGGAGAGATGCCGCGACAAGGCAATCTCCCGCACAGCATGATCAGAGCAGCCCGCTCAACCTACCAGTCGATGACGATCCGGAACTCGCAATTCCAGGGACAGGGCTCATAGCGCGACGAAGCTGACAACCAGCTGCGTCGGAGTGAATGAGAACCGACCTGGAGAAGCTGCATGTCCGTAGACCTGCTCGTGCGTGACGCATATGTGTATGTCGATCGCGGCTGGGAAATCGCCGACGGCTGGATCGCCGTCAAAGACAAGAGAGTCCATTCCGTGGGCAAGGCCGGCGACGAGCCGGTCGCCGCAAAGACCATCTCGGCGCGTGGCCGGCTGGTCACGCCGGGCCTGATAAACGCCCACCACCACATGTACCAGAACCTGACGCGGTCCTACGCGCCGGTGACCAACGGTTCGCTGTTCGAGTGGCTGACCGGGCTCTACCCGATGTGGGCCGGGCTGACCGAGGAATCGGTCTATGCCTCCACCTATGTCGCGATGACCGAGCTTTTGATGGGTGGCTGCACCACCTCGATGGACCACATGTATGTCCATCCCAGGCCCAGGCTGATCGATGCCCAGATCCGCGCCAGCACCGATATCGGTTTCCGTTTCTACGCGACACGCGGGTCGATGACGCGTTCGGTCGAGCATGGCGGCCTGCCGCCGGCCTCGGTGGTGCAGCGCGAGGACGACATCCTCGAAGACAGCGTCCGGCTGGTGGAGCGCTACCACGATGCCGGGCCGGGCGCGATGACGCGCGTGGCGCTCGCGCCGTGCTCGCTGTTCTCCGTGACCGAGCGGATCATGTCGGAATCGGCTGGGTTGGCCGACAAATACGATCTCCGGCTGCACACCCACCTCGCCGAGGATCCCGAGGAGGACAGATATTGCGCCGAGGTCTATGGCTGTACGCCGACCGAATATTTCGAGCGTGTCGGCTGGGCCAGCAAGCGCTCCTGGGTCGCGCATTTCATCTATCCGACTGATGCCGAGATCGGACGCCTCGCACATGCCGGCGTCTGCGCCACCCAGTGCCCCTGTTCGAACATGCTGATCGGCGGCGGCTCGGCCGACGCCATGGGGCTGCGCGCCCGCGGCATGCGCGTCGGCCTTGGCTGCGATGGCTCGGCTTCGACCGACCATGCGTCGATGTGGCTGGAGGCGCGCACGGCGCTGTTGCTCGGACGCTATCGCAACGGCCCGCATTCGATGTCGGCGCGCGATGCACTCGACATCGCGACGCGCGGCGGTGCTGCCTGTCTCGGCTGGGAGGATGAGATCGGCCATTTGAGGCCGGGCGCCTGTGCCGACCTTGTCGTCTGGAGCATGTCGGATGTGGCGCTTGCGGGTGCCCATAGCGATCCGGTCGAAGCCTGGCTGCGCTGCGGCCCTGCCGTTGCCGGCACCACCGTCGTCGCAGGCAAGGTGCTTGTCGAGGACTGCCGTCCGGTCATGGCCGAACTCGGCGACGTGCTGCGCGAGCATGCCCGCCATTCGCGCCGCATGCAGTGCCTCGAGGCCTGACCGTCACCAGCTCATTTCACCTGATGCCGCCGAGGCGGCTCATACTTCTGGGAGGAGGTATATCAATGACTGATCATGTTCATGCCCATATGGGCGAGCTTGAAGCGGTCGACGGCGTGGTCGGGGATGTCGAGGAGGTCATCCCCGCCAGGCGTCGCTTCGCATTGGGACTGCAGCAGGCGCTCGTGTCGAACGCCTGGCTCGATCCCATCTTCATCGCTTCGGTGGCGGGGTTCTCCGCCACCCTGGCGACAAATCTGGTGACCGCCACCTTTCTTGCCGCAGGCGTGGTCACCGTCATACAGAGCACCAGGCTGGTCCGCCTGCCGGTGGTGCAGGGGCCGTCCTCGGCCTTTTCGCCATTGGCCATCGGCTATTACAAGGCCGGGACGATTTCCGCGGCAAGCCTCGGCCTGATCATCGGCGCGGCACTCGTCTTCCTTGCCGCCGTCTGCGGCCAGTTCGCCAGGCTCAGGCGGCTGCTGTCCCCGGCCGTCTCCGGAACGATCATCACCCTTGTGGGGGTCGCACTGGCGGGTTTCACCTTCATGGAGTTCTTCGGCGGCAAATCGAGCCCGACCGCCATGTCGGCGCGGCCGATCAGCAGCGCATCGATCGCCTCGACGCCGGTGGCGAAGGTGGTGATCTGGGCGTCGATGCCTTCCTTTTCGAAGAAGCCTTTTTCCTTGGCGACCCAGATCTGGGAGCCGGTGGTGTAGGCGTCGACACCGAAGCGCACAGGCTCCAGGGTTTGCGCCCCGGCCATCCCGGCCGAGAAGAGCATGAGGCCTGATGCGAGGCTCAGGACAATCTTTTTGAAGCGGGTCATTTCGGTTCGTCCTCCGGCGAAAGGGCTGAACTGCCCTGGAATTGAATGGGGGCCAGCGCCATCACCTGATGGCTGGCGAGAAGATGCGGGACCATCCAGGAGCGCGAGGCGAGCGGCACGCTGCCGTCGCCCGAATGCACGAGTGCGGTGCTCCACAAAAGCGCGTCGCCCTCGCTGACCTCCAGCAGTTCGGCGACGTCTGCCGTTGCGTTGATCGCCGAGGTGCGCGTCGACAGCGACGCGCCGTCGATGACGGTGTACGGGGCAATGGCGGCAAGCGCGTCATGCTCCGTGCTCTCGTTGAAGGCGCTCGGCGGCACGCTGCGGGCGAGATAATGGTCGACCAGAATGCAGGGCTGGCCGTTGGCCAGAAAAAGCCAGCGCAGGCGGTGGGTCGGCCTTTCCTCCGCCTGGCCGAAAATGACGGCGATCTCTTTGGGTGCTGCGACCTGGTCGCGCCGGATCTCGCGAAACGACGCCTTCATGCCCGCCTTTTCGATCAGGTTCCAGAAGCCGGCGGAGCCGGTCAAGGCGTTGAGAATGGGCGGATTGGCGATGAAGGTGCCGACGCCATGCTTGTTCTTGAGCAGGCCCTTGGCCATCAGGTCGGCATAGGCCTCGCGCAGCGAATTGCGGCTGAGGCCGAGTATCCGGGAAATGTCGATTTCCGCCGGCAAACGGTCACCGGCCACCAGCTTTTGCTGGCGAATATACTGCAGGACACGTTCGGTGGCAGTTCCCGACATCGCTCTCTCCTCCAAGAGGTAGGACGTCCTACCTTTACGCAGGATCATGAAAGAGTCAAACTCGGTTGATCCATTTTTCAAAGGGAAGGCGCCATGTCGTGTTGTTCTCCGGGCCGATCCCCAGGCGATCCCGTTGCCGAGCCGGTTGCAGCGCCCGCAGCGCTCGAGGCCGGCAGTCATCCCGACATGACCCACTCGGACATGGCGTTCATACCGGCCGGGCGCTGGCTTCTCGGCGAGGATCGGGCGATCGCCAATCCTGGGGACGGCGAAGGACCGGTGCGAACAGTCGAGCTTCCGGCGTTCCTGCTCGACAAGACCGCGGTGACCAACCAAGCCTTTGCGTCCTTCGTCGCTGCCACCGGCTATGTGACGGAGGCCGAGCGCCTGGGCTGGTCTTTCGTCTTCATGGCCCAGATCCATCCTGACGCGGTGATCGCAACGGACGCCGACGCCAGCGCGCCGGACTGGTGGGCGCCGGTTCGCGACGCCTGCTGGCATCAGCCCGATGGCACAGGCTCCAGCTGGCGTGACCGGCGCGACCATCCGGTCGTCCATGTCTCATGGAACGACGCCGTTGCCTTCGCGAACTACGCCGGCAAGCGATTGCCGACGGAAGCCGAATGGGAAGCCGCGGCGCGTGGTGGGCTTGAGCGGGCGATCTATGCCTGGGGCGACGAGCTCAATCCCGGCGGCCGCCACATGTGCAACATCTGGCAAGGGCGCTTTCCGCTCAGCAACAGCGCCGAAGACGGGTACCTCGCGACAGCGCCGGCGCGCAGCTTTCCGCCCAATGGGTTCGGCCTCCACAACATGCTCGGCAATGTCTGGGAATGGACCGCTTCGCCCTGGTCGGGCGAGCCGACCGGATTGATGGCGATGCGCGGCGGCTCCTATCTGTGCCACGCCAGCTACTGCAACCGATACCGCGTTGCGGCCCGGACCGGCAACCACCACGGCGCGACCTCGAGCCATCTCGGTTTTCGCTGCGCCGGCGACCTTGCCGGGCAGTGATCGACCATGCCTGATCCGAATGGAAGTCCATAACCACATGGAATGAGTTCGCCGACGCATGTTATGGTGTGGAGCCGCGAAACGCGGTCTATCCTCGCAGAAACTAGGTCGTTGGGTTTGTCTGATTGGAGGATATAGATGATCAGCCGACGTTCACTTCTGGCAGCTGCCAGCATCATCTCGCTCGCCTCGCTGGGGCTTGCAGGCGTGGTTCCCGCTTATGCCCAGCAGAAGCAGGTCAAACTGCAACTCGCCTGGCTCTTCAATGGAGCCGCCGCCGGCGAAATCGTCGCCTTGAAGAAGGGGTTCTTCGCTGAAAAGGGCCTCGACGTCGAGATCCTTCCCGGTGGCCCGAACTCCAACACGGTGCAGGAGACGCTCTCCGGAGTGGCGCAGATCGCCACCGCCTATGCGCCCGAGATCATGTATGCTGCAAACCAGGGGCTGCCGATCAAGACCTTCGGCGCGGCCTTCCAGAAAGCGCCGCTGACCTTCTATTCGCTCGGCGAATCCAACATCAAGTCGGTGGCCGACTGGAAGGGCAAGCGCATCGGCGCGAGCCAGGGCGCGACCGCGCAGATCAAGGTCATGCTCGACCATAACGGAATGAAGCTCGACGACATCACCTTCATCCAGGCCCAGATCCCCGGCCTGCTCCAGGGGCAGGTCGACGTCGTCGCCTCCTGGCCGACCAACGTTGCCCAGAACGTGCCGATCGTACAGAATCCGGCTGGCTACAACACCCAGAGTATCTGGGACAACGGGCTGCAGTTCCAGTCCAACTACTACATCGCCCGCACCGACCTGATCGGCTCCGACAGCGACATGCTGGTGAAGTTCCTCGAGGCCTGCGACAAGGGCTGGGCCTATGCCGCCGACCATCCCGAAGAGGCCATCGACATGGTTGCCTCGATGTCGAGCGCGATCGAGAAAGACAAGGAGCTCGCCTCGCTCAAGGTCATCGTGTCGGACTTCATCTACACCGACGAAACCCGCGAGCACGGCTTTGCCAACATCAGCAAGGACCGCTGGAATGCGACGCTGCAGACCTACGCCAAGATCGGCGAGATCAAATCCGAACTGACGGCGGACGACGTCTTCGACGGCAGCATCCTTGCGGCAGCACAGAGGACGAAGCGGTGAACATGATGGCGACAATCGCTGCTTCCGGGGCCACCCGTTCCGGCGACGCCCACTCTGGCGACGTCCGTCTCTCTCAGGCACGCAACGCCATCGAGATCGACAATGTCGCCGTGACCTTCGGCGGCAGCGCGCGGGCGGTGCGGGCCATCGACAATGTCTCGCTGACCGTGCGCGAAGGCGAGTTCGTCTCGCTGATCGGCCATTCCGGCTGCGGCAAGTCCACCTTGCTGCGCACCATCGCCGACATCATCGCGCCGACCGAAGGCAAGGTTGCCATCTTCGGCGGAACGCCGGCGGCGGCGCGCGCCTCGCGCACATTTTCCATGGTGTTCCAGCAATCGGTGCTGATGCCCTGGGCCAAGGTGATCGACAATGTCCGCCTGCCGTTCGAGGTCGGCGGGGCCAACCCGAAGGCCGGCAACTTCATGGACCCGCATGAGGCGCTGAAGCTTGTCGAGCTGGAAGGGTTCGAGGATGCCTTGCCGTCGGAGCTGTCCGGCGGCATGCGCCAGCGCGTCTCGATCGCGCGGGCGCTCGTCACAAGGCCGAAGGTCCTGCTCATGGACGAGCCTTTCGGCGCGCTCGACGAGCTGGTGCGCGACACGCTGAATGTCGAGCTGCTGCGGATCTGGAAGCAGAGCGGGATGACCATCGTCTTCGTCACCCATTCGCTGCATGAGGCGGTTTTCCTGTCGCAGCGTGTCGTGGTGATGAGCCGACGTCCGTCGCGGATCGGCGGAATTCTCGAAATCGACCTGCCGGAAGAGCGCGACCTTGCCCTGAAGGACGCCCCTGAACTGGGCCACCACGTCGCCAGGCTGCGCGACATGCTGGGAGCTGGATAAGCCATGAGCGTTGACCGTTCCATCGAAACCGCCGCCCCATTGCCTCGCATCTTGGAGTGAACCCCTCGGGCTGGACCACGGGACACGGAAGAACTGATACGCTCTGTGGGCCTCAATCGGAGAAGGCTCATGAAGTCCCGAGGTCCATATCGACGGCACTCAACGCCGTTCAAGCTGCA
>JAESGW010000545.1_pt1 | contig 27708 bp, 29 predicted proteins | sample 9269791 | NCBI WGS metagenome assembly JAESGW01 (sample SAMN16773120, study PRJNA677053) | algae metagenome | isolation source: Aphanocapsa lilacina HA4352-LM1 and co-occurring heterotrophs from near cave... | place: USA: Maniniholo cave, near Haena, Kauai, HI | collected 2009-07-28 | reverse complement strand
CACGCCGGTGCGGACGTCCTTCGTCTTCGGCAGCCAGGAGCTCTACGACTGGGTCGATGACAACCCGCGGGTGCGGATGTTGCGCACCGAGACGACGAACTCCCCCGCGGCGATCGCCCAGCAGCCGGCGATGACCTCGATCAACACGGCCCTCCAGGTCGACCTGTTCGACCAGGCCAACGCCTCGCGGATCGGGACCCGGATCCACAGCGGCTTCGGCGGTCAGACCGACTTCACGGTCGGGGCCAGCCACTCCCCCGGCGGGCGGGCGTTCATGGCGCTGCGGAGCTGGCACCCGAAGGCCGACGTGTCCACGATCGTGCCGCTGGTGGACGAGCCGGTGACGTCCTTCCAGCACGGCGCCGTCATCACCGACCAGGGTGTCGCGTGGATGTGGGGGCGCGACGAGCGCACGCAGGCGCGCAACCTGATCGAGCACGCCGCCCACCCGAGCGTGCGCGACGACCTCTGGGAGGAGGCGCGGGCGCTCGGCCTCGCGTAGCCTGCGGCCGTCAGGCCGGCGGGTAGGCGACCGTCAGGCCACGAAGACGCAGAACACGTGCCCCGCCGGGCTGGCGTACGCGCGCAGTGGCTCGTCGGGATCGTCGGTGCGGTCCAGGCGCAGCCCACCCCCCAGCTCCAGCACCCGCTCGTGGACCGCGTCGAGCGCCGTGCGCGACGGCACGGTGGTGTCGAGGTGCGAGACCGACGGATGGCCGGGGTCGGGCCAACGGCTGGCGACCAGCCGCTCGACCTGCTGGATCGCGAGGCACCGGCGGCCGTCGGGGTGGGTGAGGACGAGCCAGTCGGCGTCGTCGGGGCCCGACGCCGGGACCTCGTCGCCGGGCCGGTAGGCCAGGCCGAGCAGGTCGCGCCAGAACTCCGCCTCGCCGCGCACGTCGACGGCGTCGAGCACCGTGTGCAGCAGCTGCGGGGCGACGGGCGGGAAGTCGCTCACACAGCGACCCTACGACGTGTCAGGATCGCGGCATGGCAGCCAGACCCGCCTGGATCCAGGTCTTCCTCGACACCCCGGCGGACCAGTACGAGCACGCCGTGGCGTTCTGGACGGCGGTGACGGGCTGGCCCGCGTCCGAGCGGCGCGGCGAGGACGGGCAGTTCGTCACCCTGGTGCCCGCTGTGGGCCCGGCGTACCTCAAGCTGCAGGCCGTCAGCGGCGCGGCGGGGGTGCACCTCGACCTCGACTCCGCGGACAGGCCCGCCCTCGTCGAGCGGGCCCGGGCGCTGGGTGCGACGACTGCGTGGACCTACCACGACGTCGAGGTGATGCGCTCCCCCGGCGGCCTCACGTTCTGCCACACGCTCGTCGACGGCGAGCCCGTCCTGGTCCGCGACGGGGCGACGATCCTCGACCAGGTGTGCCTCGACATCCCGTCCTCGCACTGGGAGGCGGAGGTCGCCTACTGGGCCGAGCTGAGCGGCCGCGAGCCCGAGGTCGGCGCGCTGCCCGAGTTCGTCCGCCTCGTCGAGGAGGGTCGGGTCCGGCTGCTGCTCCAGCGCCTCGACGAGCCGGACGGGCCCGTGCGTGCCCATCCCGACCTCGCCACCGCGGACCGGCGCGGGGACACGACGCGCCATCTGGGGTGGGGCGCGACGCTGGTCGCCGAGCACGACCACTGGACGGTGCTGGAGGCTCCGGGCGGGCAGGTCTACTGCCTCACCGACCGCGACCCGGCGACCGGCCGGGCTCGCTCGGTGTGACCGACGGCACGGAGCGGGTGGGCCGCGTCGTGCGTACTGTCGGTATGTGACCTCACGCCGCCTCCTCCCCCACGCCGTCCTCGCCGCCTCACTCGCCCTCCCGGCGGCTCCCGCGACCGCTGCCGGCCTGACGGTCCCGGTGCAGTGCGAGATCGGCTCCGAGACGGTGCTGGCGTGGGACGACGTGGCCTACGACCTGCGCGGGACGTGCGGTGTGGTCCGGGTGACCGCCGATGCCGCGACCGTCACCATGCCCGCCGCGACCCGGCTCGTCGTCGAGGGGGCCGACAACACGATCACGGCGAAGTCGGTGTACGACGTGCTGGTCACCGGCACGTCCAACGCCGTCACCACCCCGTCGATCACCACCCTCGCCGTCACTGGCGCAGGGTCGGACGTCGCGGTGGCGGGGCTGGTCGAGACGGCGGAGCTGACCAGCACCGGGTCGTCGCTGACTGCCGACACGGTCCACGTGCTCCGACTCCGCGGCACCGACGTCGTGACCGCGCGCCAGGCGTACCGCACCCGCGTCACCGGGTCGGACAACGTGGTGCGGCTGCGGCGCAGCGACCGGCTCGTGCTCACCGGCGACCGCAACGCCGTCACGGTCGAGCGTGGCCGTACGACGGTGCGGGACCGCGGCACCGCCAACGTGCTCGACCTGCGTCGCCGTACGCGCCGCTGACGTCCCGCGGTGCCCCCGATGGACTTCCACGCGCACGGGCGGAAGTCCATCAGGGCCTGAGCGTGACGACTCCCGATCCCGCCTGAACGTCCACCCGAGTGAGTGGAAGCTCAGCGGCGGGTCAGGCGAGGGCGCCGTCGCGGACCGTCAGCCGGCCGGCGTACACGGTGTGCACGACGCGCGAGGTGAGGCTGCGGCCGTGCCACGGGTTGTTGCGCGACAGGGACGCCGACGCGTCGCGATCGACCGTGACCGAGGAGTCGGGGTCGACGAGCACGACGTGGGCCGGGTTGCCCGGCGCCAGCGGCCGGCCCTGGTCCTCGAGCCGGGCGATCCGGGCCGGGGTCACCGACATCACGCGGGCGACGTCGGCCCAGGACAGGTCCGGCAGGGCCGTGCGCACCACGCCGAGCGCCGTCTCGAGGCCGACCATCCCGAAGGCCGCATCGACGAAGGCGTGCTCCTTGTCGTGCCGGGCGTGCGGCGCGTGATCGGTGGCCACGGCGTCGATCGTGCCGTCGGCGAGCGCGGCGCGGAGGGCCTCGACGTCCTCCTGCGGGCGCAGCGGCGGGTTGACCTTGTAGGTCGGGTCGTAGCCGGTGAGCAGGTCGGTGGTCAGCAGGAGGTGGTGCGGCGTGACCTCGGCGGTGACGTCGATGCCCAGGCCCTTGGCCCAGCGCAGTACCTCGACCGACCCGGCGGTCGAGACGTGGGCGACGTGCACGCGCGAGCCGGTGTGGCGCGCGAGCATGACGTCGCGGGCGACGATGACCTCCTCGGCGATGCCGGGCCAGCCGGGCAGCCCCAGTCGCCCGGAGAGCTCGCCCTCGTGGCAGCACGCGGAGGGCCCGGCGAGGGACGGGTCCTGGGAGTGCTGCGAGACGACGCCGCCGAACGCCTTGACGTACTCGAGCGCCCGGCGCATCACGCGCGCGTCGTGCACGCACTTCCCGTCGTCGGAGAACACGGTGACCCCGGCGCGGGAGCGGTGCATCAGGCCGAGCTCGGCGAGCTCCTCGCCCGCCAGGCCGCGGGTGACCGCGCCGACCGGCTGGACGTGCACCAGGCCGGCCTCGCGACCGAGCTCCCACACGCGGGTCGCGGCCTCGGCCGTGTCGGTGACCGGGGAGGTGTTCGCCATCGCGAGGACGGCGGTGTAGCCGCCCAGCGCGGCGGCCTGCGACCCGGTCCGGATCGTCTCGGCGTCCTCGCGTCCGGGCTCGCGGAGGTGGGTGTGCAGGTCGACGAGGCCGGGCAGGGCGACGAGGCCGTCGGCGTCGATCGTCTCCGCGCCGCTGGGGGCGGAGTCGACGAACGTCCCGGAGTCGTCGACGAAGAGGTCGGCGGGCTCCTCACCGAGCAGCGAGGCCCCCTTGATCACCAGCGACATCAGGCAACTCCTCCTTCGGGCTCTCCCGCGAGCAGGTGGTAGAGGACGGCCATCCGGATCGCGAGCCCACTGGAGACCTGCTCCAGCACGACGGACTGCGCGGCGTCGGCGGCGTCGGCGGCGATCTCGAGACCGCGGTTCATCGGTCCGGGGTGGCAGATCGGCACGTCCGGGCCGAGCAGCGCGAGCCGGTCGCGGGTGAGTCCGTAGCCGACGGTGTACTCGCGCGCGCTCGGGAAGAACGCCCCCGACATCCGCTCGCGCTGGACGCGCAGCATCATCACGGCGTCCACGACACCGTGGACCCCGGCCCCGCGCAGCACCTCGTCCACGTCGTACGACGTCTCGAACCCCGCGGTGGCCGACCAGGCGCCGATGCCGCTCGGCATCAGCGTCGGCGGCGCCACCACGGTCACGCGGGCGCCGAGGCGGGTGAGGCACTGCACGTTGGAGCGGAAGACCCGGCTGTGGGTCAGGTCCCCGATGATCGCGACGTGCCGGCCCTCGAGGGAGCCGAGGTGCCGCTGGAGGGTGTAGGCGTCGAGGAGGGCCTGGGTGGGGTGCTCGTGCATCCCGTCGCCGGCGTTGACCACCGCCGCGTCGACCCACTCGCTCACCTGCAGGGCCGCGCCGCTGGCGGGGTGGCGGATGACGAGGCCGTCGACGCCCATGGCGCAGACCGTCAGCACGGTGTCGCGCAGGCTCTCGCCCTTGGACGCGCTCGAGCCCTTGGCGCTGACGTTGATCACGTCGGCGGAGAGCCACTTGCCCGCGATCTCGAACGACGAGCGGGTCCGGGTGGAGTCCTCGAAGAACATGTTCACGACCGTGCGGCCGCGCAGCGCCGGGAGCTTCTTGACCTCGCGACCCTGCACGTCGTGCATGTCGGCGGCGGTCTCGAACAGCTGGAGGATCTGGTCGGTGGACAGGTCGTCGATGGACAGCAGGTGCTTCACGAGATGGTCACCTCGTCGGTGCCGTCGACCTCGCTGAGCCGTACGCTCACACGCTCGGCGAGGGCGCTGGGCAGGTTCTTGCCGACGTGGTCGGCGCGGATCGGCAGCTCGCGGTGGCCGCGGTCGACGAGGACCGCCAGGCGTACGGCGCTCGGCCTGCCCAGGTCGGCCAGCGCGTCGAGCGCGGCGCGGATCGTGCGACCGGAGAACAGCACGTCGTCGACCAGCACCACGATCTTGCCGTCGATGCCGCCCGCCGGCAGCGCGGTGCGGTGGGCGCGCCGGGTGGGCTGGGAGCGAAGGTCGTCGCGGTACATCGTCACGTCGAGCTCGCCGACGGCGACGGGTGCGCCCTCGACCGCGGCGATCTTCTCGGCGATCCGCTTCGCGAGGGGTACGCCGCGGGTGTGCAGGCCGAGCAGCACCAGGTCGGTGGCACCCTTGTTGCGCTCGAGCAGCTCGTGCGAGATGCGGGTCAGGGCCCGGGAGATGTCACGGGCGTCGAGGACGGTGCGGTCGGCCCGCTCCGTCGTGGGACCTGGGCTGGCTTCGTCTGGGGCAGGCATCTGCGCGCCGGACCTCCTTCTCCGCCTCACGGGACGGCTCGTTAAAGGATGTCGATCGGGCCCGACCCTACAGGTGACCGGGCACTTCCTCACGCTGTGGAGCGTCGACCGGGCACTTCCTCAGGCCGTGGAACGTCGACCGGGCACTTCCTCACGCCAGAACGCGTGACGAGGTGCCCGGTCAGCGCCCGTAGACGTGACGAAGCGCCCGGTCAGCGCTCGAGGATCGCGACGACTCCCTGGCCGCCCGCGGCGCAGATGGAGATCAGCGCCCGGCCAGACCCCTTCTGCGCGAGCAGCTTCGCGGCCACCGGGACGATCCGGCCACCGGTGGCGGCGAACGGGTGCGCCGCGGCCAACGAGGAGCCGTTGACGTTGAGCTTGTCGCGGTCGATCGCGCCCAAGGGTGCGTCGAGGCCGAGGCGTTCCTTGCAGAACACCGGGTCCTCCCAGGCGGCGAGGGTGGAGAGGACCTGCGAGGCGAAGGCCTCGTGGATCTCGTAGAAGTCGAAGTCCTGGAGCGTCAGGCCGTTGCGCTCGAGCATCCGCGGGACGGCGTACGCCGGGGCCATCAGCAGGCCCTCGTGCCCGTTGACGTAGTCGACGGCCGCGGTCTCCGCGTCGACGAGGTGGGCGAGCACCGGCAGGCCACGCTCGGCCGCCCACTCGTCGCTGGACAGCAGCACCGCGGACGCGCCGTCCGACAGCGGCGTGGAGTTGCCGGCGGTCATCGTGGCGGCCGCCCCCCTGCCGAAGACCGGCCTGAGCGTGGCGAGCTTCTCGACCGACGAGTCGGGGCGCATGTTGTTGTCGCGCTCCACGCCCCGGAACGGCGTGACCAGGTCGTCGTGGAACCCCTCCTCGTAGGACCGGGCGAGGTTGTGGTGCGAGCGGGCCGCGAGCTCGTCCTGCGCCTCGCGGGTGATCCGCCACTCGAGCGCGGTGAGGGCGGCATGCTCACCCATGGACAGCTTCGTGCGCGGCTCGCCGTTCTGCGGGATGTCGAGTCCGATGTCACCGGGCCGGATCGCGCCGAGGGCCTTGATCCGGGACGCGGTGTCCTTGGCGGAGTTGACCTTCATCAGCTTGCGGCGGAGCTTGTCGCTGATCGCGACGGGCGCGTCCGAGGTGGTGTCCGTCCCACCCGCGACACCGGCGTCGATCACGCCGAGCGCGATCTTGTTGGCCACCTGGATCGCCGCCTGGAGCCCCGTGCCGCAGGCCTGCTGGATGTCGGTGGCCGGGGTCTCCGGAGCGAGCCGGGAGCCGAGCACCGACTCACGGGTGAGGTTGAAGTCGCGCGAGTGCTTGAGCACGGCTCCGGCGACGACCTCGCCGAGGCGCTCGCCGCGCAGCTCGAAGCGGTCCACGAGCCCGTCGATCGCGGCGGTGAGCATCTCCTGGTTGGAGACGCCGGCGTAGACGGTGTTGCTCCGGGCGAACGGGATGCGGTTGCCGCCGAGCACGGCGACGGGACGGGTGGTGGGCTGCATGTCCATATCCTGTCCGGTGTGGTGCCTCCCGCCAACCGCATGAGGGGCACGTCACGAATGGTGGACTCCGGGTGTCACTCGGAGTTACATGTCCTCGTCCGCCGCGCTACCGGAAGGCCCCCGACCCCCATGAGCGACCGCTACCAGGGCTTCGCGTCCACCTCGATCGGCCAGCTGCTGGTCAAGAACCTCGGCCTGCCCAACCCCACCCCGCTGGAGCGGTGGTCGGGCGGCGACGTCCTGGTCGACGGTCTCGTCGTGCTCGGCGGCGAGGGCCGGCTCGCCGAGGCCCTCCCCCGCACCCTCGACGGGCTCGGCATCGCCTCCGCGACGACGCTCGACGACGGGGCGCGGGCGAAGGCCCTCGTCTTCGACGCGACCGGCATCACCGACACCGCGGGGCTCCTGGCGCTCCAGCAGTTCTTCACGCCTCTCATGCGTCGCCTCGAGACGTGCCCCCGCATCGTCGTGATCGGCAGGCCGCCCGAGCAGCGCACCGACTCCGAGCGCATCGCGCAGCGCGCCCTCGAGGGCTTCACCCGCAGCCTCGGCAAGGAGGTCGGCCGCGGGGGCACCGTGCAGCTGGTGTACGTCGCCCCGGCCGCCGACGGTGCGATCGCCTCCACCCTGGCCTTCCTCCTCTCGCCCAAGTCGGCGTACGTCTCGGGCCAGGTCGTGCGCATCGGCGCCCACGGGGCGACGAGCACCGACGACGTCGCCGACTGGACCCGCCCGCTGGCGGGCAAGGTGGCGCTCGTCACCGGCGCGAGCCGCGGCATCGGCGAGGAGATCGCGCGCGTCCTGCACCGCGACGGCGCCACGGTCGTCGGCGTCGACGTGCCGCAGGCGGCCAGCGAGCTGCAGACCCTCATGGCCGAGCTCGAGGGCGACCACCTCGTGCTCGACATCACCGCGAAGGACGCCCCGCAGCGGATCGCGCACCACCTCCGCGAGCACCACGGCGGGGTCGACGTCGTCGTCCACAACGCCGGCATCACGCGCGACAAGAAGCTCGCCAACATGGCCGCGGACCGCTGGAGCAGCGTGGTCGCGGTCAACCTCACCGCTCCCGAGCTGATCACCCGCGAGCTGCTCGACGCCGGCGTCGTCAACAGCGGTGGGCGCATCATCGGCGTCGCCTCGATCGCGGGCATCGCGGGCAACGTGGGCCAGACCAACTACGCGACCTCCAAGGCCGGTGTCATCGGCCTCGTCGAGAGCCTGCGCGACGAGCTCGACGACGGCATCACCGTCAACGCCGTCGCGCCGGGCTTCATCATCACGCAGATGACCGCGGCCGTCCCGTTCGCGACCCGCGAGGTGGGCCAGCGGCTCAACGCCCTGTCGCAGGGTGGCCTGCCCGTCGACGTCGCGGAGACCATCGCGTGGTTCGCCAGCGCCGGCTCGGGTGCGGTCAACGGCAACGTCGTGCGCGTGTGCGGCCAGATGATGCTGGGCGCCTGATGGCGAACGCGAGCGAGGCGCGGACCCTCACCGGCGAGCCCGGCCGCCTCGGCACGCTGGTCCGCGCCGCCCTGCCGGTGGTTCCGGGCGTCAACCGGCTGCCGGGCGTCCGCAAGGGCTCCGCCCGCGACTTCGCCGGTCTGTCCTACCGGCGTGAGCAGGTCGTGGTGGAGCGCGCCCGCGTGGAGGCGTACGCCGCCGTGTGCGGCTTCCCGCGCCGCGACACGGTGCCGGTGACCTACCCGCACCTGCTGGCCTTCCCGCTGCACATGGCGATCATGGGCGACCCGGCGTTCCCCTACCCCGCGATCGGGATGGTGCACGTCGAGAACACCGTCACCGCGCACCGCGGCGTCGGCATCGGCGAGACGCTCGACGTGGCCACGTCCGTCGGCGCGCCGCGGCCCCACGCGCGCGGGGTGCTCCTCGACTTCGTCACCACCGTGACCGCCGACGGCGAGACGGCCTGGGAGTCCAGCTCGACCTACCTGCGTCGCGGCCGCACGGTCGACGGTGAGCCAGCCGCCGGCCTGTCGATCACGGATGCGCCCACCGGTGGCGTCGAGTGGCGGCTGCCCGGCGACCTCGGACGCACGTACGCCGAGGTGTCGGGCGACGCGAACCCGATCCACCTCCACCCCCTGACGGCGAAGGCCCTCGGCTTCCGGCGCCACATCGCGCACGGCATGTGGACGCTGGCGCGGTCGGTGGCGGCCATCGAGAACCGGCTGCCCGACGCCGTGACCGTCGAGGCCGCGTTCAAGAAGCCGGTGTTCCTTCCCGGCACGGTCGCCTTCGCTGCCCGTCCGGACGACACCGGGTGGACCTTCGCGTTGACGAACCCGAAGGGCGGGTCGCCCCACCTCCTGGGCCGGACCGCTCCAGCCTGACGGGCGCTGCTGCTAGCTGCGCCCGTCGCGGAGCCGGATCAGGCCTTCCTGGGCGACCGTCGCGACGAGCTCGCCCGACTGCGAGAACACCCGGGCGAGGGCCAGGCCCCGAGCGCCACCGGCGAACGGGGAGAACTGGTCGTAGAGCCACCACTCGTCGGCGCGGAAGGGCTTGTGGAACCAGATGGTGTGGTCCAGCGACGCCGGCTGGAGCCGCGGGGACGCGATGTGGATCCCGTGCGGCACGAGTGCGGCACCGAGCAGCGTGAGGTCGCTGGCGTAGGTGAAGGCGGCCTGCTGCACCGTGGCGTCGTCGGCGAGGGTGCCGTCGACCCGGATCCACAGCCGGGCGCGCGCAGCGTGCTCGGGGTCCTCCGGGAGCCCCTGGCCGGTGACGCCGACGTGGCGGATGTCGAGCGCCGCCCACTCGCGCTCCCAGTGCTCGGCGGCCTCGGGCCCGCGCTCGCGGGCGAGGTCGACCAGCGGCAGGCCGTCCTCGGGCGCCGGCACGTCCGGCATCCGGTCCTGGTGCTCGAGCCCCGGCTCGGGGACCTGGAAGTTGGCGGTCATGTAGTAGATCGGACGGCCGTGCTGACGCGCCGACACCCGGCGGGTCGCGAACGAGCGCCCGTCGCGGATGCGCTCGACGTCGTAGACGATGGGCACGGTCGTGTCGCCCGGGCGCAGGAAGTAGGAGTGCAGCGAGTGCAGCACGAAGTCGCCCTCCACGCTGCGGGTCGCCGCCACGACGGCCTGGGCGGCGACCTGGCCGCCGAAGACGCGCTGCCGCTCGGTGCGGGCCTGGGCGCCGCGGAACAGGTCGACCTCGAGGCGCTCGAGGTCGAGGAGGTTCGCGAGCTCCGCGGAGGTGCCCGCCATCAGCGGCCGTCCCAGCCGGGAGCGTCGTCGTCGCTGCCCTTGGGGCCGTCGTCGAGATCGGCCAGGAAGGCCTCGAAGGCGCTGCCGATCTCCTCGCCGGTGGGCAGCGGCTCGTCGCCCGCCAGCAGCGAGGACCCGCTCGACTCCGCCTCGCGGAACGAGTCGTACTGCTGCTCCAGGCCCCGCACCACGTCACCGACCTCGTCGTGGGTCGAGAGGTAGCGGTCGACCTCGGTCTCGGTGATCTCGGCCGCCTCGCGCAGCTCGCCGAGGTCGATCGTCAGGTGGCCGCCGATCTCGAGGTGCTCGAGCAGCACGAGCGCAGCCTGCGGGTACTCCATCTGGGCGAGGTAGTGCGGGATGTGCGCCACGAACCCCAGCGCGTCGAGCCCCCACTCCCCCAGGCGCACCTCGAGCAGCGCCTGCGCGCTCGCGGGGACGCGCAGCTCGCCCTGCCAGGGGCTCTCGCCGGGGACCAGCTCGGGACGGTTGGCGTGCGGGGTGATCGCGATCGGTCGCGTGTGCGGGACCGCCATGGGCACCGCCCCCAGGGTCACGGTCCGGGTGACCCCGAAGCGCTCGACCACCTCGCGCACCGCGCGGCAGAAGCCCTCCCACCGGGTGTCGGGCTCGGGGCCGGCCAGCAGCAGGAACGGTGTGCCGCCGGTGTCACGCAGCGCGCGGACGACCAGGCGGGGCGCCTCGTAGTCGGTGTAGCGGTCGCGGATGAAGGTGATGGGCGGGCGCCGTGCGCGGTAGTCGTGCAGCGCGTCCACGTCGAAGGTCGCCACGACCTTGCCGTCCGACAGGTCGGCGAGGTGACCCGCGGCCAGCTCGGCGGCCTTGCCCGCGTCGAGGAACCCGGTCAGGACGACCACCAGGGTGAGGTCGCCGGCGTCGGCCAGCACCTCCGCATCGTCGACGATGTGCACGAGTCGGTCGGCCATGGGCCAAGCCTAGGGCGTGCCGACAGGTGACCCGACACACACCCGCCCCTGTGGGCAGGCATTGTTACTCAGGGGTAACGTGATCTCGCCCTGTCCCTCGTTCCACCTCGAGTCCCATGGGAGTAGCCAGTGTCCCGTCCCCAGCGTGAGGTCGTCTTCGTCGACGGCGTGCGCACCCCGTTCGGCAAGGCCAAGGGCCAGTACGCCGAGACGCGCGCAGACGACCTCGTCATCAAGAGCATCCGCGAGCTGATGCGCCGCAACCCGTCCCTGCCGCCCGAGCGGGTCGACGAGGTGGCCATCGCCGCCACCACCCAGATCGGCGACCAGGGCCTGACCCTCGGCCGGACCGCCGCGCTGCTCGCCGGCCTGCCGCAGAGCGTGCCGGGCTACTCCATCGACCGCATGTGCGCCGGCGCGATGACCGCGGTGACCAGCACCGCGTCGGGCATCGCCTTCGGCGCCTACGACGTGGCTATCGCCGGCGGCGTCGAGCACATGGGGCGCCACCCCATGGGCGAGGGCGTCGACCCCAACCCGCGCATCCTGTCCGAGCGGATCGTCAACCCCGACGCCCTGGTGATGGGCAAGACCGCCGAGAACCTCCACGACCGCTACCCCACCATCACCAAGCAGCGCGTCGACGCGTACGCCGTGCGCAGCCAGCAGAAGACCAAGGCCGCCTACGACGACGGCAAGATCCAGCCCGACCTCGTCCCGGTCGCGACCCGTTCGGCCGACGCCGGCTGGGGCCTGGCCACGATCGACGAGCCGATGCGCCCCGAGACGACCCTCGAGTCGCTCGCCGGGCTGAAGACCCCGTTCCGCTCGCACGGCAACGTGACAGCCGGCAACGCCGCCGGCATCAACGACGGCGCGACCGCCGCCCTGCTCGCCGACGAGGAGACCGCGCGCGAGCTCGGCCTGCCGGTGAAGATGCGGCTGGTGACGTACGCCTTCGTCGGCGTCGAGCCCGAGGTGATGGGCGCCGGACCGATCCCGGCCACCGAGAAGGCCCTCAAGCTCGCCGGTCTCACCATCGACGACATCGGTGCCTTCGAGGTCAACGAGGCCTTCGCCGTGCAGGTGCTCGCGTTCCTCGAGCACTACGGCATCGCCGACGACGACCCGCGCGTGAACCCCTACGGCGGCGCCATCGCCATGGGCCACCCGCTGGCGTCGTCCGGCGTACGCCTGATGAACCAGCTCGCGCGCGCCTTCGAGAAGCGCCCGGAGGTCCGCTACGGCCTCACCACCATGTGCATCGGCATCGGCATGGGCGGCACCGTGATCTGGGAGAACCCGCACTGGACTGGAGACAACGCATGAGCACCGACATCTTCGAGCGCGCGCGGGCGATCGTGTCCGACGCCGAGCGCGTGACGCAGGCGCACCTGCGCACGGTCGCCCTGCCGGGCGTGACCTTCGGCCTGATCACCCTCGACAACGGCGAGGACCACACCAAGCCCAACACCTTCGGCCCGGCCTCGCTGCTCGCGCTCGGCGAGGCGATCGACGCGGCCCTGGCCGACGACTCGATCGACGCCGTCGCGGTGACCGGCAAGCCGTTCATCCTCGCCGCGGGTGCCGACCTGACGTCGATCCAGGGCGGCGGGCCCGACGCCGTGCGGATCGTGGCCGAGCTCGGCCACGCGGTCTTCCGCAAGCTCGGCGAGGGCGGCAAGCCGTCGTTCGGCCTGATCAACGGCCTCGCCCTCGGCGGCGGCCTCGAGGTCGCGCTGCACTGCACCTACCGCACCGTCATGGACTCCGCCCCCGCGCTCGGCCTGCCCGAGGTCATGCTCGGCCTGGTCCCCGGCTGGGGCGGCGCGTGGCTGGTGCCGAACCTCGTCGGTGCCGACAAGGCCGTCACGCTGATCCTCGAGAACCCGCTCAACCAGGGCAAGACCCTCGGCGGGCAGGCGGCGTACGACTTCGGGCTGGCCGACGCGGTCTTCAACGGTGCCGACTTCCTCGAGCAGTCACTGCTCTGGGCGGCGTCGGTGGTGCGCGGCGAGACCGTCGTCGAGCGCCCGGAGGTCGACCGCGGCGAGGCGTGGGACGCCGCGATTGCGCGGGCCGAGGGCATCGTCGCCGCCAAGACCGGCGGCGCCTCCCCCGCGGCCGCCAAGGCCGTCGAGCTCATCGCCGCGGCGCGCGACAGCGACCGTGACGCCGGTTTTGCCGCCGAGGACGACGCCCTCGAGGCGATGTCGCTGACCGCGGAGCTGCTGGCCTCGCTCTACTCATTCGACCTCGTGCAGAAGCGGGCCAAGCGCCCCGCGGGCGCGCCCGACAAGTCGCTGGCCCGCCCGGTGACCAAGGTCGGCATCGTGGGCGCCGGCCTGATGGCCAGCCAGCTGGCGCTGCTGTTCGTACGCCGCCTCGAGGTGCCGGTCGTGCTGACCGACCTCGACCAGGAGCGCGCCGACAAGGGCGTGGCCTACGTGCACGCCGAGATCGACAAGCTGCTCGCCAAGGGCCGGATCAACCAGGACAAGGCCAACCGCCACAAGGCCCTCGTCTCCGGCGAGACCGACAAGCAGGTCGCCTTCGGCGATGCCGACTTCGTCATCGAGGCCGTCTTCGAGGAGATGTCGGTCAAGAAGACGGTCTTCGCCGACGTCGAGAAGGTCGTCAGCGCCGAGTGCGTGCTGGCCACCAACACCTCCTCGCTGTCCATCACCGAGATGGCGGCCGACCTCGAGCACCCCGAGCGGGTCGTCGGCTTCCACTTCTTCAACCCCGTCGCGGTGATGCCGCTGCTGGAGATCGTCAAGGGCGACGCCACCGACGACGCGACCCTGGCCACCGCCTTCGCCACCGGCAAGGCGCTCAAGAAGACGTCGATCCTGGTCAAGGACAGCCCGTCCTTCATCGTGAACCGCCTGCTGGGCCGCTTCATGAGCGAGGTCGGCCGCATCGTCGACGAGGGCACGCCGGTCTCCGTGGCCGACAACGCCTTCGCGGGCATCGCGCCGATGCCGCCGTTCGTGCTGCTGTCCCTGGTCGGCCCCGCCATCGCGCTGCACAACAACGAGACGCTGAAGGGCGCGTTCCCCGACCGCTTCTACGTCTCCCCCGCCCTCGAGCGGATCGTGGCGGCGCGCAAGCCGGCCTACTACGGCCCCGACGGCAACCTGGACCCCGAGGTCGAGGCCCTGCTGGAGAAGCCGGAGTCGCCGGTCGTGCTGACCGCCGACGAGGTGCGCGAGAAGACGCTCGCCGGCCTCGCCGAGGAGGCGCGCCTCATGCTCGACGAGGGTGTCGTGGCCGCTCCGCAGGACATCGACCTGGCCATGATCACCGGCGCCGGGTTCTCGTTCTGGAACGGCGGCCTGACCTTCATGCTCGACGTGAAGGGCATCTCGGAGAAGGCGACCGGCAAGCGCTTCCACTGATCCGTACGACCACCGCTGGGCGGTGCGTGAGGAGGGTTTCCGGACTCCGGAATCCTCGTCACGCACCGCCCTTGGCGTGCCAGGAGCGCGACACGCCGGTCAGCGGGGGCTCAGGAGGATTCGCGCGCCTGACAATCCTCCTCACCCACCGCTTGCTGCACCCGACGAACCAGAACGACCCCCCACGTCGTCGGTAGGGGTGACCCACTCCCACCCTTCGAGGAGCTCCCATGACCCGACGCGACCCGGCGGCCTTCGCCGAGTTCGTCGCCGCACGGTCTGCGTCCCTGCACCGCACGGCCTACCTGCTGGTCGGTGAGCGCCAGCTGGCCCAGGACCTGTTGCAGGAGGCGCTGACCAAGACGTACGTCGCGTGGCCGCGGCTGCGCGACCCGGGCAAGGCCGAGGCCTACACCCGCAAGGCGATCACGACGACCGCCATCACGTGGTACCGCCGACGCAGCTGGGGCGAGCGGCCCACCGACACCGTGCCCGAGCGGGTACGCGCCGACCACGCCGACGACCTCACCACCCGCGACCTCCTGTGGGCGGCCCTCCAGACGCTGCCGCCGCGGCAGCGTGCGGCGATCGTGCTGCGCTTCTACGAGGACCTCTCGGAGGCCCGTACTGCCGAGGTCCTCGGCTGCGCGCCCGGCACCGTCAAGAGCCAGGTCTCGGCCGGGCTCCGCAAGCTCCGCGACCACCTGGGCGAGCGCGCCGACGCCGACGTGCTGCCGCTGCACCTGCTGGAGGTGACCCGATGACCGGGCTCCTGAACGACGTCATGCACGACCGCGCCGACCACCTCGACCCGCCCCTCGTGGACCTGGAGGCGATCACCCGCGACGGCGACCGTCGGGTACGCCGCCGGCGAACGGCCCTCCTCGGCGGGGTCGCCGCGGCGTCCGTCGTGCTGGTCGCCGGCTCGGCGCTCCTCGGCGCCGGTCGCGGCTCCGCGCCCGACGCCGACCGGGCCGACGTCGCCGACGGCACCAGCAGCGCGCCTGTCGCGCTGTCGTGGGTCGAGGGCAGCACGCTGCGGCGCGTCGGCAGCCCCGACGTGGACCTGGGGGTCGAGGTGCGTGCCTGGGTGTGGGTGGGCGAGGACATCGTGCTCACCGACGACGATCACAGGGTCCTGCTGTGGACCGGGGACGCGCTCGACGTGATCGGACGCACGGCACCCGCCGCGCCCGACGATCCCGAGATCGTCTCCGACGCGTCCTTCGCGGCCTGGGTCGACGAGGAGGGCCGCGTGAGGAGGTACGACGTCCGCGACGCCGAGGTCGTCACCGCGCCCGACCTGCCCGGCCGGCGTGCCCGGGTGACCGCGATCGACGGCGCGCAGGTCTACGCGGCGGACACCGCCGGCGTCTACGCCTGGCAGCCGGCGTCTCCCGACTCCTACCGGACGATCAGCGAGGACCCGCGGCAGGTCGTCATCGACGCCGAGGGCGGCACCCTGCTCGTCGCGGACGGTGGCCGGCGCGCCAGGGTCAGCGGGCCGGGCGGCGACCTCACCATCACCACCGACAGCTTCGCCAACCTCGCTCCCGACGGGCGCCACCTGGTCTCCGAGACCGACGACCAGGGGGTGCTGCTCGACACGACCACGGGCGCGCGGGTCCCGCTCGACACGGGGTACGCGTGGGCCCTCCCCTACCAATGGCTCGACTCCGACAGCGTCGCCGTGCTGGCGTTCAGCGGGACCTCGAGCGGCATCGAGGAGGACCAGCCGCACCTGCTGTCCTGCGCGGTGTCGACCGGCGCCTGCGGACCGGGCCAGGCGCTCCCGGCACGGTTCCAGCTTCCGCTGGGGGTCAGCTTCACGGAGTGAGGCCCCGGTCGTCCACGCACGGGACGGACGGCGTCCGGCAGGTCGGTTCTCTGCCATGCTGGACGCCGTCCACCGCAGTCCATCGCAGTCGTGAGCCGGGAGGCAACGTGAGCCAGGAACTCGAGGAGGCCGAGCAGCAGCGCGGCGGCTTCAGCTCGCGGAAGGTCTTCATCCTGGCCGCGATCGGCTCGGCGGTCGGCCTGGGCAACATCTGGCGCTTCCCCTACGTCGCCTACGAGAACGGCGGCGGGGCGTTCATCCTCCCCTACCTCATCGCCCTGCTCACCGCAGGACTGCCCTTCCTGCTGCTCGACTACGGCCTCGGCCACCGCTACCGCGGGTCCGCGCCCCTGTCCTTCCGGAGGGCACACCGGGCCGCGGAGGGCCTGGGGTGGTGGCAGGTCGGGATCTGCTTCATCATCGCGGTCTACTACGCCGCGGTGATCGCGTGGGCCGCCCGCTACGCGCTGTTCTCGCTCGACAAGGCCTGGGGCGCCGACCCGGAAGGCTTCCTGTTCGGGTCGTACCTCGAGGCCGGCGACCCCGGCATCAGCCTCGACTTCGTCAGCGGTGTCACCGTCCCGCTGGTGCTGGTCTGGGCGGTGGTGCTGGCCCTCATGGTGCTGGGCGTGCAGAAGGGCATCGGGATCGCCTCGACGATCTTCATCCCGATCCTGTTCGTCGCGTTCATCGCGCTGGTGGTGGTCGCGCTGACCCTCGACGGCGCCGCGACCGGCCTCGACGCCCTCTTCACGCCCGACTGGAGCGCCCTCACCGAGACCAGCGTGTGGATCGCGGCCTACGGCCAGATCTTCTTCTCGCTCTCGGTCGGCTTCGGCATCATGATCACGTACGCCTCCTACGTCGGGCGCCGCAGCGACATGACCGGCTCCGGTCTCGTCGTCGGCTTCGCCAACTCGGGCTTCGAGCTGCTGGCCGGCATCGGCGTGTTCGCCGCCCTCGGGTTCATGGCGACCGCTGCCGGGGTGGGCGTCGACGAGGTGGCGACCGAGGGCCTCGGCCTCGCCTTCATCGCCTTCCCGGCCATCATCAACGAGGCCCCCGCCGGGGCGCTGATCGGTGTCCTGTTCTTCGGCTCCCTCGTGGTGGCGGGTGTCACCTCCCTCGTGAGCGTCATCGAGGTCGTGATCTCGGCGGTGCGCGACAAGTTCGAGATGTCGCGCACCGGCGCCTCCCTCGCCGTCGGCGTGCCGGCGGCGGTCCTCAGCACCACGTTGCTCGGGACCACGACCGGCGTCTACGTCCTCGACATCGTCGACCACTTCATCAACCGCTTCGGGATCCTCCTGGTCGCGGTCGCGAGCATGCTCGCCCTGGCCTGGGTGTTCCGGAGGACCGGCCTGCTGCGCGACCACCTCAACCGGGACGGCTCGGTGCAGCTGGGGCGTACGTGGGAGGTCCTCATCGGGTTCGTCGCCCCGGCCGCCCTGGTCTTCATCCTCGTCAACGAGCTGATCGACAACATCCAGGTGCCCTACGGGGACTACCCGACCTGGATGCTCGCCACGCTCGGGTGGGGCCTGGCCGTGGCAGTCCTCGTGCTCGGCTTCGTGGCAGCCCGGCTGCCGTGGCGCGAGAGCACCCCGCTCGGCGACCCCGAGCACGTCACGCAGGACGAGAGGAGCCTGTGATGTCCGCAGCAGCCGTCGTCATGATGCTGATCGCCATGACCGTCCTCTGGGGCGGCCTGGCCGCCGCCATCTGGAACATCAGCCGCTTCCGCGGCGAGGAGCCCCGGTCGGTCCACCGGGACCTGTGAGGTCCCTGCTCAGGCGGTGTGGTCGACCTCGACGAGCGCCTGGCCGCCGTCGAGCGCCGTGACGTCCTCCACGACGGTGCGTGCGATCGTCTGGGCGTCGAGGCCGATGCGGGCCAGGATCACGTCGCGCTTGGCGTGGTCGAGGAACTCCTGCGGGATGCCGTGCAGGCGGAAGGACGTACGGACTCCGGAGTCGTTGAGCGCCTGGAGCAGCGCGGCCCCGCAGCCGCCGACGCGGCCGTTGTCCTCCACGCTGACCACGAGGCGGTGCTCGCGTGCGAGCTCGACGATCGCGGGGTCGACCGGCTTGACCCAGCGCGGGTCCACCACGGTGACGCCGATGCCCTGGTCGGTGAGGCGGGCCGCCACGTCGACGGCGGTGGTGGCCATCGACCCGACGGCGACGATCAGGACGTCCCTGTCGCCCGACCGGGCGAGCACGTCGGCGCCGCCGACGCGGTCGATCGCCGGCACGTCCTCCGGCGGCGGTCCCTTGGGGAAGCGCACGACCGTGGGCGCGTCGTCGACGAGGACGGCCTCGTCGAGCAGCTCGTGGAGCCGGGTGACGTCGCGCGGGGCCGCGAGGCGCAGGCCCGGGACGACCTGGAGGATCGACATGTCCCACATGCCGTTGTGGCTCGCTCCGTCGTCGCCGGTGACGCCGGAGCGGTCGAGGACGAAGGTCACGCCGCAGCGGTGGAGCGCGACGTCCATGAGCACCTGGTCGAAGGCCCGGTTGAGGAAGGTCGCGTAGACGGCGAAGACGGGGTGCAGGCCACCCATCGCGAGACCGGCGGCGGAGGTGACGGCGTGCTGCTCGGCGATGCCGACGTCGAAGGTGCGCTCGGGGAAGCGCTGCGCGAAGACGTCGAGGCCGACCGGGTGCATCATCGCGGCCGTGATGGCGACGACGTCGTCGCGGCGCTCGCCGAGGTCGACGATGGCCTCGGAGAAGTGGTCGGTCCAGATCTTGCCCTTGGGCTTCTCGGCGCCGGTCTGCACGTCGAATGGGCCGGGCGCGTGGAACTGGTCGGCCTCGTGGCGCAGTGCCGGGTCGTAGCCCTGGCCCTTGCGGGTGATCGCGTGGACGATCACGGGACCGTTGAACCGCTTGGCGTTGGTCAGGGCCTGCTCCATCGCGGCACGGTCGTGCCCGTCGACCGGTCCGACGTACTTGAGCCCGAGGTCCTCGAAGAGGCCCTGCGGGGCGAGGGCGTCCTTCATGCCCTTCTTGACCGCGTGGAGCGCGTCGTAGGCCGCGTGCCCGACGCCCGGCACCTGGTTGAGGCGCTTCTTGACCAGGTCGAGGACCTGCTCGTAGCGCGGGTTGGTGCGCAGCGAGGTGAGCGCCGTCGCGAGCCCGCCGATGGTGGGGGTGTAGGAGCGCTCGTTGTCGTTGACCACGATCACGAGGCGGCTGTTCCTGGCGATCGCGATGTTGTTGAGTGCCTCCCACGCCATCCCGCCGGTCAGCGCGCCGTCGCCGATGACGGCGACGACGTGGCGGTCCTCCCCGCGGATGGCGTACGCCTTGGCGAGGCCGTCGGCGTAGGAGAGCGACGTCGACGCGTGGGAGTTCTCGACGATGTCGTGGTCGGACTCCGCCTGGCTGGGGTAGCCGCTGACACCGCCCTCCTTGCGGAGCGTGGCGAAGTCGGCATGGCGGCCGGTGACGAGCTTGTGCACGTAGGACTGGTGTCCGGTGTCGAAGACGACCCGGTCGCGCGGTGAGTCGAAGACGCGGTGGATGGCCAGCGTCAGCTCGACGACGCCGAGGTTGGGACCGAGGTGGCCGGAGTTGGTCGCCACCGTGCGGATCATGACGTCCCGGATCTCGGCGGCCAGCTCGTCCAGCTGCTCCGCAGAGAGGTCACGGAGGTCGCGCGGGGAGGCGATCGAGTCGAGGAGTGCCATGGGGCCTGAGTCTATTTCATGGCAGGTCGACCACCGCCACCGACGGCTCGTGGAGGCTCCCCATCCACACCCGGCCGTCGTGCTCCCGCACGCCCGTGACCATGTGGTAGCCGGGTCCGTGCTCCGGCGCCGTGAGGTCCAGGTCGTGCACCAGGCGACCGTCCGTGGCGTACGCCTGCACGCGGATCGTCTGCTTCGGCTTGGGCTGGAGGCCCTCGGGGATCCGCGTCACCGCCCGACGCAGCGCCATCGGGGCGTGCCCGAGCCGCTCGACGAGGCCGTCGACCGGGCTCGCGACAGCGACCCAGATGAGCCCGTCACTGCCGCGGCTGATGTTGTCGGGATAGCCCGGCAGGTCGGTGACCAGGTGGTCGCGCTCCCCCGCCCTCGGTCCGGTGAGCCAGAGGCGTACGACGGTGCGTCCGCGGCACTCGGCGACGCAGACGTACGACTCGTCGGCCGCGAGGGCGACCCCGTTGGCGAAGCGCAGGCCGTCGAGGACGACGGCGACCGTGCCGTCGGGGTCGCGACGGAGCAGGCGGCCGGTGGCGGTGTCCTGGACGAAGTCGTCCTTCCACCGGTCCACACCGAAGTGCAGGGAGGAGTCGCTGAACCAGATCGTGCCGTCGCCGGCGACCGCGGCGTTGTTGCAGAAGCGCATCGGCTCCCCCTCGACCCGGTCGACCAGCACCTCCACCTCGCCCGTCGCCCGGTCGACCCGCAGGAGCCCGCGGACGGCGTCGCACACCAGCAGGTGGCCGCTCGGCAGCATCTCGAGCCCGAGCGGACGACCGCCGGTGTCGGCGACGCGACGCGTGCTGCCGGTCACGGGGTCGACCGCCCAGATGGCCCCGTCCTCGGTGCCCGTGTAGACACTGCCCTCGGCCGACACGACGACGTCCTCGGCGCCCATCGACGGGACGGGGTGGACGGTCAGCCGCGAGGTCGTCATCGGGCCATGGTGGCGTAGAGGTCGCTGCGGAGGAAGGCCGGCAGGATGCCCTCCGCTCCACGGGTGAGCCGGAGGTCGCCCACCGTCGCGGGGTCGACGAAGACGATCTGCCGGCCCTCCCTGCAGTCGATGTCGTCGTCGGTGAGGTCGGTGCCGGCGGCGTAGACCCACATCCGGTCCCACGTGCCGTAGGACGCGCGGTGGTCGTTGGCGAAGTCGCCGAGCTCGCGCAGCTGCCCGGGGTCGAGCCGTACGCCGGTCTCCTCCTCGAGCTCGCGAAGCGCGCCCTCGAGCGGCGTCTCGCCGGGTTCGAGATGACCTCCGGACAGGCCCCAGCAGTCGGGGTCGATCCGCGGGTGCTCGTCCCGCTCCTGGAGGAGGATCCACCCGCGCCGGTCGACCAGGACGACGCCGGCGAACGCGCGGGCGTCCGGCGGCGGGGCGGGCGTGTGGTCAGCGGCCCAGCGCCGGACCGCGGGCAGCGCCGTGGCAGCAGGCCCAGCGAGGGACAGGTCGTCGAGGGTGGCCGGGTCGACGAAGACGATGCGACGCCTCTCGTGGCACTCGATGTCACGGTCGCCGAGCTCGGTCGGAGCGGCGAAGCACTGGAAGCCGAGCACGCCCTTGGGCCCGCCCTGCTCGAAGTGCCCGAGGTCGTGCAGGTCGTCCTCGGTCACCTCGACGCCGGTCTCCTCGGCGAGCTCCCGGGCAGCAGCGGCCACCGGCGTCTCGCCGGCTTCGAGGGAACCACCGGGGAAGCCCCACATCTCCGGCCACTCGGGTGCGTGCTCGTCACGCTCCTGCATGAGGAACCACCCTCTGGGGTCGACCAGGACGACGGAGGCGAAGTCGGTGCGGGTCACCCGACGAGCCTAGGCACTCTCACATCCGCACCCGGTAGCGTCGCCCGCGCAGCGCCTCCTCGACGAGGCCGACCTCGCGGCGTACGCCCTGCAGCCGGGCGTCCTCGAGCTGGAAGGTCTGCACGGCCGCCTCGACGACCGCCTGGCTCGCGACGTCGCGCAGGTCGCCGCGGATCTCGCTCAGCCCCCGCCTCGTCGCCAGCTGCTGCGCCTCGACGTGGAGCACTGCGAACCGGGCCAGCACGACCACGTGGCGCCGCAGCCCGGGGAACCGGCGGTAGTCGGGCGGGCACAGGTCGAGCAGCCAGCTCGCCGCGGTCGCCTCCCAGTCGGGTGCGTCGGGCGGACGGACCTGCCGCGGCCAGCCGGGCGGCGCCACGCCGCGGTGCCCCTCGGGCGGCGTGGGGCGCTGACGGGGCTGGGGTGCGGGGAACACCGGACCAGTCTATCGAACACGTGTTCGATCGAGGGGAGTCAGCTGGTCCCCGACGCCGCCTCGACCTCCGCGAGGTCCGGGTCCCGCAGGCCGACGAGGTCGAGGCGCCACCACACGTCGGGGTAGACCAGGCGGCCGGTCATCCACGGCTCGTGCGTGCTGAGCAGGATCACTTGGCAGGCGGGCTCGGGGATGCGACGCGACGGCCGTTCGAGACCGTGGTCGGTGGCCGCGCTCCAGCCGCGTGCGGAGTAGAACCCCGGGGCGCCCTCGAGGAACACCAGCGGCGCGCCGAGCCGCTCGGCGGCCTCCGGCACCGCGGCGAGCAGGCGCGTACCGACTCCCCTGCGCTGGTGGTCGGGAGACACCGCCAGCGGGCTGAGCACCAGCACGTCGACCAGCCGCTCCCGCGCGTCGAGCCACGCCCGGGACAGGGCCACGCACCCGACCACGTCATCGTCCGCGACCGCGACCAGCTCGACGGCCATGTCCTCGACGCCGCGCAGGCGGGCCATGACGTCGTTGACCGCCGTCCCCTGCCCGCCGAACGCCGCCTCGACCACAGCCTCGATCGCCGGGGTGTCGACGTCGCCCGCCTCGCGGATCTCGAGCTCCACCTCGTCAGCCACGGCTCACCCCTCCAGGAACGACCAGCGCACCTCGCGCTCGGCGTTGTCGACGTTGAGGTCGACCAGGCAGATGCTCTGCCAGGTGCCCAGGGCGAGGCGGCCGTCCAGCACGGGCACGGTGGCGTGCGGCGGCACGATCGCGGGCATGACGTGGGACCGGCCGTGGCCCGGCGAGCCGTGCCGGTGGCGCCACCGGTCGTCGGCGGGGAGCAGGTCGCCGAGCGCGGACAGCAGGTCGTCGTCGGAGCCCGCGCCGGTCTCGATGATCGCGATGCCGGCGGTGGCGTGCGGGACGAAGACGTGGAGCAGCCCGTCGCCCCGACCGGCGACCACGTCTGCTGCGTCCCGGGTCAGGTCGAGCACGGTCTCCTCGCCGCCCGTGCGGTAGGTCCTGGTCTCGCTCATCACGTCGGTACGCCTCCTTCGGTCGGTTCCCGGCCACGCTAGTGCCCGACGCGCTCGCGCAGACCCGCGGCCAGACCGATGACGGTCACGGCGTCGACCAGCCCACCCAGCGACGAGGCGAGCCGGGGGTGGCGCACCGGGCCGAGCCGCAGGCGCAGGTGCACCCGCGTCCCACCGTGCCGCGTGGGCGCCAGACGGAGGCACCAGGTCAGGTCGGTGTGCCCCCGTCGTGAGGTGTAGAGCAGGAAGCGGGGTGCCTCGATCGCGGCGAGCGTGAACGTCGCGTCGCGCCCGCCCCAGTCGGGGATCACGTCTCCGACGCGGTGCGCGAGCCAGCGCGGATCGAGGTGGCGCGCCGCGCGACGCGATGCCGGCACCAAGCGCTCGACGGAGGCCGGGAGGTACCACCCGGCCCGGCGCTTGCCGAGCTGGACCAGCCAGGGCCACACCTCTTCGGGAGGGGCGTCGACGTCGAAGCCGCGGTCCATCACGACGTCGGCCTCCACGAGGTCGTCCCCCGGGAGCACGGCGCCTCGCTCCTGCTCGGTGGCGATGGCACGGTCCATGGTCTACGCCTCGGAGAGCGCCTCCTCGATGCGCTCGACCTTGGCGGTGAGCTGGCCGTCGTAGCCGGGTCGGATGTCGGCCTTGAGCACCAGCCCGACCCGCGGGGACACCTCGGCGACGACGTCGACGGCGCGCTTGACCACGGCCATCACCTCGTCCCACTCCCCCTCGATGTTGGTGAACATCGCGTGGGTCTCGTGCGGAAGCCCGGACTCGCGCACCACTCGCACCGCCGCGGCGACGGCATCGGTGACGGACCCGGTCGGGTCGCTGGACACGGGCGAGAGCGAGAAGGCCACGATCATGACGCCACGCTAGCCGGGAGCGCCCGTGCGACCACGCCGGCGCAGCCACCCCGCCGGGTGGGACGCCCCATCCGCGGACGTGCCTACGGTCGAAGCACCACTGAACGGCCCTCGGACCGGGGGCCCAACCGAAGGGACACCACGTGCCTGACGTCACCGCAAGCTCCGGGCTGCTCAGCAGCACCAAGGTCCACGTCGAGGACTCGGGCGGCAGCGGCCGGCCGGTCGTCCTCATCCACGGCTGGCCGCTCTCGGGCGAGTCCTGGAGCGAGCAGATCGGCCCGCTCAGCGCTGCCGGACACCGCGTGGTGGCGTACGACCGCCGTGGCTTCGGCCGCAGCGACAAGCCGTCGAAGGGCTACGACTACGACACCCTCGCCGACGACCTCGACGGCGTGCTCTCCGAGCTCGACCTCACCGACGTCACGCTCGTCGGCTTCTCGATGGGCGGTGGCGAGGTGGCGCGCTACATCTCCCGCCACGGCCAGGACCGGCTTCACTCGGTGGTCTTCGCGGCCGCCGTCCCGCCGTACCTGCTGAAGACCGACGACAACCCCGACGGCCCGCTCACCGAGGAGGCCGCCGGCGAGATGGAGCAGGGCCTGAAGGACGACCGCACCTCGTTCTTCGACGGGTTCACCATGGACTTCTTCTCGGCCAAGGGCGAGCTCAAGGTCACCGAGCAGCAGCGCCAGGACGCCATCGCGCTGTGCCACCAGAGCGACCAGACGGCTGCTCTCGGCTGCATGGAGGCCTTCGGCACGACCGACTTCCGCGACGACCTCGCGAAGATCACCGTGCCCACGCTGGTCATCCACGGCGACAGCGACGCCACCGTCCCGTTCGAGGGATCGGGCAGGCGTACGCACGAGGCGATCGCCGGCTCGGAGCTCGTCGTGGTGCCGGACGCGCCGCACGGCTTCAACGTCAGCCACGCCGAAGAGTTCAACCGGGCGCTGCTCGACTTTCTCGCCCGCTGATCGCGTCACTGGCACGAACTGCGGCCGTACGACACCCCGGACGACCCTGGCGGTGTCGTACGGCCGCAGTTCTTCGTGGGTCCCTCGCCGTCCTCAGGCGTTGGCTCCCTCGTCCGGGATCGCGCCCTGCGGGTCGGGGGTGCCGCCCTCGCAGCTCGCTCCGAACTCCGGGGCGGTCTGTCCGTCGCCGTACTCCTCGAGGAACAGTCCCAGTCTCTCGTCGTCGGCCCCGTCGAGCTGCAGCTGGGCGCCCCAGACGGTCACCACCACCGGCGAGGGCAGGCCCTCGCGCGGCGACATGATGCCGTTGTCGGGCAGCTGCGCGGCGAGGGCCTCACGGTCGGCGCCGGACAGGTCGGGGTCGTGGGTGATCCAGACCGTGCCGTGCTCGAGGTCGTGGACGGCGTTCTCCTCACGCACCGGCTCGTCGTAGACCCCGCAGTCCAGCCAGATCGGGGCGTGGGCGCCGCCGGCCGGCGGGTCCTGCGGATAGGTGACGTCGCCCGTCGTGTGCCCCCGCTCGGTGATGTCCCAGGTCTCGACGAGGCTGAGGTCGAGGGCACGCTGCTGCTGCTCGTCGCCGCGGATGATCCTGTCCACGAGCGGCGCGACAAGGGCAGCCGTGAGCACCAGCGCGGCGGCGACGCTCGCCAGCACCAGTGGCAGTCGGTTCGCGCGGGTCTCCTCGACGGCGGGTGCCTCGGCCTCGGTCGCGAGGGGGGTCTCGTCTGCCTGCGCGGGGGCCTGGCCGTCGGCGTCGCTCACCGCGACAGGCTACCGGCGCCCTCCTCGGCCCCGTCATGCGCAGGCAGCGCCTGCCTCAGCCGGGCGAGCCCGTCCCGGGCCTGCGACTTCACCGTGCCCGGCGCGATCCCGAGCGTCGCGGCGATCTCGGCCTCGGAGAGGCCCTCGTAGTAGCGCAGCACGAGGACCGCCCGCTGCCGCGGTGCGAGGGCGGCCAGCGCGGAGCGTACGGCGAGCAGCTCTGCATGATCCGGTGCGTCGGCGAGGGGCTCGGGCAGCACGTCGGTGCTCTCCTCGCGCCAGCGACGGCGGCGCCAGCGCGAGACGTTGGCGTTGACCATCGTCCGCCGGACGTACGCCTCCGGGTTGTCGCGGATCCGCCGCCACTGCGGCACCACCTTGACCAGCGTGGTCTGCACGAGGTCCTCCGCGTCCTGGGCGTGCCCGGTCAGGAGGTACGCCGTGCGCAGCAGCGCGGACTGCCGCGCGTGGACGAACTCGGCGAAGCCCTCAGGCGTGCTCACGGCGCCCCCTGACCCGGACGGCGACCCGCCACGCCGCGAACGCGGCGACCAGCAGGCCGAAGCCGACCAGCCGGGGGTCGGGGGCGAACGGAGCGTCGGGGGCGGGTACGACGTCCGCCGTCCAGGCATCGGCAGCCACCTCGGGGGTGTTGCCGGAGAACTCCAGCAGTCCCGCGCGCTCACCCGTGGTCACGTCGAGCGTCCAGACCCGGTTCACCTGACGCGGGCGGCCCTCGCCCACGTCGTCGAGGCCCGCGACGAGCACCTCGCTCGGTGACCGCCACCCGAGGACGGCCTGCGCGGACACGTCCTCGACACGGCGCAGGGCGACGTCGCGGCCCGTAAGGTCGCCGACCAGGACCGACTTGGGCGAGTCGTCGTAGGTGCTCGCGTCGGGCATCAGCAAGGCCGCCACGGACGAGCCGTCGGTGCTCACGGTGGAGTCCGCCGTCCCCGCGGACGAGGGGGTGCCGGCCGGCAGGGCGAGTCGTACGGTGACCGGGTCCTCCCCGCCGGTCACGACAGCCAGGCGCTGGGAGGCGCGCTGCTCGACGAAGCCTCCGGGCGCGTCACCGACGCCGTTGGCGTGGACGCGGCGCTGCGCCGTGCTGGGGGTGTCGTCCCGCACGCCCGTGCGCAGGTCCCAGGTGCGGGTCCGGGACCGCGCGGCGAGCGCGCCGTCCTCCAGCGCCCGGGCGGGACCTGCCGACCACCACAGCACGTCGTCCGCCCAGGCCAGGCCACCGACCCACAAGCCGTGGTCGGACTCGACCGTCCACACCTCGCGCTCGCCTGTCTCGAGGTCGAGCACCGCGACCCCGTCGGCGAGCATCGCGCTCTCCCCCGCCGTCCCCAGCGCCTCGACGTCGGCGGTCGTCGCGATCCAGTACGCCAGCCGCGAGCCGTCGTGCGACAGCGCGGGCTGTCCGAGCTCGAGCGCTCCGGGCAGGTCGAGGAACCGCGACTCCCCCGTGGTCGCGGAGACGCCCCACCAGGCGTTGCGCTCCGACCAGAGGCCCGATCGCGTGCCGGTCCCGACGGCCGAGAGCCGGCCGGGCGTGCTCGGGAACTGCGGCTCCCACCCGCCGGGCTGCCGGATGACGTCCGGCAGGACCATCCGGGTGTCGGTCGCGGCCGGCTCCACCCGCTGGGCACGCTCGACGAGCAGCGGGGTCGCGGTCGCCCCCAGCAGCCCGACCGCCACCACGGCCGCGAGGGCGGCACCGAGGCGTACGCGCTGGCGACGTCGGCCGTGCGTCCAGACGGCGTCCGGGTCGATCGCACCACCGGGCGCGAGCGCGGCCAGGCGCTCGAGCCGGTCGGCGACGTCGGCGGGCGGTGCGGGCATGGGGAGCTCCTCGGGTGCGGTGGACAGCCTC
>JAESGW010000544.1_pt1 | contig 27816 bp, 23 predicted proteins | sample 9269791 | NCBI WGS metagenome assembly JAESGW01 (sample SAMN16773120, study PRJNA677053) | algae metagenome | isolation source: Aphanocapsa lilacina HA4352-LM1 and co-occurring heterotrophs from near cave... | place: USA: Maniniholo cave, near Haena, Kauai, HI | collected 2009-07-28 | reverse complement strand
GCCCCTCGCCCGCGCGCATCGCCAACGACACCGGGAAGATGCCCTGCCCGCGCAGCGCTTCCAGCCACGTGAACAGCGCCTGCGGCCGCGCGGCGGGAATCGCGACATCCACCGCATCGCGCCCCACCGGATTGACCTGCGCGCCGGTGAACCCGGCCTCGCTCGCCGATTGCGTCACCACCGTCGCCAGCGGCGCGGGCAGCAGGGCCGCACCGCCGCGCAGCGAGCGGATCGTCGCCACCTGCCGCCCGATCGTCGCCTCGGCCGCCAATGCCTCGGCGTGGCGGCGCTTCGAGGCGGCGAGTGCATCATTGACCGGCAGAATGATCCCCAGCCAGACGATGACCACCGCCATCAGCCCGGCCATGAGCAGCAGCATATACCGCTCGCGCGGGGTCCGGCTGACGAACCAGGATCTGAGGTCGGCGATCATCGCGCGCGCACCGTCAGTTCCACCCGCTGGCGGCCATCCACTTCACTGGTCTGGCCAAGATCGACCTGAAAGCCGTTGTTCTTTATAGCATTCGCTGCCACAGAGAGTGCGGGTGCATCCGGTCCTGCGATCACGATACGCAAGCTGCCATCCTCGCCATAGTTCATCTGCGCCAGATCGACGTTGGGCGCCGTCTGCAACGCACCCAGCACCCCGCCAGCGAGCGCGGAGAATCCGCCGCCCGCGCCCTGCAATCCGGCCAGTCGCGACGCCATCGACGCGACCGGATCACCGCTCCGCACGCCGGGAGGCAAGGCCTGCTGCGCCAGCGCCTCGGCGCGCCGCTCGGCGGCATCCGCCGCCAGACTGTAATGTGCGATCCGAACGATCGAGGTCGCCAGCAGCAGCAGGGCGGCAATGCCCGCAAGCACCGCCAGCCGGCGCACCAGCTTCCAGTCCACCCCGAACCGCCGCACCCGCGCGAACTGCCCCTGCCGCAGATCGACGGGGCAGTGATCGACTGCGCGGTCGAGCGGCTCGTCCGCAGCCTCGGCCACCACCGCCCCCGCCAGGATCATCGGCGCGATCACATCGTCCTCGGCGAACGCCGAATCGATCCCGCGCACCACGCGCCGCCCGCCGATCGCGCCGCGAATGAACCCGTCATCGGGCGCCGGCAGCAGCAACGCCGCCGGGGCCATCATATCGGGATCGAGCCCCAGCGCGTTCAACCGCGCCAGCCACCCCGCCATGCGCCCGCGATCGACCAGCGCCATCGTCCGCCGCCCATCGGAATCGGCTGACGACAGCGCGACATGCAGCGCCCCAAGCGGCCCTGTGCTCGTCTCCGCGGCCAACAGCGAAGCCGCCGCGCGCGCCTGCGCCGGGGCCAGATCGGGCAGCGCGACCCAGTGCAACGTCACCGCCTGCGCGGGGGCGATCGCGACCACCTGCATCCCCTCGGCCGGCGGCGGCGCGGCGGAGGCGTCGCCGCCATCCGCCAGCTGCACGCCATCGTCCCACAATGACCAGCCGACCGAATCACCATCGTCTTCGGGCAGGTACAGGATCAACGTCGCGCCGCTCATCCCTCCTCCCCCCACGACCGGCGGACCAGCCGCACCGGTGCGGTCTCGGCGTCGAACAGGGCGGTTTCGCGCAGTTCGGCGCCTTGCAGTTCCAGCGACACCTCCAGCAGGAACCAGCGACTCTTCACCTGCGTCTGCGCACGCGCCTCTGGCGATGGCTGAAGCGCTGCACGCGCGGCGGAATCCCAGAATCGCACCGTGCTGCCATAGCCGCCTATGGGTCGCTGCGCGATGATTGCGCGAGCAGCTTCCTTCGTCATCCGCCCATCGAACAACATGGCGAGCAGCGGCGCCTGCGCCTCGGTCAAGGTATTGACGTTGATCGGCGACAGCCCCGTCACCGGCAGCGCGCAGATCCACGGCTTCAAACGCGCATAGATCTGAGAATTGACGCCAGCCACCGCGCGCAACTCGCTGGCATCGGCCACCATCCGGTTGGGCGGCAGCATGGCGGGATCGCGCCCCGAATAGGCGGCGTCCTCCGCCCCTAGCGGTGCGGGCACGCTGTCGCTGTCGATCCAGTCCGCCAGTCCCGCGCCGATCCGCGCCGCATCGCCCGGCCCGACGCCGACGCTCACCGCCAATGTCACGAACTGGCGTACCCCGACCGGATTGGCGACCAGCACCGGATCGCCCGGCCCCGCGACCGGACTGGCCATCGCCACGCTGTTGAGATTGAAGCAGTTGCCGCCATCCACGACGCGCGCGGTCCCCGTGCCACCGGGAACCGGCAACCCGCGCGGCGCGCCCTGCCAGCCGCCCGTCAGCGTCGTCTGGCTCTGGTCGCGCGCGATCAGATCGGCGATCTGGACGCTGGCGATCGCCTCAGCGGCGCGTGCGAACGCCCGCGCCTGCGCATTGGCCGCGCCGTTGATCGCCAGATGCGTCGCCAGGCTGACCCGCTCGAGCATCGCCGCCGCCAGCACGGACATCACCGCAACCAGCAGCAGCACGCTCAGCAAGGCGGCGCCTTCCTCGCGCGGCGGCGTCATGCCGCCACCATGAAGCGCTGGGTCAGGCTGCGCCCGTCGGCAAAGGACAGGGTGATCTCCACCGCGCGCGGCAGCACCAGCGGATCGATCGGATCCCACACGTCGCGCCAGCCATCCTTGGCGCGGTAGCGCGCTGTGGCCGCGGTCACCCCCTCGGCCAGCACCAGCGGATTGCGCGCCTCGCCGCCGTCCAGCGCATCGCCGGTCAGCCGCACCAGCCGCCCGCCCTCGATCCGGTATTCCACCCGCTGCAGATTGGCGCGCGGATCGCCGCCGGGATTGTCCCAACCGGCGCGCACGAGCGCGGCGATCGGCCCCGACCCACCCCCGGCGAAAGCGGGCCGCTGCCCGGTAGCGCCGCCGCGGGTAGGACGCGCCACCGCCTGCGCCATGTCGGCCGAAAGCAGTGCATGCGCGCGCCGCAGCTGCGCCGATGAATCGAGCCGCGCCGTCACGCGCGCCTGGCTGTCGACGCTGGTCGCCAGCAACAGCGCGCCCGCCGCCGCGATCATCCCGAAGACGAGCAGCGCCACCATGAGTTCTACGAGCGTGAATCCGCGCTGGTCGCTCACGAGGCCCCCACCGGACGCACCACGGTCAGCGTCGCGACGGGGCGGCCGCTGGCGTCGGCCACCGCGATATCGATCCGCGTGATGCGGATATCGGCGGTCCGCGTCGTCCGCCGCACCCATCGCCACGGCAGGCCGCCGTTGTTTTCCACCCCGGCTGTCGTCCCCAGCGGCGGGGCGGTTGGATCGGCGAGCGCCTCCACCGCGACATTCTCCGCGACGATCTGCGCGATCAGCTTACGATCGACCGTGCCCGCGCTCGCGATGCTGACGCCGACCAGTTTCATCAGCGCCAGCGCCGCCAGGCTGAATATCGCCAGCGCGACCATCATCTCGACAAGCGTGAAGCCGTTTTCGGCGGAACGCCTCAAGAGCGTGAAGCCGTTTTCGGCGGAACGCCTCAAGAGCGTGAAGCCGTTTTCGGCGGAACGCCTCAAAGGCGTGAAGCCGTTATCCTTCGACATTGACGCTTCCGTCGGCAGCGATCCGCACCGTTGCGCTTGCGCCGCCGCCTGTCAGCGTCACCGTCGCGGGATCGGCGAGGCCGGTTGGATCGAAACGCACCTCGCCCGCTGCCCGATTGCCCAGAATCGCGCGCATGCCCTGCGGCAGCGTCGCCTGCCGCAGCCCGCGCTGCTCCAGCGGCCTCATCACCCCGCCGCTGCGCTGGGCGAAGGTGTAGCCGCCGCCGTTGACGATCAGAGCCGTCGCTCGCCCGTCGACGATCGCCAGATCGCGCGCGATCGTCGTGCGCGCGGCAAGCGTTTCCGCTGCGCGGCGCACCTCGCCGCCGCCCTCGGGCATGCTCAGCACCACCGCCCCCGCCGCCATGCCGATGATCGCGACCACGACCATCAGTTCGACAAGCGTGAAGCCGTTTTCGGCGGAACGCCTCAAGAGCGTGAAGCCGTGTTCGGCGGAACGCCTCAGGGGAGTGAAGCCGTTTTCGGCGGAACGCCTCAAGGGCGCGAAGCCAGCCTCGCGCTCACTTCCAGTTGGTGATGTCGGCATCGTCGCCCTCGCCGCCCTCGGCCCCGTCAGCGCCCAGCGACCAGATGTCGACCGGCCCATGCGTCCCCGGATTGGCATAGCCGTAAGGCCGGCCCCAGGGATCGTCCGGCAGACGGCGGATATAGCCGCCGCGCCCGCCCGTGCTCTCGGTCAGCGTAGCCAGCGTCGGCGGATAGGTCATCCGCTCCAGCCGATACATTTCCATCGCCTGCTCTATCGTCGCGATATCGGCTTGCGCCTTCTTCTGCATCGCGATGTCCTGACTGGGCAACACGTTGATGACGACCAGCGTGGTGAGGAGGCCGATGATGACGATGACAACCATCAGTTCCACCAGAGTGAAGCCGTCTTCATTGTCCTCGCGCTTCCGCATGGCTTCAAGAATGCGCAGTAACTTCATGATAATCCTCACAATGCGGCAAGGTTCTGGAGCTGCAGGATCGGCAGCAGGATCGACAGCACGATGGTCGCGACGATGCCGCCCATCAGCACGATGATACCGGGTTCGAGCATCGACATCGCGGTGGCGGTGAAGGTGTCGAACTCGCGCTCGAGATAGTCGGCGGCGCGTTCGAGCATCTTGTCGAGCTGGCCGGCGGCTTCGCCCGATGCGACCATATAGACCAGCAGCGGCGGGAACAGGCCGGATCGGCGGAAGGCGGTGGAAAGATTGCCGCCGCCCCGGATCGCCTCGACCGTCTCGGCGGTCGCCGCCCTAAGCGCGCGGTTGTTGATCGTCGGCACCGTCAGCGCGAGCCCCTCGACCAGCGGCAACCGGCTCTCGACCATCGTCGACAGCGTCCGCGCCAGCCGCGCGGCGTGCAGGTCGCGGATCAGCCGCCCCAATCCCGGCACGCGCAGCAGACCGCGGTCGAACGCCAGCCGCGTCGCGGGCGCCTGCAGCGCGCGCCACGCCAGGAAACCGATCGCGGCGATACCGGTCAGGATCGCCCACCACCAACTCACCAGCGCCTCGGAAATCCACATCACGATACGCGTCAGCAACGGCAGGCTCTGCCCGACATCCTCGAACTGCTGCACCACCTTGGGCACGACGAAGGTCATCAACGCGACCACCACCGCCACCGCGACGAACGACAGCACGATCGGATAGGCCAGCGCGCTCAGCACCTTGCCGCGTATCTCCGCCTGGCGTTCGAGCAACGCCGCAAGCCGCTCCAGCGCCAGCCCCAGCGTCCCCGACGCCTCGCCCGCCGATACCATCGCGCGGTACAGCGGCGGGAAGCTCTTCTCCTCGCGCCGCATCGCCTCGGCCAGCCGCCGGCCTTCGGTGACGCCGATATGCACCCGCCCGATCACGCCCTGTGCCGCGGGCTTTTCGGTCTGGCGCGCGATCGTGCGCAGCGCTTCCTCCAGCGGCGAGACGGTAACGAGCGTCGCCAACTGTCGGGTGAACAACGACAATTGCTTACCCGACAACCGCTCGCGCCCCAGCCGGATGCGGCCCGCAAGGCTCGTTCTGTTGGCGGGGGTGGCCGCTCCTTGCACCAGCTTCAGCACATAGAGCCGCCGCGCCTCCAGGCTCCCGCGCGCACGATCGAGATCGTCGGCTGAAACTCGCCCCGTCCGCTCGCGCCCGGCGCGGTCGATGACCAGATAATCGAACTCAGCCATCGGGTTCGCTGCGCGACACGCGCACCGCTTCCTCGGGCGTGGTGAAGCCGCCGCGCACCAGCCGCCGCGCCGCCGATCCCAGATTAGGCGAATGCAGGAAGGCGTGGCGCGCGATGATCGATTCGTCGCCGCCATCGTTGATCATCCGCCGGATCGTCTCGTCCACGCGGATCGCCTCGAAAACGCCGATCCGGCCCTTGAACCCGGTCCCCTCGCACGCCGGGCAGCCAATGGGCTGATAGACGATCGTCCCCGGATCGAACCCCAGCAGCGATGCCACCGCGGTGGTCGCCTGCACCGGCTGGCGGCATTCGGGACACAGCCGCCGCACCAGCCGCTGCGCGATCACCGCGCGGAGGGTGGAGGCAAGCAGGAACGGCTCGATCTTCATATCGCGCATCCGCGTGATCGCGCCGACCGAATCGTTGGTGTGGACGGTCGACAGCACCAGATGCCCGGTCAGCGAGGCCTGCACCGCGATCTCGGCGGTCTCGCGGTCGCGGATTTCGCCGACCATGACGACATCGGGATCCTGCCGCAAGATCGCGCGCAACCCGGCGGCGAATGTAAGGCCCACCTTGGCGTTCACCTGCGTCTGGCCGACGCCGTCCACGGCATATTCGACCGGATCCTCCACGGTCAGGATATTACGGCGCCCATCATTGAGCTGGCGCAACCCGGCGTAAAGCGTCGTCGTCTTGCCCGATCCGGTCGGGCCGGTGACCAGAATGATGCCGTTGGGCTCGTTCAGCGCATCGAAGAACAGTTTCAGCGTCGCCTCGTCCATGCCCAGCACGTCGAGGCCGATCGCCGCGGTATCGCGGTCGAGGATGCGCAGCACCACGCGCTCGCCGCCGCGGCTGGGCAGCGTCGAGACGCGCACATCCAGCGCCTTGCCGCCCAAGGTCAGCCCGATCCGCCCGTCCTGCGGCACGCGCCGCTCGGCGATGTCGAGCCGCGCCATCACCTTGATCCGGCTGACCAGCACGGGGGCGACATGCGCCGGCATGCGCAGCGTTTCCTTGAGCACCCCGTCCATTCGCATCCGCACGACCAGCCCGCTCTCATAGGGCTCGACATGGATGTCGCTCACGCCCTGCCGCGCGGCATCGGCGATGATGCCGTTTATCAGGCGGATGGCGGGCGCGTCGTCCGCCGAATCCAGCAAATCCTCGGCGGTGGGGATGTCGCTGGCAATCAGATCCAGCCCGTCGCCCAGCCCAAGCGAGCCCGCCGCCATCGCCGCCGCCTCGCCGTCCATGGCGTAGCGCTCGGACAGCAGCACGTCGAACCGCGCGGCATCGACGATCTCGACATCGAACGGCCGCCCCAGCACGCGCCGCACCTCCAGCAGCGCGCGGGGATCGCCGCCCTCGCGCAACGCCACCGCGATCCGGCCTTCGTCCGCGTCGATCAGAACGGTTCCGAACTTCCTCGCATAAGCATAGGGAATAGAAACGATAACTGCCGCAAAAGGCTCTTCGTCGGTGGCGGCCATCGCCCCTTCTTCCCCCCTGGCGATCTTCACCGCACGCGCTCCGCCTGCGGTGCGCTCGATGCCGGCAAAGGCACGGGTTCGATCACCGCATCGGTCGGCAACGGCGCGGGCGGGATCGGCGGGATCGCGCCCATATAATCGCGCACCAGCTCGTCCAGCGTCGGCTCGCGATCGGGTCGGGCCAGCAATTGCTGGTTACGCGCATAGCCGTAACGCTGCTCGGCGATCCGCCGCGCCTCGGCCGCCGACCGTACGATCGTCGGGCGGATGAACACCATCAGATTGGTCTTGGCGCGCTGCTTGGAGGAAGACCGGAACAGCTGCCCCAGCAGCGGAATGTCGCCAAGCAGCGGAATCTTCTCCAGCGTGCGCCGCTCGTTATCGTCGAGCAGCCCGCCCAGCGCCACGATCTGCCCGTCATCGACGATGATCGTCGTCTCGATCTCGCGCTTGTTGAGGATCAGCTCCTGCGAATCGTTGGACACCGGCCCGGCGATCGAGCTGACCTCCTGCCGCAGGAACAGTTTGATCGCGCCGCCCGCGTTGATCTGCGGCTTCACATCCAGCTGGATGCCGACATTCTGCCGCTGGATCGTGCGGAACGCATTGTCGAAATTGTCGCTCAGCGCCTCGCCGGTGGAAACCGGAATTTCTTGCCCGACCAATATCTTGGCCTGCTGGTTGTCCAGCGTGTATAACCACGGGGTAGAGAGGATATTGGACTGGTTGTCCGATTTCACCGCATTGATGATCGCGCCGAAAATGCCGTCGTCACCGATATTGGTGACGAACCCGCCAATGCCCCCCGTCGCCCCCAGTATCGAGGCGGCGGCGGCTTGCTGCAGCGTGTTGGACAGTTCCGATCCGGTCGTCGTCGTGACGACATCGCCGTTGATCACCGTGGTCGTCCGGTCGAGCTCGCGCGCGCCGATCGCGCCGGCGATCGTCGCCAGGCTGGGCGCCGCGTTGGAATAGTTGGTGATGCCGAACGGAATGCCGCTGCCGGGCTTGCCGCCCAGGAGGAACTGCACCCCCAGCCGCTTGGCCGCGACGTCCGAAATCTCGACGACGATCGCCTCGACCAGCACCTGCTCGCGCCGCACATCGAGCTGACGGACGAGCCCGCCCAGCTGCTTCTGCGCCTGCGCAGACCCCGCGATGATGATCGCGTTGGCGCCCTCGAAGCGCGTCACCACCACCGGCCCGCGCCCGACCACGCCGCGCGCGATCTCCGGGCTGGCGGCGGCCTGGGGCTGAGATATCTGCTGCTGTTGCTGCACCGGCGTGCTGCTGGTGTTCGATCCATCGGCGTTGCTCTGGGTGCGCACCGGCTGGAGCGTTTCCACCGCCTGGCTCGGCGTCTGGCCGACCAGCTGCTGCAGCACCGGCAGCACCTGCCCGGCGTCGGCATGCTCGAGGAACACGACGCGGATCTCGGCGCCGGTCTCGGCGCGGGTGTCCAGTTCGCGCGCCATCGCCGCCAGCTTGGCCACCGTCGCGGGTTCGCCGCGGATGGCGATGGCGTTGGACGCATCGACCGCCACCACCGACGCCGCGCCGCGCCCGCCCTCGCCGCCCGTCCCGACCAGCTGCTGCAGCGACGTCGCTATCTCGCGCGCGCCGGCATTGGCCAGCGGCACCAGCGTGGTCGCCGCCGCATCAGTGTCTATCCGCCCGAGCAGCGTCCGGATACGCCGGATATTGTCGGCATAATCGGCCACCACCAATGAGTTCGCCCCGCGATTGGCGGTCACCGATCCTTCGCGGCTGACCAGCGGGCGCAGCGTCTCCACCGCGCTGGTCGCATCGATCGATCGCAGGCGGAACACCTCGGTGACGAAGCTGTTCTGCGCCGCACCGCGCGTGCCCACCCGGCTGGGCGAGCTGGCCGCGACATCTGCCGGCTGGATGCGATAACCGCCCGCAGTGGTCGGCACCGCGACGAGCCCGTTGGCCCGCAGCGTGGAGAGGAATACCTCGAAATATTCGGACTGGCTGAGCGGCCGGTCGGTGTTGACCGATACCTTCCCCTGCACCCGCGCATCGACGATGAAGGTGCGGCCCGTCACGCGCGCGGCATCCTGGATGAAGGCGCGGATATCGGCATCGCGGACGTTCAGCGTCTGCTGCGCATGCACTGGCGCGGCGGACGCGAGCATCAGCGCCAGAAAAGCGGCGCGAAAACGGGTCAAGGCTTGAACTCCCGGCTGATCGTGATGCGCTGGCCGCCGCGCTCGACATCCATCTGGATCGGCCCCTGCCCGGCATTGGCGGCGGCCGCGGTGGCGATGTCCTCCAGCGCACGGACGCGTTCGCCATTGACGCGCAACAGCACGTCGCCCGCCTGCAGCCCGGTGGCGGCAAAGGCGGCGGTGTCGCCACCCGGCTGGATGGTGACCCCGGTGACCAGGCCGTTCTCGCTACGCGGCGTTGCGGTCACCGCGCCGGCGATGGTCGATACGCCCGGTGCGGCGCCCGCGTCCGCGGCACGTGCCGGCGCCGCATCGCCGCCGCCGGTCTGCACGACGTAGAGCTGCTCGTCCGCTCCACCGCGCGCGATGATGACATGATCATAGGCGACCGCCTTAAGCGTCACGCCGGGTATGATCTCCTCGCCGACGGCAAAGCTCTGCTGCCCGTCCCCCGGCACCTCGATGATCGCGGAACCCCCACCCGACGCCTCGTTCATGCGGATACCGAACAGCACCAGCTGCAACGAGGTGACCACAGGCGCGCCTCCCGCCGGCTGATTGCGGAAGAACGGATCGAAATCCAGAAAGCGGGAAAGCTGAACCGGCTCGGCGCCGGCGCTCTTCGCCCAGTCCCCCAGCGGGCTGACCGGCGTCAGTACCGTCCATGCCAGCCGCGCAGCCAGCACCGCGACCAGCGCGATCATCGCCAGCTCCGAAGCGCGGTAGAATGTGATCGGCCTGACCAGCCGCGCCATCCGGCGCAGCCGTCCGTCCAGTTCCAGCCTCATCGCGAATCCGCCCCGTCCATCCCTTTGCCGGGGTTGGACCTATGCCGGATACGCGACGATTCGGCGACTCTGGCGTGACGAGTTTGTTACGGTCCTAGAACTTGACCTCAAGGCCCAGCGCCACGCTCGTCCCGACGTCATAGGTATTGACGTCGATCCGCGAGCCATTGGCTTCCTGGAATTCTTCATATCCCTGGCCGGTGATGTTGCGGACCTCGAACTTGAATCCCAGCGTGGTGCCGAACGCGGGCACTTCCTCACGCGCGACGAAATCCAGCCGCAGGCCGGGCTTTTCGACGATGTCGGGCTGCTGCGGCGATCCCGCAGGTCCACGATTGGTCACCCGCTCGCTGGCGTAGGTCAAAAGGAATGTCTGCTGTGAAATGCGGTCGGTATTCTCCAGCCCGATCTGCAGGTTCGCCAGATGCTCGGATTGTCCGGTCAACGGATCGCCATCGTTGAAGAAGTTGCTGGCGGCGAACTGCTCGCCCGAGGAGAAGGTGACCAGATCGTCCGCGCCGACCTTTATCTCTGACTTGCTGTAGGTATAGTTGCCGATCAGCACGAGGCGGCGCGGCCCGAAGAAATCGCCTCCCATGCTCTCGAGCGGCACATATTTCACGACTTCAAGTTCAGCGCCGTACAGATTGGCCTCGGGCGCATTGGCGAAGCTGGTCTGCAACGCGCTCGACTGCTGAAAGGCGAATGCCTCGATCGGGCGGTCGATCTTCTTGTAGAAGCCGGCCAGGCTGAACCGCTCGCCACGCCCGAAATACCATTCGTAGCGCGCCTCGGCATTGAACAATTCGCTGTCCACCAGGAACGGGTTGCCGAAGAACTGCCGGTCCGATTCGGTATCCTGATACAGCTGGAAGGCGAGCTCGCGGAACTGTGGCCGCGCGATCGTCTTCGACGCGTTCAGCCGCAGCTGCATGTCATCGGCGAAGTTCCAGGTGATCGTGCCGGCGGGCAGCCAATAGCTGTTGTTGAGCGTCGTCGGATCGCTGCCCGCGCCCGTGCCGAACAGGTCAATCGGGGTGACGAACTGCCGTGCATCCTCATACCGCACGCCAAGCGTGGCGCTCAGGCCGCTCCCGAAATCGGCCTCGACCTGACCGTATCCGGCATGGATGCGCAGGCCCGCATCATATGCCGCGGTTCCGGTCTGGCCGGAGGTTTCGGTCAGCAGGATGTTATAGGTGTAGATGTTGAAATCGGAGACCAGGTAATCGGGCCGTTCCTGGCTCACCGCCAACCCCAGATCCCCGTCGACGATATAGCGGAACTCGCGGCGCGTCGCCGATCGCTGGGTATCGGTATAGGCATAACCGACCGTCAGCTTCGACGAGAAGGCGGTAGGCAGCTCATATGTCGCATCGACGCCGCCGGCGTAGACGTCTTCGTCCAGCTCGCTGAATGCGATGCGGGCGCTCTGCCCCGGGCCTTCCAGATTGTTGACGAAGTCGTCGGCTTCCTCGTTGAACGCATAGGAAAAGCTGCGTTCATACGGTGCGTCGCGCTTGGTGTTGGCATAGGTGCCGCGCAGATCGACCGACAGCGGGCCGAAGCGAAGCTCGGCCACCGCCTGCGTATCGAACAGCTGGCGCTCGATCCACTGGGTGTTCTGCTGGATCAGCGGGATATCATCACCCACCGAAAGCCCGTCGGTGCCCGCGGAGATGCGCGACTGCTTCAGCGTGTCGTGGATGTAGAGGTTGGTCCAGCGCAGCTTGTGGTCGCCGAATTCGAGGCCAAGGCCGAGCAGGCCGTTGGCGACGATGCGGTTGTCGGTGCGCACCGATCGGAAATTGACGTTGGGCAGCAGCTGATCGCCGGTGAACCCGCCGGTGACCTGCTGGATCGCGTCGCGGGTCTGCCAGCTGTTGCTGAACCCGGCCGCGGCGGTCACGCCGAGCCGCATGTCGCCGCCAAGGTCGATCGCGGTGCCCGCGCTCAGATCGGCCGAGAAATTCGCCGGAATGTTGCGGTTGGTCTGGACGACGGTGGTCGGCGAATTGACCAGGCTCGCGGCGATGTCCTGGATTTGCTGCGTAGTGAAATTGGCCCCCTGGCTGATCAGCTTGCCGCTGGCCAGCGCGTCGGCGAAGGCGCCGCGCGGATCGCGTGTCCCGTCGTCATAGCCCAGCCAGTCGGTATCACTGCCATAATGGGTGTAGCCGAGTTCGAAGGTCGTCTCGCTGTCGCCGCCGGTGCCGACGCCGACGGTCAGGAAGCTTTCCGTCGGGATCGCCTTGGTCGTCAGGTTGATCACGCCGCCGCCGAACTCGCCGGGATAGTTGGCCGAATAGCTCTTCTGCACCAGCGCCGATCCGACCACGCTGGTCGGGAAGATGTCGAGCGGCACGACCCGCTTCAACGGCTCGGGGCTGGGCAGCGGCAGGCCGTTGAGCAGCGCCAGCGAATAGCGGTCGCCAAGGCCGCGGACATAGACGAAGCCGTTGCCGACCACCGACAGACCGGTCACGCGCTGCAGCGCGCCGGCGATATCGCCTTCGCCGGTCCGCGCGATGTCGGCGGTAGACAGCACCGATACGATTTCCGGGGTCGATCGCACTACATCGGGAATGAAGCGTCCCCGCACGACGATGTCGCCCTCATCGGCCGTACCGCCGCCGCCGGGGATCGAGATTTCGACGTCTTCCTGCGACCCGTCCTGCGCCGGCACTTCGGCGGAGGGCTGGGTCGGCAATTCCTGCACCGCGGTCGTGCCGCCGGGCGTGGTGCTGGATGGCGGCGTGGTCTGGGCGAATGCGGGCGCGGTCAATGCGGTGGAAACCAGCAGCAACGTGCCCAGCGTCAGCGGCGTCTTCATGTCGAACCCTCGGATCTTGAATGATATGATGGGGCGGCGGCCCCCCTTTCGGTCCGCCGCCCCAACTTGTGCCGCTCGCTCAGGCGCCGGTCAGTCCGGTGCAAGGCGAACTGCTTCCGAAGTCCGCGTACGAGGAATCGCAGGTCCAGCCGCGATACCAGGTGTCGGTGCCGTTCTGCACCGCACCGATATACGCGGTGTTGGTGAAGAAGCTGCCCAGCGTGGCGGCCGCGAACGGCGTCACGGCTGTTTCGGTCGCGCCGTTCACGAACACGTTGGTCAGCGTCGGGGTATAGGCAGTGTTGTTGTTGGTACCGGCGGTGAACAGCGATTGGACCGCCGCCGCATCGACATTGCCGTCATTGGCGACCACCGCCGTGGCGCACTGGGCGACCACCGAATGGAACACCGGCGGGCCGGCCTCGTCGGTCGCCGCGTTCGCTGCCGCCATCGTCGCTGCGCCATCGACGTCGAAGCAGGTGCCGTTGGAGACGACGATGCCGTTGACCAGCGAATAATCGGTGCCGCCGCGCAGCAGCACCGCATTGGGGCCAGCCGCCCTGTCGATGAAGGTGAAGTTGGAGATGCGGGTATTCTGGCGCGGATTGGCGCCGTCGTTCGCATCGCTGTCCGCCTCGATGATGGCGTCACCGGCGGCGGCGCGCTGCACCGCGATGACGAACTGCAGGAAGCCCTTATAGCCGAAATCGGTATCGATGCTGTCGTCCGACGCGCCCGTCACGATCAGGTAACGGACATTCTGGCGGCCGCCGAAGAACTCGACGCCGTCATCCGAGCTGTTGTGCACCTGGATATATTCCAGCACCGTGCCCGAACCGACACCGCCGGTGGTCAGGCCCTGCAGCTCGTTGCCCGTGGCGATTTCGAAGCCCGAATAGCGGATCTGGACGTACCGCATCCGGCCGCTGCTGTCGGCGGGGACGTTACCGCCATAGTTGGCGCCCGCTGCACCCTCGACCTGCTGCTGGCAATCGGCCGCGCCGCCCACCGCGCCGGCAAGGCAATCGCTGATCGGCGCTCGGCCGAGCAGTATGACGCCGCCCCACAGCCCGTCGGTGGTGTCGCTGGCGCTGCCGACGACGTTACCGCGCCCGGTGAATACGATCGGCTGGGTCGCGGTGCCGTCCGCGATGATGCGCGAACCGCGGTTGATGATCAGGAAGTCGAGACCGGCGCTGGCGAAGATCGTCACGCCCGGATCGATCGTCAGCGTGGCAGAGGTGCCACCGGCGGCGTTGCCCGCGCCACCCACATCGGTGCCGATTTCGACGCGGCCCGACAGTGAATAGAGTACGCCGGGGATGCGCGAGAGCTGGACGTTGGTGTTGTAACGCCCGGTCAGCTGGCACACGCGCCGCGTGCCATTGACGCTCTCGATCGTGCCTGCGTTGGTCGTGTTGGTCGGGCAATCGGCGGGAACCGGCGTCGGCCCCGGGGTCGGTCCAGGCGTCGGCCCGGGCGTCGGTCCAGGCGTCGGGCCGGGTACCACGATCACGCCTTCGCCGGGCGATGCGATGTCGTCCGCGCCGCACGAGGCGAGCGCCATGCTCGCCACCGACAGCGCCAGAATCGTCTTGAACTTGTTCGAGGTCATCACCGTACTCCGCTCAGGAACACCAAGGAAAAATGCGCAAGCGGGACGGACGCGAGCCGAATCGAGCCCCCTTTGTGGCCCGCCCCTGTGAGAGCGGCCCTAGGGGCGGCGCTTGACGGTCTCATGCGAGTGTTGTGGCAGAGCGGAGACTCTGATGTGACGCTTGCATGACGATACTTCCCGGCGGTTCACAAAGCCGCGGCACACTGTAAGGGACGACGATAGAAGGGGACGCGGGATGGACCGGCGATTTGACGTGGCGATCGTGGGCGCGGGGCATGGCGGCGCGCAGGCGGCGATTGCGCTCAGGATGCAGGGGTTCACCGGTTCGATCGGCCTGATCGGCGACGAGCCCGATGCGCCCTATGAGCGGCCGCCCCTATCCAAGGAATATCTCGCCGGCGAAAAGCCGTTTGAGCGGCTGCTGATCCGCCCGGTGCAATTCTGGGTGGATCGGGACGTCGCGCTGCAGGGCGGCGAAACGGTGATCGCGGCCGATCCCGCCGCGCATATTCTGACGACCGCTGGCGGCGCGACGATCGGCTATGGCAAGCTGGTCTGGGCGACGGGCGGGACAGCGCGCCGGCTGACCTGCGCGGGCCATGATCTGACCGGCCTCCACACCGTGCGCAGCCGCGCCGATGTCGATCGCATGATCGCCGAACTGCCCGATGTCGCGCGCGTCGTCGTCATCGGCGGCGGCTATATCGGGCTGGAGGCGGCGGCGGTGCTGACCAAGCTGGGCAAGCCGGTGGTGCTGGTCGAAGCGCTCGACCGGGTCCTCGCGCGCGTCGCGGGCGAAGAGCTGTCGCGCTTCGTCGAGGATGCGCACCGCGAACGCGGCGTCGATCTGCGGCTGGGCGCTATGGTCGATTGCATCGACGGCGCGAACCGTCACGTCACCGGCGTGCGCCTGACGGACGGACGGGTGATCGCGGCCGACATGGTGATCGTCGGCATCGGCATCGTCCCCGCGGTGCAGCCGCTGCTCGCTGCCGGGGCGGAGGGCGGCAACGGCGTGCTGGTCGATGCGCAGTGCCGCACCAGCCTGCCGGACATCTACGCCGTGGGCGATTGCGCGCTGCACGCCAATGCTTTTGCCGATGACGCGCTGGTCCGGCTCGAATCGGTCCAGAACGCGACCGACCAGGCGACCGTGGCGGCCAGGCATATCGCCGGGCACCCGGCGCAATACGACGCCGTGCCCTGGTTCTGGTCCAACCAATATGATCTGAAGCTGCAGACCGTCGGCCTGTCGATCGGCCATGACGCGACCGTCGTGCGCCGCAACGCCGAAACCGGCGGTCTCTCGGTGGTCTATCTGCGTGCCGGCCGGGTGATCGCGCTCGATTGCGTCAACATGACGCGCGACTATGTCCAGGGCCGCGCGCTGGTCACGGGTCGCCTGGCGATTCCCATGGACCGCCTGGCCGATGCGGGCGCCGCGCTCAAGGATCTGGCAAAAGAGTTCGGCTGATCGCGGTTTGGCGGCATTATCTGGATTAATCGCCTGCGTAACGATCCAGCTTGAACGCCGGTTACGGCAAATTCCGTTATTCTGCGTGCGCTTAACCGAAAATGCGCAAACCCCCGGCTACACCGTCGCCCAAGCCGACGGAGTAACGCGTGGCGCAAAAGAATATCAGGGTCGTCAGGGATGGACTGAAGGGGTGGCTGGAACGCCATGTCGCGCTTGCGTGCGTGATCGTCGTGCTGATCGGCATGACCCCTCTTTTCGCGCAGTCGACCAGCCGTTCGGCGCTGGTGGTCGCCGCTATCGCCGCGCTGGCCACGATAGCCTTCACGCTGTGGCGCGACACGGCGCGCGCGCCGGCCGCGATACCGGCCTCGGACGATACGCGCTGCCCGCAACGGCGCCAGACGACCGGACTCGCCACGCGCGAGCCGCTCCTGGCGGCAATGCGGTCGGATTTCGCCTCGGGCGCGATCGGCGGCATGTTGGGGATCATCGAGTTCGTCGATTTCGATCGGCTCAACGGCTTCGATTGCGATCTGGCCGATCGCACGCTTACCACCATTTCGGAACGGGTGACGCGCATGATCGGCCCGCGCCGTCCGATCGGCCAGGTCGATCGCGCGCGTGTCGCCATCTGGTTCGGCGCGGGCAGCGATGGCGATGCTGCGCGCGCCGAGCTGGATGCGATCCGCTACGCGCTGGCCGGTTCGATCGACCATGAAGGTCGTACGATCATTCCGGAACTGCGCACCGGATCGGCGGTCCATGGCAGCACGGACGATACGCCGGAACTGCTGCTGACCCGCGCCATCGCGTCGCTCGCCACCGGCAGCACGGCGCTGCGCGTGCCCGCGCCGGATCCCGAAGCCCAGGCGCGCCGCGCCTTCACCCTCGAACAGGATCTGCGCCAGGCGATCGCGCGCGGCCAGCTGGAGCTGGTCTACCAGCCGCTGATCGATGGCGTGCACCAAAGGCTGTGCGGCGCCGAGGCGCTGATGCGCTGGCACCACCCCGAATTCGGCGCCGTGCCGCCGACCGAGTTCATCCCGATCGCCGAACAGGCCGGGCTGGCGCAGGAGGTCGGCATGTGGGCGATGAACGTCGCCTGCCGCGAGGCGCGCGGCTGGCGCGATCTCTATGTCGCGGTCAATCTGTCCGCGCAGCAACTGGTCGGCGACGATCTGCCCAAGATGATCGAGCGCACCCTCGCCCGCCACCGCCTGAGCCCCGCCAAGCTGGAAATCGAGCTGACCGAAAGCATCGCGGCGGACGATGTCGCGCATGTCCGCACGATGTTCGAACGGCTGCGCGCGATGGGCGTGCGCATCGCGATCGACGATTTCGGCACCGGCTATTCCTCGCTCAGCTATCTGCGGACGCTCACTTTCGACAAGATCAAGATCGACCGCGAATTCGTCACCGAGATCGATACCCGGACCGACAGCCAGGCGATCTGCCAGAGCCTGATCGCGCTCGGCCGCGGCCTCGGCATCCGCGTGCTCGCCGAAGGGGTCGAGCGGCGCGAGGAATATGAATGGCTCCGCCGCCATGGCTGCACGCTGTTCCAGGGCTATCTGTTCGCCCGCCCGCTCTCGTCGTCCGATTTCGCCGCCTTCGCGCGCGATACGGTCGCCATCACCCGCGCGACCGCAGTGTCCCCCGCCGCGCTCCAGTCGCATGTCATCGAAAGGCTTACCGCATGAACCCCCGCTTCTCCTTCGCGCGGCCCGCGATCCTGCTCGCGGCGATCGGCGTGGCGCTGGCGGGGTGCGCGAGCAAGCCGAGCGGCCCCGCACGTCCGGTCACGATCCAGCCGATCGACAATGCCGATCAATATGGCGATGTGATCGCCCGGCTCGAACGCGGCGATGACAAGGGGGCGAAAAAGGCGCTGGAGGCGATGCGCAAGCGCGATCCGAACGATGCGCGCGCCGGCGTCCTGCTCGAATCGATCACGGGCGATCCGCAGGCGATGCTTGGCGCGAAATCTTTCGGCTATGTGGCCAAACCGGGCGACAGCTTCACATCGCTCGCCCAGCGCTTCCTTGGCAACCGGGACAAGTTTTACGCGCTGGCGCGCTACAACGGCGTCGATACCCCGTCGGAGCTGACGGCGGGCCGGGCCTTGCGAATCCCCGGCGACGAACCGCGCGCCGCACCGCCGCCACCCAAGCCCCGCCCGGCACAACCGGCGACCACCAGGCCATCGGCCAAACCCGCCCCGGTAAAGCCCGCAGCCAAGCCTGCACGGGCTGCGGCCAATCCCGCCCGCGCCAACCAATTGCGGTCGCAGGGTCTCGCTGCGCTCAATCGCGGCCAGGTCGATCGTGCGGTGGTGCTGCTGCACCAGGCGGTCGCCGCCAATCCAGGCAACGCGACGATCAGGGCCGATCTCGCCCGCGCCCAGCGCATCCGCGCCACGGTCAAGGCGCGCCGCTGACACGCATACCATGTCTTAACGCCTCCCCCCTAACTATCTGAACTGGCGTGGGGGCGCCGGGTAAACGAGGATGTGATGGAGCGTATCGGACGTTACGAGATAGACGGGCGGCTCGGCGAGGGCGCGATGGCCGACGTCTATCGTGCCCATGATCCCGGCATCTCGCGCACGGTGGCGATCAAGGTGCTCAAGCCCGAATTCCGCCGCGATCCCGACATCGTCCGTCGTTTCCTGCGTGAGGCGCAGGCCGCCGGCATGCTCAGCCACGCCAATATCGCGACAATCTACGATGTCGGCGAAGCGGGCGGGGTCGCCTATATCGCGATGGAATGCATCGACGGCCGTCCGCTCGACGAATTGATGAAGGATGGCCGCTTCCCCGCCGAGCGCGCGCTGAAGATCGGCCGCCAGCTGGCCGACGCGCTGGCCTATGCCCACAAGAACGGCATCGTCCACCGCGACATCAAGCCGTCCAACATCCTGCTTGCCGATGGCAGCACGCCCAAGCTGCTCGATTTCGGCATCGCCCGCTTCGGCCAGGAGGCCGCGGCGGAAAAGGCCGCGCTCGCCACCCAGATCGGCCAGGTCATCGGCACGCCGCGCTATATGAGCCCCGAACAGGCGATGGGCATGCCCGTCGATGCGCGATCGGATCTCTTTTCGCTCGGCGTCGTCCTCTACGAGATGGTCACCGGCAAGACCGCCTTCACCGCCACCGGCCTCGCCACGCTCGCCATCCAGATCGCCCAGGCCCAACCGATCCCGATCGACCGCAGCGTGCGCGATTGCCCCAAGGGACTGAAGTTCATCATCGAGAAGCTGCTCGCCAAGAAGCCCGACAGCCGCTTCCAGTCGGCCGGCGATCTGCGCGACGCATTGCAACGCGAACTCGAGGCGCTCACCGCCGACGAACCCGTCCGCCGCCGCGGCCTGGCGCTCAAGGTCAAGCTGCCGCTTATCCTTGGCACCGCCATCGCCGCCGCATTGGGGATCAGCACCACGATGGTGCTCGATCGCCAGTCGGAGACGCTTGAGGCGATGACGCTCACCTCGGGCAGCTCGATCACCGGCTTCATCACCGGCAACGCGGCGGTCTATGCCGCCGAAAATGCCGGGCTGCCGCCGGCGATGCAGGATTGGGTGCCGCTCCAGGCATTCGTCGCAACCGCCGCGCGCGATGGCAATGTCGCCCGCCTGGTCGTCACCGATGAACACGGCGTGATCCGGGCCGCAAGCGATCCCGCCCTGCACGGCACGCGCTACCAGCCGCCCATAGGCCAGGCGAAGGCCGCGGACGTAACGCGCACCGCGAAGGGCTATCGCTTCGTCCGCCCGATCACCTATGCCGGCGCGGACTTCGGCAAGGTCGATCTGCTGCTCAAGCCCGACACGCTCGAGGCTGCGATCACCAACACCCGGATGCTTCTCGGCACGCTGGTGGTGGTGGTGATGTGCATCGTCCTCGCCACCGCCCTCGCCAGCGCGCAGATGATCTCGCGCCCGGTGCGTCGCCTCCGCCGCGCGCTGGACGATGCGGCGAAGGGCGATCTCGCCTTCCGCATCTCGCACAACCGGCGCGACGAGCTGGGCGGGTTGATGGATGCGTTCAACCGCATGGCGGACGCCATCGAGCCGCGGCTCGACCGCGACGACAGCGCCGCTTTGCTCCACACGCGCATTTCGACAACTCCCCCGCCCGCGCGGAAGGCCGCCTGATGTACGTCTTCCGCCTGTTCGAAAAGGACGACGCGGTAAACCCGGTCGACGCCCGCATGCTGCGTGACGGCGTCATGCGCATCGGCCGCGATCCGGCGTCGGACTGGGTCGTCACCGATCCCGATTGCGAGATCAGCCGCACGCATTGCGAACTTCACGCCGGACCCGACGGCCTCACCCTGCGCGCACTCGGCGCCAACGGCGTGTACGATGCCGATACCCGGGCGCGCTTCGCCGATCAGGCCGATGTGCCGCTCACCGTCCCGCGCGCGATTCGCTTCGGCCGCTATCGCATGGTCGCCGAGCACGCGCCCGACGCTATGCTCGATCCCAGCGCGGCGGGCCGCACGATGGTGCTCACCCCGCCGCTGGGCACATCGGTGGAGGTGCCCAGCGATTGGGACGATCCCGTCACCCACATCGCGATCGGCGAAGAGGGCTCGCTGCTCGAGGCGTTCTGCGAGGGCGCCGGTCTGGACGTTTCCGCCTTCTCCACCGAAAGCCCCGAAGAGATCATGCGCCGCGCCGGCGCGGTTTACCGCCAGATGGTCCTCGGCGTCGGCGATCTGATGTCCGAACGCGACCGCGCCCGCGCGCAATACCGCCTGGCGCTCACGACCATCGGCGGCGCTGACAACAACCCGTTCAAATGGGCGCCGACCCAGCGCCTCGCCATCGACCTGCTGATGGCCGGCGAATCGAGCTTCCTCTCCGGGCCCGCCGCGCTCAAGGCCAGCTTCTCCGACGTGAAGCGCCACCTCGTCGCGACCTTCGCGGGGTTCAAGGCATCGATCGAGACCGCCGTCGCCAGCTTCGATCCCGTCGCGGTCGAAAAGGCCGTCGGCAACAAGGGTTCGCTGCTCAAGGGCAAAGCCGCGCTCGCCTGGGAAGAGGCCAGCGAACGCCACGCCGATCTCGCGCGCCAGCTCACTCAGGGCGAAGACGGCAGCCTCAACCAGGCTTTTGTCGAAGCTTACGGCGAAACCGTCTCCAGACTGTCGCGCGACGCCAAGTGACGCTACACGCCCACATCATGCAGCCGCGCCCAACGCTCACGGCGCGCTCCGCCGCGCGCACCCATGTCGGCCGGGTTCGTCAGGTCAACGAGGATCGCATGCTGGACGCGCCCGAAATCGGGCTGTGGGCGGTGGCGGACGGGATGGGCGGCCATGTCGGCGGCGGCGCGGCGGCGACCGAAGCGATTCGCGCGCTGTGCGGGCTTGCCGAGCCGGTGACGCTCGACGCGATCGAATTCTCGCTCGCAAAGGCGCATGAAGCCGTGCGCGGCGCGGGCGACGAACGCGGCACCACCATCGCCGGGCTGACCATCGCCGGAGACGGCTTCACCGCCTTCTGGATCGGCGACAGCCGCGTCTATCGCCTGCGCGCGGGCGTATTCGAACAGGTCACCCGCGATCACAGCCTGGTGCAGGACCTGGTCGATGGCGGCCTGCTGAGCCCGGATCAGGCGGCGCACCACCCGCACGCCAACATCATCACCCGCGCGATCGGCATCGAGACCTGGTCGCTGCCCGATACGGTTTCGGGCAACGCCCTGTCCGGTGACCGCTTCCTGATCTGCTCCGACGGCCTGTCCGGCCTCGTGGAGGGCGACGCGATCGCCCGCTTGCTGGACCAGGAACCCGCAATAGCGGTGGATACGCTGATCGCCGCCGCGCTCGATGCCGGCGGTACCGACAACGTCACCGTCGTGGTGATCGCGCTCGACTGAGCTTACAGCCGGCCGCTCTCGAAAAACCCTTCGACCTTTGCCTCCCATGGCGCGACATCGATCCCGCACGCCGCCAGCCAGCCATCGTTGAAATAGGTCGAGGCATAGCGCGCGCCGTCGTCGCACAGGATCGACACGATCGATCCCGCCTCTCCCGCCGCCGCCATCTCGCTGGCGATCCGCGCGCAGGCGATCAGGTTGGTGCCGGTCGATCCGCCGCAGCGCCGCCCCAGCCGCCGGCTCAGCACCCGCGCTGCGGCGATGCTCGCGGCGTCGTCCACCACCTCCATCCGGTCGATCACGTCGGGAATGAACGAAGGCTCCACCCGCGGCCGCCCGATCCCCTCGATCCGCGACATCGCGCCCGTGGCGCCCGTCACCGATCGATCCGCCCAATGCCGGTGGAACACCGAAGCCTCGGGATCGGCCACGCAGATCGACGTCGCATGCCGGTTATACCGCGCAAACCGGCCGATCGTGGCAGAGGTGCCCCCCGTCCCCGCCCCGCAGACGATCCAGCGCGGCACCGGGTGCGGCTCGCGCGCCATCTGCTGGAAGATCGATTCGGCGATATTGTTGTTGCCGCGCCAGTCGGTCGCGCGTTCGGCAAACGTGAACTGATCGAGATAATGGCCACCCAGATCGGCCGCTAACCGCTCGGCCTCGGCATAGACCGCGCCGCCATCATCGACGAAATGGCAGCGCCCGCCCTGGAATTCGATCGCCGCGACCTTTTCCTGTGCGGTCGTGCGCGGCACCACCGCGACGAAGGGCAGCCGCAGCATCCGCGCGAAATACGCCTCGCTGACCGCGGTCGATCCGCTCGACGCCTCGACGATCGTCATCCCCTCGCGCACCCAGCCGTTGCACAGCGCATAGAGGAACAGCGAGCGCGCCAGCCGGTGCTTCAGGCTGCCTGTCGGATGGCTCGCCTCGTCCTTCAGATACAGCGCGATATGCGGCAGCGCCGGCATCTCGACCGGGATCAGATGCGTGTCCGCCGACCGCGTGTAGTCCGCGTCGATCCGACCGATCGCCCAGCGCACCCAATCGCGGCAGGGCGCGTTATTGCTTTCATGGTTCATCATGCGGCCATAAGCACCGCCGCAGCAGTCCGCCAGAGCCGCTCTTGAGATTTGGTATCACTGGCGACTAAAGGACCCGGCAAAGAGAGGAGTGCCCCTTGCGCATCATCGATCATTTCATCGCAGGCGGCCATACAGGCGCCGCGCAGCGCCATTCGGACGTGTTCGATCCGAACACCGGCCAGGTCCAGGCGCGCGTCACGCTCGGCACGCAGGCCGATCTGGATGCCGCGATCGCCAAAGCGCAGGCCGCGCAACCCGCCTGGGCCGCGACCAACCCGCAGCGCCGCGCGCGCGTGATGTTCAATTTCAAGGCGCTGGTCGAGAAGAACATGGACGAACTGGCGCGCTTGCTGTCGTCCGAACATGGCAAGGTGGTCGCCGACGCCAAGGGCGATATCCAGCGCGGGCTTGAAGTCATCGAATTCTGCTGCGGCATTCCGCACGTGCTGAAGGGTGAATACACGCAAGGCGCCGGGCCGGGCATCGACGTCTATTCGATGCGCCAGCCGCTCGGCATCGGCGCCGGGATCACCCCGTTCAACTTCCCGGCGATGATCCCGCTGTGGATGTCGGGCGTCGCCATCGCCACCGGCAACGCCTTCATCCTCAAGCCCAGCGAACGCGATCCGAGCGTCCCCGTCCGCCTCGCCGAACTGTTCCTTGAGGCGGGCCTACCCGAAGGCATCCTCCAGGTCGTCCACGGCGACAAGGAGATGGTCGACGCGATCCTGGATCATCCCGCGATCAGCGCGGTCAGCTTCGTCGGATCGTCCGACATAGCCCATTATGTCTACAAGCGCGGGGTCGAGGCCGGAAAGCGCGTCCAGGCGATGGGCGGGGCCAAGAACCACGGCATCGTCATGCCCGATGCCGATCTCGATCAGGTGGTGAACGACCTTTCGGGCGCAGCCTTCGGTTCGGCCGGCGAACGCTGCATGGCGCTGCCCGTCGTCGTCCCCGTCGGCGACAAGACCGCCGATGCGCTGCGCGAAAAGCTGATCCCCGCCATCGCCAAGCTGCGCGTCGGCGTCTCGACCGATGCCGAGGCGCATTATGGCCCCGTCGTCAACGCCGCGCACAAGCAGCGCGTCGAGAATTGGATCCAGACCGGCGTCGACGAGGGCGCCGAACTGGTCGTCGACGGCCGCGGCTTCGCGCTGCAGGGACATGAACAGGGCTTCTTCATCGGCCCCAGCCTGTTCGACCGCGTCACCCCCGACATGGAAAGCTACAAGGAGGAGATTTTCGGCCCCGTCCTCCAGATCGTCCGGGCGAAGGATTTCGAGGAGGCGGTCGCCCTCCCCAGCCGGCACCAGTACGGCAACGGCGTCGCCATCTTCACCCGCAACGGCCACGCCGCGCGCGAGTTCGCCGCGCGGGTGAATGTCGGCATGGTCGGCATCAACGTGCCGATCCCGGTGCCGGTCGCCTATCACACATTCGGCGGCTGGAAGCGCAGCGCGTTCGGCGACACCAACCAGCACGGCATGGAAGGCGTGAAGTTCTGGACCAAGGTCAAGACCATCACCCAACGCTGGCCGGATGGATCGCCCGACGGATCGAACGCGTTCGTCATCCCGACAATGGGGTAAACTGACGTTGTCTCCTATCCTCGTCATGCTGACGGACGTCAGCATCCATTCGCGCAGCGTTGCGGCAATAGACCCTGACGTCCGTCAGGGTGACGAACGAGGGTGGTTTTTCGCCGAAGCCTTTCGTATCGGCAGCGGTTCGAACCCCCAATCGATCGCCAAGTCCTCCCACAACGGATTGCCCTGCTCGATCAATTCCACCTTCCAGTCGCGCCGCCATGCCTTCAACTGCTTCTCTCGTGCAATGGCGGCAACCATGTCTTCGAGCATCTCGAAATGAACCAGGCGCTTCACATCATATCTGCTGGTGAACCCGGCGACCTCGCCCGACCGGTGCTGCCCCATTCGCTTCATCGGATCAGACGTAACACCGACATAAATCGTCCCATGTCGCCCGCTGGCGAGGATGTAGACGCATGGCTGGCGCTCCATATTTCCCCTCCCCCCGTCATGCTGACGGACGTCAGCATCCATTGCCGCCGCGCTGGGCGAATGGATCCTGACTTCCGTCAGGATGACGGCGATGGCAAGGTTTCCCGATGACTATGACCCAGTTCGACCTCACCGATGACCAGCGCGAGATCCAGGATCTCGCGCGCAAGTTCACCGCCGATCGCATCACGCCGTTCGCGGCGGAATGGGACGAGAAGCATCATTATCCGGTCGATGTTTGGAAGGCGGCGGGCGAGCTCGGCTTCGGCGCGATCTATGTCGCGGAGGAATCGGGCGGGATCGGGCTCGGCCGGCTGGAGGCCGCGCTGATCATGGAGGCGATGGCCTATGGCTGCCCCGCGACCAGCGCGTACATCTCGATCCACAACATGGCGACGTGGATGATCGACCGCTTCGGCGGGTCCGAGATCAAGGCGCGCTTCCTGCCCGATCTGGTCAGCATGGAAAAGATCGCGAGCTATTGCCTGACCGAGCCGGGCTCCGGATCGGACGCGGCGGCGCTCAAGACGACCGCGCGGCGCGACGGCGATCATTATGTTCTCAACGGCACCAAGCAGTTCATCTCGGGCGCGGGCTATAACGACATCTATGTCTGCATGGTCCGCACCGGCGAGGAGAAGTCAAAGGGCATCAGCTGCCTGGTGATCGAAAAGGACACGCCCGGCCTGTCGTTCGGCGCGCCGGAAAGGAAGCTCGGCTGGAACGCCTCCCCCACCGCGCAGGTGATCTTCGACGATTGCCGGGTGCCAGTCGAAAACCGGGTCGGCGCGGAGGGCGACGGATTTCGCTTCGCCATGGCGGGGCTGGACGGCGGCCGCCTCAACATCGGCGCATGCTCGCTGGGCGGGGCGCAGCGCTGCCTCGACGAATCGATCCGCTACACCAAGGAGCGCCAGCAGTTCGGTTCGGCCGTGGCCGATTTCCAAAACACCCAGTTCACGCTCGCCGACATGGCGACCGATCTGGAGGCGGCGCGCGCCTTGCTCTATCTCGCCGCGGCCAAGGTCAGCGCTGGCGCGCCCGACAAGTCTCGCTTCTCGGCGATGGCCAAGCGCCTCGCCACCGATAACGGCAGCGCGATCGTCGATCGCGCGCTGCAGCTGCACGGCGGCTACGGCTACCTCCAGGATTACCCGATCGAACGCTTCTGGCGCGATCTGCGCGTCCATTCGATCCTCGAAGGCACCAATCAGGTGATGCGCATGATCGTCGGCCGCGAGCTGACCCGCCAGTGACCGACGAGTTGATCACGCTGGTGGACGGCCCCGCCGGCCGCATCCGCCTCAATCGCCCCAAGGCGATCCACGCGCTGACGACGGCGATGTGCGAAGGTGTGCTGGAGGCCTTGGAGCAATGGCGCGCCGACGATGCGGTGCGCTGCGTGCTGATCGACCATGCCGAAGGCCGCGGTTTCTGCGCCGGTGGGGATATCCGCATGCTGGCGGATTCGGGCGCGAAGGACGGCGCCGAGGCACGTGCCTTCTTCCACACCGAATATCGGATGAACCACCGGCTGTTCACCTATGTGAAGCCCACCATCGCCTTCATGGACGGCATCACGATGGGCGGCGGCGTCGGCATCTCGCAGCCATGCAAGTTCCGCGTCGCCACGGAGAACACCAGGCTGGCCATGCCGGAGACGGGAATCGGCCTGTTCCCGGACGTCGGCGGCGGCTGGTATCTCTCGCGCCTGCCTGGCCGGATCGGCCAGTATCTCGCGCTGACGGGAGCGCGGATCGATGGCGCTGAGTGCCTCGCGCTCGGGCTGGCGACGCATTTCCTGCCTTCCGATCGGCTCGACGACGCCAAGCAGCGCATCATTGAGGGCGAAGCGGTCGAGGATGTGCTGGCCGGCCTCTCGACCGCGCCCGGCGACGCCCGTATCCTGTCGCACCAGGCCGAGATCGACCGCCTGTTCGCCTCCGACAAGCTGGAGGAGGTGTTCGCCGCACTCGAAGCCGACGCCTCCCCCTTCGCCGCCGAGACCCTCGCCACACTGCGCACCAAATCGCCGCAGACGATGAAGGTCAGTCTCAAGCTGCTCAAGGACGGCGCGGGGATGCAGGATTTCGCCGACGAGATGCGCCAGGAATATGCGGTCGGCAGCCGCGTCGTGCAGCGCCACGATTTTCTGGAAGGCGTCCGCGCCGTGATCATAGACAAGGACAACGCGCCCAAATGGGATCCCGCAACGCCCGAAGGCGTCAGCGATCACGTCATCGACCAGATTTTCGCGCCGCTTCCCGAGGACGAGGCGTGGACCCCCGCCTGAGGAGACCCGAATGACCCTAGAGACCATCCTCGTCGAACAGCGCGGCCCCGTCACGCTGATCACCTTGAACCGCCCGCAGGCATTGAACGCGCTCAACAGCCAGGTGCTGGGGGAGCTGATCGCCGCGCTGGAGGCGTTCGACGCCGACGCGTCGCAAGGCTGCGCCGTCATCACCGGCAGCGAAAAGGCGTTCGCCGCGGGTGCGGACATCAAGGAGATGTCCGGCCAGGGCTTCGCCGAGATGTACGGCACCAACCATTTCGGCGGCTACGACCGCGTCACCGCCACGCGCAAGCCGATCATCGCCGCGGTGGCGGGCTATGCGCTGGGCGGCGGCTGCGAACTCGCCATGATGTGCGATTTCATCATCGCTGCCGACAACGCCAGGTTCG
>JAESGW010000543.1_pt1 | contig 27836 bp, 28 predicted proteins | sample 9269791 | NCBI WGS metagenome assembly JAESGW01 (sample SAMN16773120, study PRJNA677053) | algae metagenome | isolation source: Aphanocapsa lilacina HA4352-LM1 and co-occurring heterotrophs from near cave... | place: USA: Maniniholo cave, near Haena, Kauai, HI | collected 2009-07-28 | reverse complement strand
GCCGGAAGCCGTTCCATCGCCAGTGTCGCCCTCCGGTTCCGCTTCGCTCCACCTACGGCCAACACTGGCGATGGAGGCGTCAATGCACTAACAATCCGCACGGACCACTCGGTGGGGGCCGGTCAGTGCCGCATGCAGAGCCAAGTTCCTTTAATGTTGGTCGCAGTCACTTCGTCCCATACGGCCTCTTCGATATCTTCTACCGTTCCCGACCGAATGACCCCTGCATTATTGAAAGCGAAATCGAGCCGGCCATGCCGAGCCATGATCGCTCCGAACAGGCTATCAACGCTAGAAGGTGATGCGACATCGGTGGCGACAAAGCTCGCTTGATTGCCATCGATGTTTAATTCAGCCGCCAGCCTTACTCCTGCCTCGGCCGATCGTGCAGCGATAACGACGTGAGCGCCTTTGGCTGCGAAAGCACGCACGCTAGCTTCGCCGATACCTGACGACCCTCCGGTAACCAGTGCGACCTTTCCCGCAAATCCTGTCATCGTTATTTCCTTGGCAGATGCAGCAAAACTCAGTCGGACGCTGCCGCTGCCGCGATTTCGACGAGCTTGCTCTTCGCGACCTTGTTCAACGCTGTCCGTGGCAGATCGTCCACGATCTTGAAGGCGCGGGGAATCTTGTAGGGTGCCAACTGCTCACGACAATGCATCAATATCCGGGCTTCCAAGTCCTCGGACGGCGCCGCGACGATCAGATAGGCGATGGGAACCTCACCATACATCCGATCGGGCAGGCCGATCACGGCGGCTTCGCGCACTCCTTCCACCGCGGCAAGGATGAGTTCGATCTCGGACGCCGACACATTCTCGCCGCCGCATTTTATCATGTCGCTCAGGCGGCCATCGAAATAGACCTCGCCGCTGGGCCCAAAATGCGCCCTGTCGCCGGTCCGGAACCAGCCGTCGTCAGTAAAGGATGCCGCGGTGGCGCTGGAATCGCCCGCATATTCAAGGAATATCGATACGCCCCGCTCGCCGCGTACGTGCAGATGGCCGGTCTCGCCAATCGCCACGGATCCATTCTCATCGCGGATATCGATCTCATACGCGAGGGAAGCATAGCCCATCGACATATAGGGATGGTCCGCCCCATGATCGGAAACGATCGGTTGTGCGATCGTCTCGGTCATGCCCCACCAGCCGAGTATTTTTATGCCGAAGCGTTCCTGCGCGGCGGGATGCGAAACGCCTAGGCCCCAAGTGCGGTAGCTGTGGTTTTCGGGGTGTGGATGTTCGAGCAGGGCGCGTAGGCAGAAGGGCACCATCGATGTCCGGGTGACGCCATGCTTCAGCGATACTTGCCAGAAGCGGCTGGCGGAGAATTTCGGCTGCAGGACGATTCGCGCCGATGCCCACAGCGCGGGCAGCACTGAATAGGTCTGCGCGTTCGCGTGGGAAAAGGGCAGGAAAACGAGGAAGACATCGTCCTGCTCGAGCCGTTGGTGCTGCGCCGAAACGCGTGCGCCCCAGATGGCGTTACCATGCGTCCATAGCACAGCCTTTGGCAGCGAGGTCGAGCCTGACGTGAACTGGATCGATAGCGGCCGCCGCCAGTCGCGCTCAAGCAGGGGCGCGTCCGGGACAGAACCGAACAGGTCGCCGAAAGCGCGAAGCTGCAGATCGCCCGCGCCGCCAATCACCCAGGCCGTTTGCAAATCCGCGAGCTGCGCCACGAGGTCGCGGCGCTCGGTATCGCAAATGGCGAAGGTCGCACCGGATTGCTGCGCATAATATTGCAGCTCGCGGCCGCTCGCGGCGGCGTTCGTGGTCACCGCGATCGATCCGACCATTGCGCTGGCGAACCATGCCATCAGCAGTTCCGGGGAATTCTCGGCATGCAGCAGAAGCCGGTCGCCGACCCCGAGTCCAGCCGCGATCAGCCCGGCCGCCACGCTTTTCACTGCCTCGTGAAATTCTCCATAGGTCCACTCGATTGGCTCGCCCTCAAAGGGTTCCCAATGAAGGAAGGGTCGCCCCGGCGACCTGCCGGCCCGCTCCGCGAGCAACCAAGCGACGTCCTTCCCCGCAACCGCATGATGCTGAAATATCCCTGGCATCGGTAGCAGTCAGGCCGCTTTATAAAGCGAGATCACGCAGGCGCCGCCCAAGCCGAGATTATGCTGGAGCCCGATTCGCGCGCCTTCGACCTGGCGTCGGTCGGCCTGTCCGCGCAATTGCCAGACAAGCTCGGCGCACTGGGCGAGCCCCGTGGCCCCGAGCGGGTGCCCTTTCGAGAGCAGCCCGCCGGATGGATTGACGACAAACTTCCCGCCGTAGCTGTTGTCGCCATCCCAGATGAATTGTTCTGCGGTGCCGGGCGGCGTGAGTTCCAGCCCCTCATATGCGATCAGCTCGTTGGCGGTGAAGCAGTCGTGCATTTCAACGACATCGATATCTTCGGGGCCGATGCCCGCCGCCTCATAGACGTCCTGTGCAGCGGCCAGGGTCATATCATAGCCGATCATCTTCATCATGCTGCCGTCGAAGGCGCCGGGATAATCGGTCGTCATGCTTTGCGCCGCGAGTTCGACAAGCGGTCCGCCAAGGCGTTTTTTCGCAAAGCGCTCGGAAACGAGCAACGCCGCCGCACCGCCCGAGGTGGGCGGGCAGCATTGAAGCCGAGTGAGGGGCGCGTAGATTTCGGGAGATGCCATGATCTCCTCGATGCTCAGCGGATCCCGGAAGACCGCGTTCGGGTTGGCCGCGGCATGCCGCCGCGCCTTTTCGGCGATCTTGGCAAAAGTCTCGGGCCGTGTGCCATATAGCTCGGCATATTCCCGGCCAGCCCCGCCGAACCATCGTGCGGCCCAGGGCGCATCCTCGTCGCCGAACCGTTCGCGGGTGACGCGGACGTGCTCCTGAAGCGGCTGCTGGCGATCGGACCATTTGGCGGTCAGCGCGCCAGCGCCCATTTCTTCGAAGCCGAGCGCGAGGGCGCAATCGACCACGCCGCTCTGGACGGCCTGACGGGCCAGGAACAGCGCGCTCGAACCCGTCGCGCAATTGTTGTTGACGTTGATGATAGGGATACCGGTCAGCCCCAGCTCATATAGGACCCGCTGGCCGCAGCTATTGTCGCCATAGGAATAGCCGACATAGGCCTGCTCGACATCGGCATAGCCGAGGCCGGCGTCAATCAGCGCCGTACGCGCCGCATCGACTCCAAGATCGACATAGCTGCTCTTCTCGCTGGGTTTGCGAAAACGGGTCATGCCAACGCCCGCGACATAAACTTTGTTCATTCGAATACTCCGGAGAACTTCGGGAAAAATCAGGCTGAAAGGAGAACTGCGGCAAGGAGCACGATCTCCTCCGTCCGATTGGACCAGGCGTGATTGGTGCCGCGTTGGACGATCACGTCGAGCGGCCCGAGTTCCACTTCGCCTTCATCGAGCAACATGGTGAGGCGGCCCGCGAGCACGACGATATAGTCGACCGTCTCGGTCTGGTGCATCGCGTGGTGCCGGCGCGTGTCCACCAACGCCTCTTCCGAGCCGACGCGCGAGAAGGCGTGCCGGACCACCGCCCGGCGCTCCTCTTCGCTCAGGTGCGCAAGCCGCGATTCCGGCTCGATCTCGACGAACCGAAATACCGATCCGCCATTTCCGGGGCTGATCCTGAACGGGCGGTCCATTGCGTCGGACGGATCGACTGCCAGCCGGTTCTGGCCTGCGTCGGTCGCCCAGAATTCGTGGAGGGTGCCGAGGTTGCGCCCCGGCCCGTCGAGTAGAATTCTCGACCGCCCAGCCGGATCGCGCGTCGTGACGACGCGCCTGAAGGACCTGTCGCTCTTTGGGTTTCCCGTCTGAACCACCTTCGGCCTCACTCTGTTCGCGGCCATGGCCGCACCTGATTTCATGGGCGTCGCGATGTGCGCCGCTGTTGAAGGAGTGGTGGCGCGCTTGCATTATTAAGTCAAGCGACTAATATAATAATTGCTCAGCCAAGCCACGTCCGGCCGGCTATCGGGAGGCGAAATATTCATGCTTGAGGGGAAATTGGCTGTCGTGACGGGCGGCGCGAATGGGATTGGCAGGGCGCTTGTCCAGGAGCTGATCGAGCAGCGCGCGCGCGTTGCGGTGTGCGATGTCGATTCGGATGCGCTTGCCAGCTTAGTTCGCGCGTTCGGCGATGGCAGCGGGCTGGTTCATTCGGAAGATGTCGACGTATCCGACCGCAGCGCTATGCTTCGTTTCGCCGAACGGCTTCATGATCGCCACGGACCCGTTCACGCCCTTTTCAACAATGCCGGCGTCGGCGGCGAATGGGGATCTTTGTACCGCCACAGCCAAGCAGATTTTTCCTGGTGCATGAACATAAATTTGAATGGCGTGCTGCATGGCATCGAAGCGTTCGTTGGGCGCATGGTCGCGGCGGGCGAACGCGCTTTTGTCGTCAATGTAGCCTCGGTATCCGGCATCCTGCCCAGTCCCGAGGGGGGCGCTTACTCGCCATCCAAATTCGCCGTCGTGTCGTTGACCGAAGGGCTGGCGGCCGAACTCGCCGGTACGCAGGTCAGCGCGACACTTCTCTGCCCGGGTTTCGTTGATACGAAATTTCTCGACAGCGGCCGCAAGCTGGCCGGCGCACCGAGGGCCCGTCACGACGAAGCTTGGCTTGTCGAGCGCCGCGAACGAGTCGGCGCGATCATGCGCAAATCGATGGCACCACGCGACGTCGCCCGGAAAGCCATCGCCGGAATGCTGCGCGGCGACCTCTATGTCTTTACCCATTCCGAGTTCCGAACGCGGTTCGAGGATCGGATGGCGAAGATCTTCGAAGCACTCGATCGGGCCGAGCGGCCCAATGACGGTCAGGGCGTATGAGCAAAGTGGAGAATGTTCAGGTCAAGCTGGTCGCGCGCCCCGATGGGCTGCCCAAGGCGAGCGACTTCGCGATGGAGCGCGCGCCGCTGCGCGCGGCGGAAGCTGGCGAGGTCGTGGTGGAGGTCAGTCATGTCTCGCTCGATCCGGCGATGCGTGGATGGATGGACGACCGCCCGTCCTACCTCCCGCCGGTGAAACTGGGAGAAACGATGCGCGCAACCGGCATTGGCCAAGTCATCGCCAGTGCGAGTCCGTCGTTCGAGGTGGGCGAGCATGTGACCGGACATCTGGGCGTACAGCATTTTGCCGTCGTCCCGGCTGCCTCGCTCCGCCGGGTCGATCCGTCGCTCGCACCGCTCGATGTCCAGATCGGCTTGCTTTCGACCGCGGGCCTGACAGCATATTTCGGCCTTCTCGATGTCGGAAAGCCGCAGCGCGGCAACACCGTCGTGATTTCGGGTGCGGCCGGAGCGGTGGGGTCGGTCGCAGGCCAGATTGCCCGCATCCACGGTTGCCGGGTCGTCGGGCTCGCCGGCGGGCCCGAAAAAAAGGCCTATCTCACCGATGAGCTCAGGTTTGATGTGGGCATCGACTACAAGAGAGATGACGTCCCCGCGCGACTGTCCGAGAGCTGCCCGGACGGTATTGACATCTATTTCGATAATGTCGGAAACCCGTTGCTCGACATCGCGCTGAAGCGGCTCGCGATCGGCGCGCGCGTCATTTTATGCGGCGCGGTCTCGCAATATAATAACAGCGGCAAGGTCAGTGGACCCGAGGCCTATATCTCGCTTATCGTCAAACGTGCGACCATGCAGGGTTTCATCGTGTTCGACTTCAAGCAGCGCTATCCCGAAGCGACGCGGCAGCTGGCGCACTGGTGGCGCGCGGGCGACATTCATTATCGGGCCGATATCGCCGAAGGACTAGGCTCGTTCCACAGTGCGCTCCTGCGCCTGTTCAATGGTGAAAATCAGGGCAAGAGCCTGATCCGTCTCTAGCCGATATGCGCGCCCCGTCGCTCACGACAGGGCGGCGAGGGCGCGGATGCCTGCGGCATTATAGGCGACCAGCCGGTCGATGAACGGCTCCACCTTGACCTTGTAGGGGCTTTTCCCGGTCGTCGCCTTATAGCCGTGGTCGAACAGCGACGAGACGATCATATTGGCGATGATCCCGAAGGCGCGGTGTAGCGATTCCTTGTCGATGTTCGGTTCGACGCGATGCGTCGCATCGATGAAGCGCTGACGTGACGGGCCGAAATGCTTCTCGTAGAGTTCAGAGAGAATGTCTTCGGGCGTTGCGGAGAAGGTTGCAAATATCCTGAGATAATCCTGTCCCTCGCGAGTCGTGACATATCGGACGTGCGGCGCGATGAAAGCGCGCAATATGTCGTCGAGCGATGCGTCGGCATTGGTCTCGATCGCCTCGAGCAAACGAAGGCGCTCGCCATCGACCGCCTCGAAGCATTTTATGACCGCGGCCATGTAGACGTCGCGCTTGGTACGGAAATGATAATAGATCGATGCCTGATTGACGCCCGCCTGCTTAGTGAGTTCACGCGTCGAGACCCCGCCATAGCCAAGCTCGGCGAACATCGAGATCGCCACCGCGAGCAACTCGGCCTTCGCCCTTTCCCCGGCCGTATTGGGTCCGCGCTGGCCCTTGCGGCTCTTCGGTGGCGAGGACGCCCCAACCTCTATCAAATCGGTTGCCTCTTTGCTGCTCATCTTCACTCAGCTCCATACCGCGCGGTAGCATCGCGAGGCTTAAGGGTTAAAGCCGGGGCCGGCCGGCGAGTGGCGTATCTCAAGCGCCATAGCCTCCCCTATTGCTAGGGCATAGCCCCGATCCATTCGGCGCGCGTCAGGTGCAGCGACCTTCGCCACGCTGACGACCCGGCCGGATCCATCGGGTGTCATGCATGGCTCATGTCAAATTATTTAGTCAAGCGCCTTATTGACTAGTTGAGCGAATCGGGCCTAGAACCTGCGATGGCGGGGATAAGGATCTCCGGTGCGGCGCATTCGCAGGGGCAAGGGGACGCGTCCGATATCCGAACGGTTCCAACGGGAGGGACAGGGAATGAAACGCTTTCATCTGCATATCTATCATGCGTGGCTATTGGGATCCGCAGCTGCTTCGGCCCTTGCGGCACCTGGGCAAGCTTATGGACAGGAAACGGCCAAGGGAGCGGCCGTCGATGATATTGTTGTTACCGCACAGCGCCGCGAGACCAGGGTGCAGACGACGAGCGCCGCGGTGACCGCATTGTCGAGCACGGTTCTTGAAAGTGCCCGCGTGCGTTCGGTCGACGATGTGGCGCAGCTCGTTCCGAACGTCACTTTTGCAAAGGCAAATAACGAGCAGCAGATTTCTATTCGCGGGGTCGGCGTCGACAATGCGTTCTTTACGGCCGAAGCCGGCGTCGCGGTCTATGTCGACGGAATCTATCTCGGACGTCCCAGCATCGCGACCGCGGCGCTGTCCGACCTCGAGCGGATAGAGGTCGTTCGCGGGCCGCAAGGCACCCTCTATGGCCGCAATGCGACCGGCGGCGCGGTCAACATCATCACCAAGGGGGCCGAAGACCGCTTCGGCGGCAAGCTCTATGCGGCCTATGGCAATTACGACGCCTATGAGATCGGCGGAACGGTCACTGGGCCGATCGGGTCGGATTTGAGTGCACGCCTGAGCGCGGACTATCGCGGCCACGACGGCTACGCCCGCAACCTGCTGAACGGGACGTGGCTGGACGGTGACGAAAGCGTTTCGGTCCGTGGCGCGCTCGAATGGCACGCAAGCGATCGCCTGACCTTCGATCTGCGCAGCGATTATCAGCATAGCGATAGCACGGGTCCGGCGCTGCAGCCTTATAATGCCGGGAGCAGTGTCGGCGCGGATGACGTGCAGACGTCGCCCGGGGGCGGCAGTTACGTCGATCGGCCGCGCAATGTGTTCCACGATCTGAGCGACCGCTGGACCCGAATCTATTACGGTACAAACCTCACGGCAACCTATGAGCTCGACGGTGCGACACTCAAATCGATTACTGCCTATCGGCACAGCTACACCAATCAGGATGCGGATCTTGACGGCACCAATGGCGCGTTCGACACGCTCCATAATCGGCGCACGGCCGGCGGTGCGCTGCGCGCTCATCAGATCAGCCAGGAGTTCCAGATTGCGTCCGATAGCGACGGGCCGATCAACTATTTACTCGGCCTCTATTATTACGACGAGCATGCTCGTGTTCGCGTCGTCACCGATCAGTTCGACTTCGTCAATTTCACGGGCGTGATCCGGACCGACTATGTGGTGAAACAAGACTCGCGCACGGCCGCAGCCTATGGCGAGGTATATTACAATCCCAGCGAGGCGCTTCGCTTCACGGCAGGCCTCCGCTATACGGCGGACCGCAAGAGCTTCAGCTCGACGATCGGCACGGCGACCAGCGGCAGCAATGTCGATCGGTCGGTAACGCCGAAATTCGGCGTCGAATATAAGTTCAGCCCCGACATTTTCGCTTATGCGACCGCTTCCAAAGGGTTTAAGGCCGGAGGCTTCAATCCCTACACGAACAGCGGCTTCTATAAACCCGAGACGCTCTGGGCTTATGAAGTCGGCCTGAAGACCCAGTTTCTGGACCACAAGCTCCAGGCAAATCTCGCCGCTTTTTACTATGATTATGCCGATATCCAGGTCACCCAATATACCGGCTTGGGCCCCGACATCTCGAACGTCGGCAGCGCGAAGGTGAAGGGGCTTGAACTTGAGCTGCAGGCGCGGCCGATCTCCAGCCTGACGCTTGGCGCGGCCGCTTCCTATCTCGACGCCGAATATGGCCAGTTCAACGTGACCGATCTGTTGACCGGTGTTGCCTCGAATGTGGGAGGCAACCAAGTGACCAAGTCACCGAAATGGTCCTTTTCGGCGAACGCGATGTACACGCACGATCTCGGCTCGAACGGCAGGGTCGAGGTTAGGTACGACATTTCGACGAAAAGCTCATTCTATTATTCGGTATTCAACAACGCGGCGACGCGGCAAGAGGCTTATGCCATGCAGAACGCTCAGATCAGCTACGTGACGCCGAGCGATTTCCGAATAAGCGCCTTCATCCGCAACATCGCCGACAAGGCGGTCTTCGTCCAGGCGACGCAGGCGAGTGCGCTCCTACTCCCGGTCGTCGCTTATAATCCGCCTAGGACCTACGGGGTTTCCGTTTCGAAGGCGTTCTGACCCGCGCTTAGACTGATAACGATAGGCGTTGCGGATTCGGCTGACCAGCGAAAAGACGGACAGGGAATCATTCGAAAAGACGGACAGGGAATCATTCGAAAAGGTTGTGATAGGCGTCGGTCATGATTGAATTGCGCAATATCGCTTATGCACTTCCCGACGGACGCGAACTTTTTCGCGACGTTTCGGCAACGATCGGTGCCGAACGCGTTGGCCTCGTCGGGCCGAATGGCGTCGGTAAGACGACGTTGCTGCGCATGATCGCGGGGCTGATCGCCCCCGCGCGGGGGATAGTGACCGGAGCCGGGGATGTCGGATATTCGCCGCAGGAGCCGGAATTTTCCGAAGGAGCGACCATCGGCGAGTCGCTCGGCTTGGTCGATATCGCGGCCGCGATGGAAAGGTTGGAGGCGGGCGGCCAAAGCGACGCCGATCTGACAATGGTAGCAGACTATTGGTCGATGCACGGCGAAGCGGAAATGGGGCTGGTTTCGCTCGGGCTCGACTATCTCGATCTCGAGGCGCCGCTGCAGACATGTAGCGGCGGTGAACGCACGCGGTTAGCGCTTCTGAAGACAATGCTCGCAAGGCCGAGCCATCTCCTGCTCGACGAACCCACCAACCATCTCGACGTCGAAAGCAGGGTTCACTTGCACGAAGCGCTGGCGAAATGGCGCGGCGGGGCGCTGATCGTCGCGCATGACCGTAGCCTTCTGAACAAGATGGACCGCATCGTCGAATTGAGTAGTGACGGACTGCGGTCCTACGGCGGCGGCTATGATGACTATGCGGCGCTGAAAGCTGTCGAGGAGGCGGCGGCGCAGGACCGGCTTCACCATGCGCAAAAAGCGTTCGGCGCGGCGCGGCGTGAAAGTCAGGCGGCGATGGAGCGACAGCAGCGCAAAATCTCGTCGGGCAAGGCCCGGGCGCAGCGCACCGGTCTTTCGAAGATCGAGGTCGGGGCCGCGAAAGAGCGCGCAGGCAAAACCGCGGCCCGCGTCTCGGCCGAGCGCGCCACGCAGCTCGGCGAGGCTGATCGGCAGGTCCGAAGCGCGCAGTCGGCAGTTCGCAAGCGAGACCAGTTGTCATTCGCGGTGTCCGGCAAGGCGCGGTCCGGCGCGTCAGCGATATTGGCTGCCGACAATCTGAGCTATCGATACCCAGGCTCGAACCATCATTTGGGTCCGCTCACCTTCTCGCTAGCCGCGGGACAACGCTTGGCGATCGTCGGGCCGAATGGGTCGGGCAAGTCGACGATGCTCAAGCTTCTTGCCGGAATCATCGGCGAGGAGCCGGAAGGCCGTATCTATCGGCATGCCCGCAGCCTCATCTATCTCGACCAGGATTTCCGGATGCTCGATTTTCGGGCGACCGTGATCGAAAATCTGGTGGGGTTGCAGCCCGACCTCACCCCGAACGATGCTCGCGCTCATCTCGCGCGCTTCCTTTTCCGCAACAAGAGCGCAGATGCGACGGTGGGGACGCTGAGCGGAGGTGAGAAGCTGCGGGCATCTCTCGCCTGCGCGATATCGCCCGATCGCCCGGCGGACCTGCTCCTGATGGATGAGCCAACCAATAATCTCGACATCGAGAGCGTGACCTATCTGGAGGAATCGCTCGCGAGCTTCGACGGCGCGCTTGTCGTGGTTTCGCACGACGAATATTTCCTCGACGCGATTGGTGTGGACCAGCGAGTTTCCATGGAAAAGCCGACTTCGGTTCAATTCTTTTAAGTCGAATGACTAAATAATACTTGCTGCCGCGACAACGGTGTGTCATGTCCGCGATCGTTCCAAAAGGAAGAGGATCGACATGGCACAGCGAGCTCCAGATTACGACGCGGTCATGCACACCGTGCAGACCTATATCGACGGCACCTATGAGGGTGATGTTTCCAGGTTGAAGGAAGCGTTTCACGAAAAAGCGACGATCAGCGGTTACATCCAGGTACCGAATGCACCTCCTGAAGGCGTCTTCATGTTCGCGCCAATCGATGCGCTTTACGGCCATATCGAGAGCCATCCCTCGCCCAAGGCCAGCGGCGATGCCTATGCCGCTCGCGTCGGGGAGGTTGTCCTGCGCGGCTCGCTCGCGCGCGTCGTGGTGTATGAAGATGGCCTCGGCGGAGAGGATTTCGTCAACGAACTGCATCTCCACCGCGTGGGCGGAAAATGGGAGATCACTGCCAAGGCGTTCGTCGGCGACGGCAACTGACGCGAGATTGTAGCGGGACAGCATCATGAAAATTACGGGCTATGCGGACAGCTTGAGCGTCGCGGTCGGCGAGAATTTGACCTTCCGGGTCAGCTCCGAAAGTCCGGCTTACCGCGCGAGGCTGGTCCGTTTGATCCATGGCGATCGCAACCCGGCCGGACCCGGTTTCAAATGCGAGGCCCTCCCCTCGAACATCGATGGGGAGTATCCGGGTCGCTTTCAGCCGATCCATGGCGGTTCGTATGCGCTCGTCAACGACCTCTCGCCCGTTACCGCGCTGACGCTCGGCTGCTGGCTCTGGCCGACGACGCCAGCTGGCGAAGGACAAGTCATCCTGTCATATGCATCGGGTGCGGTCGCCGTCGAACTGGACAGCGAGGGGCGCCTCGCTGTCGTCGTCGATGGAACGGCCCTCGCGCGGACGGCCTGCGCACTTGAGGCGCGCACCTGGTATTTTCTCGCACTCCGCGTCGATGGAAACGGTCGCACCATCCTGGAGGTTGAGCCGCGCGATACGTGGCCCGGCCTCGCGGGCGAGAAGGTCGACGGTCTTGCCGAGGCGAACCTACCCGCGTCGGGAAATCTGTCCTTCGCCGCGCGCGTGGCGCAAGGTCGGCACGAGGGGCATTTTAACGGCAAGATCGAGAACCCTTGGGCATTCTCTCGAATCCTGGCTGACGACGATATTGCGCAGCTGCGCGGCGGCGCCGATCCATGGAGCCTGCCCGACTGCCTTGGCGCATGGGATTTCAGCCAAGAGCCGCAAGGCGAACGGATCATCGACCGGTCGGATCACGCCCGCCACGGCGTGCTGATCAATATGCCCGCGCGCGCGATGACCGGTCATGACTGGAGCGGCACGTCTACCGATTTCACGCGAACGCCCGATGAGTTCGGGGCAATCCACTTCCACGATGACGATATGGACGACGCGGGCTGGTTGGCGGACTTCACCTTGTCGGTCCCGGTTGACGCGCGAAGCGGAATCTACGCGATCCACCTCGTCAGCGATCTCGGCGAAGACCATATACCCTTTTTCGTCACGCCGAAATTGGGTGCTCCGCAGGCCAGGATTGCCTTTCTCGCGTCGACCTTCACCTATCTTGCCTATGGCAACGAGGCGATCGCCAACCGGCCCGATATCCGCCAGCTCATGCTGCAGGCCGGAATCGATGCGGACGCGGCCTATCCGAGTCAGCCCGAAGACAAATATATCGTCGAGAACCGTCTGCTCAGCTGCTACGATATACATAGCGACGGCAGCGGCGTTTGCTATTCGTCGCATCTGCGTCCGCTGCTCAATCTTCGGCCGTCCTACCGAATGCCGCTGCATGGGTTGATGGTGCAGCAAGGCGGCGCACCCCATCTGCTCAATGCCGATCTGTGCATAACCGACTGGCTCGAACAGCAGGGCGCCAAGTTCGACGTGATCACCGATCATGCGCTCGATGCACAAGGCGCCGAGCTCCTTTCGCAATATCACGTGATCGTCACCGGCAGCCATCCCGAATATTTCACCGCCGCAATGTTCGACGCATTTGACAGCTTTTGCCGCGAGGGCGGCCGCCTCATGTATCTTGGCGGCAATGGCTTTTTCGCGATCACTTCGCTGTCCGAACAGGGACATGCGATCGAGGTCCGGCGGGGTCATTCGAACCGGCCTTGGAGTTCTTTCCCTGGCGAGCTGTTCCACAGCACCACCGGCGAGGAGGGCGGTGCTTGGAAATCACGTGCCCGTCCCTCCCAACGGCTGCTGGGGGTGGGAACTTCGGCCGTCGGTTTCACATCGGGCGCCCCTTACCTACGCACCGAAGCTGGGCGAGACGCTCGCTTCGACTGGCTGTTCGACGGCGTGGATGATGATGAAATCGGTGACTTCCCCAACCTGATCTACGGCAGCGGCGCCGGCGGGTGGGAGATTGATCGCGCGGATGCGGCCTGGGGAACGCCCGCTCACGCCGTGGTAGTAGCGACGGCGCGGCTCATGGACGATTCCTATCAGCAACTGGTTGATGAACTCGAGGCTCCCGGCCCACATAGCAATGGATCGATCAACCCGAACGTCCGGGCGGACATGGTTTATCTTGAATATCCCCATGGCGGCGCGGTGTTCTCAGTTGGATCATGTCTGTGGGCCGGTAGCTTGTCATATAATGGCTACCGCAACAACGTCTCCGTCCTCACCGGCAATGTCCTGCAAAAATTCGCTAACCTGGATTGAACGCCATGACGACGTCCCCGCTTCTCCCACCTGCTTTTCATCTCTTGATCGGGGGGGCGTTGCAGACAGGCGCTTCGACGATCGGCGTCATAGATCCAGCAACGGAAATGACCATTGCGCAGGCACCCGCGACCAGCGCCGGCCAGCTAGAGCAAGCTGTTCGCGCAGCGGGCGCCGCGTTCCCGCACTGGAGCGCGAGAGCTTGGAGCGATCGCGCGGCGGTTCTCGCGCGCGTGGGCGAACGCCTGCGCGCGCATATCGACGAGCTCGCTGCGCTTCTGACCGCCGAACAGGGCAAACCGCTCGCTGCTGCGCGCGCCGAGATCATCGTCGCGGCGATGTGGTGCGACGGTGTGGCTCAGCTCGAAGAGCAGATTCTCATTAGCAAGGATGCCAATCGTGCAATCGAGACGCGACGCGTGGCGCTCGGTGTCGTCGCGGCGATCGTCCCTTGGAATTTCCCGGTCGGATTGGCTTTCTGGAAGATAGCGCCCGCGCTTCTTGCCGGCAACAGCCTGATCCTGAAGCCCGCACCGACGACGCCGCTCACGACCTTACGGATCGGCGAGCTAATCCGGGACCTGCTACCGGACGGCGTGTTGAATATTCTGAGCGGAGACGATGCCCTTGGTCCGATGCTTACCGCCCATCCTGGTATTGCGAAGATCAGTTTCACCGGGTCGACGGCCGTCGGGAAAGATGTGATGCGTGCGGCTGCGTACGATCTGAAACGGGTAACGCTCGAGCTCGGCGGCAATGATCCCGCGATCGTCTTTCCAGACGTTACCGTCGATGAGGTTGTGCCGGCCATTTTTTGGGCGGCCTTCCGCAATTCGGGCCAATTTTGTGTCGCTGCCAAGCGCCTGTACGTCCACGAAGCAATCTACGCGGAAGTCGCCGACGCACTCGTAGCATTCGCCGCGACGATCGGCCTCGGGCAGGGAACGGGCCCAGGCGTCCAGCTTGGCCCGCTGCAGAACAGGCGGCAATTCGATCGGGTGAACGGTCTCCTCGCGCGCGCGCGCGCGAGCTGAATGTTCTCACGGGAGGCGAGAAACGTCCGGAACCGGGATATTTTATCCCCGTGACCATAATCGACAATCCGCCGGATGATGATGAGACCGTCGTTGAGGAGGCTTTCGGCCCGGTTTTGCCGATGTTGCGCTTTGCCGATGTCGACGAGGTTATCCGTAGGGCGAATGCATCGCCCTACGGACTCGCTGCCTCGATATGGACCAAAGACCTCAACTTGGCGGCCGACGTAGCCAACCGGCTCGAATGTGGCACCGTATGGATCAACGAGGCGCACCACATGAGTCCCTTAGCGCCGTTCGGTGGCCATAAGCAATCGGGGTACGGTGTGGAGAATGGGATCGAGGGCCTGCATCAATATAGCAACACGCGCACCGTCGTCCGACAGAATGACGTGGCTGCCGACGCATGAGCATTGCCCAGTCCGAGCGCGCGCGCGGAGCGTTGGATGGTCTTTTCGCCAGCTGGTCGGTGTTGTTCGTGGGCGCCACCGCCAAGTCCATCTGGACGAACTCCGCCTTGGGTAATCTCGAACGCTTCGGCTTTCCCGGAAAAGTCCATCTGGTCAACCGGAAGGGCGAGCCTGTGGCGGGAAAGGCTGCTGCGACTTCCGCCCTTGCGGTCGGCGAGGCAATCGACACGGCATTGCTGATGGTTCCGGCCGCCGCGATGAACGATGCGTTGGACGATATTGCGGCGGCCGGAATCCGGCAGGCTATCGTCCTGAGCGCCGGTTTCGGCGAGGTCGGTGAAGCGGGAGCCGCCCTGCAACATCAGCTTGTCGCGCGGGCCGCTGTCAATGGCGTCCGTTTACTTGGGCCCAATTGTCTGGGCTTCGTCAATTATTCGCGCGCACTTCCCTTATGGACGGTCCCCGTCCGCCGGTCGCGCCGCGTGGGACGGGTGGCGATCGTTTCGCAATCGGGCGCGGTGGCGGACGAAATGCAGGGCTTCGCTCATCGCCAGGGCGTCGGCATTTCCTTCATGGCGTCGACCGGAAACGAGGCCGATATCGGGATCAGCGAGATCATCGATTTCCTCATCGAGAACGAAGAGGTCGCATCGATCGCCCTTTTTCTAGAAAGCGTGCGCAATCCCGACAGGTTCCGTGCCGCGGTTCGCCGCGCTCGCCGGGCCGGGAAACCGATTACGCTGCTCAAGATTGGCAGTAGTCCCACAAGTTCGCGCTTGGCACAGACGCATACCGGGGCGCTCGTCGGCGACGACCATATCTTCTCGGCAATGTGCGAGAGCGAGGGCCTCATCCGCGTCGCCTCGCTGGAAGACCTTGTGCTGACCGCAGACCTGATGGCGCGGCTGCCGACGCCGGGCGCCGGGGGGCTCGCGCTCGGCGCGCTGTCGGGAGGCGTTTGCGAGATCGCGGCCGACCGGGCTCATCAAGTCGGCCTCGAGCTTGCCGAAATCGGCACGCACGGAGTGGCCGAACTCGAGACCGTTCTTCCCCATTTCGCAAAACCGCAAAACCCTCTTGACGTGACCGGCGGAGCGATGCTGCAACCCGAACTACTTCGCGACGCCGTGTCGGCGCTCAGCCGCGATCCGGCCGTTGCGGCAACGGCATTTGTGATGGATGCGCCCACTAGGCCGGACGACGGCGGGTTTCGAAGTGCCGCATTGCAAGCCCTGTCGGCAGGCTTCTCGCAGACAGGGAAGCCGGCATTGCTAATGAGCAACATGTTAGCGCCGGTGAGCGATGCCGCCATCGTAACGGTCGATGCATGCGACCTCGTCTATTTCAGCGGCGGCGTTGATCTCGGCGTTCTTTCACTCAAGCACTTTTTCCGCTGGCATCAGACACGAAGCGCGGCGGTGACCGCGCCAGAAGCTGAACCAGCGCCGCCAAACGCGCCGAACCTCGGCAGCGAGCGAGATGTACTAGAATATCTCAAGGCTCACGGCGTGCCGGTGATCCCGGCACAGATTGCCCGAAATGCATCAGATGCCGCGGCGGCCGCCAAGCAGTTCGGCTCTCCGATCGCACTGAAGATTCTTGCTGCGGGCCTCGCTCACAAAAGTGAAGTGGGCGGGGTGATGCTGAATGTCACATTGGAGGATGTCGGCCCGGCTTATGAGCGGCTGGTGATACGCGTGTCCGAAGCGAGGCCGGACCTCGCCATCGAAGGCGTGATCGTCGCACCGATGCGCCGCGACGGTCTGGAGCTGATCGTGGGCGTAACGCGCGATCCGCAATGGGGACCGGTGCTGACCTTGGGTCTCGGAGGTGTCCTTGTGGAAGCCCTGAAGGATTTCAGTTCCCGGCTTCTTCCAGTCGATGTTCCGACAGTGCTTGAAATGCTGGACGACCTGCGGACAAGCCCACTCCTCGACGGCTTTAGAGACAGCCCCGCCGTCGATCGACGTCGCGTCGCCGAGGTCGTCTGCGCGATTGCGCGCGCGGCGGAACGGCTTGGCCCCGCGCTCGCTTCGCTCGAGGTCAACCCGCTTCGCGCTGTCGGCGACCATGTTGAATGCCTCGATGGCCTCGTCGAATGGCAATATTAGGCCGACCCCTATGAGCCTTGACTTCCGTGTCCCGGTAATCGCCGGAGCGGCCGAGGTCTCCGAACGCTGGATCTCGGCTGATATCGCGAGCGATCCCGTTGCGATGATGGCTGAAGCGAGCCGGCGCGCCGACCCTGGCGACCTTTTGGATCAGGTCGACTCCCTCGACGTGGTCAACCTGACCAGTTGGCGCTATCGCGACACGCCCGCGGCGCTATGCGAGCGCCTCCGCATCGCACCGCCGCGGCGTTACTATGGCCGGATCGGCGGCGAAAGCCCGGTCCGGATGCTCGACGAGGCGGCGCAGCGGATCGCATGGGGCGAGAGCGAAGTCGCCTTGGTCTGCGGGGCAGAAGCACAGTATAGCGTCAACAAGGCGCGCGCGGGCGGGCATGTCCTGCCTTGGCCAGACCTTGCGCCGCGTCCGGATGAGGACGGCTGGTGGGACGGGTATCTTAACCCGCTGGCTATCGATTTGCAGATAACGAAACCGGCAGAAATCTATCCTCTTTTTGAGCATGCGGCTGCCGCCGCCTGGGGGCAAACGCCCGCGCAGGCGATTGAAGAAAGCGGCAGTCTCTGGAGCCGAATGACCACGGTCGGCGCTGCCCGCTCCCATTCATGGTCCACGCGCACCTTGTCGATCGCGGACATCGTGCAGGCCGCTCCCGACAATCGAATGATCGCGTGGCCCTACACCAAGCGGATGAGTGCCAATCCGTCGGTGAATCAAGGCGCAGCGTTGATTTTGACCAGCCTTGAGCGGGCCACCGCGCTCGGAATTGCAGAAGACAGGCTCGTCTTTCTCTGGTCAGGCACTTCGGCAATTGAACCACGGGATTATCTGAAACGCGAAAATTACGCGGTTTGTCCGGCGCAACGGGCGGTTCTCGAGACGCTTTCTGAGCGGCTTGTCGGACACCGTTTCGACTTCCACGAACTCTACAGCTGCTTCCCGATCGTTCCCAAGCAGGCGCGTCGAACGCTGGGCCTTGACCTCGACGAACCGATCACGCTCGCAGGCGGCCTGAGCTTCTTTGGAGCGCCGCTCAACAATTATATGACGCATGCGGCAGTAGCGATGGTCGAGAGGCTGAGGGGCCGGACGGACGGCTTCGGCCTCCTCTACGCGCAGGGCGAGTTTATGACCAAACATCATGGTCTCATCCTCTCGTCGAAGCCTCCGTCTCTGGTACAATTCGACTGCTCGCGAAGCGCACAGGATCGAGCGAGCGGTGGCCGGAAGCCGCCTAAGGTCCTTCCGGACTTCACCGGCCCGGCGACCGTCGAGACGTTCACTGTCGTTTTCGGCAGGGATACGAAGCCCGATCGCGCTGCGGTCATAGCGAAGACCGCGTCCGGCGACCGGACGATGGCGGCGGTTCCCGTCACCGATCGCAGCGCGATTGACGCGCTCATTTCGCCTGATCGTTCCCCTGTGGGGCGTGCCGGGACTATTTCATCCGGCTCGACGGGGCAGCGCTCGTGGCAATTTTAGGAGACAGGTGACATGGGAAAATTGCAGGGCAAGGTCGCACTCGTGACAGGGTCGGGTCGCGGTATCGGTAAATCGATCGCGCTGAAGCTGGCAGCGGAGGGCGCATGCGTCGTGGTGAATGACCTAGATGCCGACACCGCCGAAGCGACGCTGGAAGAGATCGTGAAGGCCGGTGGCGCTGCAATCGCTGTTTCCGGGTCGGTCACCGATGCCGATTTCGCAGACCGCTATGTCGGCGCCGCGATGGAGCGCTGGGGCGACCTGCACATCATCGTCAACAATGCCGGCTACACATGGGACAGCGTCATTCACAAGATGAGCGACGACCAGTTCGATGCCATGCTCGACGTGCATCTGCGGGGGTCCTTCCGTATCCTGCGCGCCGCTGCTGAGCCTTTTCGCATCCTCTCGCGCCGTGACGCGGAGGCGGGCCGCGAGATCGTGCGCAAGGTGGTCAATATCTCGTCGACATCGGGCACCGGCGGAAATCCCGGGCAGGTAAATTACGCCGCCGCCAAGGCTGGGCTGATCGGGATGACTAAGACCTTGGCCAAGGAATGGGGGCGTTACCGGGTCGCGGTCAATTGCGTAGCCTTCGGTTATATCCAGACGCGGCTGACCGAGGCGACGTCAGCCGCCAAGAATGTGATCGAGGTGGCCGGACGCAATATTCCCATCGGCATGCCCGAGGCCGCAGTCGGCGCACTTAATCGCGTCATCCCGCTCGGGCGCGGCGGCACGCCCGAAGAGGCGGCGGGCTCGGTCTATCTCTTTTGTATCCCGGAGTCGGATTATGTCACCGGCCAGGTGCTGGTTTGCGGCGGCGGTATCGGGTCGGTCGCATGACCATGGCCGACGTGGGCAATACCGAAATCCGCTCTCCGATTCTCGAGGGCGATTCCGAGGACGCCTTCAGGAACGCGACCTCGAGCGAGAAAGAGCCGGCGCAGCGGCGCGCCCTCTTTTTGGCGTTTCTTGCCGCCAATGGTGCAACGGGGATCACACTCGGCAGCTTCGGTGTTTTGATGCCGCACCTGCAGCGGCAATATGATGCTTCCTCGGCCACGATATCGCTCGGAATATCATTCGTCCTCCTGATGATGAATGCGATGGCACCGCTCACCGCCAGTATAATGAAACGCCTCTCCATCCGTTACACCATGGTGCTCGGTGCGACGCTGTTGGCGACCGGCCATGCGGCGATTGCGTTCGCAGATCATGTCGCGATTTACCTGCTGAGCTATCTATGCCTGATCGGACCCGGCGTATGCTTTATGGGATTTATCCCGGCCTCGACGCTCGTCAGTCGCTGGTGCGCAAGGAACCAGGGGACGGCGCTCGGCATCGTGACAATGCCGTTCGGCGTGCTGGTGGCACCTATCGCGATCAGTCAGCTTCCTGCGCGTTTCGAGGTGAACGATATATATTTGCTGCTTGCTGCCGCTGCCGCTGCGATCGGGCTCTGCCTACTCGCCGTCAGGGAGCCGCCGAGCGAAGGCGCCGCCGGCATGGATCGACCCGATGGGGCGGGGAATCCGGAACCTTCGTTTACGCCCTTGGCGCACCTGCCCTTTCTGGTTCTTTGCTTCGGCCTTGGACTCTTGGTCTTTCCCGGTACGGTCGCACTAGTCCACCTCATGACAATCGCCGGCGATTATGGCATCCCCCGCGATCAAGGAGCGCTTTTGCTATCGCTGCTCGGCGGCGCGGGAATGGTGGGCGCGCTCCTCTTCGGCCTGATGGCGGACCGTATCGGACCCACGCCCTCGTTAATGCTCAACCTGCTGCTGAACGCTGCGGCCTGGCTCTGCCTTCTGCTCCATCCCGGCTTTGCCATTCTAGCGCTCGCAGCGACGATCATGGGCATGTGCGGAGGCGGAATCCTCGGCACCTTCAGCACGCTCCTCACGCGGCGTTACGGCGTGCAGGCGTTCGCCCGGTCCATCGGCTTCGCAAGCTTCCTGTCGCTACCTTTTACTTTCGGCGCCGCGCCCATCGCCGGATATATTCGTGACATGAGCGGAAGCTATGACGGCTTGATAGCCCTCAACATGTTCGCCCTTGCGCTCGCCTTGCCCGCCCTGATCGACTGGCGGCGACCAAAGGCGCGTGAGACCAAAGCGTAATTCCATGAACGACGCCGAGTTTGGCGAGCCGGACTTTGCCGTCTCGCCCGCCATCATCACCAGCAGTCGCTCGGAGAAGCTCCGAGACGATCTGGTTTCGAGTAACCAGTCAAGGAAGCGAATATGAAGACGCGTATTACCGAACTGTTTGGTATCGAACATCCGATCGTTCAGGGTGGGATGCACTTCGTCGGGCTTGCCGAGTTGGCAGCGGCAGTCTCCAACGCAGGCGGACTGGGCATGATTACCGGACTAACCCAAAAAAGCCCGGAACTTCTCAACCGCGAGATCGCGCGCTGCCGCGAGATGACCGACAATGTTTTCGGAGTTAATCTCACCTTTCTCCCGACTTTCTCCGCACCGCCGTATCGCGAGTATATTCAGGCGATTATCGAAGGCGGCGTTCGCATCGTCGAAACCGCAGGACGCAATCCCGAGGAACATATGCCGCAGCTCAAGGCGGGCGGCGTCAAGGTCATTCACAAGTGCACCTCGGTGCGACACAGTATGAAGGCGCAAGCAATCGGTTGCGACGCCGTGAGCGTAGACGGCTTTGAATGTGGCGGCCATCCTGGCGAGGACGACGTACCCAACATGGTATTGCTGCCGCGCGCAGCCGACGAACTCGACATTCCGTTCATCGCCTCAGGCGGCATGTCCGACGGGCGCAGCTTGGTCGCCGCGCTCGCATTGGGGGCGGAGGGCATCAACATGGGGACGCGCTTCATCGCGACGAAGGAGGCGCCGGTCCACGACAATGTGAAGCAAGCCATCGTCGCGGCAAGCGAACGCGACACGCGGCTCGTCATGCGGTCACTCGGGAATACCGAGCGAGTACTGAATAACGCCGGTGTCGCGCGAATATTGGAGATCGAGGCGGAAAAGGGCGAGGACTTGACGATCGCGGATCTGTTCGATCAGGTGGCGGGCATCTATCCCAAAGTAATGGTCGAGGGTGAATTGGACGCTGGCGCGTGGAGTTGTGGCATGGTTGTCGGTTTGATCGACGACATCCCTTCGGTCGGTGATCTGATCACGCGTATCATGGCAGAAGCCGAGACGCTGATTTCGAAAAGACTATGCAGAATCGTGACGGCCGCGGGCTGACCGGGCATGTTTCATCGTCAATGGGCGGGGATTGGGCCGCGAGTCATGTTCGTTTTGCTCTGTAGCAGCGGGGACGGGCCGCGAGCGGTCGCGCCATTAGATCGAAGAAAATCTCGCGATAAAATATGTCTCCGTGAATGTAGGGGGAATTTGACCCTTAAAGGCAGGTCGTTAGTCGAAAGGTATCATCCGTTTTTGAGCACGGGAGCCCGAAACCTGCCAGTCCGCGACCCGCCTGTCCGGGCCAGCGCGTAAAGGCGGCGAGTATCATGTCCGCAGGAGGAAGAAGGACATGCCTTGCGGCTGTTCCCAAATAAGCATGGACACGTGCCTGTCGCTCGCGGATGCATTTATCCGGGCAGTCAGAAACGCCAAAACACCGCACGAACTCGGTGCCCTTGTCGAGGCGGTGGCGCGCGACATGGGCTTTCGGCATTATGCGCTGATCCATCATGATGATTTGAGGCTGGCGAAGCCGGATCGCGTCAATCTGAAGGATTATCCGCCGGCAATTGCCGAGCGATTGATCGAGCAACGCCTCTATCGGCGCGATCCGATCATCCGCGGATGCTCGTTTGCAGACGGCGCGTTCCTCTGGTCGGAGCTCCCGCAGCTTATCAGATTGGATAGGCGTGACCGCGCCAGTTTGGAATATGGCACACGAGAGGGTTTGAACGAGGGGATCACGATTCCTTACGCTCGCCTCGGCGAATGCATGGGTTCTTGTACGTTTGCTGGACTCAGGCGCCCGAGCATGGCTCGCCGTTTTCTCGGACCTGCGCAGATGATCGGCATCTTTGCGTTTCAGGCTGCGTGTCGATTGCTCGCGCAACCGGCGTGGTTGCCGGTGGCACCGCCGCGGCTCCACCCGCGCCCTCGCGATTGCGTCATTCTCGTTGGTCGCGGCTATTCTAACAAGGAAATCGCTCGCGAGCTTGGACTGACCCCGCGGACGGTCGACGGGTATCTGACCGACGCCCGCAAATTGTTCGGCGCACACGACCGTACCGAACTCGTTGTCTGCGCATTGCTGGCCGGCGAGATCGGGCTTCATGAATTGCGAAGGCGTCAACCCGAGTAATCACTCGGTCTATCTGCACCGGAGGATCGCTGCTCCTTTCATGGCCGAAAACCTTGGAAGGAGTGAACAGTGATCTACGTGATCGACAACCATTTGACGCCAGTGAACAGGCCGTTGCTGCAATCCATGTTTGCTGATCGCAAACGCCTGTTCGTCGACCTGTTCAAATGGGACGTGCCCGTCGTCGACGGGCAGTATGAAATCGACCAGTTCGACAATGTTGATGCGACATACATTGTCGCGGCGAACGCCGATGGAGAACATGAGGCGTCGATGCGCCTGCTTCCGAGCACACGTCCCCATGTGCTTGGAACACTCTTCCCGCACCTTTGCCCGCTGGGTGTCCCGATAGGCGATGCGATTTGGGAGAGCACGCGCCTGTGCCTGCCTCAGCGGCACGGAACTGATCGCCGGCGAGAGCTTCGAAATGAACTCATATCGGCGATGGTCGACTTCGCCCTCGACCGCGGGATCGAGCGCTACACCGGCGTCATCCCCGACGGATTTCGCAAGGAGGTTCTGGCGATGGGGTGGCAAGCCGAACCCTTGGGCCCCGCCGTGCGAATTGCCGGCGGCCCGATTGGAGCGTTCTTGATTCACATGACGCCGGAAACGCCCGAGCGCCTCGGCTGGACCGGTGTCTATTCTCGCTACGAACAGGTGGCAGCATGACCCGCGGTGACGGCGATCACGCCGACACGCTGCTCCGCGATGGATGGTGCGTCATCAACGGGGCGCTCGACCCAAGCATCCTGCGGGATGTCGAGGCCGAACTGGATCCGAGATTCGTGGCCACCCCGATGTGCGAAGGTGCCTTTTACGGCGAGCGCACGAAACGGTTCGGCGCCCTGCTGACGCGATCGCGGCAGATGGAAAAGCTCGTGATGCATGCCGGCATCCTGTCGATCGTCGAGCAGATGCTGCTGCCGTGGTGCGAACGCATCGCGCTCAATTTGACCCAGGCAATCGAAATTCATCCGGGTGCGCCGTCGCAGTTTCCGCATCGCGACCAAGATATGTGGGCCGGCCCGAAGGGCAGTGTCGAGTATCTGGTGAACGTCATGTGGCCGCTCACCTCGTTCACGATCGAGAACGGCGGCACTCGGCTGTGGACGGGCAGCAATTGGGATCAAGATGTGGGCAGCCTTCCCGAAGGCGATGCCGTGGTACCGGCGATCTCAGTCGGTGACGCGCTCCTCTTCCTCGGCTCCACATTGCACAGCGGCGGCGGCAACATCAGTAGGACACCTCGGCGAGGTATCATCATCAGCTATTGCCTCGGCTGGCTGAAGCCCTTCGAGTTGCAATGGCTCGTGTATCCCCCCAGTGTTGCGAGGCACTTCTCGCCCGAACTGGCGGCACTGGTCGGCTACGCGCAGCATCGCCCCAACCTTGGCAACGTCGAAGGGCAATGCCCGTCGATACTGTTGCAAGATAGCGTTCCCGACTATTTGCCGGCGATCGACGCGTTGCGGCCCGATCAAATGGACGCCGCGGATATGTTTATCCGCTCCCAGATGGGCGAACTAGGCTGACATGACGGCGCGGCGGCTTCCTGACCCCGCTGTCGTGGCAGCCGTGGGGCGATGGGGAGCCTCCGCGCTGGCATGGGAAGTCCTGCGCCGCAACCGCGAATACCGATCGGCCTTCGAACTGATGTCCCCCCAACCTGCGGGCCGGGCGGCGGATCGCGCCTTCACCCGCCGTTGGGGGCTTCACTTTCGGTGAAGATCCGAAGCGGTCGTGTGTCCATATGCTGCCGATGTGGTCGGACGGCATCGATTCCGGCGTTCTTCGGGCTCGAGCATTCGCGCCGGCCCGTCTCGCAGCGCGCGCATTCGACATCAGGCAATTTCCCGCGCGACTTTTGACCGGGCACGGCGCCCAGTATGTCCTGCTCGCCCGTGCCGGGCCGCCGGTTCGCATTGACGTCGTGGAGGGATCGTTGCTCGAAGGCCCGGTCTGTCTGATCTTCGAGGTCCGTCACGATGCCCGACTCCTCGCGCAATTGTCTGCTCTTCGTTCATTCCACGGGATCACGACGGGCGGAGCTGCAACGGCAAAGTTCCATGCGCGCTACGCTGAAAACATGCGGGCGCTGTTCGCCGTGGATCTGCGCGAAGCAGGCCGGTCGTTGCGCGAGGCTGCCGACGCACTTCTAGGACCAGGAGACTGGCCTGGAGAAGGAGAATGGCGAAAATCTCGTATCCGCCGACTGATAGGTGTCGGCGAGGCCCTCATTCACGCGGGGCCGCGCGCAATATTGGGTTAGCGCTGCTTCTCCGTTGGAAGTTCGTCCATCAGAAGAATATGCGGTTCAACGCCAAGTGACCGGGCCAACTGATCCAACCGGTCGATGCTGATGCTATATTTGCAGCGTTCCAGCGCGCTGACGTAAGTTCGATCGATACCGGCCGCGTGGGCCAACGCTTCCTGCGACAACCCGCGGGCTGTTCTCCAAACACGCAGGTTTCGCGCTAAATTCTCTCGGCTCGACATTTTAAGATAGGGCGCGATTGTCGAGCGATGATCCACGGAGTATACTCTACAAACGAGTGGGAGTATCAGCCGCATGACATCGGAAAGCTCGGTCGAAGCCACAGCACCTGCGGCACTGACGGCGACGGACTATGACCGTCGGCATCTCGCGCTTTATGCGGCGCTGCTCGACGCGTCGGATGCGGGGCGTGATTGGCGTGCGGCAGCGGCGGAATTCATGGGGATCGATACGGGCGATGCTGACGCTGAGGCCTGCTGGCGCTCGCATCTCGATCGTGCCCGTTGGATCGTGGGCGACGGGCTGGCGTCGGCGATCGAGCAATTCGGGAAACTGCCGGGACTGCATTCGGAGCGGTAGCTTGTTGCCCTGACGGGCGCGGGATTTGATGTGCGCACACTGGCGGCGGCAGGCGCCGCCAGAGGTCGCTCGTCATGTTCGGCCCGCGCATGCGCTCTTGGCTCTGGCCGGGAACGCGGCGGCGGCTGGCCCACAGGCCCGCGCGCACGCCGCCGCGCCGACCGGGTTCGCCAAGGGCGCCGCTTCCGTCTTGCCGCTTCGCGGCGAGGGTGTCGAAAATGGGAGTCCGGATTCCGACACCTCCTGACCCTTGCGACATTCGCCATGAGGGCGACCGTGAAATCCAAGCACGGGAGGCGATATGGAATGCGACGGGAAGCCGAAGGGACGAAACGCGGGTGTTTTCCGAACGTGCGCCGGGCGGAGATGGCTGATCCACTGCGGTGTGCTGGCGACGCTCCTGCTCTGGACGGTCGCTGCACCGCCGCGCCCCCGCCTCGTCTGGAATGCGAGTGCGAGCGCGCCGATGGGCCTTTATGCCGTTGTTCGTTCGGGAAGACTGGCGCGGGGCGACACCGTGATCGCATGGGCACCGTTCTCGGCGCGCCGGCTGGCGGCGCTTAGACACTATCTCCCGTTCAACGTTCCCTTGGTGAAGCAGGTCGCCGCGGTGCCTGGTGATCGCGTCTGCGCGTCAGGAGCATTAGTGACAGTCAATGGGAGGGGGCTTGCGCCGCGGTTGGAGGTCGACGGGCGGGGACGCCCTATGCCGTGGTGGACGGGCTGCGTCAGGCTGGTCGACGGCGACTATCTGCTCGTCATTGCGGATAGCCCGGCGTCATTCGATGGGCGATATTTCGGGGTCAGCCGTGGTGCCGACATCGTCGGGAAGGGGCATCTGCTGTGGCGGCGGTGAGGTTCATATTGTGCGTGCTGCTGCTCTGCCTCCCGGTATCGGCTCGTGCCGATCCAGTCGGTCGCTGGCGCCCGCATATCGAAGAGGCGTCGTCACGGTTCGGCATTCCCGTGGCATGGATCGAGCTGGTGATGCGCGCCGAGAGCGGCGGGCGGACAATGCTCGGTTCGCGGCCGATCGTCAGCTCCGCCGGCGCGATGGGATTGATGCAACTCATGCCTAGGACCTGGGCCGACATGCGCAGTCGGCTCGGCCTTGGCTCCGATCCCCATGCTCCCCGCGACAACATACTGGCTGGGACCTATTATCTGAGGCTCATGTATGACCGGTTCGGATACCCCGGCCTGTTCGCTGCCTACAATGCCGGTCCGGCCCGCTATTCAGCCGTGCTCGCGGGAAAGGGCCGATTGCCGGATGAGACGCGCGCCTATTTGCAGGCGGTTGCAGGTGTTGAGCCCGGTCCATCGACGGTGTCCCCGATGAAGACCTTGGAAAAACGCGACGCGATTTTCTTTCGACTATCTTCGGCTGAGGTAGCACGGGACCGGCAGGCGGGTTCGCTGTACGTCATCGAACAACTGCGAGAGTGATGCGAATTGGGGCGCGATCTGCCTAGTCCTCGAAACGGCTGTCCTGATCCCGGTCCCATTGGTCCCAATGCTTGATGCTGTCTTCAAGACTGCGGCCCGCCGTGCGGCTCCACGCCCTGATCCGTGGGTCGTCATGTCCTGCCATCGCGGCGACAAGCGGTCGGCGGCGGACGAAGCGCAAGACTAATGGTCCCCAACCGGCGCCGGTGGGGAAGCGATGTTCGAACGCTTTAAGTACGGGGCCGGGATCGGGGGCGATGGCAATGAGGTTCAATGCAACTTGCGACCATCTGAGAGCGTCGGTCTGCCCGTCCTTCACGGCATAGCGTACGACGTGCGCGAGGCGGGTAGCGCGAGAGGCCGGCGCCTTGGCAACCCAATCCAGTATCTGTTGTGCGCCCTCGGGTTCGGCTGGGCTGTCGTCGTCCTCTCGAGCGAGCGGGCCGAGGAAGCGGGCAAGCAGCTGGTCGCTGTCTGATTCCTCGGCAATCTCCTCGAGAACGATTGCCGGATAGTGGAGCATGACTGTCCGTCGTCAGAACATTTGGCGCAGATCGCGGCGTAGATTAGCGGAGCGTGGGCCTCGTCTGGGGTTTGATATTAAGCGGCGAGCTTGCGGTGCTGCAAGCGCCGATATTCGATGGTCTGT